>Ga0247671_1000205_pt1 | contig 20556 bp, 18 predicted proteins | sample CNK12_metaG_FD_183039 | JGI IMG/M metagenome (GOLD analysis project Ga0247671, IMG submission 183039) | Soil microbial communities from Purdue University Martell Research Forest, Indiana, United States - CNK12 | ecosystem: Environmental > Terrestrial > Soil > Temperate forest > Bulk soil...
GACGGAGCGACGTTGACCATCGCCCCGGTAATTGGACTAATACCAACGATTCCCGAGCTTGTCGCCGCATAGACGAGGCCAGTAAGTGAATCGTACTCAAGAAATCCGAATATGTCAGGCGCTGATACCTGAGTCGTGGCACCTGTCGTGACAGAGATCGTCGTCAAGGTCGTGCTCGGGCCCGACAGACCAGTCGCGAGGAAGAGCCGCCGACCGATAGGATCAAAGCTACTTCCGACGTGGATGCTACCTGGCGACGGAGCAACGCTAACCATCGCTCCGGTAGCCGGATTGATACCGACGATTCCCGAGCTTTTCGCCGCATAGACGAGTCCAGTGACTGGATCGTACTCAAGAAATCCGAATATGTCAGGCGCTGATACCTGAGTCGTGGCGCTTGTCGTAACCGAGATGGTCGTCAAGCTGGTGCTCGGGCCCGATGGACCAGTCGAAAGGAAGAGCCGCCGACCGATAGGGTCAAAGCTACTTCCGAGGTGGATGCTGCCGGGCGACGGAGCGACGCCAACCATCGCTCCGGTAGTCGGATTGATACCGACGATTCCCGAATTCGCCGCCGTATACACAAGTTGGGCGCGTGCGGTCGACACAACGAGCAAGGCAACTGCGGCTGTTAAAACGCGGAAGACGGTTGAGCGGACAAATGTATTCGTTGTAGCCTCCGAGACGTGACTCTACTACAAGGGCCGCGCGTGTCAGCGCCAACGATCTATCCCGAGCCCTGCCCCCTTCCCCCAACCCGAATATCATGTCCCGCGCATGTCCGACCACGAGCAACCCGAAGTCCCCGAATCTGAACTGATTCGCGTCCGCCGCGAGAAGCTCGAGCGCATCGTCGCCCTCGGCTTCGATGCTTTTCCGACGAAGGCGGATGTCGATTCAACGATTGCCGAGGTCGTGAAGACCTACGGCGAGAAGACGGCTGAGGAACTGGACGCCGCGCACGCAACCGTCAAGATCGCCGGGCGCGTCATGACCATCCGCGAGTTCGGGAAGGCGGCGTTTCTCGTACTCTCCGAGAAGACGGCGCGGATTCAGGTGTACTGCCGGATGGATACGCTGCCCGAGCGGGAGTGGGCGCTGTTCAAGAATCTCGATGCCGGCGACTGGGTGGAGGTGGGGGGGACGCTGTTCCGGACCAAGACCAATGAGCTGTCGGTCAAGGCGGCGCACCTCGGGTTTCTGGTCAAGGCGCTGCGGCCGCTGCCGAGCAAGTGGCATGGGCTGACCGACGTCGAGCAGCGCTACCGGCAACGCTACGTCGATCTCATCGTCAACGACGGCGTCAAGGCCACCTTCGAGACGCGGGCGAAGATCGTCCGCTACATCCGCAACTATTTCGACGGGCATGGCTTCATCGAGGTGGAGACGCCGATGATGCAGCCGATCGCCAGCGGCGCGGCGGCGCGGCCGTTCCGGACGCATCACAACGCCCTCGACATCGATCTCTTCATGCGCATCGCCCCGGAGCTCTACCTCAAGCGGCTCATCGTCGGCGGCCTCTCGCGCGTCTACGAGATCAACCGCAACTTCCGCAACGAGGGAATCTCCACGCAGCACAACCCCGAGTTCACCATGCTGGAGTTCTACGAGGCCTACGCCGACTACAACGATCTCATCGCCCGAACCGAGGAGCTGCTCAGCGGGCTGGCCCAGGAAGTATGCGTCGCCGAGAAGATCCAGTTCCGCGGCAACGAGATCAGTTTCGTCCGGCCGTTCGCGCGGTTCACGATGAAAGAGGCCATCGCCCACTTCGGAGCGATCGATCCGGCGCGTCTCGATGACCGCGGCGCACTGGAACGGTTCCTCCTCGAGCGCAGCAGCCGCGACGAAGCCGACGTCGCGGCGATGAACGAGGGGAAGCTGATCGCGGAGCTGTTCGAGCTCGTCGCCGAACAGCACCTCATCAATCCCACCTTCATCACCGACTTCCCCACCGAGGTCTCGCCGCTCTCGAAACAGAGGAAGGATGATCCGAACTTCGTCGAGCGCTTCGAGCTCTACATCGGCGGGATGGAGGTGGCCAACGCCTTCTCCGAGCTCAACGACGCCGACGAGCAGGATCGCCGCTTCCGCCAGCAGCTCGGCGAGCGCGAGCGCGGCGACGACGAAGCGATGCAGATGGACGAAGACTACGTGAACGCCCTCGAATACGGCATGCCCCCGACCGCCGGCGAAGGCATCGGCATCGACCGCCTGACGATGATCCTCACCGACTCGCCGTCGATCCGGGATGTGATCTTGTTCCCGCTGATGCGTCCTATACGGGAGACGTAGGTCGGTGGATCAGTAGATTAGTGATCAGAAGCTGACGAATCCACTAACCGACTAATCCACTAATCCACTCCTCAACGAATGCTCGAAACGCGAATCGCCCGCCGCTATCTCTGGTCCGCCCGCAAGCGGGCGCATACGGCGTTTCTCTCATCGATCTCGATGCTGGGACTGGCTGTCGGCGTGGCCACGCTGCTCGTTTCGCTGGCGTTGATGGCGGGACTGCAGGGGCAGATCAAGAAGCGGCTGATGGCGTCGAGTCCGCAGCTTCTCATCGAGCCGGCCGGCGCGGCGACGATCGCCGGCGCCGATGCCATTGCCGCCGCCGGCCTCCGCCTCGGCATGCACGACGTTCATCCTCTCGTCAGCGGCATCGGCTGGGGGGCCAACGACCGGGATCGGCGCGGACGCCCGATGCGCCTGCGCTCCGGCAAGGCGCGGGAGCTCGAATCGGATACCGACATCGCCGTGACGCGCGACTTTGCCGCCGCGCTGTCGCTCGACAAAGGCGAGACCGTGACTGTTGTTGCCCCGCGCACGCGGCTCACGCCGTTCGGCCCGATGCCGGTCTGGAGGAAGTATCGCATCGCCCGCCTGCTCGCATTCACCAACGACGAACGCCCCTCCGACGATTTGCTCCCCGCGGACGGCATTCTCAACCTCGGCGAAACGGAGAGCCTCTTCGGCACCGGCGGCAAGCCGACCTCGATCGAAATGTACGGCCAGGAAGAGCGTGCCGAGGAGATTCAGGGGCAGCTCGCGAAACAGTTTCCGGGCGTGCAGGTGAAGACGTGGAAAGAGATCAACCGTCCCCTCTTCCTGGCGCTGCGTCTGGAAAAGATCGTGATGTTCGTGACCATCTCGCTCATCATCTTCGTGGCGGCGCTGAATCTGATCTCATCCCTCTCCATGCTGATCCTCGAAAAGCGCCCCTCGGTCGGCGTGCTCCGGACGCTCGGAGCCACCGAGCGGACTATCCTGACGATCTTTCTCGAGGTCGGCCTCCTGATCGGTCTCTCCGGCACGATCCTCGGAAATGTCTTCGGCCTCAGCGTCTCGTGGCTGGTCAATCACTACCACCTCATTCCGCTGCCGGCCGGGATCTACCCGATCCCCTATCTCCCGCTGACGATCGATCCGACCGACGTTCTCGGCGTGAATGCCGTCGCCGTCATCCTGTCGATCATCGCCACCTGGTATCCGGCGCGGATGGCCTCGCGCCTCGACCCCATCGCCGCCATTCGCGAGGAAGCATGAGACGCGCAACATTCGCAGCGGTGGTCTTCCTCTTCGCCGCGTCGTGCGCGAACATCGTCCATCACGACCTGACGCTGACCTTCGACGACACCGGCGAGCACGTCACCGTCGCCGCGGCGACGTCGATTCCGACGACGAAGGATTCCCGCGACCGCGGGCGCGACGACCGGTTGCGCGACGACATCCTGGCCGGCCGTGACGAATGGAGTCTCCGCTTTGCCAACGCCAATCCGGAGTCGTACCGGGTCATGCTCGACCGCGCGCACGGTGAGCTGATCCGGGCCGAGCGGATCGCCCGCATCGACAGCGGCGATCTGCAGAAGATCTTCTTCGACGTGGCCGTCTCCGCGGTGGTTACGCGCGGCGACGGCTGGGCGGAGCTGGCCATCTATCCCGGCACGTCGACCCGCGCCACGCGGCCGCAGCGCGACGACGCCGAGAAAAAGCTGCGTGCCTACTCCGAGCGGGCCGTCCGCTACTTCGATTCCGTCCGGATGATGTACGAATACATGAACGAGCACCCGCCGCGCGCGCCGGAGCTTTTCAGCGCGCTCTTCCGCGATGCCGACGACCCGCGGCCGTCGTTCCTCACCGAGGAAGAGCACGACCTCGTCGCCGCCGTGCGGCGTGGGGTCGACGGTCTCACGGAGAATGACGACACCGAGCAGCTCGAGGCGGAAGCGGATCTCGTCTATAACCCGCTGCCGGCGCGGATCGTCGTCCGCGTCCCCGGCGAGCCGCTGCTCGTCGAAGGATTCGCGCGCGGCAAAGACGGTGAGCTCGTCGCCGAGCCGCCGTCGCTGATCGAAGCGATCGCGGCGCTCGAAGGACGATGGGTGACTCCCGACCCTCTGGCCTTCTCCATCCGCCCGGGCGGCGGCGGCGATTCCGACAACGAAGCCGCCCTGATCGCTGCCATGCCTCGCCACGCCACGGCGGTCGTCGGGCCGATCGAGGTGGGTGATGCACTGATTCAGAAACTGCGTCCCGCGCCGAGGTACCGGGTTCGGTGGATTGTGCGTCCGTCTGCCGATAAATAGCGCGGATCAGATCTCCTTCATCATCACCACGGCCGACTCCCCATCGGGGTAATACGCCTTCCTGATGTACTCGGGCTCGAAGCCGAGAAACGTATAGAACTGCTGCGCCTCGTCATTCGATTGGCGCACCTCGAGGGAGATCGACGTCACTCCCTGCTCGGTGGCGAAGCCGGTACAGCGTTGCATCAGCGCCAGGGCGATGCCTTGCCGGCGGACGCTGGCATCGACGGCAATCTTGTTGACGTGCATCTCATCGGCGAACCACATGGCGAAAAGGTAGCCGATGATGACGCCATCGCGGCGGGCCACGAGGTTGTAGCGGCCGTCGTTCGCGATCTCGCTCTCGAAAAACTCTTTGCGCCACGGCGAGGGGAAGCAGCGCTGTTCGAGGGCGTGGACGGCGCGGACGTCGGCGGCGACCGCGCGCTCGATTGTGATCCCGTCCATCATCCTTGCTTCTGCTGCTGCAATTTCACCTCGGCCTCGGCGAGGCGGACGTAGATCGGCGTGACGTCGCGATAGCGCTCGCCATCGCCGCGGGCCACGATGGCGCGAGCCCGCCGCGCACAGGCCAGGGCCACATTTTCACGCTGCATGACCTCGGCAACGCGCATGACAGCGACGAGCGAATTGACCTCGTCACGCTTCGCCAGGTGAGGAGCCACGATTTCGCGGCCGTCCTCGAAGAGAGAAACGTACGACTCGCCGCGGCCGGCATCGTCGACGATGGCGGCGCGTCCCGACTCGGGAGCGATGGCCTCGTGCGTCGACATCGCGCAGACGGGCTTGCCGAGGGCCAGGGCCAGACCCTGCATCGTCGCCAGGCCGATACGGACGCCGGTGAAGGAGCCCGGCCCACGAGTAACGGCAAAGAGGTCGATCGACGCGCGATCGATTGCCCCCTCGGTCAACAACCAGTCGATGGCCGGCAGGAGCTTTTCGTTGCGCGACGACTTTCCTTCCATCGCAATCGCACCGAGAAGCGCGTCATCGAGAACCAGCGCGACGGAGAGGATGGGAAGGGAAGCGTCGGCTGCGAGGATGAGCATAGGCGGCGAGTCTCGGGATCACACCGCTCCGACACCCGACTCCCGGCTCCCGACCTCCGTCCCCCCGATCTCGATCAGCTCGATGCCGATCTGCCTGGCGATCTCGGTCGAGCGGTCGTCGCGATAGAACTCGCTGTAGTAGATGCGCCGGATGCCGGAGTTCGCGATCAGCTTGAAACAGTTCCAGCAAGGCGAAGCGGTCGTGTACATCTCCCCGCCGTCGATGGCCACGCCGTTCTTTGCCGCCTGCAGAATGGCGTTGGCCTCGGCGTGAACGGTCGTGATGCAATGGCCGTCTTCCATCACGCAGCCGGAGTCTTCGCAATGCGGCAGTCCGCGCAGCGATCCGTTGTACCCGGTCGACAGCACCGTGCGGTCGCGCACGATGACAGCCCCTACGTGTTTGCGCGGACAGGTCGAGCGCGTAGCTGCCTGATGCGCGATGCCCATGAAGTATTCGTTCCACCCGGCTCGCATGGAGGGATTGTACGACGGGGTTGCGGGGTCTCGCGGTTGCGCGGTCTCGCGGTAGGCGGGTTGCAGAGTTGCTGCGTTGCTCGGTTAAAACCACCCCAGCAACTCTGCAACCGAGCAACCCCGCAACCGCCTACCCCGAGACCGCGAGACCGCACATCGACCGCGCATGAAACCTGCAAGCGCCGGAGCATGGTCCCCAGGGCAAAGGTCTTGATCGTCGAGGACAACTCTGACGTCCGCCGGCTGTACGCCATCGGCCTGAATCAGCACGGCTTCGAGGTAAAGCTTGCCGCGAACGGTGCCGAGGCGGTCGAGCGCATCCATGCCGAAAAGCCTGATGTCGTCCTCCTGGACTGGCTCATGCCGCTGATGGACGGCGGCGAAGTGCTCCGCAAACTCGGCGAAAACGGCAACCGAAGCGTGCCCGTCATCGTCATCAGCGGACAACCGGCACCCGACGAGCTCGATCCGCGCATTCATCGCTGGCTGGTAAAACCGGTAACGATCGAGCAACTGGTGGCGGAGGTTGAGGGTTGCGGAGGCTGACGGGTTGCTGAGTTGCTTGGTTGCTGAGTGACTTGGTTGCGCGGTCTCGGGGTTGCGCGGTCTCGCGGTGTTGTAGTGCTCAGGCGTACACACATACGAAATCTGTCTCGGCCCATCGGTCGAACACTGCGAGACCGCGAGACCGCGCAACCCCGCGACCAGTTCCAAGCAACCCAGCAACCCGCACCCCCGCGCCCCCCAAACAGCCCACTCCGCCAATCAGCTACAATCCGCCAACCCATGGCCAAGCTCTTTTTCGTCGGACTCGACGGTACAGAGAAGAGTTATCGATTGCAGACGCATCGGCCGTTCACGGTCGGGCGCGACCCCGGCAACGACATCATCCTCCGCGATCCGAAGGTCTCGCGGCATCACGCCGAGATCATTTTCGAGCGCGGCTTCTTCGTCGTCCACGATCTGACCAGCGCCAACGGTACCTACATCAACGGCAAGCGCGTACGCGTTGCGCCGCTGACCCATTCCGCCAAGGTGCGCATGGGGAACACCCATGGACGATTCTCCGAGGAGTTGCCGACGGAGAATGATGACGTAGCGTCAGCCGAGCCGTTCGAACAGCCGCTTCCGATGCCTTCCGCCGCACCCGATTTCGGCTCAGCGCTCGATGTGATGGCCACTTCGCAGCACGACCGATTCAACCTTTCGACTCAGCCACACCAACAGATCGAACCGGAAGAGCTAAAAAAAAAAGCGGAGTAGCGGACGACGATCCGGCGGCGGTAATCGATCCGCCTACCGAGCCGATGCCGGACCTGCCGCCGCCCCCTCGGCCGAACCCTGTCGTTGTCCCCGTTCCCCCTCCACCACCCGCCCCTCCTACCGCCCTCGATCGCTCCCGGTTCCAGTTCATGACCGGCATCCCGGCCGGCGAGACGGCCTACATCCGCGGTGAAGACGGCAACGCCGTCCTGTCGTACCGCAGCTTCGCCAGCGCGGTCGGCATCATCGCGGCGCTGCTCTCGGCAGTGGTGCTCGCGGCCGGGGTGATGGGAATGCTCTTTCTCCTGGTCATGGAGCAACGTCCATTGCCGGCCATCGCGGCACTGATGCTCAGCGCCGTCTTCGCGGCCTTGATCGTCATGCTCATCCCCGCGGTGAATGTGACGATCTTCGATGCCGGCGCGCCGGCGATTACCATCGTGCAGCAGCCGGGGCTCAGCTTTCCGAGCGTCACCTATGTCGTTTCGACGCCGGAGAGCAAACCGATCGCCCGGATCACCAGCTCGTTCCTCTCCCGCTTCGGCCGGAACCGCTGGTCGCTCGACAGCGCGGACGATTTCCTGGCCAGAGGCGAGGCCGTCGAAGAATCATTCGGGCGCGCGCTCGTGCGCAAGGCCTTCGGCACGTTCGCTCCGGTCTATCAGTCGAACATCCGCATCACCTGGATGGGCGAAGAAGCGGGATGGATCATCCGCCGCCCGGGCGCCGACGGCCACGCGGACGTGCTCGACCTCAATCCCGCGACGACGCTCGACCGCCGCGTCGCCGTCGCGCTGGCGGTGCTGGTGTTGGGGAGCGAACCGTAGAGGGGACCATTCCCTCATACGGCGCTTCGCGGCGCACCGGCACCGCGCGAGCGTATGCATCTCTCGTGACCCGTGTGCGTCAAGAGACTGGCCGCCGGCCACGTATGTCAAAACTCGAAATTGCCATTGGCCCGCGCGCCGCGTATGCTGCAAAGCGATTGCTTTACCGGCGGTTATCGCCGCAGCAAGGAGGCACCGGTGAGAAAGGTTCTATCGTCTTTAGCCCTTGCTCTCGTTCTGACGTTCTTCATGGCGCCGGACTCGAGTCCCCAGATAAGTGGCGATGTCCAGAACCCCGATTATAGTATTGGCGGGGGAGGCCCCGGAGGATGTGATGTCCCCTCTGGGTACACATGGGGCTGCGGAATGGCCTGTACCTACGCACCCGCGGGACGATACTTTTGCTCCAGCAACGGCGACGCAAAGCCAACGACGATCTGCATGATCTCGCCGTCGCCGGGAAACGCCTGCTTCGACGATCCTAATGACGCATGCTGCTCGCAAACAAGCGGCTTTTGACCAGGCACTACCGTCGTCATCTGATCGCTCTCGCGGTCATCGCGGGATGGAGCATCGGGGCGGGTGCACGTGCCGCGACCGTGACTCTTCTGCCGCAACGGCAAATTCCGCCTGTCCCTTGCGAGGCTCATGTCCTTGAGGACGGAGCGACGGAGCAAGTCGCGCATTGTGGTCAGCCGATCCTCACGGCGGGCAAACACGCCGTCGGCTGGATTGAGACACCCACCGCAATCACGCCCTTCCTGACGGATGTTACAGGTGGTGGCGAGATTGAAATCCGCCCGCTCGTTCCAAGCGGTGCGATTGAGCTATCACCTGGTGACGCACTTGGCCCGGGAGAGCGTATACGCCTGGTATCGCTCCATCCCCCCCAGGCAAACTCGGCTCTACGCCCATTGTTCCAACGAGAGGTGACCTCGCGGGAGCCTCCCCTCCACATGCCAGCCGGGCGCGCGATCGCGTTGCTGATCGGCCGCGGCGGTAACGTGATCGGCGCGTCACGTCCGATTGAGATCATCGCGGGAGCAAAGACTGTTGCGTGGCCGGCGAAACCGGAGAAAAACGGCAGCGTGCTCGTTGCGTGGCTGAAACGCGGCCTCGCCGCGGAGCGCCTCGATCAGGATCGCGTCACGATCGCGGCAATCGATTCGCGCGGAAGTCACAGCCCTGATGCCTTCGTGAATGCGTCCGACGCCATCTTCGCCGTTTGGTACACACTCACCGAGACCAGGGATCGGCTGGCGATCGATTCACGCGAATGGCGCCTCGCCCGCGACGTCGCGACACTCGCTCCTGGCACAGTGACACTGGTGCAAGAGACGCTGCAGCCTCTCCCAAAGCTCACGGTGGTCATATCCGCGCTCCCGGAGAGGGCGTTGCGCATCGACAGAAAAATGCTACTGACCGTCGCGCCGGTCGAAGGGGAAACCGCGCCCGTTCGCAGCCTCTCAGTCGAGCCCGGAAAGAGCTATACGATCGATTCCGTGCCGGCATCGATCCTGACCGTGGAGCTCCAAATCGGCGAATTCACCATCGAAAGACCGGCTGATCTCACGTCGGGAGCCGATGCAACCGTCGCCATCCCGCTCGAGCCAATCGTCGTGGTTGGCACCGTGTATAAGGGCGACGAACCGGCGCGTGCACAGGTACGTGTTCAACAGAAGGTCGGCGCTCTCGTTGTCGATACAGACGATCGCGGGTCGTACGAACTGACCTTGTGGCAGAAGAGGCGATACATCATCGACACCACACTTGCCGAACGGCCTGACATGCCACCGTTCTCACAGAACGTGTCAATTTCCGCGCCGCAGACTCTTGATATTCACGTGCCGGCCAACGTGCTGTCCGCGCACGTCTACGACGCGGACAGTGGAAAGCCAATCGATGGCGCGCGGATCGCCATCATGAACCGCTGGACGGACGAAACCGGATCACACTCTGCCGCGAGCACGGTGCTATCCAAAGGCGAGCTTACGACGCTGCCTCCGCAGCGCGTAGGGATGTCCCAGATTAATGTTCATGCGGAGGGCTACTCGGAGTTCCCGCCGATGTCGTTGACCATCGACGAGAACCTTCGCAACCGCGCTGTTGAGGTTCCTCTGAAGAAGACCGGCCACGTCACGCATGTACAGATTAATCTCGAAGGTGACCGACCCGCTGCAGGCGCCGAGATGGCTGCATGGAATGCGACCGGCGACTTTGCGTGGCTCGGTACCGCGGACGACGCGGGGCAAATCGCAGTGCCTGACCAATTCGCCGGCCATCAGCTCTTGATCAGACACCCAATGGGCGCGTCCGTTGTGGTGCTTTTTTCGCCTGGTGACCCGGTCACGATCCCGCTGGCTCCGCCGGCACCTTCGCTCGTGGTGCGAGTCGTACACAGAGATCAGAGCCGAATCGGAACGACTGCCGTCCATCTGACGATCTGGTTCGGGGGCGTCCACCTTAGCGGGGCCGTGGCTGCGTTCGCGACCTGGTCGATGGGTGCAACGTCAGGCGACGGAGTCTGGATTGGTAAAGGCCTTCCACGAGAATCCGTGCGGATATTGTTCACTCGGTTGGTATCTATCGAGCAAATCTCCTCGAACAGTCTTGACGGTCTGGCCACCACGATTCCATATCCCTGGTCGTCATCAGCATCTGTAGTGCTTGCCAACGAGTAAGAAATCGTCGGGTCTCAAGCCAGCGCGACGAACGTTCATCTGAAATCGGGTCCGCCACACGACGGCGCAAGCTATGGTTGAGGCGTTATTTGCGGCCTCTTCGGGGTTGCCACTCCCCGGGGATTGCGTAACGTTGAGCGAATGGTCTCGATCGCGCCACGCTCCAGACGTACTTGTCTCATGAGAAGATTCTCGGTACCGCATTCGACTTCGAGTCGTACCTTACCCAATGCCGGAACGGCGTACCAAGCGAACACGATCCGATCATATGCCTGCATGTCGATATCGGGACGCCTTCGTTGTGTTTTTGTGACCAACGCCCCGTTGCAGTTCGGAAGTGGTCGATGACTAACGAAGCGATCCAGGATCGCCAGTACTACCGTGCTCTGCACGTCAGTTCGGTTCGGAGAAATCACTGTCGTGGTTCCCGTAGTGACGCGCTGCGGCCGGGATAGCGAAAGCGCCCGCCCGTTATGGTCAACAATGCTGGCGATGACACGTCCAACGGGCACCCGGACACGCTTCTTCGCGTTCTCGCTGGAAATGCGGCGGTCGAAAGGCCGGTATCTCTCGCGTGTGTCGAGCGTCAGGATGCGGAAGGTGCCGCCGGCTGGCATGTCCGTCTTCGCATCGAGTTGCACTAATCCTGCCGGATACACCGGCTTCAGAAACACCTTGCCGGAAGTCTTGAACTTCTCTCCTGCGTAGTACAGGACACTCTGGTAGCTAACGGACGACCCTTTTTCAAGCCAAAACAGGTAGCGACCCACGGGCGGTTTGAACCATGAACCGCACGGGTAGACGCGTTCCACCGTTACGTCGTCAGAGTTGACCAAATGCAATTCGCAACCCTCAGAGGCCAGAATCGTGCTCTTGCCGTGAATATCGACCAAGACCGGCATCGCAGCGATCGCGACTTTCCCATTGATGACGCCGTTACTTGGATCGAGTGGTGAAGGGCCGTCGGGAGCTGAGGCCATGGACGCCAGCAGCAAGAGCGCGATTCCTGCCCCCGCAGCCCGAATGAGGTCGGGCTGCCTCCGAAGAAGCGAAATTACGGTCGATTTCATTGGTGTTGTGATCGTGCATCGTCAGTTTTGGGTATCAGTCGAAGCCCGATATCTGAACGCCAATCCTGAGGTCCAAGCACAGGCATTGCTTCTGCCCATTACGGGCCACGCTAACATATGCAGGGGCGAAAGAACGACCAATCTGAATCGTCATTGAATAAACTTTTGAATCTCGATCCCCGTGTAGTAGTGCATCAGAATCTGTTGCGCCGTCCACCCTCGGGTGGCCATTCCGTACGCGCCGACCTGACAGAAGCCGACACCGTGGCCCCAGCCCTTGCCGTAGAAGGTGTAGCGGTCCATGCCGTCCGCATCCTGCGTCTTTTCATAGACGAAGAGGTTGTCCGGTACGTTGAGCGACCAGCGCACCGGCAGGCCGCGCAAAACGAAGGTGCGGCCCTCTTCGGCGGTCACCTCCAGTTCCGCAATGCGCTGCGAGGCGTCGATCGTCAGCGGACGAATACCCTGGAGCTGGCGGATCGGATTGCGTTTGTTGATGGAGACGACCAGGTCGTCGGCCCGGAAGCTGCGCGTCCAGCTCGCAAAACTGGAGCTGCGATCGAACGACGCGCCGTCGAGGTAGGCGTTGATGACCAGCGCCACCGGCGTCTTCCCCCCTTCCGACGTAATCGTGGCCCGGTCGCCGATCGTCACCGGGGCGCTGCGATACTCCTGATACCGGTCGTTGATCTTGCGGAATACCGGGGTATTCGCCGGCAGTGTGAAGCGCGTCGGCTTCCCGTCGATCTTCAGCGTCAGATCGCGGCCGGCGATGGTCACGATCTTCCCGGTGGCGTCGCTGATCAATCCATGTTTGCGAATCCAGGAGCCGAGCAGACCGTAGAGCTCCTCGCGCGGCATGGCCGCGTTCATATCGACGCGATCGATCCCCTCGGCAGGCAGAAATCCGAATTTGATGAGGAAGGCCGCGGCGCGATAGGGCGTCGTCTCCTTCGCCGCCGATTGCGGGAAGTAGTAGCCGCGGTCCTCCGGCATCGTCACCACCGTCGAGTAACGATCGAAATCGAGCGTGGCGGCGAGATACGCCAGCACGTCGCCACGCCGCGATGAAACCGGCGCCGCCGTGCTGCGCGGATCAAAATGCAGCTTCTGCATCGCCACGGTCACCGCCTGCGCCACCTCGCGCGCGCTCCACGAGGTGCCGGCGTCGGGCAAGCCGGCGATCGCGGCGAAAAGCCGGGCATTGACCTGCTGCTCGGTAAGCAGGCCGCTGTCGGCGCGGCCGGCGATCGTCAGCACCTCGTCCTCGACGCAACGGACGCGCTTCAGATACGGCTCGTTACGCCCGGGAAACATCGTCCCGACGTCCGACGTTTCGCCGCCGCAGGTGGCCGTATAGAGCGCATCGATCGGCTTACCGTTGTAGGTGGCCACGAGGCCGGCCGTCTCGCGCACGGCGCGATCGGTCAGTGCCTCCTCGTGGATGATGCCGTCGTAGGCCTGGCAGGCCGGGCCGGCGCAGATGTCATAGCCCTCGCGCCGGAACTGGCCGAGGTTGCGGACCGCGTAGGTGCGGGCAGCGATGGCTTGCGCCTTCAGAGCCTCCAGCTCGTCGTAAATCTTCGGACCCATTTCGGCAGGCACGACCCCGCGGAGGTAGTCCTCCATGTTCAGTTCATTGATGACGTTGTAGGTACCGCGCGCGTTGATGAAGACGCGCGCCGCGGTCCGGTACACCTTGTCTCCGATCGTGAGCGTGTCGGCGCTGACCGGCATGATCAGCACCGACTCGCCGGCGAGCGTAGTGCGCTCCCCCTCGTCATCGACGATCTGATGTTTCTTCTCGAAGATCTGATCCGTGGGCCGCTTGACGATGAGCAGGTTCGTACCGTAGCCGCGCTGCGTGAGCTGATCGCGCAGCGGCTGCGCGTCGTTCGACGTCGTGAAATCGCCGGCGATGACGCGGTAGGCCGTCCCCGCGGTATCCAACACGGCGTCGACGCGCTGCTGCGTGTCCGCCCGCAGCTTTTCCGCCAGCGCGTTCGCGCTGACAATGTCGGAGATCGCGCTGACCTGCACCGCGTAATGGGCCGGCGCGTCGGGCACCGGCGCGGTCATGGTGAAACCGCGGCGAATCATGGCCGAGCCGGCATCGCTGACGATGTAGTACCCGCCCGCGACGCGCGGAAAGGTCACCGTGGCCTGATCGTTCACGATTCCGACGCGGATGCGAGGCTCGGCGATCGCCTTCGCCACCGTCGCAACCGGCGTCATCGCATTCGCCGAGCGGGCGGGCGGAGAGGGCGGCGCAACAGGCGTCACCGCGGGCGTCACAACGGGCGGGCGGGAGGGAGGGGCCGGCGGCGCGGAGGCGCAGGCGGCGAAAACGAGGAGCGAAAGGGCGACGGCAGTACGTTTCATCGATGGGCGTCCTTGCAAGAAGAGAGACAGCGGAGGAGTAGGGCGTGGCTCATCGTTCTCCGAGGTACGCTTTTCGAAATACCCGCCTGTGACCAAAGGATAAAGGCGGAAGCTTCATCCTTTGACCCCTACCGCATCGCCTGCTCGATGAACCCGTCGAAGTTCCGCTCGTCCGCCGGCAGATGCAGCGCCTTTGACAGGATCTCATTCGCTTGTTTTGCATCGAGCGATCTCGCCGCGCGCAGCTCGGCGATCCCTTCCGGCTTCTTGTTCGCCTGCAGCAACCCGAGGCCGAGGTAGATGTGGGCTTCGACCGACTTCGGGAGGATCTCGACGGCGCTGCGAAACTCCGTGACCGCCTGATCGAAGCGGCCATGCTGCGAAAGGTACGTTCCGCTGGTCAGGTGCGCGTCATACCGAAGTTGCTTCGACGTCGGGGATGCCTGTGGGAGCATCTGCATGGCCACGCCGATATTGTTTTTTGCATGGGCCGCATTCGGATCGATCTCCAGCGCCTTGCCGAAGCTGGTGATGGCCTCGCCGATCAGCGCGTCGCGCCTTGGCGATTGCGGCATCGAACGCGCTTTCATCAGCGTGGCCGTACCGACGCCGACGTACGCCTGCGAATACCAGTCGGGCGTCGTCGCGTCCTGGATCTGCAGCAGCGGCTGCGTCAGATCGATGGCGCGGCGCAGATGGATGATCGCCGCGTCGGGCTTCGTCGACTGCAGCGTCTGGCCGAGCATGTATTCGGCGGTCGAGTTGTCGCGGGTGACCGCCAGCGTATGCGTGAAGAGCGTCTCGGAGTTCTTCCAGTACCCAACTTGATGCATCGCCACCGCCGCGTATCCCGCGACGGCGATGCCGGCGATCGCGGCAAGCGCCGCGTCAGGAATCCGAAGCCGCTTCGCCAGCGCCATCGCACCGAAGGTGATGGCGATGAAAAGGCCGATATACGAAAAATAGGTGTACCGATCGGCCATCGACTGGTTGCCGATGGCGACGATGCCGATGACCGGCACCAGCGTGCCGAGGAACCAGAACCAGCCGACGAGCAGATACGGCGACGACCGGCGCGCGGCCACGACCACGATCGTGATCGCAGCCAGCACCAGGAACGGGATGATGGCGGCGCTGAAGGCGACACGCATCAGCGGGTACGGCAAGGCCATATCGACAGGAACGAACAGCTTGCCGAGGTAGCTGGCGCAGGCGATCAGCGCATTGGCGATGCGGTCGCCGATCGGAAGCGACGTCGTCGAGTGGACGGCATTGAGCTTGTTCCGGCCGATGACCGCGGCGGCGACACCGGCGATGGAGAGCACGAACAGCGGCCATTTCTCGGCAACGCGTTGGCGAAGGTCGTCCAGCGTGCGCAGGCGCTCCAGCGGCCAGACGTCGAGCAGCAGAAAGACGAACGGCAGCGTGATGTACATCTGCTTCGCCATCAGTGAAAGGGCCAGGGCGATGGAGACGCCGAGCATCCGCCGCGGCGCGCGCGCGTAGAGCCAGAGCGCAAGCATGGCGAACAGCGTGGAGAGGGTGTCTTTCCGTTCCGAAGCCCAGGCCACCGATTCGACGTGCATCGGATGAATGGCGAAGAGCGCGGCCACGAACGCCGACGGCCACACCGCCCGCGTCATACGCCGCATCGCCAGAAAAAGGAGGATGGCGCTGATCGCATGCAGCAGGAGCCCGGTCAGGAGATGCATCCCGGCGCGCTGTCCCCAGACCGCGACGTCGAGCATGTGCGACAGCCACGTGAGCGGATACCAGCCAAGCTGCGCGGAGGTCAGCGCCCAGCCGACGTCGCCATGCAGGACGTGCTGGTTCTCGTAGATGAATTGCCCGTCGTCGAAGTTGAGAAATGCGTGCGAAGCGATCTGGCCGAAGACGGCGATGGTGATTGCGGCCAGGAAGACGACGATCGTCCATTCGCGCCAGCTCCACTCACTCGCGGCGGGCGGCGCGGCCTCGACCGCGCTCTCGACATGCGGTTCGACGGCGGTCCGGATCAGTTTTTCGCGTGCTTTGCGGCCCATCGTTCTTTGGTGGCGGGATGGTAGGCCCTAGCGGACTCGAACCGCTGACCTCTACCGTGTCAAGGTAGCGCTCTAACCAACTGAGCTAAGGGCCTGAAAAGACCGACGGTGAATTTGCCTCCGAACGAACAGAGGTCTGGTTGGATGCTATTCCATTTCCAGGAGTTCGGTCCAGTGGAGCTGGACGCGATTTCGCCGGCGTGAGCCGGCCGAAAGATCCGTAGCCCCCGGTCTTCAGCCGGGGGCTCCCCGAGAGTCCCAATATTGTGAGCCCGCTTTAGCGGGCGGCAGAGTCGCCGTACGTTCCTGTCGCCCGCTCAAGCGGGCTCGCAATTGGGGAGACGCCGATATCCCCCGGCTCAAAGCCGTCGGCTCAAAGCCGCGGCTCAAAGCCGGGGGCTACGGTCCTCACGCCACCTCACGCCGGCGAGAAGGCGCAAGGGCGATAGGCCGGGTCTCTCGTATCGACGGAAAGGGCGATCTACGACCGCAAGTTCAGTCCCTCGATCTCCACACCCGCGGGCGGCTCGCGCTTGAGGTGCCCTCCTGCGACGAGGTTATCGAGCTCACGCTGCGCCATCCACGCTCCCGATCAGTGGAATCGTCTTACCAGACAGGACCTTCTTGAGAAACGAATTACCGTCGCGGCGGCGGCGCCGGAATTCATCCGGCGTGAGGAGCGTGGGGCTGATCTTGCGGCCGACCGTTCGCTCCGCTCGTTCGAGGCGCGAAAAAAGCTGTTCGAGCGTGAGGCCGGACGCCACGACCAGTAGATCGACGTCGCTTCCGCCATGAGCCTCCCCTCGCGCGACAGAACCATAGATCAACGCAAGATCGATTTTGCCTGCCAAGGGAGCGAGAGCATCGCGCAGCGGCTCCGCAAGGCCGCTCGTCTTGAGAATGATCGAGCTCAGCTCGGAAAAGATCGGAGTATCGGGATTGGCGCGATAGTGCTTCTGATTGCCAATCCGCGTGACAGTTGCCAGCCCGCTGTTCCCGAGACGCTCGAGCTCCCGCTGCACCGTTCCCCGGCCCGCGCCGGCCTGCTCGAAAATCTCCGTCGCGAAGTAGGATCGCTCAGGGTTTCCGTAAAGCAGTCCGAGAACGCGCTGTTGCGTGCGTGAAAAGAGCGCGGTAGCGAGGCTGATGCGGTCAGGCGACCGTCGAGTACCCATTTCGGGTACGATCGTACCCATTTCGGGTATTGGCCGCAACTACCCCACCCTCACCTCCGCCCTGCGCAACTCCGCGGAACCAGTTCGGCTGGCCGGGATCCGGGCGCCGCTGGCGAGGACGATCGTCAGCCGTCCGCCCTCCCGCGGCTCGAGGGCTTGAATGAATGTGCGGTTGATCACGTGCGAGCGATGCACGCGCAGGAAACGGGCGTGGTCCAGCCGGTCGTAGAGATCGTGAAGGCGGGCATTCAACAGGTGGCGGCGATTGTCGATGCAGAGGGCGACATAGTCGTCGCACGCTTCGAGATGTTCGACCTGATCGAGCGGGATGGCGATCATCCGGCCGCGTTCCTTGACGAAGACGCGCGCCAGCGGCTTCGAGACCGGCAGCACGCTGCTGGCTCGCGCCACCATCGGCGGGATGCCGTGATCCATGGCCAGGCGCGCGCGGTCGAGCACGGCCCGCACCCGCTCGCGCCCGAACGGTTTGAGCAGGTAGTCGAGCGCGCCGATCTCGAAGGCGGTCACGGCGTAGCGGTCGTAGGCTGTGGTGAAGACGATGTACGGCCGATGCGTGATCTGCTCGGCCACGGCGATCCCCGAGGCGCCCGGCATCCGGATATCGAGAAAGAGAAGATCGGGGCGAAGCGTATCGACGGCGCGAATGGTGGCCAACCCGTCGCCGGCCTCGTTCACCTCGCCGATCCAGTCTACAGTGCTCAGGCACTCGCGCAACATCCGGCGCGCCAGCGGCTCGTCATCGGCGATGACAACACGGGCGATGACCACACGCGCCTTATTCATCATCCGCATCCTCGGCCGCCGTACGCGGAACGGTGAACGACACCTCGAACCCTTCCGGGCCGTTGTCGATCGTCAACTGCGCTGCATCCCCGTAGATCGCCTTCAGGCGCTCGCGCAGCGCCGGCAATCCGAAGTGCGTTCCATCCTGCGCCGGCGTCAGGCCATTGCCGCCATCGTCGCGCACGCGGACGTGCAGTTGCGCGTCGCTCGCCCGTGCCGTGATCTCGATCCTGCCACCCTCGGGACGCGTGGCGATGGAGTGTCGTACCGCGTTCTCGACCAGCGTCTGCAGCGCGAACGAAGGAGCGCTACACGCGTCGCACGCCTCATCGACGGCGATGGCGACGGTCAGCCGATCGCCGTAGCGCGTCTGCTCGAATTCGAGATAGCGCCGCGTGAACGCCCACTCCTCGGCGAAGGGAACCGTTCCGCCATTCGTCTCCAGCAGGGAGTAGCGGAGCATGTCACCCAGCTTCTCGATGGCGCTCTCCGCCTGACCGGGATCGTGCCGCACCAGTGCGGCGACGGTGTGCAGGGCATTGAAGAGGAAGTGCGGATGCAGCCGGTTTCGCAGGGCGTCGAGCCGTGCCGCGGTCAGCATGGCCTCGGCCTGCAGGGCCCGCCGTTCGTTCTCGTGTGCGCGTTTCTGCGTCTGGATCGCGTACGAGACCCCGGCCACGACACCGTAGAGCCAGAGTCCCATGAGCAGTTGCCAGCCGATGACGCCGGTGGCGAGGAGCATCCTCCAGACGGACTTAGCGCTGACGAGCGTCTCGATCGTCGTATCGCCCGCCACCCACACGAGCGCATAGAGCGCGGCGGCGAGGAAATGCTTTGCATAGAAGCCGGCGCGAAGGCGTTGCGGCCAGGGAGTGCGCATGCAGAACCGCCAGACGATGACGCCGAGGAGTGCCGCGCTGCCGATCGTCAACACCCCGAGCGGGAGCGCCTGGCCAAGAGTCATGCGGCCGTAAGCGACCGCCAGCACGACCCAGAAGAGGAGCATCGGAAGCCAGGCCGCAACGACGGCCGCAACTTTCATCGCTCTCCGTTGCATGGTGCGACCAGCTTAAACGCGATCGGGACGGACGCAACCCGGTTCGCCGATCCCCGCTGCCGAATCGCCGAATCGTCGTTGCCGCTGCGGCGGCCGCGCCGTAGGTTGCCCACCGGAGGCGAAGATCATGTCCACAAGAACCCTGATTGCGTTTCTGCTCATCTTTTTTGCGACTTCTGTCGTTGCCGCGGAACCGTCCGCGAAGAACAAACTCGTAAAGGCGAAGGCCGATCTCATGGACGCCGACTATCGCGGCGACCTGGCCCGATTGGCCTCGCTGCGTGAAGAGATCAAGCCGTTGAGCAGCGACCCCGCTCTCGGATATCTGGCCGACTACTGGACCGGCTACGCAAGCTGGCGTATCGCTGCGAACGGCTCCAACGAACAGATGACGCCAGACGATCTGAAAGCGAATCTCGAGCGAGCCGCAGCCGATTTCGAATCGTCCATGCGCAAGAAAGAGGATTTCGCCGATGCGTACGCCGCCGCCTCCTCGGTCCACGGCTGGATCGCCTTTCTCCACCGCGACGACCAGGCCCTCATGAATGCGCACATCGAGACCTCGAAACGATTCCTGGCGAAGGCGGAAGCGCTGGAGCCTGCCAACCCGCGCGTACTGTGGGTCCGAGGCGGCGTCTTCCTCTTCGCACCGCCGGCCTATGGTGGGAGTCCCGAGCGCGCCATCGAGACCTATCGCAAACAGATCGACGTCAGCGGCCCGCTCATGCCGAGCTCTCCCCTGCCCGACTGGGGAAAACCCGAGGCTCTGATGTCGCTGGCGTACGCACAGATGATCAAAAGCCCACCCGACCTCGAAGCCGCCACCGACAACGCGCGCGCGGCGCTGAAGCTGCAGCCACAGTGGCATTACGCGCGAGACATCCTGATGCCGCAGATCGAAGCGAAGCGGAAGCAGATGGCCGAGGGGAAGTGACGCAACATTTAGCCTGCATTTCCCAAACGCTCACTTGAATTGTTCCCTCGAGAGCCTCGCCACTCCCTTCGTCGAGAGCCCTGGAACGAACGGGGACATCGAGGACACTAACCGGAGACATCGAGGACGGTTTTTGAGAACACTATCAAGTTGGGGGTGGTCGTGGTTTGGTTTTGATCCATCGGATCTTTCTTTCCAGTGGTAGG
>Ga0247671_1000210_pt1 | contig 20317 bp, 3 predicted proteins | sample CNK12_metaG_FD_183039 | JGI IMG/M metagenome (GOLD analysis project Ga0247671, IMG submission 183039) | Soil microbial communities from Purdue University Martell Research Forest, Indiana, United States - CNK12 | ecosystem: Environmental > Terrestrial > Soil > Temperate forest > Bulk soil | place...
GCAAGCTGGAAGCCGATGATACGCGCTACAGGTAGCGGGACCTCATCCTTTCTCTCGCGCTTTAGTTCAGTTCGTTTTCGCGGGTGCCCGGCCGCGGCTGAACATCCCTGATGGTCGTGCCGCTCACCTCGAGTGTTCCGTTCTCTACCGTGGCACTCATCAAGCCGCCCTGATCACTGAGCATGGTCAACCGCGGATCGACAGTGATCCCGACCGCTCCGTCAACCGAATCGATCTCGATCTCAGCGACAACGGCCGAATGTGACTCGCCGAGCGCCAGACCACCGTACGAGATGAGATACGACACATCGTTGCCCGCGCGGCGGGTGATCTCGAACGGGGCAGCGAGATTCTTCGCCGCTCCGGCTTTCCCGATCGTCACATTGCCGACTTCGCGGTCGAAGTGGACCCGCAGCGACATCGCCTGGGGCACGATCGATCCGGGTCTGGTAGTCATGACGACCGGCACTACGTAACGTCCCAGGCGCAGAATCGGCCTGCCAAGAGCGATCGACCCGGCGATCTCGGGAGCCGCGTTTCCCTCCGTCGAGGTAGTCACCCGCGGCAACGTTGGAAGCGCGTTCGGCCGGGGACCGCCGAGGAACAGATAGTTGACGACGAAGAAAATATCAGCCGAGTTGATGATCCCGTCAGCGTTCGCGTCGCCCGACAACATCCCGGATGCTCCCCTTGGCGGCGGACCGCCGAGGAAGATGAAGTTCACGAGATAGAAGATATCCGTCGAGGTGACCGCGCCGTCGTTGTTCGGGTCGAACTGCTGGGCCTTGTAGAGATAGCCGTTGGTCAGGGTACCGCTGGTGGTATTGAGATTGGTCACCGTCACGTTGACGGCACCCAGCGCGTGTGCCGGCGTCCTGGCCGTGATCTTGATTGCGCTGACGACGATCACGCTCGTGGCAGGCGACCCACCGAAGGTCACGCTTGCGCCGCTGAGGAAGCCGGTGCCATTGATCGTCACGGCCGAACCGCCGGCGATGGTGCCACCAGTGGGCGAAACCGAGGTGACGGTTACCGGCGGAACGATGACGTTTATGTTGGCCGACTTGGCGTCGCTGCAGCCGGCGCTGGTGGTTACCGTGACGTTGAGAGTCAACGTTCCCGCACCGCCGGCCGTGTAGGTGATGCTGTTGGTCCCGTTGCCTGCTGTGATCGTGCCGCCGGTGATGCCCCAGGCGTACGTCGCACCGGCGCCGGCGTTGGCTACCGAGGCGATGTTGCCCGTCGAGCCGGTGGCCGTACTGGCCGCCGTGGTGATGGTTGCATTCGGTTTGGGATTGACGGTGACTGTCGTGCCGGTGGAAACGAAGCTCTGGCAGGCACCGATCAGGTAGTCGGCCGTGTAGTTCCCCGTCTGTGTGACGTTGAGCGTCGAGCTGCCTGTCGCAGGGGGCATCAGCACACCGTTGAGGTACCAGCGGAACGACGCGCCGACGACGGACGTCGAGGCGGTGAGCGTGACGCTGCCGCCAGCACAGAAGGTCGTCGGACCGCCGGGCGTAATCGTCGGTGCGGGCGTCGAGTCGGCGGTCACGGATGACGCCGCCGACATCGCGCTGATGCAGCCGCTGGCTGTCACCTGCACGGTGTAGCTGCCAGCGACGGAAGCGTTGTACGTCGTGCCGGTTGCGCCGCCGATCGGATTGCCGTTCAGGAACCACTGGTTGCCGGCCACGGCGCTCGAGGCGAGCTGAACGAAACCGCTGTTGGGTGCTCCGCCGTTCGGACAGAAGAAGCCGGTGGTCGGTGTGATGGTGGGCGTGGCCGGGATCGGGTTGACCGTCACGGATGTCGCGGCTGACGGAGCGCTGCTGCATCCGCTCGCGGTCACGATGACGGTGTAACTTCCGGTGGCCGTTGCGCTGAACGTCTGATTCGTGGCGCTCCCGATGGGATTGCCGTTGAGAGACCACTGATTGCCGGAGGCGCTGCTCGACGTCAGCGTGACGCTGCCGCCGGCACAGAAGGTCGTCGGCCCGCCGGGAGTGATCGTTGGCGTGGCCGGGATCGGATTGACCGTCACGGATGTCGCCGCTGACGGAGCGCTGCTGCATCCGCTCGCGGTCACGATGACGGTGTAACTTCCGGTGGCGGTTGCACTGAACGTCTGATTCGTGGCGCTCCCGATGGGATTGCCGTTGAGACGCCACTGATTGCCGGAGGCGCTGCTCGACGCCAGCGTGACGCTGCCGCCGGCACAGAAGGTCGTCGGCCCGCCGGGAGTGATCGTTGGCGTGGCCGGGATCGGATTGACCGTCACGGATGTCGCCGCTGACGGAGCGCTGGCGCATCCGTTCGTGGTCACGATGACGGTGTAACTTCCGGTGGCGGTTGCACTGAACGTCTGATTCGTGGCGCTCCCGATCGGATTGCCGTTGAGAGACCACTGATTGCCGGAGGCGCTGCTCGACGTCAGCGTGACGCTGCCACCGGCGCAGAAGGTCGTCGGCCCGCCGGGAGCGATCGTTGGCGTGGCCGGGATCGGATTGACCGTCACGGTGGTAATGGACGATGTGGCGCTGCAACTGTTGCCGGCGGTAACCGTTACCGTGTAGTTGCCCGACGCGGTAGCCACGAGCGTCTGATTCGACGCTCCGCCGATCGGGTTGCCGTTGAGGTTCCACTGGTTGCCCGACGCACTGCTCGACGTGAGCGTCACACTGCCACCGGTGCAGAACGTCGTGACGCCGCCGGCGGAGATGGTCGGCGTGGCCGGTGAGCTGTTGATCGGGATGTTCGCCGGGGCGCTGGCGGTGCTGCACGATGCTGCATTCGTCACCGTCAGGCTCAGAACGACGTTGCCGGAGGCTCCCGCGGTATAGGTGATGGTCTGGATATTCGTCGCACTCGTGATCGTGCCGTTGGTGATGGTCCATGCGTACGTGGCCGCACCACCCGGCCCGCTCGCTTGATTACCGGTCGAGCCGCCGCAGACAGGAGGGGCATTCACGGTAACCGTCGCGCCGCCGGCGCCTGATCCGGTCATCTGCGGTTGAGGGCCGGTGAGGGTGCCGCCAAACGTCACGGTGTAAACGTTGGCTGACAGACTGACGCTCACCGAGCCGCCCACGCCGCCGATGGTCGACAGAGCATTCAACTGGCTCTGCACTGCGCCGGCGGTGGCGTTGAAGGCCAGCGACGAGGTGCTCTGGCCGTTGAACATGAGAGTAAACGTGCCCGAGCCGCCGGTAACCGTGACGGTCTGAACGTTGCTGATCGTGATTCCGGGCACGGCCGGGACGGCGTTCACCGTCACGGTGGTGATCGCCGAGGAGGCGTTGCAACTGCCGGCGGACACCGTCACCGTGTAGTTGCCCGACGCCGTGGCGGCGTACGTCTGATTCGTCGCTCCACCGATCGGGCTGCCGTTGAGGTTCCATTGGTTGCCGGACGCGCTGCTCGAGGTAAGCGTCACGCTGGCGCCGGCGCAGAACGACGTGGGGCCGCCGGGGGTGATCGTGGGCGTGGCCGGGGACGGGTTGATGGTGATGCCGGCGGACGCCGACTTATGACAGCCGCCCGCCTCGATGACGTTCAGGGACAGATTGACGGTGCCGGAGGCTCCCGCGGTGTAGGTTACCGATTGCGACGTCGCGCTGCCGACGATGGAGCCGTTGGTGATGGACCAGGCATAGCTCGCCTCGCCGGCCGGACCGCTTGCGGTATTGCCGGTGGAGTTACCGCACACCGGTCCCGGTGCGGTGATCGTGACGGTGCCACTGCAGTCGAGGTTGGTGAAGCAGGCGGTCACGTCGTTGACCGTTGGTGTCTTCGTGGTGTCTGTCGTCGAAAGGTAAGCCTTGTATTGGAGATAGCGGAATCCGTAGAACTGCGCGAGCGACGCACCGGTGGTCGTGAAGAACGTCGCCGCGGTTCCGTCGGACCCGACGAAGTTGAACGGGCCGGCCGCCGAGTTGCTGCCGGAAGCCTGGAACTTGAGCGTGGTGTTGACAGGCGTCGCGGCTGTCCAGGAAAGGGTCGTCCAGACCGGCGTCAGTCCCGGAGCGGGGTTGGCGTCCTTGTTCGAGGAGATCAGATTGCCCGTGGCAACGAAGGTTGTCTTCATGTACGTTCTGAAGCCGCTGTCCGTCGCTACACCGCCCGTGAGCGGGGTGACCCATGGCCCGGCCCCGCTGGTGCCGTTGTCGTTGATCCGATCGCCGCCCGCGTAGACGTCGGCGCCGGTGGAGACTCCACCGCTGCGCGTGATGGCATAGGTGCCGGCGGAGGGATCCGAGACCGGCCGGATGATCAACGCGTATTTGGTGCCGGCCGTCAGTGTGGGAGGCGACGCAAACGTACCCGTGTAGTAGGCGGTGGCTCCGCTGTTGAAACCGGGAATCGTCGTTGCCGCGAGGTCTGCACCGGTCGGCAGGCCACCTGAGGTTGCGCGAACGGAGAGCGTGAGATTCGGGAATGTGCCCGAGCATCCGGAGCAGAAAAGGTTGATGTCGACGGCTGCCAGGGCGCCGGTAACGGCAGCCGTGAACGTCTGGCCCGCAAAGGTGGTGGAGCTGAAGCTGCCTCCGTTGGATCCGAGCGTGGTGTTCTGCTGATCGAGGTTCGCAGGACTCAGAAGGATGACGTCGCCGGGACTGGACGTGAGATCGGTATTGGTCGGAACGCCGAGCTGGAAGTCGGCCTGGGTCGTGTCCACGGGGCAGGCGTTCGCCGGCGAGGCGCTCAGAGAAAAATCCTTGACCGTCGTCACGGCATCGGTGACGGTGACGTTTGAGGTCGTCCCGGGATTGAAGCCGGGAGCGGTGACCGTGATGCTCGGATAGTTGCCGGATGGAATCGACAGAAACTGGTAAAAGCCGCTGCCGTTCGTGGTGGCCGTCCTGCTTCCGAAGGAGATGGCCGCACCGGCGATCGGAGCGCCCCCGGCGGTGGCCGTCACCGTCCCCTGCACGGTTCCCGTGCTGACGGGAGTGCAGGAGGGAAATGCAAACGATCCCACCCGAGTCTGCCAGTTGCTGCCGGTGGCGATGTAGTACTCGTTCGTGAACCAGAACGTGCAGCCATCAGGATCGACCGACATCGCCGAGTAATCACCCCAGCGCGTGCTCGAATTCTGCGAGCCGGTTCCCTCGATCAGCGATGTCTCGGTCTGCGGGAGCGTGTTCACCGGGTCGGCGGCGAGGCGTCCCGCGTAACGTATGGCCGGGAAGAGCGCGGCGGTCGAGGCGCTGTAGCCGATGGCCATGTCGCCGACGTGGTCGACCGCCACGCTGGGCATGTAACGATTCGTCGTATCGGGAGCATGCGTAAAGGCTTGCGTCGTATTCGCCGCGACGCTTCCGCCGGTTACGTCTGTCTGGTAATAGCGGACCGCCGAGACGCCGGCCGTGGCGGGATTGCCGACGGTATGGCTCTGCCACAGCGACTCGGCGCCGCCCAGGTTCGTGTACTGGTTCTGCATCATCAGCAGGACGGCGAGCGTGTCGTTGGGGTTGCCTCCCTGAGCGGGCACGGTGTCAGGTGGAATGGTCCAACTGTCCGGCGCGATGGTGAGGAACGGACCGGTAAGGCTGGAGAGAGAGATGCTGTTCCAGTCGACGTGAAACTTGTAGAAGGAGATGGCGTTCGAGAAGTTGAAGACGGTGGCGAAGTAATTCGGCGAGCCGGCGGGCGGCGTTCCGGCCTGGAGCCGGGCATTGCTGGGAAGCAGGGTGAATTCAGACGCCGGCGGGGTGAACTGGAGCACCTGAATGCTCGGCGCCCCGGCATACATCTGCGCCTTGTTGAGCGCCCAGACGCGCGTCCCCTGAAATGAACCGGTCGCGGGAAAGCCGAACATGTTCGCGCTCATGTAGATCCCGTCCGGCCAGATACCGAACTTCGGGTAGTCATTCAGAGCGTCGGTGATGTGCACGGAGTAGAAGTTCCATCCACCGGCGATGGGATCTCCGGTCCTGGAAACCGCGAAGCACTGAAACGAGCCGGGCGGACTGATGACGTTGCCACCGCCGTCGAGCCTGAAGGCGAAGTCGGTGATGACCCAGCGGTCCTCGAAGGTGTCGTAAAGGACGACCGGATCGCCGAAGTTGTTCGTGTCGCAGAGGTTGCCGAAGTGGCCCTGGCTCATGAACGTGTCGAACGTGAACGCCGCGAGCCGCGTGCCGGTCTTGTTGTAGACGCCGATGGAGGTGTTGACGGCCTGGATGTAGTGATTCGGGCCGACGTCGCCGACGGTGTCGGGTGGATGCCCGGCGCCAAAGTTGGCGAAGTCGAGTCCGGCGAAGTTCGCCAGGGTCGACGGCGCGGGAGCGTTGATGGCCGGCATGAGAAAGCGGGGTGAGGGCGGCGTGACGATCCCCTGAATCTCGTGCGGCGTGACGACCGGGGCCTCGCGCTCGGGCCGGTCCTTGCGCACCGGCGGCGTCTGCGGCAGCAGGCGCAGATCGAGCCTGACGCTCGCGGCCCGATTCATGGCCACCTCGATCGGAGGGCCGGCGCTCACCGGCCCCGGTTTGGAGACGATTTCACGCTCTGATGCCGATCGCACTCCCATCCGGTTCGTCCCTGGCTTCAGAGACCGAACGAGGGCGACCGCCGGACCCGGCTCGGCAGTGAGCACGCTCTCCGCCGTTGGTTTCCCTTTCGAATGCTTACTCCGAGGTTTCCTGGCTGTCTCCGCGGAGATGGTCGAAGCGAGGAGCAGCGAAAGAACCAGTAACGGGAGTGTGCGTTTCATCGGAACAGGGGTTGGGAAGGTGGACTCGGACTCGAGCCAGGACCAGGAACTTTACCATGCCGATCAGGGCGGACCAATCCGAGACGTGCCGCGAGTCCGGGATGGTCGAGAGAAAAAGCCGGCCCGGGGAACCGGGCCGGCTGGAGGACTGGAAACGGCAAGGGAAGCGATGCGCGAATGGACTTTCATCTGTTTTGCGTACCCTTTTAATTCACTCCGCTTCCGGGTTTGTGCGGCTGGGGCTGGAAACTCCTGATGGCCGTACCGCTCACGTCGAGGTTCCCGTTCTCGACCGTGGCGCTCATCAGGCCGGCCTGATCACTGAGCATCGTCAACCGCGGATCGACACTGATCCCAACTGCTCCATCAACCGAATCGATCTCGACCTCGGCCACAACCGCCGAATGCGACGCGCCGAGGGCCAGACCACCGTACGAGATGAGATACGACACATCGTTGCCCGCGCGGCGGGTGATCTCGAACGGGGCACCCAGATTCTTCGCCGCTCCCGCTTTCCCGATCGTCACATTGCCCACCTCGCGGTCGAAGTGGACCCGCAGCGACATCGCTTGCGGCGCGATCGATCCCGGTCTGGTAGTCATGATGACCGGCACGACGTAACGGCCCGAGCGGAGGACCGGCTTGCCAAGAGTGATCGATCCTGCGATCTGCCGACCGGCAGTGCCCTCTGTCGAGGTGGTCACCCGCGGCAACGTTGGAACAGCGTTCGGCCTCGGGCCGCCGAGGAACAGGTAATTGACCAGGAAGAAAATGTCAGACGAATTGACGATCCCGTCACCATTCGCGTCGCCCGACAGCATCCCGGCCGGTCCGGCCGGCGGCGGACCGCCAAGGAAGATGAAGTTCACGAGATAGAAGATGTCCGTCGAGGTGACCGCACCGTCGTTGTTCGGGTCGAACTGCTGGGCCTTGTAGAGGTAGCCGCTGGTGAGCGTGCCGGTGGAGGTATTGACATTGGTCACCGTCACGTTGACGGCGCCCGGCGCGTGGGCCGGCGTCCTCGCGGTGATCTTGGTGGAGCTGACGACGACCAGGTGCGTGGCTGCCGATCCGCCGAGGGTCACGCTGGCGCCGCTGAGGAAGCCGGTGCCGTTGATGGTTACGGCCGAACCGCCGGCGACGGTGCCGCCGGTCGGTGAGATCGAGGTGACCGTGACCGACGACGGAACGACGACGCTCACGTTGGCCGACTTGGTGTCACTGCAGCCGGCGCCGGTGGTCACCGTGACGTTGAGAGTCAACGTGCCGACTGCGCCGGCCGTGTAGGTGATGCTGTTCGTTCCGGTTCCCGCTGTGATCGTGCCGTTGGTGATGCCCCAGGCGTACGTCGCACCGGCGCCGGCATTGGCGACCGAGGCGATATTGCCGGTCGAGCCGGCGGCCGTGCTGGCCGGCGTCGTGATGGTTGCATCCGGCTTCGGATTCACCGTGACGACCTTGGCCGCGGAGGCGGCGCTTGTGCAGCCGCTCGCCGTCACGGTCACCGTGTAGCTGCCTGCCGCCGTGGCGGCAAAGGTCTGGTTGGTGGCGCCGCCGATCGGATTGCCGTTGAGGAACCACTGGTTGCCGGATGCACTGCTCGAGGTCAGCGTGGTGCTGCCGCCGGTGCAGAAGCTGGCCGTGCCGCTGATCGTCGGTGTAGCGGGGATGGGGTTCACGGTGACGCTCGTCGTCCCCGCGGCCGAGGTGCAGCCGCTGACCGTGATGGTCACCGAGTACGTTCCCGCGTCAGCGGTCGTGGCGTTCGAACGCGGTGGGTTCTGCAAGGATGAGGTGAAGCCGTTCGGGCCGGTCCACGAGTACGTAGCGCCAGCGACGACCGGCGTGGAGAGTTGAATGGTCGCACCCACGCAGTACGGGCCGCCGTTGGATGCCGTCGGCGTCGCCGGCGTTGGGTTGACGACAACGCTCGTCGTCCCCGCGGCCGAGGTGCAGCCGCTGACAGTAACGGTCACCGAGTAGGTGCCGGCGTCAGCGGTCGTGGCGTTCGATCGCGTTGGGTTTTGCAGGGATGACGTGAAGCCGTTCGGGCCGCTCCACGAGTACGTCGCGCCGCTGACGAGCGGCGTGGAGAGTTGGATCGTCGCGCCCTGGCAGTACGGGCCGCCGTTGCTCGCCGTCGGCGTGGCGGGGATCGGATTGACGACGACGCTCGTCGTTCCCGCTGCAGAGGTGCAGCCGTTGACAGTGATGGTCACCGAGTACGTGCCCGCATCCGCAACCGTGGCGCCTGAGCGTGTCGGGTTCTGCAGCGAGGAGGTGAACCCGTTCGGACCGGTCCACGCGTATGTGGCGCCGCCGACGAGCGGCGTGGAGAGTTGGATGGTCGCGCCTTCGCAGTACGGGCCGCCGTTGCTCGCCGTCGGCGTGGCGGGGATCGGATTGACGACAACGCTCGTCGTTCCCGCCGCGGAGGTGCAGCCGTTGACAGTGATGGTCACCGAGTAGGTGCCGGCGTCGGCTGTCGTGGCGTTCGACCGCGTTGGGTTTTGCAGGGATGACGTGAAGCCGTTCGGACCCGTCCACGAGTACGTCGCGCCGGCGACGGTCGGGGTGGAGAGTTGAATGGTCGCACCCTCGCAGTACGGGCCGCCGTTGCTCGCCGTCGGCGTCGCCGGCGTTGGATTGACGACAACGCTCGTCGTTCCCGCGGCCGAGGTGCAGCCGCTCACCGTGACGGTCACTGAGTAGGTGCCGGCGTCGGCTGTCGTGGCGTTCGACCGCGTTGGATTTTGCAGGGATGACGTGAAGCCGTTCGGGCCGGTCCACGCATATGTTGCACTGGCGACGGTCGGGGTGGAGAGTTGAATCGTCGCCCCTTCGCAGTATGGGCCGCCGTTGGATGCCGTCGGAGTGGCAGGAATGGCGTTCACTACCACGCTGGTCGTGCCGGCGGCCGAAGTGCAGCCATTCACAGTGATCGTGACGGAGTACGTTCCCGCGTCCGCGAGCGTGGCGCCAGATCGCGCAGGGTTCTGAAGCGATGAGGTGAACCCGTTCGGACCCGTCCACGCGTATGTAGCGCCAGAAACCGTCGTGGTGGAGAGGGCGATCGTCGCACCTTCGCAGTACGGGCCGCCATTGCTCGCCGTCGGTGTGGCTGGAATCGGATTGACTACAACGCTCGTCGTGCCAGCCGCGGAGGTGCAGCCGTTAACAGTGATGGTCACCGAGTAGGTGCCGCCGTCGGCTGTCGTGGCGTTCGACCGCGTTGGGTTTTGCAGGGATGACGTGAAGCCGTTCGGGCCGGTCCACGCGTACGTGGCGCCGCTGACGAGAGGCGTGGAGAGTTGAATCGTCGCGCCCTCGCAGTACGGGCCGCCGTTGCTCGCCGTCGGCGTCGCCGGCGTTGGGTTAACGACAACGCTCGTCGTACCAGCCGCGGAGGTGCAGCCGCTCACCGTGACGGTCACTGAGTAGGTGCCGGCGTCGGCTGTCGTGGCGTTCGAACGCGTTGGATTCTGCAGCGCGGAGGTGAAGCCGTTCGGGCCGGTCCACGCGTACGTCGCACCGCTGACGAGCGGCGTGGAGAGTTGAATCGTCGCGCCCTGGCAGTACGGACCGCCATTGGTGGCGGTCGGCGTCGCCGGCGCGGGGTTCACGACGACGTTCGTCGTGCCGGCGGCCGAGGTGCAGCCGTTCACGGTGATCGTGACCGAGTAGGTTCCCGCATCCGCCGTGGTGGCGTTCGCGCGTGTCGGGTTCTGCTGGCTGGAAGTGAAGCCGTTCGGGCCGGTCCACGAGTACGTCGCGCCGGAGACCGTGGGCGTGAACAGCGAGATCGTCGCCCCTTCGCAGTACGGGCCGTCGTTGCTGGCCGTCGGCGTCGCAGGCGTTGGGTTGACGACGACGCTGGTCGTCCCAGCGGCCGAGGTGCAGCCATTGACTGTGATCGTGACCGAGTACGTCCCCGCGTCCGCGAGTGTGGCGCCGGAGCGCGTCGGGTTCTGCAGGGATGACGTGAAGCCGTTCGGGCCGCTCCACGCGTACGTCGCGCCGCTGACGAACGGCGCGGAGAGTTGGATCGTCGCGCCTTCGCAATAGGGTCCGCCATTGCTCGCCGTCGGTGTGGCTGGAATCGGATTGACGAAAACACTCGTCGTGCCGGCGGCCGAAGTACAGCCGCTCACCGTGATGGTCACCGAGTATGTGCCCGCATCAGCGGTCGTGGCGCCGGAGCGCGTCGGGTTCTGAAGCGAAGACGTGAAGCCGTTCGGTCCCGTCCACGCATATGTGGCGCTGGCGACGGTCGAGGTAGAGAGCTGGATTGTCGCGCCTTCGCAGTACGGTCCGCCGTTGCTCGCCGTCGGCGTGGCCGGGATCGGATTGACGACAACGCTCGTCGTTCCCGTCGCGGAGGTGCAGCCGTTAACGGTGATGGTCACCGAGTACGTGCCGGCGTCGGCTGTCGTGGCGTTCGACCGCGTTGGATTTTGCAGCGCTGAGGTGAAGCCGTTCGGGCCGGTCCACGCGTATGTCGCGCCGCTGACGAGCGGCGTGGAGAGTTGGATGGTCGCACCTTCGCAGTACGGGCCGCCGTTGCTTGCCGTCGGCGTGGCGGGGATCGGATTGACGACGACGCTCGTCGTGCCAGCCACGGAGGTGCAGCCGGCAACAGTGACGGTCACTGAGTAGGTGCCGGCGTCCGCTGTCGTGGCGTTCGACCGCGTTGGATTTTGCAGCGCGGAGGTGAAGCCGTTCGGGCCGCTCCACGAGTATGCAGCGCCGCTGACGAGTGGCGTGGAGAGTTGGATGGTCGCACCTTCGCAGTACGGACCGCCGTTGCTCGCCGTCGGCGTCGCCGGCGTTGGGTTAACGACAACGCTCGTCGTCCCCGCGGCCGAGGTGCAGCCGCTCACCGTGACGGTCACCGAGTAGGTGCCGGCGTCGGCTGTCGTGGCGTTCGACCGCGTTGGGTTTTGCAGGGATGACGTAAAGCCGTTCGGGCCGGTCCACGCGTACGTCGCGCCGCTGACGAGCGGCGTGGAGAGCTGAATCGTCGCGCCCTGGCAGTACGGACCGCCATTGGTGGCGGTGGGTGTCGCCGGCGCGGGGTTCACGACGACGTTTGTCGTGCCGGCGGCCGAGGTGCAGCCGTTCACGGTGATCGTGACCGAGTATGTCCCCGCGTCCGCCGTGGTGGCGTTCGCACGTGTCGGGTTCTGCAGCGATGAGGTGAAGCCGTTCGGACCGCTCCACGCGTACGTCGCGCTGGCCACGGTCGGGGTGGAGAGCTGGATGGTCGCGCCTTCGCAGTACGGACCATCGTTGCTGGCCGTCGGCGTCGCCGGCGCCGGACTGACCACAACGCTCGTCGTTCCCGCGGCAGAGGTGCAGCCATTGACCGTGACGGTCACCGAGTAGGTACCCGTGTCAGCGGTCGTCGCGCCGGAGTGCGTGGGATCCTGCTGGCTGGAAGTGAAGCCGTTCGGACCGGTCCACGAGTACGTCGCGCCGGAGACCGTGGGCGTGAACAGCGAGATCGTCGCCCCTTCGCAGTACGGGCCGTCGTTGCTGGCCGTCGGCGTCGCCGGCGTTGGGTTGACGACGACGCTCGTCGTCCCCGCGGCCGAGGTGCAGCCGTTGACCGTGATGGTCACGGAGTAGGTGCCGGCGTCAGCGGTCGTGGCATTCGAACGCGTCGGGTTCTGCAAGGATGAGGTGAAGCCGTTCGGACCCGTCCACGAGTAGGTGGCGCCGCTGACGAACGGCGTGGAGAGTTGGATCGTCGCGCCTTCGCAATAGGGTCCGCCATTGCTCGCCGTCGGTGTGGCCGGAATCGGATTGACGGTAACGCTCGTCGTGCCGGCGGCCGAGGTGCAGCCGCTGACCGTGATGGTCACCGAGTACGTGCCGGCGTCAGCGGTCGTGGCGTTCGAACGCGACGGGTTCTGCAAGGATGAGGTAAAACCGTTCGGGCCTGTCCACGAGTAGGTGGCGCCGCTGACGAACGGTGTGGAGAGTTGGATCGTTGCGCCTTCGCAATAGGGTCCGCCATTGCTCGCCGTGGGTGTGGTTGGAATCGGATTGACGACAACGCTCGTCGTGCCGGCGGCCGAAGTGCAGCCGCTCACCGTGATGGTCACCGAGTAGGTGCCCGCATCAGCGGTCGTGGCGCCGGAGCGCGTCGGGTTCTGGAGCGAGGAGGTGAAGCCGTTTGGACCAGTCCACGCGTATGTCGCGCCACTGACGAGCGGCGTGGAGAGTTGGATGGTCGCGCCTTCGCAGTACGGACCGCCGTTGCTCGCCGTCGGCATGGCCGGGATCGGATTGACGACAACGCTCGTCGTTCCCGCCGCGGAGGTGCAGCCGTTCACAGTGATCGTGACGGAGTACGTCCCCGCGTCCGCGAGCGTTGCGCCGGAGCGCGTTGGATTCTGCTGCGACGAAGTGAAGCCGTTCGGGCCCGTCCACGCGTACGTCGCGCCGGAGACCGTCGGGGTAGCAAGGGAGATCGTTGCGCCTTCGCAGTACGGTCCGCCGTTGGACGCCGACGGCGTCGCCGGCGTCGGATTCACCACGACGTTCGTCGTTCCCGCCGCAGAGGTGCAGCCGCTGACCGTGATGGTCACCGAGTAGGTGCCCGCATCAGCGGTCGTTGCGCCGGAGCGCGTCGGGTTCTGAAGCGAAGACGTGAAGCCGTTCGGACCCGTCCACGAGTACGTCGCGCTGGCCACGGTCGGCGTGGAGAGCTGGATGGTCGCGCCTTCGCAGTACGGTCCGCCGTTGCTGGCCGTCGGCGTCGCGGGCGACGGATTGACGACAACGCTCGTCGTCCCGGCGGCAGAGGTGCAGCCGCTCACGGTGATGGTCACCGAGTAGGTGCCTGCATCAGCGGTGGTTACGCCGGAGCGCGTGGGGTTCTGAAGCGAAGACGTGAAGCCGGTCGGGCCGCTCCATGCATACGTGGCACCGGAGACCGTCGGTGTGAAGAGGGCAATCGTCGCGCCTTCGCAATACGGTCCGCCATTGGTCGCCGTCGGTGTGGCTGGAATCGGATTGACGACAACGCTCGTCGTCCCGGCGGCCGAGCTGCAGCCGTTGACCGCGATGGTCACCGAGTAGGTGCCGGCGTCGGCCGTCGTGGCGCTCGAACGCGTCGGGTTCTGCAGTGACGACGTGAAGCCGTTCGGGCCGGTCCACGCGTACGTGGCGCCGCTGACGAGCGGCGTGGAGAGTTGAATGGTCGCGCCTTCGCAGTACGGGCCGGTATTCGACGCCGTCGGCGTTGCGGGAGTCGGATTCACAATGACGCTTGTCGTCCCGGCGGCCGAGGTGCAGCCGGTCACGGTGATCGTGACTGAGTACGTCCCCGCGTCCGCGACCGTGGCGCCGGAGCGCGTCGGGTTCTGCAGCGAAGAGGTGAAGCCGTTCGGGCCGGTCCAGGCATAGGTGGCGCCGCTCACGGTCGGCGTGGAGAGTTGAATGGTCGCGCCTTCGCAGTACGGGCCGGTATTCGACGCCGTCGGTGTGGCGGGGATCGTGTTGACGACGACGCTGGTCGTGCCGGCCGCCGAGGTGCAACCGTTCACCGTGATCGTGACCGAGTAGGTACCGGCGTCGGCCGTCGTGGCGTTTGAACGCGTCGGGTTCTGCAGAGACGACGTGAAGCCGTTCGGGCCGGTCCACGCATAGGTGGCGCTGGCAACGGTCGGCGTGGAGAGTTGAATGGTCGCGCCTTCGCAGTACGGGCCAGTGTTCGACGCCGTCGGTGTGGCGGGGATGGCATTCACAACCACGCTCGTCGTGCCGGCGGCTGAGGTGCAGCCAGTGACGGTGATCGTGACGGAGTACGTCCCCGCGTCCGCCGTGGCGGCGTTCGAGCGCGTCGGATTCTGCAGCGACGAGGTGAAGCCGTTCGGGCCGCTCCACGCGTAGGTGGCGGTGGCGACGGTCGGCGTGGAGAGTTGGATAGTCGCGCCCGCGCAGTACGGGCCGGTGTTCGACGCGGTCGGCGTGGCGGGCGTCGGATTCACCACGACGCTCGTCGTTCCGGCGGCCGAGCTGCAGCCATTGACGGTGATGGTGACGGAGTACGTCCCCGCGTCAGCCGTGGCGGCGTTCGAGCGCGCCGGGTTCTGCAGCGCTGAGGTGAAGCCGTTCGGGCCGGTCCACGCATACGTGGCGCCAGCCACGGTCGGGGTGGAAAGCTGGATGGTCGCGCCCGTGCAATACGGGCCGGTGTTCGACGCCGTTGGCGTGGCAGGGACTGCGTTGACGACGACGCTTGTAGTACCGGCGGCGGACGTACAACCGCTCACGGTGACGGTGACCGAGTACGTTCCCGAATCAGCGACGGCCGCGCCGGAGCGCGTCGGGTTCTGCAGCGATGACGTGAATCCGTTCGGACCGGTCCAGGCGTATGTGGCGCCGGCGACGGTCGGAGTGGAGAGCTGGATGGTCGCCCCCGCGCAGTACGGGCCGGTGTTCGACGCGCTCGGCGTGGCGGGAACCGGGTTGATCGGAACGGTGGCGGAGCCGGCAGCCTGGCAGCCGGAGGAGGTGGTAATGGTCAACGTCAGACCGACGCTGCCGGACGCGCCGGCCGTATACGTCACGGTCTGCGACGTCGCGCCGCCGGTGATCGTGCCGTTGGTGATCGTCCAGGCGTAGCTCGACATCGCGGCCGGACCGCTGGCCGTATTGCCGGTGGAGCTGGCGCAGACCTGCGCCGGAGTCGGCGTAACTGTGGGGACGGAGCTGCTGCAGTCGACGACCTGTTCGCAGACCGTGACGCTGCTGAGGGTTGGCGTGGCGGAGGTATCGGTCGTCGAGAGGAATGCTTTGTACTGCAGGTATCGCTTTCCGTTGAATTGAGAGAGCGAGGCGCCGGTGGTGGTGAAGAATGTCCCGGCGGTACCGTCGGGGCCGACGAAGGTGAACGGACCGGCGGCGTTGTTGCTGCCGGCGGCCTGGAACTTGACGGTCGTATTCGCCGGAGTGGTCGCGGTCCAGGAGAGGGTCGTCCAGTTCGCCGCGGTACCGGTGACGGATCCGCTGTCTTTCACTAACGAGACGAAGTTACCGGGATTCGGATAGGTGAATGGCGTAGTGATGTAGGTGTGAAACTCGAGGTCTTTCGAGGCGCCGGTGGGGGTGCCCCACGCAGTTCCGTTGGTGGACGTGACAGAGACGCCGCCGGCGTAGAGGTTGTTCGTGGTTCTCACCACCGCGTACGTGCCGGCCGTGATCGTCCCCGCGGGGTGAACCGTGAAGGCGTAGACGGTACCGGCGGTGAGCGATGCCGGTGAAGAGAACGTCGCGACGTAGAAGGTGCCCACGCCGCTGGTGAAGGCGGGAATGGTGGTCGTCGCGATCGCCGCGCCGGTGGGAAGACCGCCGCTGGTGGCGTTGATGTTGACGATCATCGCTTGCGACGTGCCGGTACAAGCGCTGCAGAACAACTCCACGTCGAGCTTTGTCAGCGTGCCGGAGACGGTCGGAGAGAATGTCTCCCCCCACCAGCCGGTGGTGGACATGGCGTTGCCGGAGGTGCTCGAGTCGGCGACGGAGACGTCGAGTTGCTCGCCGCCAGCGTGGGCGAGTTTCACGTCGCCGGGGCTGATGGAGATGTCGACGTTCGTTCCCGTACCGGTGGAGAAATCGCCGAACGTCGTATCGGTGAAGCAGGCATTCGGAGTGAGCGGCGTGAGCGAGAGATTCTGCACGGTCGTGCCGCCGCCGCTCACCACCACGCCGTTGGCCGTGGCGGAGTTGTAGCCGGTAGCGTTCGCCGAGACGCTATACGTCGCCGCGTTGATCGCCGCGAACTGATAGAAGCCGCTGGCGTTCGTGGTGGCCGAAAAGGCTCCGGCGGTCACGGTTGCGCCGCTGACCGGATTGCCTGCCGAGGTGACGGTTCCCTGGAGCACGCCAACGGCGGTTCCGGAGGCCCCGAAAACAACGCCCGCCGAGGCAGGCGAGTCGGCCGTCATCGGCGTGAGGGCTGTACCGGGGCAGTTGTTCTTCGCCCGAACGAAGTAGAAATACGTCGTGCTGGCCACACCGGTGGTATCGACATACGTCGTCGAGGTCAGGCCTAAAGCGAGCGGTGAACCGCCGGGGAAAACGGAACTTGTGTTGCGGTAAACGGAGTAGGTTCCGCTGGTGGCGTTGGTTCCCCATCCGGCCGGCGCGCTCCAGGAGACGACCACGCTCGGAGCGGTGGTGGGGTTGACGGAGGGGGCGGAGAGTGCCGCGGGGGCGGAGCAGTTGATGATTGTGGAGGTGCCGTTGTCCTCGCGGCGCGTCGGCGACTGCGTGTCGGCAAGCGGGAAGAACATGCGCGAGTCGGTCCACAGCGGGTGAACCTGACGATTGAGCGCGGCGATGCCGGAGTAGTCGCCGTATTGGTTCCCGTTGAAGGCCGGATTGTCCGTGCTGTTCTCGTCGGAGAAGTTGGCGTTGTTCCGCCACGCCAATCCGCCGTCGGTGATGAGGATGTTCGGCTCGAAGGAAACGCCGCCGTCCGAGGAGCGCGCGTAGACCATCTGAGTCTGCCGGTTGAGCGGATCGAGCCGTGTGTCGTACCACGATACGTTCAACGTACCGTCGGATTGATCGACGGCAAGCCAGGGGAAGAACTGCGTGGCGCCGAAGTTGTCGTCGTTCACCTTCACCCGCGAGGACCAGCTCGTCCCACCGTTGGTCGAATGGATCACGTAGGTGTTGATGTCACTGCCGGTTGTCGTTCCGACAGGGAAATCGGGGAACGAGACGTAGAGATTGCCGAAGAATGCCGAGGCGGGGTTGCGATCGATGTCGATCGATCCGAATGCGTTGATGCCGCGCGAGTTCTGCGCCGGCGGGGTGTTGTTGCTGCCGAACGACTGCAAGGCCATCGTGGAGATGACCGCGGGCGCGGTCCAGGTGGAGCCTCCGTCGGTCGACTTCGAGAAGACGATGGTCTCGATGTTGAAGCGGTTCCAGATGACATAGACGGTGCCGTCCACTCCGACGACGACGTTGCCGCCGATGGCACCGGTGTTGGACGGGAGGCTCACCTTGGTCCAGGTGACACCATCGTCGGAGTGGGAAATCACCTCGTTGTTGTTCTGGTCCCAGATCACGTAGATGCGGCCCGGATGGGAGAACGCCTGGCCGGACGTGTTGTCGATGGCCATCATCTCCTTGTCGTCGCCGTTGGTGGTCGTGGCGATGTCGTTGACGACGATGCCGAGGTTCTGCCAACTGGCGCCGTTGTCAGCGGAGCGGGCCACGACGATCGAGGCGCCGAAGTTGCTCCCGGTGGAGTTCTCGGAGATCAGCATGTAGCAGGCGTACGCTCGGCCCAGGTTGTCCCACGCCAGTGCCGGATCGCTGCCGAACCAGAACGCGGCGCTCGGGACCCCTCCGGAGGCTCCGGCCGGCCATGGCGCGCAGTTGTACGTCCACGTCGCCCCGCCGTTGGTCGAACCGAAGAGGGACATGGTGCCGAAAGTGTTGGCCGTCCCGCCCGTCGGTGACTGGCATGCCGGCGTCGTGTCCTTGAAGAAAGTGTTCGAGTGGGCGACCATGTGTTGCGGGTTGTTCGGATCGATCGAGATGTAGTTCTCGCCCTGGTAGTTCTCGAGACCGCCCGCCGGGTCGATGTTCGATCCCACCGACGCACTCAGAGGGCGAGGCTTGAAGAGCGCATTGACCGGATACTGTCTGAGCGAAAGAGCCTCTGTTCCAAGCGGGACGGTCACGGAGTTCGAAATCGACGGACCGCGCCGTTGCACCTTCCAGAGTTTGCTGGCGCATTCCGTCGGCGCCGGCATCATGATCATGTGCGGGTGCGCCCTGCGGTTCTTTTCGAACGTGTCCCCCGGATCCTCCACCGCGGCGTCGACAATGGCGTGGATCAACTGTTGCGGAATGTCCCGGCATTCGGCTACATCCGGCAGATCGGGCGCGGCGAGCACCACGGGATGCGTGAGATTCGGATACTTCGACGCATCCTCCGGTTTGAACTGCGCGTTCGCGGTGCCGATGACGAGGAGCAGCGTGGCTACGATCAGAGCAATGCGTTTCATGAGCAATCCTCGGGAACGTTGGTGGGAAACGGAGGCACGGTCACACTTCGTGGTGTGCCGATGAGAAATTCGGTCAGAACGGAGATGGGCTGCGGTTTGGCGATGAACGCCGAGACGCTGCCGTCGGCCACGGAGCGCACGAGATCGGCGGACCCATAGCCGGTCAGCACGATCACCTTTGCCGCCGGCTGCAGCACGCGGACCTCGTCAACGAGGGCGCGGCGATCGTGATGGACACCGCCGGTCAGGTACGGATCGATCAGGACGATGTCGTAACGTCTTCCGGCCAGCAGCGCCAGAGCCGTGCGGGGATCGAGCGCGACGTCGACGTCGCATCTCTCCATGAGGAGAACCTGCCGCAGCGAGCCGGCGATCAGATCGTCGTCGTCGATCAGCAGGATAGACGTAGGAGCCTTCGGCCCGAGAACGTTCATCAAGATTGGTTGGGAACCGTACCCATCATGTCCACACGCCCGGAAGGAGGGAATCGGCAATCCGCTGGTTTCGCTGTCGGTGAATTGACTACCCCGCGGCTTCGGCAACAGCCGTGCTCGATGGAGTAACCGACGAGCCCGGTGCAATTACTCTAGCCCGCATATCTCACACGCTGAACGGAATTGCCGCCTTTCGTTCTCGGCAGTACCTCCAATCGAGAGCCCTTCTCCCCCAGCGCTTTTCAGCTGGGGGAGAAGGTGGCGAAGCCGGATGAGGGGGCGTTTTACGAGGACGTCATTCGCGCGCCTTCGAGCGTTTTCGGACCAGCGTCGGTAAATCGCGCATATCTCGTGAAGCGCCCCCCTCATCCGCCTTCGGCACCTTCTCCCCCCGCAAGAAACCGCGGGGGGAGAAGGGCTCTCGACGAAGGGACTCGTGGAGACCACTGGACTCGTGGAGTGGCAATGCACTCGAGAGAACAATTCAAGTAAGCGTGCGTTCGAGCGCGGCAATGGCCGGCCCGGGAGACCCGGGCCGGCTGGAGGGCTAGAAGCGGGAGCGGATGGCGATGAAGGCCAGCGAAATGGCCAGCACCAGCAGTGCGATGTGCCCGAGCGCCGGCACCGAGGGGGTGACGGTGATCGAACCGTTGACGAGGGCGAGGGCGCTGTTGCTGACCATCTCACTCGTGGTGCCGGTGTCGTTCGAGAGCGTCGTGAGCGTCGGATCGAGCGTCAGCGTGATGACGGTCCCCGGCGTCGCCGTCGGAGAAAGAGTGACGTGCAGTGCAGCGACCTGATTGCCCGGCGCCGCACCATCGAGAGTGAAGGGAATGGGGTTCGTCGACTCCTGGAATGAGTCGATGAGGGAGATCGATCCGGCGCTGGCCGGACTGTTCTCGAATGCAGGGGTCAGCGATGTGGTGATGCCAGCGCGCGTGAAGGTGATCGACTGCACGGCCGACGCCGGCGCGTAATTCACCTTGATGCTGTACGCCTGAATGTGCATTCCCGGCGGTTGATCGAGGCCGAGCGGCGTCCCCGACCGGTCGCGGATGGAGACCGGCACGTCGACCACCGTGAATTGCGGCCCGTTGACCGTGGCAACCGTGACCACGTCGGGCGTCGTT
>Ga0247671_1000244_pt1 | contig 18661 bp, 17 predicted proteins | sample CNK12_metaG_FD_183039 | JGI IMG/M metagenome (GOLD analysis project Ga0247671, IMG submission 183039) | Soil microbial communities from Purdue University Martell Research Forest, Indiana, United States - CNK12 | ecosystem: Environmental > Terrestrial > Soil > Temperate forest > Bulk soil...
TTGCAGCGACTGCTCGACGCGGCGCGCTTTCTGCGCCCTTACGGCTTTCGCGTGGTTGCGGCCGACCGCCGAAAGTGCATGCTCGAGCTGCCGCACAAGCCGGCGCTCGAGCGGCCCGGCGGCATCATCAACGGCCCGGCTCTCATGGCCGCGGCGGACTGCGCGATGTGGCTCGCCATCAAGGTGCGGCTCGGGGTCGAGGGCGACGCCCTCACCTCGGAGCTGAACACCGCTTTCCTCGCCCCGGCCAAGGGCGAGCACGTCTACTGCACCGCGCGCATCCTCAAGATGGGGCGGCGGCGCATCTACGGCGTTGCCGAGTGCCACGGAAAGAAGGGGAACCTGTTCAGCCATCACACGGTGACGTATGTCAGGCCCACTTGAGGAAATTCGGGACGCGGTGCGCCGCTTTGCCGCGGCCGAGCTGACGCCGAACGCCGCTCGCTGGGACCGCGACAAGGAGTTCCCGCGCGAGGCGCTGAAAGGTCTCGCCGCCATGGGCCTCTACGGCGTCGCCATCGCGGAGGAATGGGGCGGTGCTGGTCTCGGTTACGGCGCGCTCGCGGTCGCTTGCGAGGAAATCGCCGCCGGCGATTGCGCCACGGCCACGATCGTGTCGGTGAACAACCTCGTCGCCGGAATCCTGGCCGGCTACGGGAACGCGGCCCAGAAGGAGCAATTCCTGCGGCCGCTCGCGCAGGGCAACCTGATCGGCGCCTTCATGCTCACCGAGCCGCAGGCCGGCTCCGATGCGAGCGCGATCACCACGCGCGCCGAGCGGCGGGGCAGCGACTACGTGCTGAACGGCGTGAAGCAGTTCATCACTTCGGGCAAGAACGCCGACATCGCCGTCGTCTTTGCAGTCACAGACAAGGATGGCGGGAAAAAGGGCATCAGCGCCTTTCTGGTCCCGACTTCGACGCCCGGTTACATCGTGGCCCGCATCGAGGAGAAAACCGGGCAGCGTGCATCGGATACCGCGCAGATCGTCCTGGAAAATTGTAAAACAGAGCATTTATTGGCCGAGGAAGGCGCCGGCTATCGCATCGCGCTCGCGAATCTCGAATCCGGGCGCATCAATGTGGCGGCTCAGGCGACCGGGGTGGCGAGAGCGGCGCTTGCCGCGGCGCTCTCCTATGCGCGCGAGCGCCGCAGCATGGGCAAGCCGCTGATCGAGCACCAGGCGATCAACTTCCGGCTCGCCGACATGGCGACCGGAATCGAGGCCGCGCGCCAGCTCTACCTCCATGCCGCACGCCTGCGCGATGCAGGTGAACCCTGCATCAAGGAAGCGTCGATGGCCAAGCTCTTCGCTTCCGAGACGGCCGAGCGCGTCTGCTCCGACGCGATCCAGATCCACGGCGGGTACGGCTATGTCGCCGACTTTCCGGTCGAGCGTCTGTGGCGCGACGTGCGCGTGACGCAGATCTACGAGGGCGCGAGCGACATCCAGCGCCTCGTGATCGGTCGAACCCTGCAAGAGAACTCGTGAAAACAGGGACAGACCACGTTTTTCCCAGAACGGCAGACCGCCAGAAAACGTGGTCTGTCCCTGATTTTGGGTTCGCGTGAGCACGCTCAAAAGCGACGTCAACCCACGGTCGGCGGAATTCAAAAGCAATTCCGAGCGGATGCGCGCCATGGTCGACGACCTCAAACAGAAGGTCGCGCTGGTCTCGCTCGGCGGAGACGCCGAGGCGCGTGAAAAGCACCTCAAGCGCGGCAAGCTGCTGCCGCGCGAGAGGGTGAGGAGCCTGCTCGACCCGGGCTCGCCGTTCCTGGAGATCGGGCAGCTCGCGGCGTGGGGCATGTACACCGGGGACGTCCATTCCGCCTCGATGATCTGCGGAATCGGCAGGGTTTCAGGCCGCGAGTGCGTCATCGTGGCGAACGACGCCACGATCAAGGGCGGCACCTATTACCCGATGACGGTGAAGAAGCACCTGCGCGCACAGGAGGTCGCGGCGCAGAATCGCCTGCCGTGCGTCTACCTGGTCGATTCGGGCGGCGGCTACCTGCCCGAGCAGGACAACGTGTTCCCCGACCGAGAGCATTTCGGCCGCATCTTCTTCAACATCGCCAACATGTCGGCGGCCGGCATCCCGCAGATCGCCTGCGTCATGGGCTCCTGCACCGCGGGCGGCGCGTACGTCCCCGCCATGTCGGACGAGTCGATCATCGTGCGCGGGCAAGGCACCATCTTTCTCGGCGGCCCGCCGCTCGTGAAGGCGGCCACCGGCGAAGTGGTGACGCCGGAGGAGCTCGGCGGCGCGGAAGTCCACACGCGGGTGTCCGGCGTAGCCGATTACTACGCGCAGAACGACGCCCACGCTCTCGCGCTGGTCCGGCGCATCGTTTCGAACCTGAATTACCGAAAGACGGTGTCCCTCGACGTGCGGGAGCCGCGAGAGCCCCTGTACGCGGCCGAGGAGATCTACGGGGTCATTCCGTCCGATACCCGTAAACCTTACGACGTGCGCGAGATCATCGCCCGGCTGGTCGACGGTTCCGAGCTGGACGAGTTCAAGCAGAACTATGGCACCACCCTCGTCACTGGCTTCGCCCACCTGCACGGCTACCCGGTGGCGATCCTGGCGAACAACGGCATCCTCTTCTCCGAGTCCTCGCTCAAGGCGACGCACTTCATCGAGCTCGCGGCTCAGCGCGGCATCCCGCTTCTCTTTCTCCAGAACATCACCGGCTACATGGTGGGCAAGAAGTACGAGGCCGGCGGCATCGCCAAGGACGGCGCCAAGATGGTCACCGCGGTGGCCACCGCCCGGGTGCCGAAATTCACCGTGATCCTCGGCGGCTCCTTCGGCGCCGGGAACTACGGCATGTGCGGCCGCGCCTACTCGCCGCGCTTCCTGTGGATGTGGCCGAACGCGCGCATCTCGATCATGGGCGGCGAGCAGGCGGCAAGCGTTCTCGCCACGGTCAAGGGCGACTTTCCGTCAAAGGAGGCGGAAGAAAAGTTCAAGGCGCCCATCCGCGAGCAATACGAGCGCCAGGGCCACCCCTACTACGCGAGCGCGCGCCTCTGGGACGACGGTGTGGTCGACCCCGCCGACACGCGCCGGCTGTTGGGCCTCGCGATCTCGGCGTCGCTCAATGCGCCCGTCGAAGACACGCGCTTTGGCGTATTTAGGATGTAGATGCCGAGGGACATGTGATGTCTGAGCACCGCGCCACCGTGGAATGGCAGCGCTCGGGCGAGTTCCGCTACGAGACCTACTCGCGCACGCACGAGCTGCGCTTCGACGGCATCGCGGTCCCCGGCAACGCCGCCGCCGCGAATATCCCGAAGACGGTTCCGCCGCGCGACGGCGTCGATCCGGAGCAGGCCTTCGTGGCGGCGCTTTCCTCGTGCCACATGCTCTGGTTCCTGCACATCGCTTGGCAGGAGAAGTGGGTTGTCGACCGGTACGTCGATCGCGCGGTCGGCATCCTGGACAAGACGTGGATGTCTCGGGTCACGCTGCGCCCCGAGGTGACCTTCTCGGGCAGGCAACCCAGTCCGGACGAGCTGCGCGCGCTGCACCATACCGCGCACGAGAAGTGCTACATCGCCAACTCGGTCAAGACGGAAGTCGTCATCGAGCCATGCTGAAAGTCGACATCCAAGCCGGCGTCGCCCGTGTGACGCTCGATCGCCCTGAAGTTCGAAACGCGTTCGACGACGCTTTGATCCGTGAACTTCAGAGCTGTTTTCAGTCCCTGGGTGCGAACGCAGCGGTCCGCGCGGTCGTTCTCGCCGGAAACGGGCCGGCGTTCTGCGCCGGGGCGGACCTCAACTGGATGAAGCGCATGGCGGGGTATGACTACGAGGAGAACCTGGCCGACGCGCAGGCGCTCGCGACGATGCTCGCAACGCTCGACCGCATGCCGAAGCCCACCATCGCACGCGTTCATGGCCCGGCTTTCGCCGGCGGCACGGGACTCGTCGCGGCCTGCGACATCGCGGTCGGCACGCCCGAGGCGAAATTCTGCTTCTCCGAGGCCAAGCTCGGGCTTTCGCCGGCGACGATCAGCCCCTACGTCATCCGCGCGATCGGCGAGCGCATGGCGCAACGCTACTTCCTGACTGCCGAGGTGTTCGACGCCGGGGAGGCTTACCGCATCGGCATGCTCTCGGTTTTGGTTCCTGCACCGGAGCTCGATTCCGCGATCGAAAGCCTTGTAAAGCACCTCGTTGCGGGCGGGCCCGAGGCACACCTGAAGATCAAGGACCTGATTCGCGCGGTCAGCCGCCGGCAGATCGACGAACCGCTGAGCGCCGAGACGGCGAAGCGCATCGCCGAGATCCGGGTCTCGCCCGAAGGCAGAGAAGGCATCGCTTCGTTCCTCGAGAAGCGCAAGGCGTCCTGGTGTTCGCCAAAATCCTGATCGCGAACCGCGGCGAGATCGCCTGCCGCGTCACGCGCACGGCGCGGCGACTGGGCATTCCCGTCGTGGCCGTGCACACCGAAGCCGACCGATCGGCCATGCACGTACGGCTCGCCGGCGAGGCGCGCAGGATCCAGAGCTACCTCGACATCGACTCGGTCGTCGCCGCCGCGCGCGCGTCGGGGGCGGAAGCGATCCATCCGGGCTACGGCTTTCTCTCGGAGAACGAGGATTTCGCCGCGGCCTGCCGCAACGCCGGGGTCGTTTTCATCGGCCCCCCGGCCGAGGCAATCGCGGCGATGGGCGACAAGGCGGCCGCCAAGCGACTCATGGAGAAGGCCGGCGTGCCGCTCGTGCCGGGCTACCACGGCGAGGAGCAGGATCCCGCTCTCCTGGAACAGGAAGCCGCGCGCATCGGTTTCCCCGTGCTGATCAAGCCCTCCGCGGGCGGCGGCGGCAAGGGAATGCGCGTCGTGCGCTCAAAGCCCGAATTTGCGGAGGCCTTGCAGGGCGCAAGGCGCGAGGCGAAGTCATCGTTTGGCGACGAGCGCGTGCTGATCGAGCGATACCTGGAACGACCGCGCCACATCGAGATCCAGGTTTTCGGGGACAGCAAAGGCAGCGTGGTCTATCTCTTCGAGCGCGACTGCTCGGTGCAGCGAAGGCACCAGAAGGTGCTGGAGGAGGCGCCTGCGCCCGGCCTCGACCCGAAAACGAGAAGCGCAATGGGTGCGGCTGCGGTCGCAGCCGCCAAAGCCATCGGTTACACGAACGCTGGCACGGTGGAGTTCATCGCCGAGCAGGACGGACGGTTCTACTTCATGGAAATGAACACCCGCCTGCAGGTCGAGCATCCCGTGACCGAGATGGTGACGGGCCTCGACCTCGTCGAGCTGCAGATCCGCGTCGCCGCCGGGGAGGCTTTGCCGTTCTCGCAGAAGGACCTGCGGCTCGAAGGGCATGCCATCGAAGCGCGCATCTATGCGGAGGACCCGGAGCGCGAGTTCCTGCCGTCGACCGGCCGCCTCCTCCATGTCGCATTTCCAGCCCAGGGTGCCGAGGTCAGGATCGACGCCGGCGTCGAATCCGGCGACGAGATCACGCCTTGGTACGACCCGATGATCGCAAAACTCATCGTGCGCGGCGCCGATCGCGCCGCGGCGCTCGCCCGGCTGCGTCAGGCGCTCGCCGAAGTCGAGATCGCGGGCGTCAGGACCAACGTCGCCTTCCTGGGCCGGGTGGCCGGCTCGCGCGCGTTCGGCCGCGCCGAGCTCGACACCGGCCTCATCGAACGGAATCGTGCCGAGCTCCTTCCTGGACGCGAAGCAATCGGAACCGACGCGCTCGCCGCCGCCGCGTTCGCCGAGCTCGCGTACGAAGAGCGTGGCGCGCGCGAAACGGCGCGGGCCTCGGGCGATCCCCATTCGCCCTGGCATCGCGTCGACGGCTGGCGGCTGAACGCCGACTCGCACCACGACTTCGTGTTCGTCGAAGGGGAAAGCGCGTACCCCGTTCGCGTCCACTTCAGCGGAGACGGACTGCGCCTCGCCGTCGAGGGCAAGGAGCATGCGTTCGCGGGAGAAACGCTCGAGAGTGGAGCGCTTTCCATCCGGCTCGATGAGCGCACGTATCGCGCGCGCGCTCTGCGCGACGTGGACGATTGGCACGTTTTCCTGGGAGGCGACTACCGCCGCCTGGCGCTGAGGCACGGCCTCCCCCGGCCGGAAAACGAAGCGCGCACCGGGTCGCTCGCCGCGCCCATGCCCGGCAAGGTCGTCCAGGTGATGTCGCGGCCCGGAGAAGCGGTGAAGAAAGGACAGGCCCTGCTGATCCTCGAGGCGATGAAGATGGAGCACACGATCACCGCCCCGGCCGACGGCGTGGTGAAGGAAATTCATTTCACGGCGGGTGAACAAGTGGTGGAAGGCGCCCAGCTCGTGACTCTTGAATGAACAAGGTCAAGATCGTCGAGGTTGGACCGCGCGACGGACTGCAGAACGAGCCGCGCGAGGTGCCGACCGAGGTCAAGCTGGAGCTGATCGAACGATTGGCCGCCGCCGGGCTGACCTCAGTCGAAGCCACTGCGTTCGTGTCGCCGAAGTGGGTGCCGCAGATGGCGGATCACACCGAGGTGCTCGAGCGGATTCGCCGCAAGCCGGGCGTGTCTTATCCGGTGCTGACGCCCAATCTAAAGGGGTTCGAGGCCGCGCGCGCGGCCGGCGCCACCGAAGTCGCGATCTTCGGCGCCGCCTCGGAGGCCTTTTCGCGCAGGAACATCAACTGCTCGATCGCCGAATCGCTGGAGCGTTTCCGGCCGGTCGCCGAAGCTGCCAAGAAGGGCAACGTGAAGGTCAGGGGCTACGTTTCCTGCGTCCTCGGGTGCCCGTACGAGGGCGACGTGGCGCCTCAACGCGTAGCCGACGTGGCGGGCGAGCTCTACGACATGGGTTGTTACGAAGTCTCGCTGGGCGACACCATCGGCATAGGCACTCCGGGGAAGACGAAAGCGATGCTCGAGGCCTGCGCCCGACGCCTGCCGATGGATCGCCTGGCCGGCCATTACCACGACACCTACGGCCAGGCGCTCGCCAACATCTACGCCTCGCTCGAGGTCGGCGTGCGCAGCTTCGACGCCTCGGTCGCGGGTCTCGGCGGCTGCCCCTACGCGGCCGGCGCCTCGGGCAACGTCGCAACCGAAGACGTCGTCTACATGCTGCAGGGGTTGGGCATCGATACCGGCGTCGACCTCGACAAGCTGGTCGAGATCGGCGGCTGGATCTGCGCGATCCTCCAGCGCGAGCCGTCCTCGAAGGTCAACCGGGCGATCACCGCGAAGCGAGCGAAAAAGTGAAGACGCCGTGCATCCGGGTGTGCACCATGGACCCGCAGCGCGGCGTCTGCCTCGGTTGCTGCCGCACGCTCGAAGAGATCATGCGCTGGAGCGCGATGAGCGACGCCGAGCGCGACCGCGTCATGGCCGCACTGCCGCAGCGCAGGCAGGCGCTAGATATCCGCGAAATCGCCGTGCCGCCCCTTGCCTGAGGCGAAGCGCGCGGCACCAGCGGCGCCGTCGATCTCGAAGGCGGGGAAGCCGTTGTACCACTCCTTTCGCATCGCCTCGCGCAGGGGCAAGCCTTGCTGCATGTAGGCCGAGCGCCGGTCGGCGCGCACGCAGGCCTGCGGAAAGCGCGCGATCTCGTGCGCCATGGCCTCGGCGAAGCGGCGCGACTCGCCGTCCGGCACCACGTGCTCGCAGGCGCCGATGCGCAGGGCTTCCTCCGCCGGGACCTTGCGGCCGGTGAGGATGATCTCCATCGCGCGCCCCATGCCGACGATGCGCGGCAGGCGCACGGTGCCGCCGTCGACGAGCGGCACCCCCCAGCGCCGGCAGTACACGCCGAAGTACGCCGAGCGCTCCATCACGCGCACGTCGCACCAGAGCGCGAGCTCGAAGCCGCCCGCCACCGCCGGCCCCGCGACCGCGGCGATGACCGGCTTGTCGAGCTCCAGGCGCGTCGGGCCGAGCGGCCCGCGCGGGATGGCCTTGCGGTCGTCCAGCGGGTAGTCGATGTCGTGGAGCTGCTGCGCGTCCTCGACCATGGTGGCGCAATACTTCAGGTCCCACCCTGCGCAAAACGCGCCGCCCTCCCCCCAAAGCACTGCCGCGGCGGCATTCGGATCTTTGTCGAAGGATTCAAAAGCAGAGACCAGGGCGTCCGCGCTCTCCGGATCCATCGCGTTGCGCGCCTGCGGGCGCGAATGAATCACCGTCCAAACCTTCCCGTTCTTCTCGATCCGCACCGCCATGCCTGTCTCCGTTGATTGGTACTTCGATTTCGTGTCGCCGTACTCGTACATCGCGCTCCACCGGCTGCAGGAGCTGCCGGGTCCGGTGGCCTTCAAGCCGGTCCTCTTTGCCGGGCTGCTCAACCACTGGGGGCAGAAGGGCCCGGCCGAGATTCCGGCCAAGCGCCGCTGGACCTACCGCTGGTGCACCTGGTGGGCGAAGAGTCTCGGCATCCCATTCCGCTTCCCCGCCGCGCATCCCTTCAATCCGCTGCCGCATCTGCGGCTCGCGCTAGCCTGCGGCAGCCGCCCCGAGGCCGTCAAACGCATTTTCGGCTTCGTATGGATGAGCGGCGAGCATGCGGACGACCCCGGCCGCTTCGCCGCGCTCTGCCGCGACCTCGGGGTCGACCCGGCGCGACTGAGCGACTCGCAGATCAAGGACCGGCTCCGTCAGAACACCGAAGAAGCCGTGCAGCGAGGCGTCTTCGGCGTGCCGAGCCTCGTGGTCGACGGCGAAGTGTTCTGGGGCGCGGACGCGATCGGCTTCGCCAAGACCTTCATTTCCGACCCGACCGCCGTGCGCAACGACGAAATGCGCCGCGTCGACGCCATCCCGGCGGCTGCCGCCCGAAAGACCTGAACGACCCAAAGGACAAAAAGGGTCAAGGCATATACGGCGGCCGGGTCCGCGCGTAAAGTTTGAAGCGTGCGGACTGCGCTCCTTTCAGGCCTGACAGCTTTGCTCGCTGGACCTGCCGCAACGCTCGCGCAGGATCGCACTTTCGATCCGCAGTCGGCCTACCAGGAGCAGTCCATCCACGGCTTCAGCGTGCTCGTAAATGCCCAGGTGCTGGCGCAGGCACGCGCGGCGGCAGAGGTTCGCGCCGAACTGGCACGGCAGTTCGGGGAGGCGATCGAGGTCGTACCGCCTGGCGCCGTTTCGGCGCTGCGCAAGGTCAGGATCTGGGTCGAATGGAGCAGGAGGCCGGATGCGGGGGCCGAGTTCCACGTCTCGCGGAGATGGCTGGAGCAGAACGGCTACAACCCCGCGAAAGCCGGCGGCATCGAAATCTCGAACAGCCTCAATTTCGTCAGCTGGTCGCGCGCAGAGCAGCCTTGCATGGTGTTGCACGAGCTCGCTCACGCCTACCATTTTCTCGTCCTTGGCGAGAGCCACCCGCAGATCACTGCGGCGTATCGACACGCGGTGGAGCGCGGGTTGTACGAGTCGGTCGACTATGCCGGCGGCGGGAAGAGGCGAGCCTACGCGCTGGTCAACGAAAAGGAGTACTTCGCCGAGCTTTCGGAGGCGTACTTCGGCCGGAACGACTATTACCCCTTCACCCGAGCCGAGTTGCAGCAGTACGACCCGGTCGGCTATGCGCTCGTGCAGCGTCTCTGGGGCAGCGCGGCGAACCGCGAAGCCGTAGCGCTCAGCAGCGAATACCGCTAGCCGTACTTGCGCTTGTCTTCGATGACCTTGCCGTCGTTCGGGAGGCTGCCGGGCGCGGCGAGCTCGACTTCGCCGCGCAGCTTCGTGACCTCACGAATGCTTGCGACCAAGGCCTCCACCAGGCCGGAAATCTGTTCAGTGACTTCACATTTGAGCGTCATGCGGTCGCTACCCGCCTCGCCTTCGACCACGAGGCGCGCGCGCTGCACCTCGGGATGGCGTCGCAGCACCTCGGCGACCTGGCCCGGCGTGACGAACATCGCTCGGACCTTGGTGCTCTGGTCGGCGCGGCCCATCCAGCCCTTGAGGCGCACGTTGGTGCGGCCGCAGGGGCTCGCGCCGGGAAGGACCGCGGAAAGGTCGCCGGTGCCGAAGCGAATCAGCGGGTAATCGCGGTTGAACGACGTGATGACGACTTCCCCCACCTCGCCGTCGGGCAGCGGATCGCCGGTACCGGGACGCACGATCTCCAGAATCAGCGCCTCCTCGAGGATCATGCCTTCGTTGACCGTGCCGTCGGCCATCGCCGATTCGTAGGCGATCAAGCCGAGGTCGGCGCTGCCGTACATCTGCGTGACCGCGATGCCGCGCTGGCGCATTGCCTGCCGCAGCGCCGGGGGAAGATACTCGGCGCCGACCTGCGCCTTCCTGAGGCTGGAGATGTCGCTCTTCGTCTCGTCGGCCTTCTCGACGATGAGCTTCAGGAACGACGGTGTGCCGACGTAGCCCTGTACCCTGAGGTCGCGGATCGCCGCCACCTGCATCTCCGTCTGCCCGGTCCCGGCCGGAATCACGGTGCACCCAAGCGCGAGCGCGCCCGACTCGATCATCGAGCCCGCGGGCGTGAAGTGGTAGGCGAACGTGTTGAGCACGAGCTCGCCAGTGCGGAACCCGCCCGCAAAGAGGCCGCGGCCTGCGCGCCACCAGTCGGCGCCGCGGCCCTCCGGGTCGTAGAGTGGACCGGGCGAGACGAATAGCTTGGCGAGCTTCTCCAGCGGCGTGGCGTTGAGGCCGCCGAGCGGCGGCAGCGCCTTCTGCAACTCGTGCAGGTCGCTCTTTCTGGTGACGGGAAGCCTGGCGAGCGACTTGCGGCTTTTGATGTCGTTCGAATCGACGTCCTTCAGGATGCGGCCGAATCCGGGCGCGTTCGCCTTCGCGTGCGCAACGTGCGCGGGGAGCGCGGCCATCAGGGCCCCTTCGCGGGCTTCCGGGTGGCGTGCTTCCAAATCATCAAAAAACTGGCTCATCGAGGAAATGGGCTCTGACCCCGATTCTTATAACCAACGCTTGCGTCGACGATACGATTTCACGTCGCGGAAGCTCCTGCGCCCGGCGGTGGAGAAGCCGAGGTAGAACTCCTTAACGTCCTCGTTCTGGGCGAGGGCGCTCGCCTCGTCGTCCATTACCACCCGGCCGTTTTCCAGGATGTAGCCGTAGTCGGCATAGCGCAGGGCGATATTGGTGTTCTGTTCGGCCAGGAGAAAGCTCACGCCCTCCTTCCGGTTCAGCTCCCGCACGATCTCGAAGATCTCCTCCACGAGCTGCGGCGCGAGTCCCATCGAGGGCTCGTCGAGGAGGATCATGCGGGGGCGCGCCATGAGCGCGCGACCGAGGGCGGTCATCTGCTGCTCACCGCCCGAGGTATAGCCCGACTGGGAGGTGCGGCGCTCCTTGAGGCGCGGGAAGTAGCTGTACACCTTCTCGAGCGCCTCCTTGACCCCGGAGCCGATGTAACCACGGGTGTAGGCGCCCGTGAGGAGATTCTCCTCGACGGTGAGGTGCTGAAAGCAATGGCGGCCCTCCATCACCTGGCAGATGCCGCGCTTCACCAGCTCGGCGGGATTGAGCTGGTCGATGCGCTCGCCGCGGTAGAGGATCCTGCCTTTGGTCACGTCGCCGCGCTCGGCGCGCAGCAGGTTGGAGATCGCCTTGAGCGTGGTGGTCTTGCCCGCGCCGTTGGCGCCGAGCAGCGCCACGGTCTGGCCGCCCTGCACGTCGAGCGAAACGCCCTTCAATACCAGGATGACGTGGTCGTAGATCACCTCGATGTTCAGCACCGAGAGGATCGGTTCGGGCTTCTTGTCCGGAACGGCAGCCATCAATAAGGTCAAAAACGAACGGCGGACCCGCGTCCGCCGTCCGGTCGCTGCTCAAGCTTGGATCAGTTTTCCTTGGCGCAGTCGCGCGGCTCGATGCTCTTTTCCTTCGCGTACTGCCTGGCGTCGTCTTCGACCTTCTGGCGCACGAGCTTGCGGTCGGGCTCCATCCAGTCGGTGATGACCTTCCATTTCGCCCCGTCCCATTGCTGGAATTTCACGAGACCGGAGCCCTCGTGGTCCATGCAGGAGACCTTGATCGGCGGCATCAGGCCGACCGCGCCGAGCTCCTTCAGCCGCTTGTCGTCGATGTTCAGGTTCTCGATGCCCCAGCGCATCTGCTCGCCGGTGATCGGCTTGCCCTTGCCGAAGCGCGACTGGGCGACGCGGATCGCCTCGGCGGTCACGATGCCCGCCACCACGCCGCGGGTGTGGTAGATCGAGCCGAAGCGCGACTTGTCGTCGAACTCGCCCTTGCCCTTCGCGTAGACGTATTTCTGGATGTCCTTCATCACCGGGAAGTCCGCGCCGGGCGCGTTGAAGCCGGCCGAGATATAGCCCTTCGCCGCGGCGCCCGCCGGGATGACGTCTTCTTCGGCGCCGGACCACCACACGCCGATGATCTTGTCGCGCGGATAGCCGATCTTGGCGGCCGCCTTCAGCGCGGTCGGATTCATCACGCCCCAGCCCCAGAGGATCACGTAGTCGGGCTTGATCTGGCGCACCTGGAGCCATTGCGACTGCTGCTCGTTGCCGGGATGCGGCACCGCGATGGGGGTGAATTCGTAGCCGTACTGCTTGGAAAGATCGGTGAGGATCGGAATCGGCTCCTTGCCGTAGGCCGAGTCGTGGTAGACCAGCACGATCTTCTTGCCCTTCAGGTTCTCGTAGCCGCCGAGCTTCTGCGCCATGTACTTCACCATCACCGTGGCCTGCGACCAGTAGGTGGTGATGAGCGGGAAGACGTACGGGAACACGCGCCCGTCCGCCGCGGAAGTGCGGCCATATCCCATGGAAATGATGGGAATGTGGTCGGCAGTCGCCTTCTCGATCAGCGAATAGGTAATGCCGGTCGAGAGCGGATGGATCACCGTCGCGCCGGTCGGGCCCTTCTTTTTCAAGCGCTCGTAGCACTCGACGCCGCGCGCGTTGTTGTATTCGGTCTCGCACTTCTCCCAGGTGAGCTTGACGCCGTTGATGCCGCCGTCGCGCTCGTTGAGCATCGCGAAATAGTCGATGATGCCGCCGCCGAAGCCCGAGCCGCCCGGCGCGTAAGGGCCGATCCAGTAGAAGTTCGCCGGTATGAATTGCTCGTTCTGCGCGCTGGCCGCGAGCGGCAGGCCGGCCGCAGCAATGGACAACGCCGCAAGGATTGTTGCGGTGCGATTCATCAAAACCTCCTCCTCAGGAATGTTCCGAATAGCGAAACGGCGAGTATAGACCTTTCCCCGTCGTCGTCTAGGGATGGACCAAGGAGTCGTCCCGGCGAAGGCGGGGACCCGTTTCCTCAGTGAGGGAACGGCCACAGCCGCAGCTTCTCCTTGGTGATCTGCCAGAGGCGCGCGAGGCCGAAGGGCTCGACGATCAGGAAGAAGATGATCAGGCCGCCGAAGATGATGAGCTCGATGTTCGACACGGCCGCGTGCGAGAACTCGACGCCGAGCGCCGACGCGAGCCACTCGGAGCCCCGGTTCAGGAAGATCGGAAACACCGTGATGAACGCGGCACCGAGGAAGGATCCCAGCACGGAGCCGATTCCGCCGATGATGATCATGAAGAGCACGCGGAACGACAGGTCGAGGGTGAAGGCTTCCGGCTCAACCGTGCCGAGGTAGGTGTAGGCGTACAGCGCACCGGCGACGCCGCAGTAAAACGAGCTGATCGCGAAGGCGAGCAGCTTGGTGCGCATCATCGGGATCCCGATCACGGAGGCGGCCACGTCCATATCGCGCACCGCCATGAAGGCGCGCCCAGTCTCGCTTCGCATCAGGTTCTTTGCCGCAAGCGCCATCACCGCGACGATGGCGAGGGTGAGAAGATATTTCTGCGCCGGCGACACGATGCTGTAGCCCAGGATGCTGATGGTCTGCGCCGTGATCACGCCCGACGAGCTGTGGTTGGAGAACCAGCCGATGCGGTTGATCGCCCAGAGGACGAAGAACTGGCAGGCGAGCGTGGCCACCGCGAGATAAAAGCCCTTGATGCGCAGGCTCGGCAGCCCGAACACCAGGCCCACTGCCGCGGCGCACAGCCCGCCGATGGCGAAGGCGCCGATGATCGGCATGCCGGGGACCCGTAGAACAGCGTTGTACGCCATGAACGCGCCCACGGCCATGAACGCGGCGGTGCCGAGCGAGAGCTGCCCGGCGTAGCCGGTGAGGATATTCAGCCCGAGCGCGGCGAGCGAGAAGATGAGGAACGGCGTAACGATGGCCGAGAGCCAGTACTGATCGCCGACGAGCGGCACCACGACGAAGGCGAGCAGGAGCAGCAGGGCGATGCCGATCCGGTCCTGCCGGATCGGGAAGATCTGCTGATCTTCCGCGTAGGTGGACTTGAACTGGCCGGCATCGCGATAAAGCATTTAGACCCTGTCGATGTGCTTCTCGCCGAACAGCCCCTCGGGCCGCACCAGCAGGAAGAGCAGCGCGACGACATAGGCGAACCACGATTCGATCCCGCCGCCGACCATCGGGCCGGCGTAGACCTCGGCGAGCTTCTCGGTGGCGCCGATGATGAGCCCGCCGAGGATCGCGCCCGGGATCGATTCGAAGCCGCCGATGAGGAGCACGGGCAGCGCTTTCAGCGCGACGAAGGTGAGCGCGAACTGCACGCCGTTGCGCACCCCCCACATGAGTCCCGCCACCAGCGCGACGAAGCCCGCGACCGCCCACACGATCGCCCAGATATGCTGCAGCGGAATGCCGACCGCGAGCGCCGCCTGGTGGTCGTCGGCGACCGCGCGCAGCGCCCGGCCGATGCGCGTCTTCTGGAAGAACACCGCGAGCACCGCGACCAGCACCCCGGCCACCAGCGCCGCGAACAGGTCGAACTGGCTCACGTTGACGTTCCACTTCTGCGACAGCCACTGCATCGGCACGTCGGCGATGCCGAGCTCGAGCCCGTGCGGCTGCGAGCCCCAGATGAGCTGCGACAGGCCCTCGAGCACGAAGGTGAGGCCGATGGTCGCCATGAAGAGCGTGATCTGCGGCTGATTGATGAGCGGCCGCAGCACCACGCGCTCGGTCGCAACGCCGAGCGCCACCATCACAGCCAGAGTCACGACAAGCGCGAGCCAGGCGTTCCAGCCGCGCTCGACCAGCGACACGTAGGTGAGCGCGGCGAAGAACACCATCGTGCCCTGGGCGAAGTTGAACACGCCCGAGGCCTTGTAGATCAGCACGAAGCCGAGCGCGACGAGCGAGTACATCACCCCGGCGAGGAGGCCGCCCACCAGCACCTCGATGAAGAAGGCGAAGTCCATGGGCTAGACCGAAATCAGGGACGGACCACGTTTTTCTTGTACATGGATAAACGTGGTCTGTCCCTGTTTTTTGGCGTGCCTCATCTAGTGTGCGACTCCCAGGTAGGCGTCGATCACCTTCCGGTCGGCCCGCACTTCTTGCGGCGAGCCGTCGGCGATCTTTCTGCCGTAGTCGAGCACGATCACGCGGTCCGAGATGTCCATGACCACGCCCATGTCGTGCTCGATCAGCACAAGGGTGGTGCCGAACTGATCGTTCACGTCGAGCACGAAGCGGCACATGTCCTGCTTTTCTTCGAGGTTCATCCCGGCCATCGGTTCGTCGAGCAGCAGCACCTTGGGCTCGGCGGCCAGCGCCCGGCCAAGCTCGACGCGCTTCTGCAGGCCGTACGGCAGGCGGCCGACCGGGGTCCTGCGGATGTGCTGGATCTCGAGGAAGTCGATGATCTCCTCGACCGCGCGCCGGTGCTCGAGCTCCTCGCGCCGCGCCGGGCCGAGCCAGAGCGCCTGGTGCAGGAAATTGCAGCGCATTTTGAGGTTGCGCCCGGTCATGATGTTGTCGAGCACCGTCATGCCCTTGAAAAGGGCGATGTTCTGGAAGGTGCGGGCGATGCCGAGCGCGGCCGCGCGGTGCGGGTCCATGTCCCGGAACTCATGGTTCTCGAAGCGGATGGTCCCCTGCTGCGGGTGATAGACCCCGTTCAGCACGTTCAGCATCGAGCTCTTGCCCGCGCCGTTTGGGCCGATGATGGCGCGCACCTCGCGGCGGCGCACGTCGAACGAGACCTCGGAGAGCGCCCTTACGCCGCCGAAGGCCAGTGAAACGTTGCGCACCTCGAGCAGCGCATCGCTCATCAGGCCGCGCTCTTGGCCGCGGCCGGGACGAAGGTCTTCGCGTCGCGGATCTTGAGGTCGGCGGAGAAGGTGCCGGTGCGCCCGTCTTCGTACCTCACCTGCGCCTGCACGTGGACGGTTCCTTGATTGCTGTACAAGGCGTCAACCAGTGTGCCGTATTTTTCGCCTATGAAGCGCCGGCGCACCTTGCGCGTGCGCGTGAGCTCCTCGTCGTCGGCGTCGAGCTCCTTGTGCAGGATCAGGAAGCGGTGGATCTGCGAGTTGGCGAGCTCCGGCTCGAGCGCGAGATCGGCGTTCGCCTGCGCGATGCAGCCCGCCACGAGCTCGTATACCGCGTCGTTCTGGGCAAGGTCGGTGTAGCCGCTGTAGGCGAGGTTGCGCTTCTCGGCCCAGTTGGACACCGCGTCCATGTCGATGTTGACGAAGGCGCAGGCCCGGTCGCGCTCGGCGCCGAACGCTACCGCCTCCTTGATGTACGGAAAGAACTTGAGCTTGTTCTCGAGGTATTTCGGCGCGAACAGCGTCCCGTCCGCGAGCTTGCCCACGTCCCTGGCCCGGTCGATGATGCGCAAATGGCCGTCGCGGTCGATGTAGCCCGCGTCGCCGGTATGGAACCAGCCCTCCGCGTCCTTCGCCTCGCGCGTCGCCTCCGGATTCTTGTAGTACTCCTTGAAGAGGCCCGGCGAGCGGATCAGGAGCTCGCGCTCCGGCGTAAACCCGAGCTCGACGCCGGCCACCGCGGGGCCGACCGTGTCCGCTTTCGCCTGTCCGTCGGGCTGCACGCAGACGAACACGCTGGTCTCGGTCGAGCCGTAGAGCTGCTTCAGGTTGATGCCGAGCGACCGATAGAAAGAGAAAAGGTCGGGACCGATCGCTTCGCCGCCCGTATAGGCGATGCGCACGTTGCTCATGCCGAGGACGTTGCGCAGCGGGCCGTAGACGACGAGATCTCCCAGTCCGTATTTCAGCCTTTCGAAGAGATTGACTTTCTGACCCTCGAGAAGCTTGGTCCCGACGCGCTTTGCCACCGCCATGAAGTACTTGTAGAGCCAGCGCTTGAGGATGCCCGCGTCCTCCATGCGCACAGACACCTGCGTGAGCAGCGCTTCGAATACGCGCGGCGGCGCGAAGTAGTAGGTCGGAGCGATCTCGCGCATGTCGCTTACCACCGTCTCCGGGGACTCGGGACAGCAGATGCAGTAGCCGGCGACCATCGGCTGGGCGTAGGAAAAGATGTTCTGCCCGATCCAGGCTGGCGGCATGAAAGCGAGCACCACGTCCTCCTCGCCGAGGCGCTCCATCTCGGCGACCACGCGTGAGCGGTCGATCAACGCGTCATGGGTGAGGACGACGCCTTTCGGCACCCCCGTCGTCCCCGAGGTGAAGAACATCGCCGCGGTATCGCTCCCGCGGCCCTTCGCGATCTCCTCGTCCACCAGGCCCGGATGACGCGCAAGAGCGGCGCGCCCGAGCTCGAGCAGCTTCTCGTAGCTCACGAGTTGCGGCTGATCGTAGTGGCGCAGGCCGCGAGGATCGTCGAAGTAGATCCGGCGCAGGCTCGGGCACTGCGGCTGGATCTCGAGCAGCTTGTCGACCTGCTCCTGGTCCTCGGCGAGCGCGTACGCGATTTCGGCATTCCGGATCGGAAAGCTCATTTCGCCGGCGACCGAGTCCTGGTAGAGCGGCACCGGGATGCCGCCAAGGCATTGCGCCGCGCACACCGCCGCGTAGATGCGCGGCCGGTTGTCGCCGACCAGCGCGAAGTGGTCGCCGCGCCTGAAGCCCTCGGCGGCAAGGGCGGCGGCGAGCACGCGCACCTCGTCGGCGAACTGCCGCCAGGTCCATGTCTGCCAGATACCGCGATCCTTCTCCCGGATCGCCGGGCGCGCGCCACGCTCCTGCGCATGGCGCATGAGCAGCTTGGGAAACGTGTCCAAGGACCTCCTCCCCCTCGAGCGGCCGGATTCTTGCATAAAAAGCTTTAAAGTACGGCGCTCGACCCACGACCCGAAGGACCCTCAGGTGATGAAAGGCACGGAACACTGGACCCGCAAGGGCGACGTCAAGCTCTTCCTCTGGCACAAGCCCTCCACCTCAGGCGCCCCGAAAGGCACCGTGTTTTTCGTGCACGGCTCTTCGATGGGTTCGCAGCCGACCTTCGATCTCGAGGTTCCCGGCAGGCCGCACTCCTCGGTGATGGAGTGGTTCGCGGCCCGCGGCTTCGACACCTGGTGCATGGACAACGAGGGCTATGGCCGCTCGGACAAGTCGCGCCCGATCAATTGCGACATCCCGAACGGCGCCGACGACCTCGAGGCGGGGACGGCCTACGTGCTCGAGCGCGCAAAGCACAAGAAGCTGCTCGTGTACGGCATCTCCTCGGGAGCGCTCAAGGCGGCGCTGTTCGCGCAACGCCATCCGGAGCGCGTCGCGCGCCTCGCGCTGGACGCCATGGTGTGGACCGGCGAGGGCAGCCCGACGCTCGAGGAGCGCAGGAGGCGCCTGCCCGAATTCCGCGCCAAGAACCGCCGTCCCATCGACCGCGCGTTCGTGCGCAGCATTTTCAACCGCGACCATCCCGGCACCGCCGACGACTGT
>Ga0247671_1000246_pt1 | contig 18543 bp, 26 predicted proteins | sample CNK12_metaG_FD_183039 | JGI IMG/M metagenome (GOLD analysis project Ga0247671, IMG submission 183039) | Soil microbial communities from Purdue University Martell Research Forest, Indiana, United States - CNK12 | ecosystem: Environmental > Terrestrial > Soil > Temperate forest > Bulk soil...
CTAAAGGATTTATAGACAATCGATGCAAGACAACTCGTTAACTTACGCGCGTCACCGAGCGGGCGATGCAAGTTGCATTGTTAGATGTTAGTTTGTGTTAGATGTTAGATGTTAGGATGATGTGCAGCAAATGCCTATATTTATAGGCTTTCATGCATGTGCGCAAACTAACATGGAGTGCATCATGTGTGCATGTTGGTTTATGCAAGGCAAATCAACACGCGTTTTAGGTAAGGCGCATGACGCGGTGCAGCAGTGCCGCCCAGGTTTTCGCTATTCGAACGGCCACGCTAGGGGTAGACTGGCTGGCATGGCGAAAACGGTTGCAGTAAAGACTGCAAAAGAATTAAAACCAACACGCAAAGCGTGGCAGCCGTTATCACTCTACGATCACCAACGAGAAGTAGTGAACGCCTATAAGAACGAAGGCATTCTACGTTTCTTTCTGCCATGGCATAGGCGCGCAGGTAAGGATGTCTTCTCAATGGATTTTACACGCGAGAGAATGTTAGAAAGGGTTGGCGTCTATTGGCATCTCTTTCCTTTCCACACTCAAGCACGACGCGCCATCTGGAAAGGTATCGATGCGCGCACGGGTGAAAGGTTCATCGACCGTGCGTTTCCTCCGGCAATGCGCAAGAGTGAGAACGACACTGAAATGTCTATTACTCTTAAAAACGGTGCCGTATGGCAGATGTTAGGATCTGATAACTACGACAGAGCAATAGGCGCCAACCCTTGCGGCCTGGCTTTCTCAGAATGGGCGTTGTGCAATCCTGCGGCTTGGGATTATCTGCGCCCGATCTTAGTAGAGAATAAAGGCTGGGCCGCATTCATTACAACGTTTCGCGGGCGCAACCATGCATGGCGAATGTATCAGACAGTGAAAGACTTACCGAATTGGTTTTGCAGTCTGCGCACCATTAAGGATACGCACAAGCATGACGGCACCCCAATCATTACCGATGCAGACGTTGCAAGAGAAATTCGAGAGGGCATGTCGAATCAACTTGCGCGGCAAGAATTCTACTGCGACCCTGACGCTGCAACAGACGGTGCAATATTTGCGCGACAATCCAACATTATTGCTGGCCTTAGACCTATCACAGATTCTCCTAACTCGCGTGTTCTACGTGTGGCTTGGGGAATGCGAGAGGATGCAATCACAGCAATAGCTTTCCAAGGTTCTGCTGTTTATGGAGTGCACCCGTTCCGAGAAGTAAATTTAGCTGACTGTGTTCAAGCGGTGACGAGACGGCATCCAGCGATGCAATTAATACATCATGCCGTTAACCCGGATAGCGCTTTGTTCAGTGAGTTAGACGGTTACGGCGTAGCGGGTGCGCTCCTACCAAATGGTCATCAGCGTGACGGCATTACCGCATTAATGCTTAACATGGTGAGTGCAACAGAAACACCAAAGCAGCAATTAGAAGACTTTGCATTGCAGTATGCGCCTTATCGTCAGAGCAATGATGAGGACGAAACTATCATGTACCCTGCGACTGCGGAAGCATTAGCAGTCATGTACACCGCGCAACAGCTTAATCGTGCAACCCGGCCTGTAGATTATTCGCGCGCTGACCGAGGAGTGATCTAGAAATGGTTGATGCTGTTACGCCGCAGAAGCTAAAAATATTGCTTAATAATTGCGTCGGCTTTGAAGGCGATGAACTGAGTAAGTCGCGCAAAGACGCAAACGACTATTATTTTCAGCGCGCGCGTGGCGACGAAGTTGCTGGCCGTTCACAGATTGTTACCGGCGATTTATCAAGTATGGTCGATGCTACGTTAGCGCAGATGGTGCGCCCGCTACTTGATAAAAGGCTCTGCGACTTTTGCTGCTATGGTGAGCAAGACGTAGAGCAAGCACAGGCTGAATCTGATTGCGTGCATGAGATGCTTTTTAAGCGGCAGAATGGATTCACAGAGCTAACGCAAGCCGTCAAAAATATTTTGTTGTTTCGCTATGCCGGAGTTAAGTGCTTTGTTGAAAGTCGCACTTACCGCGAAACTGTGCGCCGTTCTGGCGTTAGTGCGCTTGTTGTGCCTGATGTATTGGAGAAAATTGGCCCAACAAAAGTACACAGCTATGATCCTGAAACTGGCGATTTGAGCGCTACTGTTGAAAAGACTACGCGCAAATTTCGCGTTGTGGCTGTTGCTCCGGAAAATTTGTTGCTGCCTAAGGATTGGAACCGCCAGGATTTAGACGATATTCCGTATATGTTTGAGCGCCATGTAACTGCGCGTTCTTACCTTGTGGAAATTGGAATTCCTAAGGCAAAAGTTGAGCAATTGCGTCGTTACCCTTCCCGCAACACGACGGCTGACAATCGGTTGCCGCGAAGTATGTCACCCACTGGCGTTAACCGTACTCCAGTAGATAAAGCCGCAGAGCTAGTAGAATGGTATGAGGGATACGTTAAACTTGATGACGGTGACGGCGCTAGCCGCGTTCATCGGATCTTATTTGGCGATAAAGTTATCCTTGAAGACGATGACGACGTTGCTGTGGTTTCTTACGCGATTGGTGTTGGTATCATTAACCCTCATACTTTTGTCGGCGTTAGTGCATACGACAAATTAAAGTCTACGCAAGACAGTAGTACTGCATTGACACGTGCGTTAATGGATAACTTGAATACGGTGACGAAGAACCGCACTGCGCACCTTGATGGAATTGTAGAAGTTGATGATTTAGCAGACGGCCGCACTAATGGCAGCATCCGCGTTAAATCGGGTGCCGTTGCTGACGTGCGCCAGGCAATTACTAACTTCCCTGTTGATGATTCTAGTGCCAACATTCTTGCTAACCTTCAGTATATGAAAACGGTACGCTCAGAAATGGGCGGCGCTGTGTTGGACCTCGCAACTGGATCGATGCAGTTAAACGACCGCTTAGGATCGCAGGGGTTGGATCGCGCCTACAGCGTAATGGAAGCTAATGCCGAGTTTCAAATGACTACAATTGCGAACACGTTAATTCGCAATTTGTACATTGTTGCGCATGAGGTATTACGTACTGAATGGGAAGGTCCAATTGCGTTTGAGCGCGCCTCTGCATGGGTTCAGACAGTTCCGAATCAATGGATGGCGCGTGATTCTGTTGTCGTCAATATTGGCAAGTCACAGAATGAGCGCAGCCGTGAGGCAAGCGTGCTCGCAGGATTGGCAACGAAACAAGAGGCACTTGCGCAACAGGGCATGGAAGACATTTTAGTTAACGCAACTGGCTATTATAACTGTGTCATGGATTGGCTGCGTGTTAATGACATTAGCAACCCGGAACGTTACATGCTTGATCCGCGCTCGCCAGGATCGCAGAAAGCGTTTGCGGCCCGCGCGCAGTCGCGTAGCCAGCAGGCAGCCGATCAAAAGAGCATGATGACTCAGGCAATTGGACTTGAGCAATTGCGTGTCGCGCTTGATAAGTACAAGACTGACGTTAGCACTCAGTTTAACTACTACAATGCTGTGCTCAGTGCACAGATTGAAGAGGCGAAGTTAAGCGTTAAAGGAATTATTGATTTCATGTCTACAAAAGCGGCTGCGTTAGCGGCGCGTCTGAAAGGCAACAAGAATGACAACGGAGGAAAGGAAACGAGCAGCGGCGAACCTTCAGGGGAACCCGCTACTGGCGGAAGTGTTAGACCGTCTAGAAACGGATCTGACAACGGGGTGGCGTCAGGCTCAGACGACGATTGAGCGTGAAGCCTTTTGGTATAAATTGCATGCAATTACACTTGTAAGGGGAAATTTAAATGTCGGAATCAAACGCGCACTTGGAGAGCAAGCAAGCGCCGAACACGCAGCCAAATAGTACTGGCGGCGAAACTATTCGCGAGAACGATAAGCCGTCTCGCAATCAGCGCCGTGCAGTGCCGCCGCCGCCGCGCAATGATGCGCCGCCCGCGAAACCGCCTGCACTTGAGCAGCGCCCCGCAAAAGGCAAGCCGCCTGTGCAGGAAGGTGAGGACAAGCGCGCATTGAATTTGCGTGATTTGTTTTCGCAGAAAGAAGGCGAAGACGGAGAACCTGGGCCGCTTGATCTGGATGAGGCGGACGACCCGAATAAGCCTGTATCAAACTTGAATCAACTGGCTAAACGTCTTGGCGTAAAGGACGAAGACGTTTATAAGATTTTGGTGCCAATGAAAGACGGTGCGGAACCGATGGCGTTAGGTGCGCTAAAGGATCGTGTCGGCGAATTGGTAGACTTAGACGCGCGAGAGCTAGAATTCGAGACGCGTCGTGTTAGAAACGAAGGGGAAACCCTGCGCGCACAACAGGAACTGCGCGATTTGATGGCACTAATTCCGCAGGATAAAATAACCCCGGAGTTAGTTGCTAAAGTGCGAAAGAGTCATGAAACTACGCGCAGCCGAGAAGTTGCTTTGACGCTTGAGCACATACCGTCATGGAGTGATGAACGGGCCAGGACTGCTGACCTTAACAAAATGGTTGCAATGCTCAATGAGTATGGACTGCCGGAGAGTTTCATTACAACGGTTGTAGATCACCGCGCGATGAAATTTATTCGCGACAGCATGGTCATTCGCGAGCGTGTATTAAAAGCGTTGAAGGACGTAAAAATACCGCCGCGCAAGGGAGCGATGCCGCCATCCGGAAGGCGCGGTATTCCTAGCAAAGCCCCCGCACAGTCATCGCGTAGGGTGCCTGATAATACTGAGCGCGGGCGCATCATGTCGTTTCTAGATACAACCGATTCATAAGAGGATCACATGAGAATTCACGCACGGCACAATTTAATTGTGCGGATGGAATCGCTTGGGATGCTGTTTGCAGCGCCGAGTGATTATCTGGACGTTGCGGACCTTAAAGCAATTGCTGCTGGCGGCATTGTGCGAGAGGACGTAGCGGACCAGATTTTCGATATTTCGGAAATTCCAACACCGTTTCTCGATATGATTCCTGAAACTTCGTACAGCAATAGCTACCACGAGTGGACGGAAGACAAGTTGAACGCACCCGACCTTGCCAATGCTGCTGTGTCCGGTAAAGACATTGCTAGCACTGACAACAAGGCAGGGAGCAACGGCGTCCGCAAAGGCAACCATGCACAGATTTGCACTAAGCCTGTAATGGTGACTGAGCGCGGGCAGGCAGTGGGCGGCATTGGCCGCGCTGACGAAATGGGTTATCAGACCGCAATGCGGCTAAATGAACTGCGGCGCGACGTGGAAGCGATCGTGTTATCAGGCCAGGCTAGCGTGCAGGATGATAACAACGCCACGGCTGGTAAGGTTGGTGGTGTTCCTGCCTGGATGTTCACTAACAAGGATCTCGGCGCAACTGGCGCAATTGCTGGTTTCCAGACTGGCACCAAACTCGTTACGGCGCAGACTAATGGTACGGCGCGGGCGGGTACTTTCACCATGATAAGCACACAGATCGAAAATGTGTACAACCTTGGCGGAAACCCGACCGTGCTGATGTCTTTGCCTGCGGTAACGAAGCGTCTTGCACAGTTCCTAATCACTACGCCCAACAGTGCGAAGCCAACGGCGAACGTTGGCGGAAGCCATGAGGATCGCAGCATGTCGGGCGGTGTGGCTCAGGTAACGCAGATGTACGTCGATGCGTTCAAGACTGATTTCGGAACGTTTATGAGCATCGTTCCAAATCGCTTGATGCAGGTACAGACCGGCACGCAGGCAAACGTGCTTGGCCTGGATCCGCGCTTTTGGGCGCTGGCGCTGCTGTACGGTTGGGCGGTTAAGCCGCTTGCTGACATTGGTCTGTCACATCGCAAGTTGTTGCATGTGGACTGGACGCTGGAAGCACGGCTTGAGCGTTCAAGCTTTGTGATTGCTGATATCACAACGACTGCCGCTTGGACTGCGTAAGCGTTTGAGCCTTGCGCCTTGGACTAACACAGGGCGCAATTTCAAGCGTTGGAGTAAATATGCAGAAGTTTAATGTTGTGAAGTTGCTGAAAGCCGATCAGCACGACATTTTGAAAACCGTACAGGCTGTACGGGAAGGCGTGTTGCCGCACCGTCACGCACCAAGCGGTGTTGGCCGGCACATGTTCCGAATTCCTGAGCAACATTTCTATGTATTGTTGCGGCTGTTTCCGAATTTGAACGCGCTTGATCCTGAGCTAAAACAAAAAGCGTGGGAAGCGTTTGAGCTATCACCGTTTAGCGAGGCGTACCGCATCGGGCGCTTGCATCGTGGCGTTATCAAAAATGGCAAAATTGGGACGCTCTAATGGCATACGACTATAACCAGCTACAGGCGGATTTGTTAGTTGCAGGCAAACGCCCCGACTATGCTGGCGCTAAAGTGCAGCGGTTTATTGCTGAAGGCGAAGTAAGGATACGGGAAGAGTGCGAAGGCTACCCGCTATCAACTACTCTCACGGATGCGAACCGCCCCGCAACAACGAGTGGCATTTACACCTTGCCAAATCCGACTCGCGTTGTGCAGGTGCGTCATGTTATTCCGCTTAGTAACGCGGGTACAGCGCCGCTTGATGCTGCTGACGAAACATTAGTGGCAGTGCACGGAACTGATAGTAACGTCAGTATGTATTGTCTGCGTCCTGACGGTACTCTAGTTATTGCCGGCGTCCCAGGTGTAGGCGTAACTTACAGTGTAAATTACATTGGCCTACCTGTTGAGCTAGCAACAACGTCAAGCAATCAATTGCTTACCGACCATCAATTGCTGTACTTGAATGCCGCGTTGATCTCGTTGCATCGTGAAACCCGCGAGCCTGACATCGCGCAGTTTTGCTCAAATGAATTCAATCGCCTAGTAGCAAATATTAATCGTAAGATTAAAAAGCTATTAGGCGCACCGCGAGCTACCGCGCCTTACAACGTATCATGGCAGAGCAGCTTCTAGGGGATATTAATGGGCCTCGAATCCGCAACCTTTCTTTCCAGTCTTGTTGCCACCAATCCAATCGGCGCGACAGACCCAAAGTCACAAGGCGACGACCATTTGCGCCTTATTAAGAGCGTTTTACTTGCTACATTTCCAAATCTAAATGCGGCAATGAACGCAACGCCCGCACAGCTTAACTTGCTTGTAGGGTTTACGTTCTTGTCACAGCCTCAATTTGCTTATAAGGCCGCTGACACCGATAGATCAAATACTGTCACGCCAACAGATGACCCTGACCTAACAATGACGTTGCAGCCGGGCACGTATGAGGTCGATTTACAGTTGTTCTGGAAAAATATTACAACAAAAACGCAGGGAATGGGCGGCGGCTTTCGTTTTGGCGGCACCGCTACTCTATTCACTGGCCATTGGGAAGGAACCTCAGACGGTGGTGGAACTGCCGAGGGTTTTGCTGACACTGGCGGCGGCAACACTCTGCTAAATCTGCTGCCTTTTGTTCTGCCCACGACAGTTAACGTCAATCAGGTAATGAAAGCGCGTGCAATGATTGTTGTGACCGTTGCGGGGACGCTGGCCTTTCAGTGGTCACAGTTTAGTAGCAGCGCAAATGCTACGCGCCTTAGTAAGTCTTCGTTCCTACGTGTGCAAAGGATGATTTGAAATGAAAAAGTTTCTAGCTTTTGGAATTATTAGCCTTGTTGTAGTTGCAGGTGCCTATGCGGCAACGCACACCGCGTCATGGACTGCACCCACAACTAACACTGACGGTAGCACCATCAGTGTTCCACTCACATACAATATCTATGAGGGGCCGAAAGGGTCTGAGGTTAAAACCCAGACAGGTATCACTGCACTTGCGGCAACCATCACTGGCCCATGTGTTGAAGTGTCAGCAGTTGAAGCAGGTAACGAAGGGCAACTTTCTAATGAGGTGTGCCTTCAAATCCCCAATGCGCCCGCCAATTTCAAAGTGCAATAGTTGGTGGTGCCGCGCTCTTTGCTGGTTAGGGTTATCTAAGCAATGCTAAAGACACTTAGCCCCAGTAACGGGCATTCGCTTGATGTGGACCCAGCAGAACTAGCTGACACGTTCCTAACGCTTGCTCAGAATGTTCATACGCGTAAGCGCTATCCGTCTCGCATTGGCGGCAGACGTACGGCCTATACAAGCTCAACAGCGGCAGCAATTCATTTGTTGTCGTTCAACTTGTCAGGGTTTGATTGGTGGCTAAAGGTGTTCTCAGGCGGCATCGTGAAAGCGATGGAGACATCTAATGAATACGTGGTGACGCCTGCGTCATTTGGCAGTAATTTGAACCCGCTGGAAATTTCAAGTTGTTTGTTGAACGGCATTCCCTGCTTAACGAACGGAATTAGTGCGCCGTGGTACTGGGATGGCAACAGCGCGCACCTTTTGCTTGCGTTGCCAAACTGGCCTGCGGCAACTGTCTGTGCGGCAATGGCGGCATTCCGGTTTCATCTGTTTGCGCTCAACATTGCTGCCGCTGCTGGCGCATCGTCTAACATGGTGAAATGGTCGGATGCTGCTGCGGTTAATACGGTGCCCGCAACCTGGGTTCCTGCTGCGGGTAATGAGGCAGGCTCCGTTATTCTTTCAGACACTCCGGGCGCATGTATTACTGCACTCGGATTATCGCAACAGCTTGCAGTTTATAAACAGCAATCCATTTTCGCACTTGAGTATGTTGGGCAACCTAATATTTTTTCGCAACGTACCGTGGTTAGATCCGCTGGCGCGCTTGGCCCTCATTGCGTTCAGGAACTAGCAGCGGGTGGCCAAACTGCACACCTTGTTGTCGGATTAGATGATGTATTTATTTATGATGGCAGCGCCGCAACGAGTATCGCGACTGACGCTATTAAGCTGTATCTTAGTAGTTCTGTGGATGATACTAACGCACAAAACGCTTATATTGTCCGCTTGCCCAATCGTCGCGAAACCTGGGTCTGTGTTCCTGAGAAAGGATTCCAGTTTGCCAACATAGCGCACATTTGGGATGAGGCCCGTAACACCTGGGTTACACGCGACCTAAATCAAGTGCGATACGCTGCTGTTGGTGTTGTAACTGACGTTACTGCATCGGACATCTGGGATGCTGACGGCGCGGCATGGGATACAGACTCAGCAGCATGGGACGAAGCAGCAAAGCGCCCGCGCATCTTATCATCAGAAGCAGCTAACTATTTTGTTGAAGACACTAGTGACGCCCTTGTGTTGACGTCACGGCTGCAAAAATTGGATATGTCCTTTGATGACGACACGCAAATAAAAATGACTCGGCGTGTCTGGCTACGCGGTGTTGGCGACTTAGCTAACATGCAGTTTCGTATGGGATACCGCAATTCACCAGACGCCACAATAACATGGGGCGCGTTTGTTGCTGTTAGCTCGCCTGTTGGGGAAGGTACAGCATACGAAGTTGTGGGGCGCTATATATCGATTGAGGTAACGCACTTAGGTAGCGCACCCTGGACCATTGATCGCATTGTTATAGATGCTGTCAATGTTGGGCCGTATTAATGGCCATTAAATACAACCCTGGTAATGTCTTTCATCCGCAACTGAATAATGAATTTCAGAAGGTTAAGCGCGCGATAGATCAAATCGGAACACTGAACGCGCCAATAACAATTAATAGTGGGCCGCAAGCGGCTGTAGAAACGGCGTTAACTATAAACGGAAGCCCTGCGGGCGCTGGTGCTAATGGTGTTCTTGCTGTCAATGCTCCCGCAGGCAATATCACAGCAACGTATACCGCGACCGGCGCAAACCCAGTTGAAGTTGATTTGTATTCACCTGCAGGGCAAGTAGCAAATTGGACCTTAAATGGTAACGGTGTTGCAAACTTTGGCGGGTTTGGAATTCAATACAATGCGGTAAACGTTGCGCGCGTTAAGCATTTCAATGCTGCGGGGACTTTGATCCTGGGTGCACGTGGTGTTGACCAAATTGTAATGGATGGCGCTAACGTTAGCGCATTGGGGCCGGTTGCTGGCGCGCAAGTTGATATGACGCCAGACGGCGCGTCATTTACTGCGGCAGTACAAGGAATCACAGGCACGCCAAATTCCACGCTTGTTTGGTCAAGGAATGGCAAACAGATAATATTGTTTGTTGGTGCCGCATCCGCTAACAGCACATCAACAGGTTTATCCTTGCCAGTGGGTGCGTTGCCTGCGTCTATTCGGCCTGCACGCGCTGCTACAGCTTCAGTGCCGGATTTCTGCGTTTCTGACGCGGGGGCTACTGTTGCGGGAATCAACATGGGCATTGATACCGCAGGCACGATAACATTTCGCAAGAATGGTAACGCGGCAGGGTTTACCAACACTGCCACTGTAAAAGGAATTACTACTTCGTTTTGGACAACATACGCGCTGAATTAATGGAGCATCTATAAATGAGTGCCGGTGGCGTTCTTGGAATGGGAAAGAGCAATAGCTCAAATCAGGCGACTAGCGAATCACAAGGCACTAGCGAGTCACAGGGTGCTAGTGTTCAGTCAGTTTTTGATAGCAGTATTTATTCGAAGCTGTATGGCGGGGCATTCAGCGCCGCAAATTCCGGCCTTGCTGACAGCAAAATGTTAGGACAGTCCGCGCGCGATTTATTCACGGGCGGCACTAACTTTTTAGATAGCTTAAGCAAGCCGAACTCAGGCGAAAGTTACGAAGCTAGCAGATTGAACGGCAGTAACCCGGCACTTGATGAACAAATCAAGCAACTAGGACTGGATGAAAACCAGTTCCTAACTAATACAGCATTGCCGGGAATCGTAACTAATTCTGTTGGTAGCGGCACGCTTGGCAACGACCGGCAAGGCGTCGCGCAGGGAACCGCAATTGCTGCGGCGAATAAAGACTTTCTCACACAAGCCGCAACGCTACGCGCAAACGATGTAAACCAGCGTGACGCGGTAGCGGCTAACCTTGCCGGGCAGACATTGCAAGGCGCATCAACTGGCCTGGGTTCGCTGCCGTCATTGATGGACTTACTAACAAAGAGTTCAGCGCCGCAACTTGGTATTTATCAGCAACTTTCAAGCATATTGGGCGGCCCAACGACACTTACAGATCAATTCTCAAAATCGTACGCACAGAATACATCGACCGGCAACAGCAGCGGTCGCGCAAGTGCCTGGAATTTCAACATGGGTGCACAGGCAGGACTTTAAATGGCAGACGATACACAAGACTATACACAAGACGCGTCACCCGCAGTCAATGTAACGACTAACGCGCTGTCCCCAGCAAAGCCGCTTAGTCTAACGCCGGTACAAGCGGGGCTGTTATATGGCGGCGCTGCGGCAACCGTAATGGGGCCACTTGGCGCGCTAGTGGGGTTAGGTGTTGGTATTGCTACAAAAATCCAACGCGATAACTTAATAGACCACCGCGCTAAACAAGTCGCAGACGTTGTTGGCGAAACCCAGGGACTACAGTCCCAAGCCTTGAGCATGATGGAAGGTGCAGACCCTACAACGCAGAAATTTTTGCGCGAGCAGATACGGTTAGGCAATGAGGGTATGACACAGTTTATTAATGAGGCCGACCCTGCTGGCCGCGCTAAGATGCAAAATGCAAATATTGCGCTGGCTGGAGTACTGTCTGCGCAAATGCAGCAAGTGCGCGACTCGGCTACAGCGCAAGAGACTGCAAAGCGCTCTCTCGTAACTAACGCTGCGGAACAATACCGTACGCAGTTTCAGGTTAACCAAGACGCTTTCCGCGCTGTTGACACACAAGCGGACAAGATTTTAAATCTTACTAGTCAGCCTGGTTTTGATCCTAACAAATCAGTAAATAAAGGTTTAATCATCGGAATGCTTACAACCGGAATCGGTTTGTATCGCGATAACCCCGCAGATACTACTGACGCCATTGCGCAAGGTGTTAGCGGATTAAATGCATTTGGTGCTCCTGGGCAAGTTGTGGCAGGTGCCATTCAAGGCGGCGCAACGTATTTTAAAGGAAAGAAATTTGAATTAAGCACAGATGACTACGTGCGCCTTGCAATGAACATGAAAAATTACAATACAAAAGCCGCGCAAGGCAAGATGGATGAACTTAGCCAACAGGGACAAGCGCTTGATGCGCAGGCTCGTAAGTGGGGCGTGTTTGATGATAAGACCGATTTAGCTGGCTATATTTCTGGCAGCGTAAAGAAATTGCCGGTAACTACGCCGCCAGAATTGCCTGCCGCGCCTACGCCTTCTCAATTGTTACCTTCAACAAGTCAGCCCGCCCCTGCAAGTATTAAGGGGCGCGGAACAGCGCCTTTAATGATTGGCCCCGCATCAACAGGTTCAATAGGTCCAAAATGGTTACAGAAACAAACGGCCGCAGCAGAAGCCAACAACAATCTAGCGGCGGGGCTGAGCGAGGGGGCACCGCGCCCGGTGAATTAAAGTGGCGTTGGATTTCTGCAGACGCGGCCGCGCACGCTGCCCTCGGCGAATATCCAGAAATGGAAGCATTGCGCAAAGGTCAGGACTTGCTAGATTCAGAGCAGTTTGCCGCCGTGCTCGCAGAAGGTGCGCAAGAAATCCTAATGACTAGCTTTGGCTTTGCTCTCGTTACCTGGGGAGAAACCACTGTAGGCCGCACAATGAACCTGTTGACAGTGACAACCGATATGGAAGTTGCAGACATTGGCGTCCAAGAAATAGAAATGGCTGCATATGAACGCGGCGCTAAAGCCATTATTGCAATGGGGCGCGCAGGATGGACAGCACTTATGCAGCGGCATGGATATAGCACGCAACCGATTGTTATTTTTAGAAAGGAATTAAATGAGCATTCCATTTCCTAAGATGCACATTGCGGCATCTGCAATCAATCGAATTCTTAATGCGGTCGAAGGCGAGAAGACTTTCGGCCTAAGCGAGCCACAAATGATTTCGCCACCCGATATTGCAGATCCGGCAACAGATGGCGCGGTGTTAGATGCGAAGCTACAACAGCCGCCCGTGCCTGCTGACGTTCCGCCAGGACAGGCACAGGCTACTGACCAAAACATGCTCGCTAATTCTGCATTAGGCGGCAGCCCCTTTGATGGCGCCTTGGTTGGCCTTGCGGGCAGCCCCTGAATGCACCTTGCCTGTCAAGTCTCTTTGATAGCGCCTCGCGCCGTCCCACAACTTAGGCAAGTGCAGTAACGCTGATCGATGCGGGTATAAGGGCACTTTACCCGGTCGATATAGTCAATTGCCTGGGATGCAGGTAAATCGCGGCCTTCGTATTTAAGAGGGTCGCGCAGTTCTATTCTGCGTCTATCACCTAATACAGCGCACAGTACATAGCCAAAAAGAAATCCGAGTAAAGTAAATCCCCAAATAGCTAACGCGATATTCATTGTAAGCATCCTTCTGTACCGTAGTGTTGTTTCACGTAGTCGCTAGACTTTGATCCGCGACGATGAGGGAACCACCAGCCGTTGCACCAACAGACTTGGCGGCGATTCCGTTTCCAGTTTTTCCTAGACTTCTTTCTTATGAGGTTTGCCTTTTCGAAGAATGCGGCCTAAAGAACTGTGGTTCATTAATAACTCGCCAACAGCAGCTATTTTCTTTTCTGGGTTTGCAATCACCTTATCTAAATCCCTATCAGCCTTGCAGCATTTTGGGCAGCTACACATGTTCCAAAATCCTTTGCATTGCTTAACCATTTGTTAGCTCCTAAATAAAACCCCGCGTCATCGCTGACGCGGGGCTGTTTTTCTAATAGCTTGTCTGCTATTCCTTCATGGAGCAAGAGAACAAGCGCGGCGCATTCTGACCTTTCTTAGCCTTGCCCAGGCCAAGATATTCAATGCGCACCGTGTCGCCTGCCTCCGTTTGGTCGAACAAATCGCGAAGACCGCTAGACTCCCAAACGTTAACAGCGCCGAGAGTCTCATCCGCAACAATCATGGTGCGAACGGTGCGTTCTTTCTTGGTTCCTTCATCAAAGGTAACGTCATGCGCGTCTGAACGTTCACCCTCAATAACAGGATTCTTCTCAATGTCCCAGTTAGGCGCGCGCCCAATGACTTTGTAGCCACTCGGCAGAACTACTGGCTTTGACTTTGACTTTGGCTTTGTCTTTGACTTTGATTTTGCTTTCACTTTGACTCACTTTCTAATTGCAACATTAACGGCTGTTGCGTTGCCTCTTTCCCACCTGGGAAATTGGTTCGATGTATCCATTATCAATTAGCCATTCATAGAGGCGGGGCGCGCTCTGTGCTGACGCCCGCCGCATTTGCCTTCTTGGAGGAGAACTAACCCATTTAAAGGCTCTGCGACTAGCCACGAGAACGCGCCCCGCGAAAGAATCTTACGTATACAAAAGAATTTCCGACTAATCGTGTGTAGTATTTAACGTGCGTATGATCCATCGGCGTTGTATCTCACTACTTTAAAGTCAGTCCCAACGTTTAGCTTGCGCTCAGTTGTTAGGAATTCGTTAGGAGTCAACCCACGCTGGATTGAGCTTTTTAGCTTGTTAGGCTTGTTAACCTTATAACTCCTATTAGTTGATACCAGCATGCTTTCTAAAGTTGCGACAGACCCTTGATAGCCATGACGCGCACATTTAAGAATGTGGCGCCCCGAAAATACCTCACTTTCGTAAGTATTTTCATTCTGCTTATCGGTGTAAAAAATGTATAACTTGTTTCGCAATAGAGCCAAGTCGCCGTTTCCTTCGCTAACAATTGCGCCAAGCGTTTTAACCTGTGCTCCGTCATACCGTCCCCCCGCGAAAATTCCATCGGTAGCGGTATGAATAGCGTTATAACGGTGTTCCAACGGGTGCATTTTCTTGCCACGGGTAAACCCTGTAATCATGCTAGCAATGAATGGATGATATAAACCGCCTGCGCGATTTATTTTTGTTAGTTGACCGTCTACTAACGTCCAATCCGGCGATGTCTGAATAAATTTCCCTGTTAAACCGTTCAATTCAATTTTGTACATATAGCGCATAACAGGGTCTTTAGCGCTAGACTTTAAATCGTAAAGAGTAGAAACAAACTCATTAAAAGGCGAGTAACTATAGTCGCCTTGATCGTATGTGTAGCCACGGCACGCGGTTAATTTTACTTCGTCCGTCTCCAAGGCTTGATTGAGTTCATAACCTGACACCCATGTATCAGTAAACGGACCCGCAAGTGGTTTAAAGTTATGGCTAAAAAGAGCAGGCCAGTCGCATACGCTAGCTGAGCCTGATATTTTATAAACGCCCAAGTCAGGAACTGTAGAAAGTTTCCTAATGTCTTTTGGTTTATAGTCACGATAACCCTTAGGATTGCTGAATGGTGGGAAGTGTGACATCGCCTCTGGATACGCTGAGCTAACATCAAGTGCCGTGGTATTCATATGCCACGTCAACTCAGCCCCAGGGCGTACCCGATTGACGCCACCATGATAACTAGACGCTGCGCCTAACATCCATTGATATGTTGGCGGCTGGTAGATGTCTTCACGCATGTAGCGCAAGCGGAAGACTGTTGCAGCCATGCTTGCTAACGAAATTTGAGACGGAATTTCCTGTTCAATGTGGAACTGCTGAATTGCAACGCCCAAATGAAAAGCAATAACAGCATCACGCATAGCGTAAGCAACAAACCCATCATCCTTAGAAGTGAATAAACGTTCACCCAAACCCGCAGGGCGTAAGAGTTTAGGCAAATCCGGGCAGACTCTTTTAGCAGCATTGTCTAGACTCGTCATGAACCATAAAAAGGAATCAATTAATTCAATGCGGCGAGTGCCATCGTCAAATACACAGAAAATCGGTTTACTGTAGCGGCCAAGGATTTCCCAATCGCCAACAGTCAACATTACATTACCTTCAACAATTTCGCGGCGCGCATCCCAAAGAAATGAGAGCAAATCAAATTCCAGGTTGTGGCCATACATTCGATAACAGCCACGCGGCAATTTCTTTAATTGCTTTAAGAAAATTTTCATTGGCGAGTGCTTATCAACAAACGCGCAACCATTTATTTGCGGCGCATGTTCGCTATAAAATTGGAAGCTAATAGGCGGCCCTCGCATCGTCTCGCTATCGCAGCCAATGATTTTAATTTCAGGCTCTAATCTATTTCTTTTGCGCGTGTGTTTCATTGCTAGCCTTTCGGGGACTAAATGCGAGGCGTACACAGCGCGGCCCTTTCTCGTCTATTTTTAACCACAAGTCGCCAGTGCGCAGCGGTGTTATTTTCACAAAGTTTGTTTGCCATCCATAAACACCATAGAAGCTTTTCTGGCGTGCAATGCGAGCCTTACGCGTAATATTTTCCGCCTCAGTCTTAGCAATCTTGCACCACTCTTTATAATTGAGTGATTCGCCGCTATATACGTAATGATTGAACAGAGAATATTCGCCGTCATCGCACGTATAGCAATTAAGAATCACAACGTTGTGATGCGGCTTTGGCGACGCCTCATGGGCTTTATAAGAGGCGTCCATCGCTAAGTGTCCATTTTTATCGCGATGCAAGGAACGCAAGAGCCTGTCCTGTAGCAGAATGTCGTCATCCTGCACTAAATCAGATTGGTCTGGTGGTTCAGCGTACGCCATTGCGCATGCTACTAAAGTGGTTGCCGTCAGGCTTAGCAAAATCGCCGCCCCAACAATTCAGCGGATGCATTGCTTTCCATCGCGCGCCTAGATCAGCATACGCAGCGCTATCGGCTTGATAGACACCATCACGATATAACAATAGGTCCGCAGCTAATCCTGTTAGGTGCAATGAATTTGATATTCCGTTCCCCAACTGCGCATTCAAGTCTGCCTCGGCCTGGGTGCGCTTCACTTGGTCAATCGCAACTGACAAGCCGCCAGGGTGTTGATTGATCCAAGTAATGAATTGCCCAAGCAACGCCGAGAATAAACAACGTTGCTCGGACAATTTCATGTTAGCGGGCACGCTTTGCCTTGCCTTCCTGCATTGACTTTACTTGCCAGTGTAGTTTCCAAGCCATCTGTGCAATCATCGGCACAGCGCCGGACACTTCCCAACGCGAGATAGAAGACTGATTAACTTGCAGCAATTCCGCCGCTTGATGCTGCGACATTGACTTGGACTCGCGCGCTGCACGGAAATCAAACGCGCTCATTGCGTCTGCCAACTCTTTGCTTCGCTTCGGCACGATACAACTCCTATTAAGTGTTTGGGCGATACACGTAAGATGAATCATTCGTGATGAACCCGCGACGCAATAAAAGCCCGTGCAATCCTCTTGACGGCTGCGACGATAGATCAATCACTAATTCACCGCCGCCAGTGCAGTTGATCTGACAACCATGCAAAGGCAACTCGTATTCAATTTCCTCAATGAGTTTCTTTAGCTTTTCTAATGTCATTGCAAATCTCCTAACCCCAAAAAGCAAAATGCCCGCTCGAAGCGGGCATCTTGCCGTTTGGCTGACTAGTTACCAGTCAAACTTTTCTTCCGGCTTACCAACCCCGGCCGAAGCAATCAACTTGCCTTTGAGCGCGGCAAGCTTGGACTCCAAAGTCTTGATGACTTTATCGGCCTGTTCCGGCGTCCACTGATACGCAGAACGATTCGCCATCTTGGTCAGCGTGTTCAGCGCTTTGGCGATGCGCACGACGCGCGGCGGAACGATCTCAGTAAACTTGACAGACTTCAGCGCGTTGCGCGCCGAAGTAAGGCGACTAAGAGCCACAGCCTTTTCCTGGGGTGACTTGGCTTCGTCCGACAGCTTCTGCGCCAGATTAAATGCCGCCTCAGCAGTAACGCGAACGGTAGACTTCGGCTTCGGCTTACGCTTGGATTTAGCGGGTGCGTTCATTACGTGTTTTCCTTTGTGAGTTATAAGTGCGGATCACCTTCTGAATGCGTTCGATCTCGCATTGCTGAAATCCCATGAGGTAGAAGTGTGCAAGCTCATCATGGGAACTCTTATCACGCGAACTCAGTAGCAGTTTTAAATCGTCCTGCGCTGGCTGCGTTAATAGTTTCATTGTGTCTTTAAGCATAGGTCATCTACTCCTAGCCGTGAAGAATCATTAACACATACAAGACTAGCATTATTAAACAGGCAACGCCAGCATATGCGTGCTTAGTTGCAAAGAATGCAACAGCAGCAATAAATAATGCGGTGTCAATCATAGGTCATCTACTCCTAGTGCGTATTCCCTAATACAGCCGTACCACTGTATTAGAGGCTAAGTACTAGCTCAGATGCAGCCACTTTCCAACCTGATTAAACAGGCCAGAAGCAACAGCCGCAATTGCGCCCGCGATTGGTGCGCCAGTCACAGGATCGGCAGGGTTAAACCCTAGCTTACCTACCAGCATTGCGCCAAGCACGGATCCTATTAACGCACCCATTGAAGGATACGCAACAGGAACAGAGGCAGGATGCACAGGATCAACAGCGTTCATTCTTCTAGCTACTCCTAAGATAAGCATGGCTATGTCGGTCTGCGCCGACAATTATAGCAAAGTGCACCCCCGATGCAAAGTAGGTAGCGAGACCCTGGCTGCTGCACCGCACCACGACACTGCTGCACCGCGTCATGCGCCTTACCTAAAACGCGTGTTGATTTGCCTTGCATAAACCAACATGCACACATGATGCACTCCATGTTAGTTTGCGCACATGCATGAAAGCCTATAAATATAG
>Ga0247671_1000263_pt1 | contig 17693 bp, 17 predicted proteins | sample CNK12_metaG_FD_183039 | JGI IMG/M metagenome (GOLD analysis project Ga0247671, IMG submission 183039) | Soil microbial communities from Purdue University Martell Research Forest, Indiana, United States - CNK12 | ecosystem: Environmental > Terrestrial > Soil > Temperate forest > Bulk soil...
GCGCGTATCGAGGCGAAGGTCGCCGACCTCGATGACCGGATATTGCCGCACGCCGCGCCGCCGCAGGAGCGCGCGCAGGCGGGCCAGCAACTCCGCGAACTCGAACGGCTTGACCAGATAGTCATCGGCGCCGGAGTCGAGTCCTTCGACGCGGTCGGCCACCGAGTCGCGGGCGGTGAGCATCAGGATCGTGGCGCCGATCCCCTGCGCGCGCAATTGCCGGCAGACCTCGAAGCCGTCCGGCGGCGGAATCATGGCATCGAGGATGATGACGTCATATGCCGCCGTCACCGCCGCCTCGATGGCCGCATCGCCCGTTGCCACCGCATCGACCGCGTACGATTGCTCCCGCAGACCGCGCTCGATGAAGCGTGACATGTCCGGATCGTCTTCGACGACGAGGATTCGCATGGGCAGTAGATTAGTGGATTGGTTGGTGAGTTGCTTGGTTGCTGAGTTTCTGAGTTGCTGGGTTGCTGGGTTGCGAGGTTTCGGGGTTGCGCGGTCTCGCGGTGGGGTTCAGGTACAACCTGCGAGGCTGTGAGAAGTAAAACACCGCGAGACCGCGCAACCGCGAGACCGCGCAACCCAGTTACTCAGCAACCCAGCAACTACTTCTTCCCCCACGCCTTCGACAACCGGTTCTTCGGCACCCCGGGGACGTCGCCGCAGTAGTGGGACGTGTCGTTGAACAACGTCAGGCGGGGAGAGGTGACGTCTTTGAAGTCGAGGATGTTCAGGGCGCAGGGACTCTGGTCGAGGCGGTCGCGGTACTTTCGGGGATCGAATCCGATGAGAGAGCTGAGGAGCAGGCGGATCGTCGCTTTGTGCGAGACGACGAGAATCCGCTGATCGAGGTGCTCTTCGACGATCGTCAGCAGCGCCGGCAGCGCCCGCGCCGTCACCTGCAGCCCGCTCTCGCCGCCGGTCGGCGCGAACGAGAAGGGGTCGGTCTCATAGCGCGCGTATTCGTCCGGGAACTGCTGCTCGACCTCGGCGCGCGTTTTCCGTTCCCACCGCCCGTGCGCGATCTCGCGAAGGCCGTCGACCGCGGTCACCTCGATGCCGTGCGGGGCGGCGATCAGCCGGGCCGTGTCCATCGTCCGCGTCATCGGGCTGGCGAAGGCGACGCTGATCGGATCCGTTTCGAGCCGTTTGCCGAGCAGCCGAGCCTGCTCCCGCCCTTCGTCCGAGAGGAGTACGTCGATGGCGCCGGCGAAACGGTCCTCGTCGGTCAGCTCCGTCGCACCATGACGGACGAGATAGACGCGCGTGGTCATCGTGCCGCGCATCGTAGCAGAGGGAAATCGCCGGACGCGTGTCCCTCTAAGGTGCGTGAAGTACTTCTTCGACCGTCACACCGACTCCCTGTCGATCGATCTCGCCGAGTCGTTCGAGTGCGGGGACAGCGAGCCGCTGGCGCCGGGGGTGACGTTGCACGTCGACCGGAGCCGGCGTCCTCTCCTGCTCGAGATTCAGGGAGCGTCAACGATCGCCGACGTGGCGGGGCTGACATCGATGCATGCCTTGCCGATCTCGCTGGAAGAAGTCGTACGGCGGATGACCTGGACGTCGGTTGGCGAGGCCATCTGGCGGAAGGTGGCGCGGCTCGGTGGAGACGAGCAGAACGGCGGGCAAAACAAAAGGCTCGCGATCCCTGATCTCGCGAGCCCGTTCTCGATCCGTTAACAGCCACCAGGGGGCATCCGAACCGACTTGGTTCCGACGTCCTTTGCCCGTCGCAACCGCTCGCCACGCGTTAACAGTTGCAAAGAAACATCCGCGTGGCAGTCCCGGTACCCATCGCGTTCCGGAACCACCTGACTCGCCGTTGACATCTGCGATGAAGCATCCGGCGCGTCAGGGATCACCAATGTAGGTCCGCGGTTTCGGGCCTGCAAGGGGTCGCGAAGATTTTTTTTCAGCGTCTGTGATGGGGTCGGTTGCTGGGTTCCTGAGTTGCTGGGTTGCGCGGTCTCGGGCTTGCGCGGTCTCGCGGTTTTTTTGGCCTGCGCCCCGCGAGACCGCGTAACCGCGAGACCCCGCAACCCCATAACCGACGAACCCACCAACTCCGTAACACCGCCCGTCGCCAGCGAATCGACTTTCGAGTAAGATACGCTGCCCAACCGATCTCGCCGTCCTGAGATCCATCCCACTGAAAGGCTTTACGATCCATGACCCAGAGTAGAGAAACCGCCGAAGCAACGTTTGCCGAGGCGTTCGAAGCGAGCCTGAATTTCAAGAACCCCGAGCAGGGCGAGTTGCTCAAAGGACAGATCGTATCGATCTCCGGGGACGACGCCTTCGTCTCCTACGGCGGTCCGTCCGAAGCGGTCATGGCGGCCAATGAGCTGGACGGTCTCGACGTCGGCGATACGGTGGAAGGAACGGTGGTCAAGACCTCGCCCGAGATCCGCATCTCGCGCAAGCTGGCCAAGGGGAAGGCTTCGCTCGATCTGCTCCGGCAGATGTACGAGAACCGCCTGCCGGTCGAGGGGAAGGTAGCGGCCCGGAACAAGGGCGGCTTCGACGTGAACGTCGGCGGCCTCCGGGCGTTCTGTCCTCTATCCCAGATCTCGCTCGGTAAGATCGACAATCCCGATCAGTTCATCGGCCAGCCGTACGAGTTCCGGATCACCGAGCTCTCCGACGACGGCCGGCGCATCGTGGTCTCGCGGGCCGCGCTGCTGAAGGAAGCCAACCAGTCGCGCGCCGAGGAAACCCGCCGCAACATCGTGCCGGGCGCCGAGCTGACCGGCACCATCAAGACCATCACCCCCTTCGGCGCCTTCGTCGACCTCGGCGGGATCGACGGCTTGCTCCACGTCTCGGAGATGAGCCGCCGCCGCGTCACCGATCCCAAGGAAGTGGTCACGGTCGGTCAGGAAGTCCGCGTCAAGGTCATCAAGATCGAGAACGACGGCAAGCGCATCTCGCTCTCGATGAAGGATCAGGAGCCCGACCCCTGGAGCGACGTCGCCGACCGCTATCCCGCCGGCACGCAGTTCAGCGGGCGCATCGTGCGCACGACCGACTTCGGCCTCTTCGTCGAAGTCGAGCCGGGCATCGACGGGCTCGTTCACTACTCGCAGCTTCCGTTCGGCGTGAAGCAGGGCGATGCCGACATCGCCATCGGCACGCAGGTCAGCGGCTGGGTACGCGAAGTCGATCCCTCCAAGAAGCGCCTGTCGCTTTCCCTCCGCGAGATCGCCACGCGCGATCCGTGGGAAGGCGCAGCGCAGCGCTACCCGGCCGGCAAGGTGGTCGAGGGAACCGTCGATCACGGCGGCGCTCCCGGCATCTTCGTGCAGATCGAGCCGGGCCTCACCGGCCTGATCCCCAACTCCGAGATTTCCGTCGCCCCGGGCGCCGATCCGTCGCGCGCCCACGAGGCGGGGGAGAAGCTGGCCGTCCGCATCATGAGCATCGACCCGCAGCGGAAACGCATCTCTCTCTCGCACGAGGCGGCCAAAGCGGCGGCCGAGCGCGACGAGTATGTGAAGTTCGCCGAAGAGCGCGGCGACAACGAATCGGGCGAGAGTGCGATGGCGCTGGCATTCAAGCGGGCCATGGAGAAGCGCAAGTAATGCGTGTCTTCATCACCGGTGCGACGGGCTACATCGGCAGTGCCGTGGCACCGGCGCTGATCGACCGCGGTCACGAGGTCACGGCGCTGGTCCGTCCGGAAACAGATTCGGGCAAGCTGCGCGCGCGCGGCGCCGCGGTCATCGCCGGCGATCTCTCGTCACTGCCGTCGCTGAGCGATTCGCTGAGCAGCTACGATGCCTTCCTCCACATCGCGCAGGCCAACACGCCTGACGCCGCGGAGCTGAACCGCGCCGCGCTCGACGTCTTCACCGCGCAGCCAGGATTCTTTGTCTACACCTCGGGTGTCTGGGTCTGCGGCAACACCGGCGACGATGTCGCCGATGAGTCGACGCCCCCCGATCCGCTCCCGATCGTGGCCTGGCGCCCGGAGCAGGAGCAGGCGGCGCTGGCGACGGGACGCAGCGCGGTCCTTCGCCCGGGATGCGTTTACGGCGGCAGGCAGAGCCTCTGCCGTGGATGGTTCGAGGCCTCCGAAAAGAAACAGACGGTCTATCTGGTCGGCGACGGCAACAATCGCTGGGCCATGGTCAACCTTCACGATCTCGCCGACTGCTACGTCCGGGTGACCGAGCAGCGCGCCACCGGCATCTTCCACGCCGTCGACGACACGAACGAAACGCTTCTCGGCTGCGCGCTCGGCATCGCCAATGGGGCCGTCATCGAGACGGTTCCGATCGAAGTGGCGCGCCAGAAGTACGGTCCCTTCGCCGATGCCCTGGCCATCGATCAATGCGTTTCGAGCACCGCCACCCGCCAGAAGCTCGGCTGGAAACCGTCGCGCGACTTCACGTCATCGATCGATGAGCAGTGGGACGAGTGGAACGCCGTGAATCAGTAGATAGCGTCACGCCTTCAGGAAGCCGATCATCAACTCGTTCACCCTTCCCGGAGCGTCGGTCTGGACGAAATGGCCGGCGTCGGTTACGTGCTCGATGCGCAGGTCGGGGACGTATTCGCTGAAGTCGCGGAGCGTTTGGAGGGTGAAGAAGGGATCGAGATCACCCCAGATCATCAACGTCGGGACGTCGATGCGGCGCATCAGGCCGCGCAGCTCTTTGCGGCGACGCATGGCGCGGTAGTAGTTGGCCATGCCGGTGAGCGCGCCCGGTTTCCTCCACGCGTCCACATACGTCTCGATCTCGCCGGTGGTGAAACAGCCGAGCCGTGCCAGCGCGCGCCGCAGGAGGGCGTAGCGGAAGCGGCGCATCACGAACTCCGCCAGCCACGGCGGATGAAACAGAAGCTGGTACTTGGCGCGCCACTTCTGCCGCGCCGATCGCCGCAGCTCGCGCAGGTAGGCCACCGGATGCGGTGAGTTGAGGATGATCAGGCGGTTCACCAACTCCGGATAGAGCATCCCGGTCAGCCAGGCGACGGCGCCTCCCCAGTCGTGTCCCGCGACGAGGCAGGGTCCTTCGCCGGTCTGCGTAATCACCCCGGCGACGTCTTTGGCCAGCTCGGTCAGGCGATAGGCATCGATCGCATGCGGCTTCGACGAGTCGTTGTAGCCGCGCAGATCGACGGCCACGACATGAAAGCCGGCCGCGGCCAGCGCCGGGATCTGATTCCTCCACGAGTACCAGAACTCCGGAAAGCCGTGCAGGAGCACGACCAGCGGCCCGCGCCCCGCCTCGACGTAATGGATCGTGACGTCACCGACCGCGCAGGTGCGGTCGGCGACGTTCAACTCCGGAACCAGCGGCATCGCGACATTGTATGGGGGGACGACGAGGATCATCCGCGGATGACGCAGATGAACACAGATCAAGAACGATTTTATCTGTGTCTGTCTGCGTCATCTGCGGATAGCTTTCCTCGGTCTAATCCCGATTCAGTGCCGTGATGAGCAGTCCCACTCCGACGGCCAGCACCGCCACGCCGGCAGCGACTTTCCAGGGGTTGTCTTTCGCGTACGACGTCGCCTTCTTGCTGCCGTCTTTCAGATAGTCGCGGGCGGTGTTGAGGTACTCCTCCACGGCCACGTTCTGAATCGACGTCTTGAGCTTCGAGACCATGTCGTCGCTGATGCCGAGCCGTGCCAGGAAATCTTCCAGCCCACGATTCACCTGATCCGACCGCCCGCAGGCTGGGCAATAGCCGCTCGCGTTTTCCTTTGCTGTATCCATCCCTCATCTCCTCTTTTCGCCCGGCTCGTCGCCGCGGCCGTGCGTGCCGATGCGGGCATCGCCCGACTTGTTGGTGAAATGGTCTTCATCCTGCCACCGATCGTCGGCGCCGAGAAGCATCTCCTGATCGTTCTGCTGATCGGCGCCGTCGCTGCGGAATGACGTCTTCATGCTCGTCTGTCTCGGCGAGTACATCGCCGCGATCAGATCGAGCGGAACGTCCGTCTGGCGTGGTTGTGGGCGTGCCGTCACCGGCTTGCTTTGCGGCTTTGGCGCGTTCGTTACCGGCGTTTCGGCGACGTTGGCCGCGGCGCGCTTCCGTGGATTGAGTTTGGCCGTGACGTTCCGAGCCTTGGCCGTGACTTTCTTTGCCGTGCGCGCGATCGCACCTCCGGCCTTTCTGACCACCGATTTCCCCTTCTGTGGCATCTGCTCTTCCTTTCGTAATTCGCAGTGGCTGCACGAAGAGGACAGTGCAAGACAGACGCCGTCTACCGCGCGTCCTCCGCCTTTCCAAACAGGTACCCCTGCCCGAAGGCGATCCCCATCTCTCTGGCCGCATCCGCGGTCGATCGATCCTCGACGCCTTCGATGATGATGGCGCAGGAGAACTCCGCGGCCAGTGCCACGAGATTGCGGACGATCTTCGTCCGTGTCGGATCGGCTTCGAAGAGCGTTCCGAAGAGCTGGCTGATCTTGAGGTAACGCGGCCGGATGCGCTCGATGAGCGGCAGATGTGAGTAGGCCACGCCGACGTCATCGAACGCGAAGCGCGCGCCGAGGCCGCGGAGGCGATCGATCGACTCGAAGAGGCCGGCGTGCTGGCGGATCTCCTGCTGCTCGGTGATCTCGAGCACGACGCGATCGAGGCCGATACCCGATTTCCGCGCCGACGACTCCAGGGCAAGGATGACCCCCATGTCATCGAGCGCGGCGGGATGGATATTCATGAACAGCGTCAGCGACTCGGGGAACGCCGGCGCCTCGCGCATCGTCGCCGCGATGCAGGCCGCCTCGAGCCGGCCCACTTCCTTTCGGCGCGCGGCATAGTCGAAGAGCAGATCCGGCCGTGCGAATGGGCCAGCGACACGGTAGCGCGCCAACGACTCCACACCGTGCAATGCGCCGTCATCGAGCGACACGATCGGCTGGAAACGCGGGCGCAGATCGTTCCCGGCCAGGATCTCGTTCATCGTCGGAACGAGCATCATCGACGGCGGCGTGGCCTCCGCGGGAACAGTCAGCAGCGGTTCGAGCATGCCCACCGCGAATGGCTTCGACAGCACGGCATCCGCTCCCCGCCGCTGGGCCTCGGCCTCGAGCTCCTCGGTGACATGTCCCGACATCAGGATCACCCGCGCTGCCGGCGCCACGCGCTGGATCTCGGTGATGAAGTCCAGCCCTTCGAAGCGGAACGGCCCGGAGAGCTTGACGTCGGTCACGATGTCGGTGACCGGCTCGGCGCCGAGGGTGATCTGCGCCGATTCGAGATCGCGGCAGACGATGATCCGGCGGCCGTTGCGCTCGAGCGCGACAGCCAGGCCGAGCCCTATGTCGGGGTCATCATCGACGATGAGTAGCGTTTGCATCTGGAGTGCGGCGGCCGAGGCCGCCGCTCTCACGATTACTTCGCATTCTTCTTTTTCGCGGCCGGATGTGCTGCCGCGGCCGCGGTGATCTCGGCGCGGCGGGCACGGTCCTTCGCACGCTGGGCGGTGCGGCGGCGCTGCTCGATGGCAGTACGTGCCTTGTCTCCATTGATCTTTGACATGAAAGCCTCCGCGCCCACCTTACCAGTTATTTCTTCGCTTGGAGAGTATCGAGGTCGGCCAGCACCTCTTCGCTGTGGGCCGGCGGCTTCACTTTCAGGTAGACCTTGCGGATCACGCCGGACGGATCGATCAGGAAGGTGTTGCCCGACGCATATGCAGTTCCGTTGTAGCTTCTGAGCGAGCCGTACTCCGTCGACACGGTGTGGTCGGTGTCAGCCAGAAGCTTGAACTCAGTCCCTCTTTCGTGCAGAAGCCCTTGTGCGAGTCGTGGCCATCGTGACGATGGGCTCACTCCACCCGGTCACTCTTGTGGTGCGGAAGAGCGCCTGATTCGACCTTCTTCTCGATACGCCGATCGGGCGCCAGCCACATCAGCGACACGGTCAGGTAAATCGCGAAGGCGATCCAGCGATGGATGAAGGCGGAAGGGATGGCCACGACATAGAGCGCCGTGGAGATTTTCCCTTTCACGTCGTTTCCGATCGCCGCACGGAGCTTCGAGTGAGGACCCTGATCAGCGATGATCGCGTAAACCAGGATGGTGTAGGCGATGGCCGACAGCAGCAGCGCGCATCCGTAGGCCGCCGTCGGAAGCGGGGCGAAGTTGTTCTCTCCCATCCACCCGGTGACGAACGGTACCAGCGACAACCAGAACAGCAGATGCATGTTTGCCCAGAGGATCCGTCCGTTGACGTGATCGACGGCCTGAAACATGTGGTGGTGGTTGTTCCAGTAGATGGCCAGAAAGATGAAACTGAGTGCATAGGTGAGCAGCGTCGGAATGAGCGGCCGCATCGCGTTCAGCTCCGTCCCGTGCGGCACGCGCAGCTCGAGCACCATGATCGTGATCAGGATGGCGATCACACCGTCGGTGAAGGTTTCGAGGCGGGCTGTCGACATGAAGGTGCCGTCCAAGTGTATCGAACTGACCACAGTTCCAGGCGATCCAGAAGATCACTGTCCGGCTGAGTCAGACAAAAGTTGTTCGATGTCGAACGAAAATGGTTCAACGTCGAACGAAAGTCGTTCAGCGTCGAACGGAAGTTATTCGGCGTCGAACGAGGGTCGTTCAACTTCGAACGGATGTCGTTCAACGGCGAACGACTGGTGTTCAGCGTCGAATGAAAGTTGTTCAGCGTTGAACGAGAGTCGTTCAACGTCGAACGGATGTCGTTCAACGTCGAACGAAAGTTGTTCAACGTCGAATGGATGTTGTTCAACGTCGAACGAAGGGCGTTCAACGTCGAACCTGATCGATGAGGATCAGGAATGGATCCTCTTGCAGCTAAACTGACCGCCGCATGTCCGTCGCCCTGGAGCGCAACAAGCAGACCGTCACTGCCTTCTACGACCTGATGTTCAACCAGTGCCGCCCCGCCGAGGCCATCGCGCTCTATGCGGGTGACACGTACATCCAGCACAACCCCGACGTCGGCGACGGCAAGCAGGCCTTCATCGACTACTTCGTGCGGATGGCCGCCGAGTACCCGGGCAAACACGTCGCGTTCAAGCGCGTCATCGCCGAGGGAAGCTACGTCGTCCTGCACTGCCACCAGACCTGGCCCGGTGACGCCGACTGGGCCGGCATCGACATCTTCCGCCTCGACGACAACGGCAAGGTGGTCGAGCACTGGGACGTGCTGCAGAGGGTGCCGAAAGAGTCAGCGAATCCCAATTCGATGTTCTGAGTCCTGTGCCGCATTACCAGGACAGCAGAGGCCTGACCGCAGGGACGTTCACCGCGGACAGGAGAGAAGCAGAGGCCTGACCCCAGGCACGTTCGAGGCCTGACCCCAGGGACGTTCACCAAACTTTGACCCGGCATTGCTACGGTGAGTGTAGTAGCATGACCGGCGAATGTAGGATACATGGAAAGACAAAGGCCGAAACACGAATGAGGTACCCGATGCAGATCCACCTTGTCTACGCCTCGATCGTCCCGCGCGTGGCGTTGCCGGCGACATCGCTGCCGAGGGTCAGTGCAACCATGAAGTACTGAAGGAGATGAAACGATGAAGCGAACACGAATCTGCCTGCTCCTGGTTGTGTTCCTTTCCGGCGTCGTTGCGTCCAGCGGCGGCAGCGCTCCCGCGGACATCGTTTACGCGCGGCCTGGCCAGCTCGTCGACGCGGGGGGATTTCGGCTGAATCTCTACTGCATGGGGAGCGGCTCGCCCACGGTCGTTTTCGATTCCGGCTGGGAAGACTGGGCGCCTGCCTGGTCGAAGGTGCAGCCTCAGATCGCCCAATGGACGCGCGTCTGCAGCTACGATCGCGCAGGCGCCGGCTTCAGCGAACCCGGCCCCATGCCGCGCACGAGCGTGCGTGCCGCCGAGGAGTTGCATACAGCGCTGCATCATGCCGGTATTGGCGGTCCCTACATTCTGGTGGGGTCGGCCTTCGGCGGGGACAACATGCGCGTGTTTGCGGACCGGTACATGACCGAAGTTGCCGGACTGGTGATGGTCGATGGCGATCCGGACGAATTCGAGCCGAAAGAGATGGTGGAGGAGCAACATCGCGGCGAGGCCGGCATCATCTCCCGTTTGCGCGACTGCCGTAACGCGGTTGCAGAACACAAGCCCCTGCCGATGTTGCCGCCGCGTCCCGGACGGCCGCTACGCACGTGCGCGCAACAGTTCTTTCGCGGTCTGCCGGAGGCGGAATGGTCCCCCGAATTGAATGCAAAGCTGCTGGAGATCGCGCAGACGAAAGTCGCCATGTATGACGCGTACATATCCGAAATGGAGCAGACGCCATGGGATGAGACATACATGCAGCAGCACCGCCGCTCCTACGGTGCGCGGCCCATTCGCGTGCTCACATCCGGCAACCACGGTGTCGGCCATCTGGAGACGAAGCCCGCGGACACCCCGGAGCACCTGAAATACGAGCGGGAGACGACGTTGGCGCAAGCGCGCTGGCTCGGACTCTCATCCAACGCCAAACAGATATTCGCCCGCCACAGCTCGGAATACATCCAATTCGACGAGCCGGAGACCGTCATCACCGCGATCCGCGAAGTTTATGACGAGGCCCGGAAGCGCACCCATGGGAGCGGCCACTAGAAATTCCTCCCGGAGTACGCAGCGCTTCTTCTCGCTTATCTTCGATCACGAACAGCCGAACAACGCCAGCGGAGCTGTATTGCCTGTTGCGACGTAACCGGCGTCGTTTGGGTGCAAATGATCTCCGCTGTCGTATTCGGGCAGGATGCGCGATGGGTGGCTCGGGTCCCGCACGGGCTGATCGAAGTCGATCATCCCATCGAATTCCTTCGTGTTTCGAATCCAGGTGTTCACCTCTTCGCGAACCTTCTCGTTCTGCGGCGTGCAAAACGTGATGACCGGTCCGCGAAAGAACGCGGCTTCACAGGGCGGAATCGTCGTGATGATGACCTTGACTCCTTTCTTGTGTGCGTGGCCTAGAAGCTGGCGATTGGCTTTGATCACGGTCTGTGCGTCCACGGATTCGCTCGCCGGAACGAAGGCGCCGGGGAACAGGATGTCGTTGATGCCGAGGCCGAGGATGACGAACTTGACGCCGGATTGCTGCAGGACGTCCCGGTCGAACCGCACGATGCCCGATTCGCCGAGCGCCGGCGCCAGATCCTCGAAGACCGCACCGAATGGGCCGCCCTTCTGCCGTGGGCTGCTGGCGTCGCTCACCAGACGATTGCCGATGATGCCTTCATTGAGCACGCCGACCGGCGCATCCTTGTCGGCGCATTTCTGCAGTCGCTCGGCAAGGACGTCCGGCCATCGCCTGTTCACATCCTTTGTTGATCCGTCACCGTCCGTGAGTGACGATCCCAGCGCGACGATGGCAAATCCGTGAGGCGGAGCCGCAACGTCGACGCCGGTGAGAAATGGCCAGGATAGGATCGTTTTCGCGGCCGTGAACCTGGCCTCACCGGTCGAGTCGCCGGTCTCGGGCGAGACGTAGTTCGTTTGCTGCGCCAGTGAGTGAGATGTCGTGGCCAGCGCGGTCTCTCGAAAGTAGAGGCTGATCGCAAGATCCGAAAGTGCGGGCACGTCGAGGTCCACCGGATCGCTGACGACCATCGACCGTGGGGGGACTGTAACCTGCTTCCGGCCTTGAAACGTCACCGTTCGATCCGAAGCGGGATCGATATCCGCGCCGGCGGAGCGACGTGCAAGGTGCACGGCGGCGATCTGTAGCGGCTGATCGCCGTATGTGTTCGAGATTTTGATTCTGGCCCTGGCACCGCCGGCGCTGGTGTGCACGATGAGGCGCACGGTTTGATTTCGAAAGCTTGCCAGACGTCCGGGAAGCCAATGCTGTGCGGCTGCCGCCCACGTACCGATCCAATGCTCACCACCTGCGTCCGATGCCATCGCGGCAGGCGCAAGAAGAAACAGTGAGCATGCGAGGCACCGAAAAAAACCGGACATCAACTCACCTCCACACGGAGACCGGTCGCTGCGATGGTCTCATACGCGTCCCTACGGACTCATGACGGCCTGGGTTGCCGCCGATCGGTTCGAGCCGGTAACGAAACGGGGTCAAGTGGTGGAGGTGAACGGGATCGAACCGATGACCTCCTGAGCCTATCGCAAGCCACGGCGAGTTTGCGGTAACATCGGCCGTGCCGTAAGGGCGGCCGACGTCCGCGTAAAGGGTTCAACCCACCCCCACAGTCGTCATCAACGACCTTCATTCCTGGCTCTCGATGCGGACGCAGGGCCGACGAGGAAGGAAGGTTTGTATGCCACAGCTCCCCGACAATGCCAGTCTCGAATGGCTTCGCAAGGAAGCGAAGAAACTGCTTCGCACGCTAAAGAAAGCGAGTCAGCAATCGACGCTGGCGCAGGCGCAATACCAGCTCGCGAAGCAGTACGGATTTACGAGCTGGCGCGCGCTCAAAGCACACGTCGACAATCTGACGCTGCACGGGCAGTTGTTCACCGCCGCGCGCAACGGTGATCTCGCGACGGTGAACGACATCCTGGCGCGCGGCGTCGACGTGAACAGCCGCGAGCACGGCGACAACACGATGCCGATCCACTGGGCCGCGGCCGAGGGTCATCTCGAAGTCGTGCGACGGCTTGTCGATGCCGGTGCCGACGTGATCGGCGGCGGCGAGGATCACTTCCCCAATGTGATCGGCTGGGCCGTTTGCTTCGATCCGCATCCGGAGATCGCGGACTTTCTGATCACCCGCGGAGCAACGCACCACCTGTGGTCCGCCATCGCTCTCAACCTCGGCGACGACGTGCGGCGGATCATCGCGCGCGATCCGTCCCTCGTGAATCAGAGGCTGGGCGATAGCGAGAGCCATCGCACGCCGCTACACTACGCGATCCTACGGCGCCGGCCGGAGATGGTGGCGCTTCTCCTCGAGCTCGGCGCCGATCCGACGGCGCGCGACGACGGCGGAATGCCGCCGGCGGTGTATGCGAACAAGCCGGCCGTTGATCGCGCGTTGATGGAGAAGCTGCGCGAGACGGATGTCATCGCCGCACTCGCGCTGGGAGACTTCGAAGCTGCCGCACGCATGCCGATTCCACCGGGGACGCTGCACATCATGTCGAAGCGCGGCGATACGGCAGCGGTGCGATGGCTGCTCGAACATGGCGGCGATCCGAATGAGATGTGGGGACATTGGGACGCGAAGGTGACCCCTCTGCATCTCGCGGCGGCGCAGGGTCATGCAGATGTTGTGCGCCTGCTGCTCGATGCCGGCAGCGATCCAACGATCCGCGACACGAAGCACGACGGCGACGCGTACGGGTGGGCCCAGCATGGCGCCTTCCCTCAGTCACCAAACTGGGAGGAAATCATCGAGATCATCCACGCGCATACGCAAACTTGATGCTACCGCTCCTGAAGCGCTTTCCGCCAGTTCAGCACGACATTGATCGACGGCAGCCCTTGCTCCGTGCTGAGCCGGAAGAGGAAGTGTTGCCTGTCGGGCGTGATGCCGCTGATGACGGGCCGCGACACCGATCCGGTCAGGCGCGGTGCGGTGTGATGTCCCGGAATATGGAAGAGCGGCGCGGGGATGCCGGCGTTGAGCGACGCACCGCCGCCGATCGGGACGCGCATGATGGTGTCGCCGGAGGCGTAGAACAGCTCTCTCCCGTCCGGGCTCCACATCGGGCTCTCGCCTCCCGCGTTCGAAATTTGCCACTGCTCGGGGCTGAGGGTATAGCGGCGGACGTAGACCTCGCTGCGCATCGATGCGTTCGACTGATAGGCCACCCAACGGCCGTCGGGAGAGAACGTCGCGGCGCTTTCGTCGAATGGCGTGGCCACGAAGGGTGTCATCACCGGTTTCGGGCCGAGGGTCAGCGTATACAGATCGCCTGCCGCTGCCGGCGTCTGCACGAAGGTCAGGAGCGTGGTGCCGTCTGGCGAATAGTCGTTTGGGATTTGCCACGCTTTGGACATCAACACGGGAGTGCGCTCGGCGCCGTCGAGCGACTTGGTGCAGACCTGGCCGACGGAGTCCATTTGAAGGAAGAAGGCGATCTGCTTCGAATCGCGGCTCCAGCAAGGGAAGCCGTACTGGCCGGGATGGAACGTGAAGCGCGAGAGGCTGCCATTGGAAGCATCGACGAGCCAGATGTCGTTGCCGTCGGGCGCGCTGCGCACCACGGCGACGCGCTTTCCATCGGGTGAGAGCGCGGCGTCGTCGTAGCCGCCGGCCTCACCGATCTCGCCGTCCTCGTGTCCTTTGGCGTCGACCCACACCAGACGCGTAGCGCCTTCGGGCGCGGGAAGAAAGGCCAGCGTGCCGTTCTCCGATGCGCTCACAATGCTGAGCTGCTTCGAGCTCATGTAGGCGACGTTGCCGAAGGGGAGCGGGACGGGCTCGCCGCTGACCGCGAGGGCGTCGGGATCGAAGCGCTGCGACATCAGCACCACGCCGCGCGAGAAGACGATTCGGTCGGGCGGGACGAAGACGGCGTTGGAAACGTTCGTGACGATCTGCTTGTGCAGCTTGCCGTCGAGCGAGCCGGCCGTGAGGTCCTCGCCGGCAACGTAGAGAAAACGCTTGCCGTCCGGGAGAAACCACGGCCAGCGGTGCCGGACCTTTTTCCCTTCAAACGAAGTGACGCGCTCGGGACGGCCGCCGCCGGCGGAGATGCGATACAGCTCGCTCGCGATCGTCGGCGCGAAGAGAATCACGCCGTCGCGATTCCACGTGCCGCCGCGGCCGGACGCGGCATCGCAGAGCGTCACGGTCGTGCCGCCTTTGGCGTCGATGCGGTGCAGTTTTTGGCCGGCGAAGAAGCCGAGCTGACGGCTATCGGGTGACCAGAATGGATACGACGCGTCGTCGGTACCGGCCAGGGCCGCGATTTTCGTCGTGGCCACGTTGCGGATGTACAGCGACGGCTTTCCTTGAACGTCGCCCGCCACGAACGCGATCATCGTCCCGTCGGGCGAGATGGCCACTCCTTTGGTGTCGAAAGGGAACAGCGCCAGATTCGGCGGTGTCTCGATTGCGAACTGCACGAGGTCGCCCACGGGCGGCGTGCGCTTCATCATCGTCGCAACGGCGACGGCGATGATGACGGCAGCGGCAGCGACGATCCACGCGGCGCGCTCGCGCCAGGCGCGGCGGCGAGCGACGGGAATCGGCACGCCGGCCGCGGAGCTGCTCTCGGCGATGAAGCGCTGCTCGAGCATGACGTCGTGCGCGTTCTGCCAGCGGTCGTCGGGATCCTTGGCCAGGCAGCCCTGCACCAGGCGGTCGAGTGCCGGTGGTGTCATCGGACGGAGCTGCGCGATCGGCGGCGGCTGTGTGCCGAGGATGGAGGCTATCAGGCTGGCGCGGCTCTTTCCCTCGAAGGCGCGGCGGCCGGTTGCCATCTCATAGAGAACCGCTCCGAACGCGAAGATGTCCGTGCGCGCGTCGGCGTTCGCGCCTTCGAGCTGCTCCGGCGCCATGTATTGAAATGTGCCAACGATCGTTCCTTCCGAAGTGAGGGCCTTGGCGACGGTGGCGTCGGTCGGGGCGTCGCCGCCGAGCGGGCTCTCTTTGGCCAGCCCGAAGTCGAGCAGTTTCGCTCCCGACTTCGTCAGCATGATGTTGGCGGGCTTGAGGTCGCGGTGAACGATGCCGCGCTGGTGGGCCTTGTCGAGCGCGTCGGCGATCTCGATGCCGGTGCGCAGGAGCTGTTCGATCGGTACGGGACCACGGGCGATGCGGTCGGCGAGGTTCTCGCCTTCGAGCAGTTCCATGACCAGGTAGTCGTCGCCGACGTCGTAGAGCGCGCAGATGTTCGGATGGTTCAGCGAGGAGATGGTCCTGGCCTCGCGCTCGAAGCGCGCGCGCAGGTCGGCGCGATGCGCGACCTCCGCCGGAAGGACTTTAATGGCCACGCTGCGGTCGAGGCGCGTGTCGCGCGCGCGATAGACCTCGCCCATTCCGCCGGCACCGAGCGGCGCAACAACCTCGTATGGACCGAGGCGCGTTCCTGGGGTGATTGGCACCGAGCGGACAGAATACACCACGCATTCAGCGCGGCGGGGTACGTAAACGATTGAAGGATTTTGGTGGAGTTGAACGGGATCGAACCGATGACCTCCTGAGTGCGATTGCCGCGTCGGTCTCGGGACATACGCGGATATCTTTTTTACAGAGCATTTTACCTCGGTCTCGGCTTGTCCACGCATGTGCGAAAACGGCGAATTAGACACGCGTTAGACTCGACCGAACGGCCTTACCGGCGCGATTGCGGCGCTCACAGTTTAGCTGGACGCTCAGAAATGACCACCGCAGCGCCGACGTATGCGCACCGGGCCGAGCCAACTGTGCTGCCTTATTCTCGCGGAAGCTCGATGCGCAGATCATCGAGGACTGCTGCACCGGAGCTGAAGAGGGCAAGAGCCGGCCAGTCCCATCGCTCCAGGCTTTGGGCCTTCCTCGCCTCGATGAGCGATTCTTCGATCGTGTAGCCGTCGACCATGGCGCGATAGAACTCCCGCGTGAAAAGGAGCGCAGCGTCGTCGAGAATCGGCCGCATGGAGCCGATGACGGCCGGCACGCCCGCATACGCTAGCGAACCGGCCACACCTGTGCTGAGATCGGCCGATGACGAACTGCCCGTATCGCAACCGCTGAGGACCGCGAGATGCACGTCATTGTCGCGCAGCAGCGTCGCCATCTCGGTCGCTCTAACAGTCTGTACCTGTGCCGGACCTTCGAAGACTAGTGCGCCTTCCGCGCCTTCCAAGAACGTGCCATGGCCAGAAAAATGAAAGATGTGCGGCCGCCGGATGCGAAGCATGCGCTGGACCTCGGAAACCGTGGCCGCCTCTCCACGCAGTACGTCGAGCGCGACTACGCCACGTCTCGTGGCCGGGGCGAGCGTGCGCTGGAGCAGATCTGCCTCCTGCTCGACCTGGAGCGGAGCGAGGTTCTGAGGGCTGGCGAAGACGGCCACGATGCGAAGGGGCGATATGAATGGACGCAATCGCTGCGGAGTCGGCTGCGGCACCACGCGAACGAGCGAGTATCGATTCGTCAGTCCAACGAACAATTTGAACGGAAGCGCGTACAGGGCCTCCCACGGTAGACGCGCGAGTTGGGAAGGCATATTGAGCAGGAATCGGCGGCGGATGCCCTCTCGCAGAAGGTCCATCATCATCGCATCGACCGGGTCCTGAAAAAAGAGGTCATAAAGTTCGCTTCCGGTTTCCCTCAGGCGCGTCGTCAGCTCATCGCCGCGCATCATGCCGTCGGCGCTTTCCGCTGTCGAACCAGGCGCCTGCCGGGAGACCATGTAAACCGTCTCCGGCGGTTTCGTCATCATCTGAACGCATTGTGGATCGAAGGTCACCGTGCAGGTCTCGGTTCTCCCTTGTGCGGTCAGGCTCACGTCATATTGGTGGGCTTCCGTGCCGGCTGCGATTAGGAGCTCAGTCGGTACGTAAGGTGCGGCTGTCGGACTGATCTCAGCCGCCGCGACCGGCGCGGCGGGCACTGCCTCTCCTGGCGCCACGACTGATGCGCTGAGTGCGAGGTACTCCTTCAACTGGTCGGCGTAAATGTCGCGCAGATACGGACGCAAACGAAGAAAACCTGTGAGCTGGTCGTCCTTCAGCAGTTTCTGCCAGAGCGGCGAGAGTTCTTCTGTTCTTTGATCTGGATCGACCACGTTCGACTCGAAGGAGCGAATTCCGGCCAGGTCTTTCCTCAGATGCTGGG
>Ga0247671_1000282_pt1 | contig 16852 bp, 35 predicted proteins | sample CNK12_metaG_FD_183039 | JGI IMG/M metagenome (GOLD analysis project Ga0247671, IMG submission 183039) | Soil microbial communities from Purdue University Martell Research Forest, Indiana, United States - CNK12 | ecosystem: Environmental > Terrestrial > Soil > Temperate forest > Bulk soil...
ACCCCCTGAATTTCAGGGGGCTGGCTTAGTTAGCTGGCGTATTTCAAAATCTTAGTTCAGGATCAACTTCCCATCCTTTGTCGTTTTCAGCGTGTATTCTTTCTTCGTCCCATCGGAAAGAGTCACAAAGAATTTCGCTATCGTGCAAGACCTCTCTTTTTCGATGAATGCAAGAACCGGGGTTACCGTCGTATCAACTCTAATCAAAACTGCGCCCCCGCTTGGTTTAACATCTCATCTGCCGGTTGAGGTAATGGCGCGTTGGGGTTACTTCCACCCTTAGCTGGTGTGGCACTCTTAGCCTGCTGTTGTGCCATCGCCATCAAATCCATTCTTTGCTGTTCTTCCGCCATTCGAGAAAGAATTTCTGCCCTACCCCGTATATCCGAAACTTTCACTATCTCATCCCAGGGAATTGGCGCACCCAGAGAACGCATATTCAAAAGATTCTGATACTGCTGTTGGCGCATGGTGGAACTCTGACTCACTTCGTCCAAGATTACATCGAATCGTCCACTTGTCACGTCATTCAGCTTCTTTTCGAGGATGGACTTATTGATGGTGATGACCTTGAATCCATTCTGGACTTGAATCATCTGGTCAGCCATCAAAATAGCTTGCTCTTCGGTGAAAAGGGGGTGCGAAAGAAGTATCTGGGTCTTTAATTGATCTTTAATCTGAATGATTTCGGGCGGCATGAACCGAGAAGAGTAATCCCCAAGAACTCTCACTCTCCGTTCTTCTGTATAGTACTGCTGAATGAGAGCCAACACTTTCCTGAAAACAATCTTCCGCGTAGATAAGTAATTATTCCAGAACGTCCCGACGATACTCTCTGTCGGTTGCTGTAAAGCGTTGATCCCTCTCCCACTCTTCACCCCCTGCGGTACGACTCCAAGTGAAGCGTCGTTAAGACCAGAAATGTCCTTCATGTCGTTAGACGATTGCAGTTCCATCTGCACCAAAGCGGGAACTGCTGTGGTGTTACTTTCAATCGGCGTAACGGCATCTCGCGGGCTCTTATTAACTTCGATTAGAGAACCCGTCTTGCCCATCTCGGTACGAGCCTTATTTATATCGTCGAAGGTTCCCTTAGTGACAAAGAAACTATTCTTCGCCGCAGTACCCAAGAGATGAATCGCCTGAGAGCGCCTCTTATTCTTTTCGTCCTGGGGATCGAGTAAATCCTGAACTACGCCAGTGTAAACTCCGTTATCATCATAACAGAAGAAACCCGTGATGTCGTACTGACCGAACTTATACGGAGATTGATCGTCCTCTAAAAGAGTCTTACCAATCGAATAGCTGACCTGAATATATTTTGTCGGCTGGTCAACTACATTCACATCCTGACCGTTAGCTTTGATAAGATCGGCTGCGGTCTGGAACTCGTCTTGATCGTCGGGAGCTTGTGAGAGCTTCCCCAGCTTGTCTTTGAAGAACTTCGCTTTCTTATAGATCATCCTCTGACATCGGAGGACTTTCAGTTTCTTGTCCTCTCTGTCAAAGACGTAATCAGTGGGTACGCTTAAACCAAATCCGTAGTCGTAGGTCTTAGCTATGGGGATTGCGTTCTTCTCTCCCTGTGTGTCGTCGAAATCGACCATCATTGAGTTGATCTCGTCAGCCTTATCCGGCCAACGGGCAATGATAGCGTCTTTATCCATCGGGATCTCTTCGATGATCCCCTTGCGGTCTTTGGAAATGTCGTAGTTTTCTCCCTCTCCGATTATGTAGATTCGGAAAGGATTGATTGCGCTTATCGTGATCTCACCCAAAGGGTCGAGATCGTTTGACCAACATGTTTTTATAAACCCGCGAGAACAGATAATTCCATCTCGGAACATTCTCGAAATCGCGAGTTCTGCATCGTTTACATCCTTGACGTACTTAATCAAATCGGTAAGGACTTCCGCTAGCATCGGGTCTGAATCATCGTCCCTGGGGAAAGCCTTCTCATCTAACTTCGTGTTAGCCTGAGAACCGCAAATGAGGTTCACAAACTTCTTCGTGATATTAAAAGAAGTCGGCGGCCTACCCTGTGCGGTCAACTCTTTACGAATTTCCTGTTTCCATTGACCGAGCTCTCCATCGACTCTTGAATTGGTGTAAGCGTAGCACTTCTTCCAGATATCTCTTTCATGCTCTTCGCGGAGCGAGATGTCGCGGTATTTCAGTAGTACTTCTACGGGATCGGTTGCGCTCATACAGCCATCCAGTGTTCTTCGGGCTTAACCATATTCCCAAGTAAGTCCTTGTAGTTGAACTCTTTTTTCTTCGCGGGTTGAAGTGTTGGAGTGTCATAAGCATAGGCGCAGAGATACCTTAGAGCATCCAAAGCGTGATCGTCTTTCTTACGAGGTTTCTCTTGTTTGTTCCTCTGTTCGCCTATCTTCAAATCCTTCCAACGGTAGGTTTGGAACTCCATCCGAAGATTTCTACACTGAGGGAAAAGAATCAGATTCGGTTTCTTATCGTCCTGAATCTTCAAGTACTCTTTAACCCTGTCAATGCCTGCCATGACCTGATTCTTACCCGGAGTACAATAAATCCCGTTATCTTCGAGTTCAGAGAAGATCGTTAGACCTGATTGATTGCCCTTGTCTTGTTTGGTCGCGGGGTCAATGATGTAGTCCTGAATCCGGGTTTTTCCGCTCTTGGCTTTTATGATGGCCGCCAACTCATCAACTCTTCGTCCGGCTTCGTAGAACTCATCGTAAATATAGATTCTTCCTTTGGGACTAATGGCTCCCCATAAAATCGCGGTTGGGTTCGCTATCCCGTGATCTATCCCCACGAATCTGTACCAGTCCTCCGGTATCTCAAAATCTGACACAACGTAAGGAGCTCGATCTTGATATTCGGGGTAAATAAGTCCAGAGAAGGTATCGAATGAACCTTCTTTGTACCTCTTCTTCCAATCTTCGGGCATTTGGTCTAGACCGTCCAAATACTCCTGAGAAAGAAACGTGTTCTCATTAGACGAAGCCTGAACCAAGAAGTGATCCTTGTCGCCAGTCGCCACAAAATGCTTCCACACCCAGTCGTGACCTTCGGGGTTACTTGTTCCAAAAGCAGTATGCCTTACTGTCCTGATATTGCATCTCTGACAAATAGTTTTTCTGTCCTCCGGTAACTGCCGACACACTGGACATGGTAACACCTGACGCAACCTGCCTCGGATAATACCCAGCCACATCTCTTCTGCAATTTCCGTCAACTCATCGCCCCAGAAAAAACCAAGATTAAGATTCTTGGCGATCTTATCAAACGCATCTTCGAGAGGCCTGCCGATCATCAAAGACCCGTTGGCGAACTCCAACTCCATCTTTGACTTGTCGTGACGTTTAATCAAGGGGGAATCAACAAGCCTCACTTCTTCTTTATCGACCATGATAGGAAAGTTCAGAATCTCTTTCCACGTCGAATCCCGTAGCTCTGGATAAGTCGCTCTGCCTACTAAACCCATGATTCCCGGATATTCCATGCACAACTGTATCGCTTCGGCGGCCCCAGCCATCGTCTTACCGGCTCCCATGCCGCCGACATAAGCTCTGTACTTCGCCTGTGAATCATGGAACTCAGACTGCTTCGCCAGAGGCTCGTACTTTAGTCTAATGACCTGTTGTTGCTTGGCGTTCTTGAATCCCCCCTTACCCAATCTCACCCCCGCAACGGACACACTTCTTTGCTTCTGGGTCAAAGGGCGCACGAAAACAATTAGAACAAATCGGCTCACCCGACTTTACGGGATTACTCACTGTATCCCGGTACAAATCCATCCCCGGTCTTAACTCGTTTGTTCCCCTTACTCTTTTTAGCATGTAATGCGCCCCATGACGCTGTCTGGCACCCACGATATGAGAAGAATCGACCAAGCTCACAGAGGTTTCACCGGAGAAAACGTCCCGAAATGACTTGAGTGAAGCCTATGCTTCCCCCTTAATTTCCTATGGTACAGCCTATTCGCCTGTCCCCGCCTAAAGCCTTTCTGCATCAACCCCAAGAGAAACTTCTTTAGGTTCGTTTCATCCCACGACTGAGGTATCTGTTCATGTCCTCGTTTCACATCTGCCCCATGAGCCACATTGCGAAATAGACCAAGCCTGCGACAAATAGGATCATCACCACGATCCCAACTATCACTAGGCGGTTAATTGTAGAATTGCTGCTCAAAGAAGTAGTCAACTTTGTTATTCGTTACCCCGTTCCCGGAAGAATGATAGGAAACGATAAAGCGGATAACGTCAGTCAAAGGAGTAAAAGTAACCGCGTTACTCACCGCCCCCGAAGGATTCGCTGAACTCCCGGCCACACCGGCAGCAGTATTCGCGTAGGCAGTAAAGGACGAGAGTAGCACTTGAGTCGTACTCGTCAACTCTCCCCCCACCTGATAGGCCACCTTCACCGAATCCACACTCACTGAATCCTTGAAGTGCGCCGCAAAAGCCAGTACCGCTAGACCTGCGGGACGAGGATAGTAAATCGTGTCGGCCTGAGAGTTCGCAAACGTTCCTCTTATCGGGTCAGTATAAGGCCCGTGAGCCGAAGGAGCTCCGGTCTTGATCCCGGCCCCTAAAAACATCAGCCCCAAGAGAGGCAAAAATACCCACACTTTCTTCATTGTCCTTTTCTCCTTATTTCGCGACGATCCCGCCACCTCTGTAATACACTGGGCGGTTGCATCGCCCTAGTTTCGATTAAATTTTCAGGTATCTCCCCAACAACCGGGATCTTCCTCGCTTCTTTCTCTTTTTCAGTCAATTCTTTCTTCGGCTTTTTAGCCATTCCTTTGTGCCTTCCTCTTTTTATACATTCGATATTCCTGTGCTCTAGTCGGCAAACCTTTCTCCGGTGTAGAAGCGAAATCGTGCATGTCCTTTTTCTTCATGCTCAATACGCTCTTATTCTTCGCAGAGACCTCTTCCGGGTGATGTTCGGCAATCGCAATAAGCCGTCTTTGTTTCACTGAAACTGCTGGCATCTATCCCATCACTTTCTTTGTGTTAGAAGAATCGGTAGTAATTACCGTCCCATTATACCCGTAAGTCAATATGTCCCATCCTTCGGACGAGCGTTACCAGTCCCACACATAGCCTTCGCTACCTTCGATTCCCAATGTTCAAACTCCAAGTGCCTCCCCAACTTCACCCGCTTTAACCTCGGATTCTCTTTCTTCGCCTCTGGACTTGCGTTCCTCGTCGCACTCGCCAAGATCGCCCCAGCCGCCTTCTTACTGTATCCCTCAGACTGAATCTTACTCTGAACTGCCTTGAAACCCGGATGCGCCTTGCTCACGTCATTCTCCTCGCGTCAGATATATAATAGCTGCGTTCAGTGCGCTAACGTTATCTCGAAACATCCCCAATCCCGTGTTACAAGCCCCACAGAGCAACCCACGCACCTTTGTCGATTTATGGCAATGATCTATCATCAAACGGTCACTCGTCGCCCCACATATAGCACATCTGCCGCCCTGCCGACAAACCATTCCAAGGTAATCCTCCAACGTAATCCCATATTTGCCCACATACTTTGCAATCGAGTCTTTCCGCTCGGCAATGGGCTTGACGACCACTACCTTCTTGGGTAGAATCTTCTTTTTGGGCTTTAATGGATAAGATGGCTTTTTACAACCACTCTGTCCGCAAAATTCTTGCTTACTCGTTTTTGCAATGTATTGTCGGGCACAACGCTTACACTTCTTAATCATTTATCGCCAATTTCGCCAGTTTACTGTTGCAACTTTACTACTAACTTGCAAGTTTTACAACCCCACCCCCTAAAAACTCCAAAATTCTAGGATTCCTAAGTGTTTTGGCTTGTAAATCTTTCATTTGGGGCATTTTACTGTATGGGTATAGCCCGTAGTGTGGGGGTGCTGGAGTCCCATCGTCACCCCGCCCGGCCTCGGAGCAACGCCCCCTCCCCCGGCCTGGGACTGGCTCTGGTTTGTCTTAGGCCCGATTCTCGCTGTGCGCTTCATCACAATACTCGCCATTCTTTGCGTAGATTCCATGAATTGCTATGACTAATAATATACATTATGTAATCTAGCAATTATTGCCGTTACAACTCTTGCCTGGGACTCGATATTCTTCTCTTGGTCTAGTTTCAGGAATACCCCTAATTGCCTATTAGATCGCATTAGAAGCCTGATCTCCGGTGGGGGCTGGTGCTGATATGGGCTCACTAAGTGCCTGTCCTGGCTCATCCTGCGCGGAATTTGTGTGAGATTGCGCGCCATTTTCACTCTTTACTTCCTCTAATACGGTCTGTTCTCGCGGTTGCGCTTCGATTGTCTCTGCTTCTTGGGTGTTTTGCAGTACTTCTTTGGTTTTGTCGTTGGTTCTTACGTGGGAAATAAGGTGGAAATGGGCTATTGAACCCGTTACTTGGGTTTTGGGTGCGAAATCACTGTTCTTTAGCTGTAGGATATTAAGAGCTAGGTACGGTGCTTTGGATTTAGCCGAAAACACTGTCCTTCGGCAATCCTGCAAACATAATTCTTCGATGTCTGAGATTTTAGCCTTTAAGTCCTCGTCATCCCTGAATAGCTGTCCAAGCTCATCTGGTGCAATTCCTGCCTTTAATCCGATTCTGACAATATCGGGGTAAGTGAATTCGCCCGATTTATGGCCTCTGCCGGTGGCCCTCAGTGCTTTGTCAATCCCCTGTAAAAGATGCTTCTTTTTGAGAACTAGACGTTCTGAACGCGGGAGGGAATTGCTAGCCCTGACTTTAGCCTGACGGATTGCTATTCCTAGCGCAATAGCCTCATTTTGGGATAGTTTGCCGTCTTTGAGCTTGTCGAGCCTTTCCTCTATGTCTGTCCCGATGAAATCTACGTCTAATTCGGGCATATTTGATACTCTAACTTAAAAAGTGAGGATTCTGCGACGATTAGACTTTGGGGTGTCCCGACTTCGCGGATCGTCGGTGCAGGTTCGCCGGTTTGGGATTGCTGTAATTCTTGGCAGGTGGCAATGATTGCTTCCTGAGCTTTGGCTAGTTCCTGAGCTGCTGAAAAATAAGCCTGTTCTTGGAATTGAATCTTGAAAATGATATCTGGAATATCAGCTAGGATTTTACGGTTTGAAGGATTCGTCGGAGAATTTACTTGATGTCCCGACTTTCTCCGGAGCCAGTCAATCAGTTTGCCGAGTATGAAAGAACCCATACCTTGAGGTTTTCCCATTAAGATACATAATACAAAGAAGTTGACACAAAAGCAATACCTCGGTGAAATTATTTTTTCTACTGCGGTTCATTCTGATAATTGCTTATACTCGTTTATTTATGCTTATTCTCAATGCTCGATTACTGAATTTAGCTTGTATTCAACACTTGACATGGAGAAGTTCGATGATTATATTGTTAGTGTTCACTGAATCAAACAACATTCCTGAAAGGAGAGAGAAATGGGAAACGAAAAACTGGTTCAATTCCAGTGCGATAAAGAGGGGACGCTTTTTTATTACCAAACTGGTCTAACTCCCTCAAATTACTCTACCGTTGTGGATCGCTGCCCCGTTTGCGGGTCGAAATGTATTAACCCGACTGGACGAACTTATCCCGCTATTGACGAAGCCACCCCTTTAGAAAAAAGACAAACCGCATAATTTCACCATTCCCAAACCATGAAAGGAGAGATAGAGAGATGAACAAGAAAGAACATAACGGCTGGACAAATTACGAAACGTGGGTAGTTGCGCTCTGGATGGATAACGAGCAAGCTACTTATGAGGATTTCCGCGAACGTGCCAGAGAAGTTGAAAATTCCGGCGATGCGCAGGCTGTCGCTGATTTCGCCGAAGTCATGAAGCAAGACCACGAAGATTCTTTGCCGGCGGTTGAAGGCTTTGCCGCTGATTTGCTCAACGCCGCACTTTCGGAAGTGAACTGGCTCGAAATCGCCGAACACCTCTGCGAAGAAATCCGCGAGGAAGTGGAATGACCGGCCCCGAGCTCCGCAACCTTCGTAAATCCCTTAACCTGACCCTTGTTGAGTTTACTCAAAGGCTTGGGCTCTCTCCTAAGTCCTGGGGACATGTTCAGAGGATGGAAACAGGGAAAATACCGATAAGCAAAAGTATCGCGATGCGGCTTAAACTTTACTTCAATGTCGGAGAATCCAAATGACAACCTGCAACCTCGCAATCACGAAACTTGTAAAGCTCTACCGCGATCACTTCGACTGTGAGAGCGAATTCTTAGACTGGGGCTTTAATTTGCACGAATACATGAGCTTTACGGTTTGGCTGAATTAGCTCGCCGCTTGCGCCATTCATCGTGAAGCTTACCAAGTTTAAATTGGCGACGTTTGGCATTGTACCGATTATGATAATTGTCGGAACAAACTTTGCAAATATTCAGACGCTCGCCTGAAGCTCTGTCGCGTAGGCGAAACAGTGTTTCATCCTTTTGCTTGTTACAAGCGTAACAGGTTTTCATTTAAGCTATTACGTGCGAATCGTTTGCATCCCTGCGCTTGATTCTGCGGCGGTAAGAATCTTCCGCTATCAACCAGGGATCGGGGTCTCGGAAGCACATAATTCTCTCCATCACCGTACAGTCCTCGAAACGCCTCCATTTGCCCATTATTTTAACCATTTTCCGATATCTTGCTCTAACTTGAGGTTCCTTCTTACACTCGGCGCAGATTCTCCGGTTAGGTCTTTGGTTCTCTTCGTCCTCGGCGAATAAATCGCCTCCGCATTTCCTGCAAGCTCGGATCATAATTCAGTTTAGTGAGAATTGAAAAAATCTCCCTCCCGCCATTTGCCGAAATCTCCCGGCTCTAAACTTATACTCAAAGGCGAGATAGTACATGGAAAATATGGGGCGGTTGCCGAGATACCTTGTCGTCATTGTACCTCCACGAGATCCTTTATGAACCGATAATGCGGAGAATCTGGCGTGTAATAGGAAATCCGAATTTCATTTTTGAATTCATCACGATCAATAAAAACCATGCTGCCGGGATCACGCATAATCTCTACCAATTCGTGAAAGTCATCATCCTTCATTTTCTGCCACGTTTCATCGCGGATTAGGAATGTTTGGGGCCAAGTATTAGGATCATTTCTCATTTTGCAACCTTGAATTTCTTAGACAACATCGAAAGTGCTGCTTCGACTTCTTGTTTCGTTTCAGGATTAAACGGGGCGGGGGTATCGTATCGAGGGAGCGCGGGATAGTTCGGAGCCGAAGATTGCTGTTGGGGTCTAAACTTTCCGTTCCCTCCTTTTTGCGATGGCAGATACCCGGCAATCTTCCAGGCTGTAACTACCTTGCGCCAGTCCTTTATTTTTCCATTGCCGAGCTTCCAACCGGATTCCTCCCATTTGTTCCAAAGGTATTCGGCATCGGTTGACGGTAGTCCTTTCTCGGCGCAGTAGGAAATGATTTCTGAAAGAGAAGAAGCCCTTGCGGGGTTGGTTAGGTTGGTTGGTTTGGTTTGGTTGGTTAGGTTGGTTGGTTTAAGGTTCTTTGAACGTTCTTGTATCGTTCTTAGAACGTTCTTTGAACGCCCATATAACTTCCTTATTTCTTTGAGCCTTGCGGGGCGGTGCTTGTACCTGATTGATAAAAAATGACCCGCATGATCGAGCCAGTCGTGAAGGTGCAAAAACGGTGTTTTATCTATCCAACCAGCATCCATCAAGGCATCAACAAGGACTTTTTCGTCTCCATCCCATGCCGCAGCGGTCGCAATCATGTGCGCGTCCCAAGTAGTCAAGACCCCATCCTCCTGCTGTTCAATAGCCGTATGCCAAAGGGCGTGAAGGTGTCCTATGGCGTGGACTGGTTTGATGCTCAACGCTTGAGCAAGTGCTAGGGTTTTCCGGTGTCGGATCAAAACGGAGTGAGATTCAATCCAAGCCATTCGGGGTGGGCATAAAATTAGAAGCCATCTGCGCTAAACCCGCCATTGAGGCGGCTGTCAACGACGACAAAACTCTGTGCAAGTTTTACCACCGCAACAGCGGGTTTAACACAAATGGCTATTTTCGTTGAATTTACTTGCACGGGATATAAGTTAATAAAAAACGGAAATTTGTCAAGCATTTTCTCGGAAAAAGTTACTGTCAAGCAAAAATATATTTTGGGGAATGGAACTAGTTTGGCACACAAAATGAAACCCACAAAAACGGTAATCTTTTCTGTTGACTTCTTGTGGGTGCATATGTATATTAAAGTCCATGATGAGAATGAAAAATATCTACCTTGAGGATAAGCAAGTCGACGCGATACAGAGCTATGCCAAGCGCGACAAGCAATCCTTCGCCAAAATAGTGAGGGATGCAGTGGATGAATATATATCCTATCGCGCCGCGAACTATGACCGGGTTAAACCTGCACCGAAAGTGCGAGAGCAGAAGGGAAAATGAGCGGGACCGAATTAAAAAATGGAATCGGGCTGTGTCCGAAATGTGGGACTGACTTGGCGATCTCAATTCGAGTAGACACCGCTTGCTTAAAGAAAGGGGGCAGAACCAACGCAAAGTTACCAGTGGAAATATGGGAGCGCGTTGATCCCATTTTGGGGACAATGACCGACAAGGAGGTAGCTAAACGCCTGAATCTCGGTCTGGCGAGTGTTTCTAAGCGTAGAAGAGACCTCGGTATAAAATCTCTCGCCGAGAAGCAACGCGATGGGATTGATGCTCTTTTGAAGGCGGGCAAGGATGATGAAATCGAGCTAAATTATCCCGGAGTTAGCCACCAGACGATTATGAACCGACGGAAAGAACTTGGGCTCCCTGGAAAAGTTGAGACGAGGAAACGCAAACAAGCGAAGGTTCTTTATGAACAAGGGTTGACTATGGAGCAGATTGCGACCATGTTGCGCGTAACCCGTCAACGCGTAGAACAACTAATTAAAGACCTGTAATTTCATCCGCCCGTAAGTTCTGGGCTAAAGGCTCAGGGAGAATGATCCTCACCTCCGGGAATGGCTTATGGGCGGTAACTTTTCAAAACAAAAGGAGAACAGATTATGGCAGTAGAAGTATATCTTGAGGAAGAGCTAAGAGAACTCGCGGAGAATCCGGAGGTCAATGCCGAATGGAAAGCACTTGTTGAATCTCTCCAACTTTCCGGCCAGTTACAACTTATATCTGGTGGCGAAAAGAGTGCTATTCCCTTCCCGCAAATGAACGATGGCATGAAGCGCGTCTATAACACTCTCTGCCCGAAAGAAACGGCCCTCCCGTCTTATTCGTCTGGCACGATTCCGCTTCGTGTACTCTCTGCGGCGGCTCTGTGTAAGGAACAAAATTATTTCGCGGGTGGATTGTGGGTGTGGAGCGATGAGGCGGCCCCCGATCCTATCCTTGTGGGAAAAATCTCAACTTCATATTCATCTCCCATCCATTTGATTGCGCGATGGGGTGATGAACTGCGATCCTATCCCGAACTCGTGAAGCTCGCAATCGAACGCAAGATCAAACTCAGCCGCGCAAAACTTGAGGAAGAAATCGAGGATAACAAATCTGCACTTGCTCGACTTGATTCTCTTGTTTCGAAGTGGGCATTGGGCGATTACGTGCGCGAAATCTGACATCGAATTATGCGATACCAAACCCCCGAAGATATAGGACGAATGGCTGACAGGGAACTAGACTCGGAATTGCATGAGCAAGAGAAATGCTTGTGTGAATGTGGCGAGGAATACGATCCAGACGATAGCGAACAGGGGCGACTTCAAATGTGCCAAATGTGCTTAGATTCTCTGGACGAAATCAGATGAGTAGGGGCGAGAAATTTGCAGAATACATTCTACCGCTTGCATTCATATCTTTCGCCGCGATGGGACTGGTGTTTCTCACAAATGTACTCTTTCGATTGATTATGGGACACTGGTTGGGTTGGGATACTGTGGTCATCCTCTACTTTATCGAATCGCGTTCGCTAGAATGGAAAAAGGAATGACCGATAACGACATCAAAATTTGGCAAGAGGCTAGACGGTTGATGGAGAGAGATATTAACGCGGCAAAAGATATTGGGTATCCCCACGAAACCCCGGCAGAAGTTGAAGCTATCCGCATGAATTTCTTTCGTGCAAGGCTTACTTATGCTTACGAGAGATTACTTTTCGCCGAAGCCAAATACTCAGAACTCTATGACAGGATAAAGGACAAAACATGAAATTAGAAGCTCCACAAATAATCTGGATTGTGAATGTCTGTATCTATCTCGGTATAGTCTTGGCGAAGCACGGCCAATTCCGCGAGGGTCGCCACAACTTCTTTACATCCCTTGTCGCCACAGTTCTCAGCTTCCTATTGATGTACTGGGGAGGATTTTTCAAATGAACAAACTCCCCGTAATAGCCGAACTCTACAACGACGACTCTCTTTCTCAAAGGAAAGACGAGAATGACTTGAATGTGCTGTTGAATCAAGTCCCGAAACAGGAATGGCTCAAGGATCACCCGACCGCGAGAAAGGAGATCCTGGTCAAAGGTGTGAAAACCAAAGTTCCGTGCCAGTATATCCCGATTGAGCGTATCGAGTGGTTGCTTACTCGCGTGTTCATTAACTGGCGCGTAGAACTCAGATTTCCTCCGCAACTCATTGGGAACAGTGTAGTTGTGAGTGTGCGCCTACATTACCAGAACGTAGTTAGCGCAGAATGGACATGGCAGGATGGACTTGGAGCTTGCCCACTTCAAACCAACAAAGACGCGGGAGCGATTGAATTTGATAAACTGAAAAGCGCGGCAGTAATGATTGCAGCCCCGGCGGCTGAAAGTTACGCCGTCAAGGACGCGGCAGAGAAGATCGGAAAATTATTCGGCAAGGACTTGAACCGAGCAGACCAAATCATGTACGATTCACTTCTCTCTACGTTCGCAGATGAGGTTACTCCGACATTAGTTGACGCGAAAAAACTTATTGACGCGCTGGATAAATACACTGGTGCAGACAAAGAAGCCTTGCGAAAAGAATGCGCCGCGAAACTCAAAGCTGGCACACTGACCCACGAATTCGCCTCAGAGGTAGCAAAGAAGATTGGGGCGAGTTTTTAGATGGAAAGATTCGCGACGATAGCGGTACTGATTTGTTGTTTGGTGCTTGTTGTATTCATTGCATATTTGGGCATCTTTGCCCTTACGCATGGGCTTATTTTCATCGGAATATGCGCGATAGTGATTGCCATACTATTCGTGATTAGGCTTTTTTTGAATCTCAGTGACCTGATAGATGACTAGCATGAATTGGTACTTGAGCAACCGAGCCGATAAGCGAGCTCTTCCGATAGCGGACAGGCATTACAATCGCCAAAAGATCGGTAGTCCTCAGTTTGTCCCGCCTGGGAGATGTTGCGTATTGCTTAGCGAGAATGCAGATGCTTTGTGGGTCAGCAGTTGGCCTTTCGCGGAGTACACGAAACATGAATGGGCTGGGGCGTGGATATGCAGTTGTTTCAGAAATGAAAGCAATACTCTTTCAAGTACCTTGATACGGGAGGCCGTGTCAGTATCAAGATGGTATTGGGGCGAACCACCCAAACTAGGAATGGTTACTTTCGTCAATACCGAGAAAGTGAGAAGGAAAAGGGACTGGGGTAGATGTTATCGAAAAGCGGGTTGGAAGATGGCGGGCATGACAAAGGGAGGGCTTATTGCCCTTCAAATCTTGCCGTCGGAAATGCCGGAGGCAGAGGCCCCGATGAGTAGACAAATGCGACTAAATCTCTATGAATCTGAGAAATGATGGAATACCGCTATGACATCGCCCAAAACTCTCCTGAATGGGCGAAAGCGAGATTGGGAAAGTTCACTGCTTCGACTGCGGCGAAACTCTTGATGGCTCCGAGTACTCAGGGATACACCGACCTGATTCATACCGTTACTTTTGAACGTATCGCCGGGCAAGTGCCAGAGGGTTACTCTAACGAATGGATGGTAAGAGGAAAAGAGTTAGAGCCTTTGGCGTTACAGGCTTACGAGATTGAAACTTTTCAGAAAGTAGTGCCAGTGGGGATCGTTATTAAGTCTGATTGGATAGCTTGCTCTCCCGATGGTTTAATCGGCGAAGAAGGACTGATTGAGGTGAAGTGCCCAAAGTTTTCTACCCATTTGGATTACTTCTTCTCGCGCAAACCTCCGAAGGACTACTTCGCTCAGATGCAGTTTCAAATGATGGTAACGGGTAGACTGTGGTGTGACTTCTTTTCCTTTCATCCGAGTTTACCCCCATGTAGAATAACAGTTCAAAGGGATAATGAGTTCATTTCTGAAATATCCGCTAAGTTATTGGAAGCGATAGAGCTAGTCAAACAACGTATTCAAAAACTACAAGAGGCAAAAAATGGCCGATAAGACATTTGTTGGACGAGGATGGGCTTTCAAGTATGGGGTGAACATCTCCGTGAACTTGGAAGAACTGAATAAGCTCACTCCGAATCAGTACGGGGATGTCAAGCTCGTGGTGAAAGAGCGGAAAGAGCCTGATGCGAAAAGTAAGGCCACCCACTACGTCGCGGTGGATGATTTTGTGCCGACATCGAAACGCGCTCCTGAGTCTGACCCGTTCTAATGCACTTCGAAGGTCTGTTCCCGGTTCCGGGTTTTCCACTATATTTTGCCTCAAGGGATGGTAACGTTTGGTCTATGATGCCGAGGAGAATTCCCATTGTTAAGCCAACGTCGCCAGTGAAGCTAAAGAAATACATAAATGGTGACTATTACAAGGTCACTCTTTGCAAGAATGGTGTACACTACGAGATCACGGTCGCCCGGATAATGCTTACCACCTTCTCCGGTAAACCCAAGGGTCGGGTAGCAATGCACGGGCCGCAGGGAAAGCTCGTAGATTCAATTGATAACCTGCGGTGGGGGACGTATAGCGAAAACGCACTAGACAGAAGGCGCGATGGGACTAGCACCGAGGGAGAAAAGCACCCGATGGCGAAGCTAACTTGGGCGAAGGTCGCAGAAATCCGTAAACTCTACTCGGAAAGGAATGAGAATGGTCACTCGACATACTCACTCGCCGCACTTTTCGGAGTGACACGAACAAATATAGCGTACATAGTTCGAAACAAAACGTGGATAGTAGCGGGATAGCTATGCAATTCGATGGCAAAGTAAATGATGGGGTTCTCAAATTGTGGGACAGGGATGCCTTTGACCGACACCTCAGAACTCTCTCCGGCAAATCTGTTTCACTTGAACTCAAAGCCGGGGGTTCCCGAAGCACTCAGCAAAACAGATATCTGTGGGGAACGGTTTACAAGATCCTATCTGATTACACAGGTTACACCCCAGAAGAGATACATGAAGTCTGCAAGCTGAAGTTTCTGCCGAAGATCATTGACGTAACAAACAAAAAGACCGGCGAAGTGGACTCCCAGGTTATCGGAGGTTCAACGGTAAAACTAACGACTATTGAGTTCGCCGAGTATGTAGAACAACTTCAAAGGTTTGGGGCTGAAATGGATTGCGTTATCCCAGACCCAATAAAAGAACCGACAATTTCAATAGGAGAAGAACCATGAACGACTTAGTTCCAGTATTACTTGTATTCCGAGAGGAAGATTTTGGGGGGAATAGCTACTATGACGCTCATGATTGCGCTGTGTGTCGCGCAACCAAGAGGCTTCTTGCAGACGAGAGCACCGAAATCACGGCTATGACCAAGCATGTACTCGTGAAGGATGCTTTTCCTGAGTTAATCGGCGATCCACTGTACATTGCGGAAAAGTTCGAGAATCCCGAACTCCCCCTCCCCGATCCAATCCTCATCTACCTGCCCAAGAAGTATCTGAAGGAAGCTCCGGCGGAGAAGAGCTACGAGGAAAAGACTGAGAGGATGACGAAATGAGCTTGGATTTTTACTTGCATGCGGTTCGCGAGACAACCGTTTTTGACGCGAACATAACACACAATCTCGGTAAGATGGCCGAGGCGGCAGGCATTTACAAGTGCCTATGGCATCCCGCCGAGTCCGGGTTCGCAAGGGCAGAGCAAATCATTCCCATTCTCGAAGAAGGGATAAGACTCATGGAGGTTGATCCCGCGAAGTATGAAGCACTTAACGCCGAGAATGGATGGGGAACCTATGCGAACTTCTTACCCTGGTGCAAAGCAGTCCTCGCGGCCTGTAAAGAAAATCCCGATGCAATACCAAGCGCATCAAGATAGGAGATTAACCATGAAAACATTCCTTGTAAATTCTTTGACTGTGGGGAGTCTAATGTTGGGCGCGTTCTTCTTCGGAGTTTGGTACGCGGACAATAAGAATGGTGTCAACGTGTCGGATTCGCCCAGACCGGATGAAGTGATGCGCCCCTATTGGACTGAGCCCATAATGGAGTCTGGTGCGCCCGCGATCTATAGGGATTTCGGCATAGTCAAAAGGCTCGTGCCGGACTCAGTTCGAATAAATTTATTTCCTCTAACTCACGCTCAATGCGATTCAATCTTCAAGTGCCAGAAACAATATCGGAGTTCCAAATGAAAGACAAGATTATCCGTAGGCCAGATTTTGCGGGAGGTGGGATCACCAGAGATGAAGCTCGAAGGATGAAAGAGCACTCCGAACTCTGGATTAAACGCGCTTTCAGGACTGAGCCGATTGAGCCAGTGAAGATAATCCCAGCGATTAAGAAATTGTACTCTATCGCCGGATTAAAAGAACCACGAGTAATCATTGTACCAAGTCCAATTGTAATGGCATTTGCCTACGGATTTGCTGCAGCGATTTGGCATTGGAGAAAGAACGGCAAAAAGAATCTTGCGACCGATCAGGCGACCGATCAGGCGACCCGTCAGGCGACCGATCAGGCGACCGATCAGGCGACCGCTCAGGCGACCGCTCAGGCGACCGCTCAGGCGA
>Ga0247671_1000284_pt1 | contig 16792 bp, 31 predicted proteins | sample CNK12_metaG_FD_183039 | JGI IMG/M metagenome (GOLD analysis project Ga0247671, IMG submission 183039) | Soil microbial communities from Purdue University Martell Research Forest, Indiana, United States - CNK12 | ecosystem: Environmental > Terrestrial > Soil > Temperate forest > Bulk soil...
GAGCTTGTGACCGCAGCACCTCGATGTACCGCAGCGAGATGGTGAACCCGGCGGACTTGGCTGCCGCTTCGACCGCACGGTTCGATAGGTGAGGGTGCGCCTCGACGAAGAGTGCGGCGGGCCCGAGCTGTCGCGGATGGTGCGCCGGGAAAATCAGTCCGGCGGTCGGTCGGCCTTTCAACACCCACCATGCGGCGAGCACCCGGCCGAAGTGCGGAATGATGTGCTGCAAGCGCTCTTCGCGATTCTTGGTCGGCCCGTCCCATGACCGAGCGATCTTCCATTCGACCGGACGAACATCGCCGGCGTCGATCACCCAACGCGTCACGCACTCCCATCGCTGCGCGCAGATCTCACCCTTGCGTAACGCCTGCTGCACTTCGCCGCTCAGAGCGACGCGAATCTCGAACGGCATGTGCGGGCACGTTTGCAGCAGCTCGATGTCGTACGCCGATCGGCCGTGCTTGGATTCGCAGACCTTGCAACGTAGGACGCGCTCGACGTCCGATTGCGGAAGGTAGTCGAGCTTGTTGACCGTCTTCTTATTCTGCGACCGGTCTTCCGGCACCTTCACGTCATGGACCGGATCGGGCACGCCACGCTTAGCGGCGCCGCATGGGTTGTGCGTGATGAGCGGTGGGTCGTTGTCGATCGCCGATGCGAATGCGCCGCGCAGCGCGCTCAATGCGTTGCGCGCATAGCTGCGCGAGATCGGTTCATTGGTCACGACGGTCGTGCGTTCGCCGTTGACGAGCACGCTGCGCTTCTTCTTTTGAGTCTTCTGAAGCCGCTTGACCCAGCGGACAATGTCCTCGCGCTTGATCGAATCAAGGGGCCAGTCGATGAACGGGGCGTCGCAGATCACGGACCGCCACACCCATTCGATGCTCTTGTATGATCGGTATCCTTCCGTGCGAAGCGCATCGAGATGGATCTCGCCCCATTGTCGAAGCGTGATGCCCACCTGCGGCGCTTCGGCCTGCAGGTTCGCGAGTGCTTCGTCTGCATCTGCTTCGGTCGCGAAGCTCCCAAAGGGCTTGCGTACACCGTCTACCGTGAATCGGATGCGCCATTTACGGCGCTGTTTGTCGTAGAACTTCGAGCCCGTCCCGTCTGGTCGTTTTGCTTCTGACATCCAACTAACTACCTGCGTTTACTTGCGATTGCGCGTCGCGCCCACTGCCGACCGGCGTCGGTCACGAGCCCGCTCTGCAGGGCTTTCGCCCGCACGTGCTCGGTGGTACTGCCGCGACGCTTGGTAGTGAGTCTAGCGTTCACTTTGCGTCGTTCGAGTAGTTCTCGTAAGAGGGCTTCGATATTTGCTAGGCGTGCTGCGACGTCGGCATCCATGAATCCCCGCCTTTCCGTGTTATGCATGCGCCGCCTTCAGCGGCGGTCAAACCTTACTGTTGACTCCTCAACCTCATCTCAAGCTCTTCCACGGCACTCTCGCTGAGCACGCCGCTCACAATCGTTGCCCGCCCATCCTCGAAGTGTCCGGACGCCACGATCAGCCGCGGACGACGGCTCGATGCTGACTTCGGTCCGAGCACAAAGAACCCACGCCGGCCGTCCCGTAGCCTGCCGACCCCCGCCGAGAGGCCGTGCTCGAGCTCTATCCACGTGGGCTTGGCAGCGGTCATGCCGACCGCCGCATGCGATAGGCAGAACGTCGAGCACGTCGAGCGGCAATGACCGCGGAGGCAAAGGACTTGAAACGCGTGCGCCCCGCAAGGCCCCCGTGGTACCAGCCGTAGACCGTGACCACGGAGAGGTCGAGCACGTGGCACGCTTCGCACAACGGCATGCCGAGTTGCACCAGACCGCAGAGTGTTGCGCCCGTGTAAGGTTCGTATTGTGACTTGCGCCCTCGGGCGGCGGGACGCGAGTTTCGCAGTTGCTGCCAATACTGTGCCGTCAATCGCTTCACCTCTGGCAAGTCCGGGATCTCTTGCTGGCAGCGTTCACAATCGGGAGCCGGACGCAGGTCGATCGCGATGGTCTGCTTATGACCATGCGCGCATCGGCAGAGGGCCATTTCCTCTCCATCGCGAGGCGCGAGCTCGCGGACGATCCTCCAACGGGTCGGCGCAACAGCATCATTCGCGGGCATGATGTCGTTCCGACGCAACAAGACGCGACGCTGTCGCTTGTGCCAGCGATTCCGGCAACGTGCGTTGCAGTACTTCGGATACCGGCCCGGATGGGGATGGTGGATGATGAAGGTGGTGCCGCACAAGCGGCAGCTGGCGGGCTCTTGACGCTTCGCTTGGGCTGTCATGTCCGTTCCTTCCGCGACACCAAGCACTTCACACACTCCGGCGGCGGCCGGACATCGATCGCGATCTCGGCGACGTGTCCGCGCGCACAGCGGCACTGTGCGTACTCGATGCCGTCCCGCTCGCCGAGCTCGGCGACGATGACCCAGCCGGCGGCCACAGGCGGAGTGTCCACGCGCTTAGGGGCGGTCAGACGGTACTGCTGCTGATAGCGGCAGCGCTGCTTCCTGTGCCGGCGGTAGTACTCGCGCTGTTGGGCGCGCTCGCGTTCGAGGTTGCGGGGGCGGGCGGTCAAGGGAGCCTCCGGAACTCCAGCACCCACACCCATGGGTTGTCTTGCCAAGTGCAGCCCTGGCGCTTGCCGTTGATTTCGTTCCAGAGATCCAGGAAGCGGTCGCGGTGCGGTCTAACGCAGCGGTTCGTGATGCAGTCGGCGTCCGGCGTGACGCCTTCAGCCTTGGCATCGTCCTCTCCGATCCCCTGCAGCCGCTCGACGCGCACACCGGTCACCTCGAGCGTGATGCGCGAGGCCCAGCGCGGCATGAAGATTGACGGCTTCCACCGTCCGCAGTCAGGATCGTCGCCGCAGTCGTCCGGCCAGCCGCCTGGGTATTTGTCGCCGTTGTCGGCGCGGTACTCGACGCGATGGTCTCGCACGTTCTCAGGGGCATACTCGCCTGGCCAAACGAGTGCGAACGTCTCGCGCACCCACAGCCGATCGCCGGGGTGGCCAAACGGGCAGCGGTCGTAATGCGACCGTGTAGACAGCGGCAACTGGTCGTACCAGGCGAACGAGCGGTCGGTGCGTGGGTCTGTCGACTCCTCGACAAACGTGCGGATTGAGCACTCTGCTGGTGGCTGCGGGTTCACCACGCGTCGCGTCTGAGTTTTCGTGCCGGCGAGAATGGCTCGCACCATCGGTGCGCTGAAGAGGATAGGACGCGCCGTCACGTTGGCCCCTGCCTGCCCGTACTCGCCAACGCCGATATCAATCCCCTAACAAACTTCAGCTGGCGCGGCGTCGTACGCCGCTCGAGATAGATCCGGCCGTTGCCGCGCAACACCGCAAATCCCGACCGGCGCGCCGTGCGGATTGCGAGCGTGATGTCGGCGCTCATGTACTGCCGCTCGAGCACGGCCGCGGCATCGTGCAGCTCGCGCTCGGCATAACCGGTGTCCGGCGCGAGCGACAGGAGGTCGAAGACCAGGTCGAGCAAGCGCGCGTCGACGTGCTCGGCGTTGTCGTTTGACGGCGGGGTGTGGCCGCCGACGTCGTAGAGGGTGTCGTCGCCGTCGGTCATGGGGGCGGCTCCTGGTGTCGCTGCCGGACGGAGTTGTAGACCGAGCGTAGACGTCGAAACGGTCCGCTCTCGACTGCGCCGAGCACCGCATCGATGGTCACAAACAATAGCGACAAGTCGTACTGTGCCGCCTTCAGCTGCTTTGCGGCGGCCTCACCAATAGCGCCGAGCTGTTCAACGCGCTCGGCCTGTAAGACGTCATCGCGTCTCGCCCAGGCTCGAATCGCCTCGAGCAGTGCGGCACGAGCGTCGCTCTTGTAGACGAAGTCGTGACCGGCTGCGTGAGCGTTGGTGACGATAGCGTACACGTGGATGGCTACGAAGAGCTCGGTCTCGGTCATCTCAGCACTCCGCCCCCCGGCGCTTGCCGCCGAGCATCCGCTTCACGCCGTCTGCAATCGCTTGCTCGGCTTCGTCGAGGTGCTTCAGGTAGACGCGGTCGCCGCGCACGACCACGTGACCGGCGGACACGGCCGCTTGGATGGCACCGGCGCCGTCCGTGATGCCGAAGCGCTTGGCGAGCTGCGAATACAGCCGGCTCTTCGGCAAGTAGACGTGGCCGTACTCCTGCGCCGCGTACTCGAGGATCTGAAGGACGCTGCCGATGGACTTGGCTTCGGGGGTCATGGTTGTTGCTCCGCGTTCGCGATCTCACGGTCGATGTACCAACGCGCTTTCTGCAGATCCTCCAGGCGTCTTTCGGCGCCCTTGCGTCCCGCACGGCAGATGTATTTGACGGCGTTGCCGAGGCAGAAGCCGAGGGCCCACGCCTCGATCACCTTGATCGCTTCGTAGGTGTCGCCTGCATAGGTGTAGTGCGGCGGGTGGTTGATGTTGTCGCTCATGCCTCGGGCTTTCCTCGAAGCACCGGCAGCTGCGTTTCGGTGGAAACGCTTTCGACTGCGGCTTCGAAGGCGTCGCGGAAAGCGAGGTCCGGACGCAGCAGCGCGAGCGACCAGCGCACGGCACCGCCGGCGACCTTGTAGCGCAAGCGCACCGGAATCGAGTAGCGCGGTCCGGCACGGAAGACCGGGATCCCGATGACGAAACCGCCCGGCACCTTGAGCGGGCCGCCGGATTTCGCCGAATGCTCTTCTTCGAACTGCAGTTGTACTTCGCCGGACGAAGTATTGATCTGCTGCGAGACCTTCTGTCCGACGTGGACACTGAGCCCGCGCGACAGCGCCATGAGCGCCGATGGCGTCGCGAGCACGATGCCGAGCTGTTCGGCAAACTCCTTCGTTTGCTCGCCGGCGTCTTCGGGATCGGCGACGTCGCTGATGCGGTCCTCGAGGAAGTCCGCAAAGGCGCGCTGGTCGAAGTCCATGGTCTTCGTCCACGCGCTCCACTCGTCGCTGATTGGAAAGCGGTAGTGCGTTCGGTGTGTGCACCATGCGGGCGCACCGCTTGCGCCGATCTGGTGATAGTCGAGTACGGCCTCGAGCGCGGGCTCGGTCGGGCTGTCGACCGCGAAGATTGCTGTGTGCTCGTCGGCAAAACGCTTCACGTGCTCGATGAAGCTCTCGAGCGTCGTCATGCGCGCCGTGCCCGTGCGGCGGACGGGACGCTCGAGCCGGGCGTCGAGGTACTGCTTCGCGTCGATGACTTGCTTACCGCTCGGCACGACGAGCAGGTCGAGCGCGAGAGCAGAGCCGCGTGCCACCGTGACAGTTTCGGCCTTCGACATCTCTTGCGCGGCGGCAATCACGGCCGCTGCGTCACTTCGATTCTCTTCGTCCATGGTTCACCTCAAGTCCTGTTGTTGTGTCGCCGTGCTTGGTTAGTTTGGGTCAATCTCGTCTAACGCCTCGTCGTCCTGCATGATCTGACGCAGCTGCGACCGAGGCGGCTCGATGAGCGGGAGCTTCTCTTGCCGCGGCATGTCGAAGGACAGGTTGCCGCCCTTCGTGACCCAGCAGACCGAGCGGCTGGTTTGCTTCTTGGGATCTTTGCGCTCGAGCGTGTACGCGATGGACAGCATGCCGTGCGGGTCGCATCCGACGGACAGCTTGAGCGTGAGACTGCCGGTCACCTCGCGCATCTGCGCGAGTGCTTGAGTTTTGAGCGCGAGCAAGAGGCGCTGCAGTTCTCGGGAGGAGTTGATTTCGCATTCGCCATCGGCGACGCGGCGCACGACTTCGCTGAATGCTTCGGGGGCTTCTTTTTGGTGTTTCATGGGTGCGCTTCACTCAGAAAGGAATGTCGTCGTCTCCCGGCGGCGGAGCGTCGATCGGCGGAGGTGCTTGGGTTCGAGCTGCACTGCGCGGTGGGTCGTGTGGACTTCCCTTCGAGACCGGCCGTCCGTTCGGCGAGCTCGTCCCGCCGTTGACCTTCTGACTCAGCGCGAGGAACTTGCCTTGCAGCTTCGATGCGAAGGACTTCGCTTCGGCATCGGACATGCGGGTCTTCATGGCGATGCCGCCGAGCTTGTTGATCCACTGGATACGAGGTTGCAGCTCGCCGGTTTCGAAGTGCGGTTCGTGGTTGACGACGATTTGCACCTCGTTCCTCGTTACGCCTTCGAGCGTCGCAAGGTTCGTGCAGCCACAAGTGATGAGCGCTTCGAGCGTTCGCTCTTCGGTCTTCGGCGTGAAGAAGCCGTACCAAACGAGCTCCGCTCCGTCGTACTGGCCGTTCGGGCTCGACGTGATGACAAAGCTCATGCCGACCTGTTCGGTGCCGTTCTTTGTGACTCCGTATCCCGCGCTCTTCGCGCGGGCATGATAGGTGCCGGGTTGGATCACTGAGGTGTCTCCTTCGCGTGTTGGGTGTTCAATGAGGCGAGGTGGATCAGAATCTGTTTGCGCTTCGTCATGTCGTCGCCGGCGGCGTCGAGCGCCTTGCGCACGCGCTCCCTGACGTCGTCGGTGGCCCGAGCGAGTTCGGCGTCGAGCTCCGCTTGGATGGCCGCTGGGCGTTGCGCCAACGCCGCTGCGAAGCTGGGCCAGTCGAGCGGGAGTTCTGCCGGCAGGTCATGCCGGTTTTTCGCGTCAAAGGCCGCCGTGCGTTGCGTGCAGAGGACACGCTCGCCTGTCGAGATTCCGCGGGCTCGGCCGTTGACCTCGTGCGTGAACTGCTCGTGCTTGGCGTGCAGAACGATGTCGCTCCACTCGCACAGGAGTGACGCCGCGTTGTGATTGATCTTCGGTACGTAACGCCCGAAGTCCTCGCCTTCGGGGTTTTTGAAGTTCCGCACGGCCGTGTGCACCAAGGTGATGAGCGTCATCGCGCGCGTCGTACGCAGGTGCTCGAGCCGGGCGAGCAGCACGCGCCACTCATCGAGCGCTGCGAGGTAGCCCTTGCCGAAGCCCGGCGCCTCGATGGTCTTGAAGCCGTGCTTTTCGCAGACGTGTTGCCAGCACAGCGGCTCAATCCAGTTCAGCGTATCGATGACGAAGGTCTGATAGTCGTGTGGCGCCGTGGCGAGCTCGTTCACGGCATCGAGCACATCGGTCCATGTGCTCGGCTCTGGAAAGCGCACGACGTCAAGCTCGGCCGTTCCGTCCTCACCCGCCAAGAAGATGGGCGCAGGGGCGTTGGCGGCGAAGGTGCTCTTGCCGATGCCCTCGGGCCCGTGGAGCAGGATGCGCAGCGGCTTGACGATGCGTCCTTTGACGACGCTGCCGAGCTGCATGCGCGACTTGGGCTTAGGGCTTGGCGGCGTTGTCGTTTGCGCTGGCATGACTCAACTCCTCGTGAGCGGTTTCGAGGCGGCGAAAGCGAAGCGGGTCTTCGATGCTTGCGCTTCCCGTGCACACGTCGAAGAACGAACACATCCGCCCGTAGCGCGGGCAGGCGTCCGCATTGCGTGGGTAGCGTTGGGCGAGTTCGGCCTCGCGGATGAGGCGCGTGGTCTGCCATGAGTCGAAGGCGGCTTCGCGCTCTTCCTCTTCCAGGCGGACGACGGTGCCGCGATGGTAATAGCGGTCCGGGTTCTCGGTGATGTGAGCGAGCAGACGCGCGAGGTACTCCTCGGGCGTCTCGTCGAACTCGCGTTGATTCGCGTAGAGGCGACCGTCCTTCGTGTACTTCGGATTCTGAGTTGCCTTCAGAGGTCTCAGCGACGGCTTTGCGACCACGTCATAAATGGCGCCCGCTACCTCGTAGCCGAGCGCTCGTGCGCCCGCGTAATAGGTGCTCACCTGCGAGTCGATGCGCAGGCGCTGCCAGTAGGTCGAGCCCGCTCCGAGGTCTTCTGAACTGGTCTTGTGCTCGACGATGAGCACGAGACCTTTCTCATCCCGCGCGATTGCATCGAGCTTGCCGCCGAGGATGAATGTCTTGCTCGCGTGCCCGGTTTCTGGGTTGATGAGAGGAGCACTAAACTCCACCTCGACCGCGAGAACTTCGAAGTGCTCTTCCTTCCACCGCGCGTCGTAACCGAGTAAGAGCGCCTCTACTGTGGCGATTTGGAACGGGTCGGAAGTTGCCTCTGCCGTTTCGTGAAGTGTCGCGAGGGAAGCTTCTAGACGCTTTTCCTCTGATGACGATTGTCTCCAGTAACTTTCGAGTGCTCGGTGCCACAAGGTTCCGAATCGCAACGTCTCGGCGTCTGTGACGGGCCGATAACGTTGCGCATACGCTAGGTAATGTTCGCGCGGGCAACGCCTGAAGGTGCGCTGTTCGCTCTGAGTTACGGTGCGCATTGCATTCGTGCATATTCCACAATGCATATGCACACAAGTTATTTCTGAAGAGCCCCTAAATCCCGGAAGGGCGGGCAAAATGTGGAAACCCTGTCGACTCAGTTGTGGCAGACGCGTATCGTCTGTACGCATGAGGGGTCACGAGTGGGAAGCTCTCGGAGTCCACACGCGCCGATATGTCCGGGCCGAAGATCGGGCGTGCGCGCTCGAAATAGCCAAGATGATTGGCTTTAAGCTGCGGTCGCGGCCCGAGCACTTCCCGGGCCTGCCCGAGGTGCGGCGCTGGGAGGATGAGATCTATGTCGACTACAGCGCGGTCGTGCGTGACAGATCGCTCGTCGGCGTGCGCGAGTATGTCGCGCGTGAGCTAGCTGCATTCCTGTTGGAGGAATGCACCTACACCCGCGACGAGGCAGCCATCGTTGGGGTTGCGACCGAGCTCGTGTTCCCGCGCGCGGAAGCAGAGCGCGCGTGGCAGCGCTTTGACGGGGACCTCGAGAAGCTAGACGACCATTACGCCGATCACGTGCCCAGCGCGTGGTTCACTGCATCGATGCAATCGATCATGAACTCGCAGGTCGTGACGTTGGTCGTCTGCCGATGAGCTTGAGGCTGGAAGGTTGAAAGGGCCTGCATTCCTCCCTCTCGGAGGGTGCAGCCCTTTTTCCATCAACGCTTCTTCTTCGGTTCGGGCTTTGGGGCGATGTCGACCTTTCTCATTCCGCTCGCCGTTGCCCTTCGTTCAAGATGGTCGTTGAACGCCTTTATCGTTTCCTCATTCGGAGATTTGGCGAGACGCATTGAAAGGAGCATCGTCTCGAGTTCCTCCGTGGTTCTTCCCTCCTCCAATCGAGAGAACTGGGAAAGGAACGTCAGTTCTTCATCCGTGATGTCTGAGATGGTTCCGAGCAATCGAGCCACGTTTCTAGGCACATCTTGAGAGTCCGGCTTAAGAGGTTCCTTGGTCTGCAGTGCCTGCATCGACTGCATTCCCTCCGCGCCGACGAGACTCTCAACAGAGACTCCCAGAACTCCGGCGTACTTTCGGAGAGTGGAGAGCTCGGGATGTACCTCTCCCTTTTCGTTTCTGAAGACGGTGATTTGGGAAACGCCGGCCCGCTTCGCCAAATCAACTTGCTGAATGCCCTTCTTTCGTCGAGCAGCTTTAAGGCGTTTCCCTAGTTCGACCGCAATGGGGTCAAGCGCTGGTTTTCCTTGCCGTGTCACGGCTCGAGACTTCTTACGCAATCGCATCGTGAGCAAGACTGTACTTGCGCATATGCAGGTTGACTAATCTGCGCCGATGCATATTCTCGAATGCAATGGATTCCCTGGAAATGGAGCGCGTGGCAGAGCGCGTTCGCGCTGCGCGGGAGGCCGAAGGCAGCAAGCGAAGCTCCAAGCGGCTAACCCAGGCTAACCTTGCCTATGAAGTCGGGCTGAACGCCGTCACAGTATACCGTATCGAGTGCGGGAAGACGCCGAGCCTGCCGTCTGTTGTGGCGCTCGCGGCGGCACTCGACGTCAGTCTCGACTGGCTCGTGCTTGGGCGCGGGCCGAAGCGTCCTTCTCGTCGGAGCAGCAACACGAAGAAGGGTTGAGGTCGACCGTGCTCGACCTGGCCGAAGCGTCGTCTGTTGTTTTGCGCGCTGTCGCTGGGAGGCTCGCATGAGCGACGCCTCGCGGCCGAACAGTGTCCATGGTGAAGACGGGCCGCTCGGTGCGGATGTCGCTGACTCGGAACGATTCGAGTTCCGCGTCCTTGCAGTTGCCCTCTTCGACGACGAGGGGGCAACGATTACGCGAAGGCTCAATCGCGAGCATTTTACTGGGTCCCGTGCTCGTGTGCTCTTCACGGTCAGTCACGAGTGGTACCAGGTTAATCAAGTCCCCATTGAACCGGCGGTGCTGGAATCGAGGTTGATCGATGCGGGTCGGTCGGCGGTAGAAGCCGCTGCGCTCGTTGCGACACTCCAAACAGCGTGGGTCAACGTCGCCGGTCAGGACCGCACTCAGCTTGCGCTCGAGCTCGAGCGCCGTGCCGTACGTCGCAAGCGAGCGGAGCTCGTGCTGGCAGCGCGCCTCGCACTTATCCCTCCGAACGTTGATCCGGTAAAGGCGTTCGAGCTGCTTGAGCTCGCGCTCAAGGCTTCGAACGACAATGCCGACCCGGACGGCTGGCAACCGAGTGTCGTCGATCCACTGTCTGGGTTCTCGCACCTCGCGCCTATCTGTCTTCTCTCACGTGCTCGGTATGTCGAGCTCGCAGCCCAGCCCGTCGAGTACACGTGGCGTGACATCCTCGTCGCAGGCACGATCGGCGTGCTCGCCGGAGCGCCGGGCTCTGGGAAGACAACGCTCGCGTATCTGTACGCTGCGGCTCGTGCTGCGCGCGCTGGGTGCGTCGTCTTGCTTGGGCGAGACGTGCATCCGGCGCATCCGGCGCAGCGCATCGTGATCATCGAGGCCGAGCATAGCGAGCCGAGTGCCGCTCGAAAGTTACTGGCCTCGCTGCGCTTACTGGGCATGGATGACTCGGTGCTCGAAGACGGGCGCGTCATCACCATCGCTCGCAAGGCGGTGACGCTCGGCTCGCCGGCGTGGCGTGAGGTCGTGCAGCTCATGGCGGCTGGGCTCGTGAGCGACCTCGTTGTGGATACGATCGCTCGGTTTGCGCCAGCGGACGCGAACGCTGAGGCCGAGCAAGTGGCGATCTATGACGGCATCGCTCAGGCGCTCGAGCGGAGGGTTGGGCGAGGGGGCGACGTGTCAGCGGCCGAAGTGCCTGCTCCGACGTGTTTGATCGTGGCGCATACGCGCAAGGGTGCAGCGTCTGAAGACATCGAGGGCGTCTCTGGGAGCACGCAGCGTGTTGGACAGGCAGACACGGTGCTGCTTGCAGAGGCGACTCGTGAGGGTGGGCGGGTGCTTGCAACACGCGTGACGGTTTCGAAGCTGCGCGAAGATCCGGGCGAGAACTGGCCGTCGCCGGTTTCGTTTTCGATCGCTCACGGTGCGCTCGTTCAAGAGCAGGCGCCTAGTAGGGGCGATGGGAAGGACGCTGAGAGTCAAGCGGACAGGCTCGATGCAGATGCCTACGAGCTCGCCGAGCTGGTCCTCGCTCTGCCTGGGCTTGGAACTCGGGAGCTTCGGAAGGTCGCCAGCGAGAAACTCGGCTGGGGTAACGGGCGCTACGATCGTGTCGAAAACCGGCTCAAGCAGGGCGTTCGCGGCGTGCGCCTCGTCGACCGGACACCGGGCTCGAAGAAATGTGAGTGGGTCATCGAGCGCGATGAGCCGAGTACCGCGTATTCGGAGGTTGACTGATGGGTCTCCCACTCGATTTAGGCGGATGGCCTGATAGGGCTGATTGTGCCCGGTCATGCGGGCACAGACCCGGGCACACCAGGAAAGGATTGTGCCCGGTGCCCGGTGCCCGGTGTTTCTTAACACCCGGGCACCGGGCACCAGGCACACCTCCCGGTCCGGGGTACAAAGAAACGTTCGGCAGTAGAGCGACTCACGAGGTTTGGCCATGAAACCTCGCAAGGTGCAGCTCGGTCTGTTTGGGTCCGGCGAGGCGCTACGTGCCCGGTTGTCTCAGGCACGCAGGCACATGTCGCCTTCGCCCAAGCCCTGGGCCTGCGTAGTGCTAGGAGTTGACACGGCTGCTCCTTCGGGGTTGGAGGCGTCCCAATGAGCCGCCGGCGGGTGGAACAGCTGGCTCTGTTCGAAGGGTCGAAACGACCGAGCGTGGTCAGCTCGCAGGCTCGGGTGAACACGAGGAAGAGCCCGGGCTCGAAGTCCGCAGCGCGCTCGAGCTCGCCCGCGCCGAAGCCCTGGGCTTGTGTGGTGCTCGCCGTCGACACGGCGCGCATTTCGGGCTGGGCGCTGTACGTCGTGGGCAAGCGGGTCGACTCGGGTGAGGTCGACACGCTCAAGGCGCATGCGCTCGACAGCCTCGTGGAGTGGGCCCGGGACCTCGCCGAGGTTCAGGAGAAGGCTCCGGCGGTCCTCGTGCTCGAGGCGCCTTGGGGAGGCAGTACGGACGTCGTAGCGGCCCTTGGGGCGGCTCGGGAGCGCTGGGAGAGCGCTTGGCGTAAGGCCGAGCTGCCTCGGGGGCGTGTCGTGCGCGTGCGGCCGTCTACGTGGCGTAGCGCGGTGCTCGGGCGGGGGTCCATAGGGATGCCTCGAGATCAGGTCCGGGCGTTTGAGCGGAACGTCGCGAGCGCGCTCGTCGGTCGGAAGGTCGGCGAGGACGAGGCGCCGGCGATTCTCATCGGGCACTGGGCGAGCTTTGCCGGGGTTGTAGGGACGGCGATCGGGAAGAGGGCGCAGCGGCGGTCGCTGCGGGAGTGGACGTCTAACAGTTAGCGGAGGACACACTATGGACGGAGACAAGCAGGAAGCACTCATCATCCCCATGAACATGCGCCGCGTGCGCAGGGCACACCGAGGTGCGTCGTGGGTGCCGCCGACAGTCGACCAGAAGGGTCAGACGGTCGAGCCTGGGCACCACAAGCTCAGTCTGCGCAAGTGGCTGCGGACGCAGAAGACACTGAGGCTCATCGGCAAGGCGATGCACATCGCAGGGCTCGAGTGAACGGGAGGGCATGAACGATGGTCACCAAAGCGAATGAGACAAGCGATGAGCCAGTTGAAGCGGTCGAGCACAGCCGCGAAGTCGCAGTCGATAGCGATGCACTCGCGCAGTGGACGTTCACGGCGCCGTTCGAAGGCATCGTGAATCACCTGTACCTCGACACGCGTGGCAACGTGACGTGTGGCGTTGGGTTTCTGGTCGCGAACCGCGAAGCGCTTGACCGGTTCGAGTGGCAGCCGGATGTGCTCACCGCGCGTGGTGACTATGACCGTGTGCGAGCGTCCGCGCCGGCGCACGTTGCGGCGTACTACGCTGGGCTTTGCCGCGCGACGCTCACGCCGGCGACGATGCGTGCGCACTTCGACGTGCACGTGACGACGGTCACAGCCCAGCTCGCTGGCTGGAAGCTCGGCTCACTGCCGCGTTCGGCGCGTGTCGCACTCGTCGACATGGCGTTCAACTTGGGTGTCGGCGGGTTGAACAAGTACAAGAGGCTGCATCTAGCTGTCAGTGCGGGGCTTTGGGCCGAGGCTGCGGCGGAGTGCTCGCGTAAGGGCATTCAGCAGAGCCGCAACGATGCGACGCGGGACTTGTTCTTGAGCTTGGTGGGGTAGGCGACCATGACCGATCATCACGAACGACTCAGGATCGATCCCGTCGGCATTGCGATTGTGCTCGCGATGCTGCTCGGGGTCGCTCTGGTGTTCGGGTACGAGTGGTGCGTCCGATGACAGAGGCTGCTATCGCGCTGCACAATCGGGCGATCACGCAGCTCATGGTGGTCGCCGCTGCGTTTCGTGAGCTCGGTGAGCACCGCATGAGCGACTTGTACGAAGCGCGGGCGCGTGACCTCGAGGTGCAGCGTGAACGGCACGTGGAGGCGATACGGCGGAGGGGTGTGCCGTGAGTTGGCGGGACTTGCACGCTCAGGTGTTAGGTGAGTTCTGTGAGGCGCAAGCTTCGATGGCGGACGCGCTCTGTAGCAACTGGTTTGATGCGCACTCGCGGTACTTGCTGCGTCGGAAGCTTGCCAAGAAGGCTTGGACGCTGCGTGCGATGCGCAAGCGGCTTTTCAATACGGCTGTGATCGAGTGTGCGAACGCGAAGTGTCGTGTCGCGTTTGTGCCGTATCGGAAGAACATCGTGTACTGCTCGAACGCGTGCCGCGTACGTGAGTTGGGCCTCAAGGCGTACTACCGACGCCGGGTGCCATTGCCGACGCGCACGTGTCCTGTCTGTCAGAAGAGCTTCTCTCAGAAGCGGCGCCACGCGATGTACTGCTCGGTGCGCTGTCGGTCAGTGGCGGGGTATCACCGGCGGAAGGCGGCATGGGCGCTAAACCCGTTGGTGAGTTCGAGCGCCGTTCGGCCGAGTCGGCCCTGCAAGCGCTGCGGTGCGAGCGTTGTTGGTCGGCGGAGCGATGCACGGTACTGCTCGATGCGCTGCTCGAGGGCCTCCAAGTGGGTGAAGCTGTACAAGGAAAACCGCTCGAGCGTCTTGGCACAGCGGGCGGCCTACCGAGTTGCGAACCGTGAACGCGTGAACGCTTGGCAGAGGGCGGCACATCGGAGGCGGAAGGGGGCGGCATGAACGACCGACTCGTCCATGAGTTCGAGCCCGGTGACCGCGTCGTCGTGCGAGGCCGGGCGCTCTTTTCGATGGGGCTCTGTGTCGGCGAGCTCGGCGCGGTCGTGTTCACCGTGGAGGCCTGCGCGTGCAACCTGTGCGGGCTCGGGCGGCACGTGGCGGTGCAAGAGGGCCGGCACTTCGCTCGAGCGGCGCTGCGGGGCGTGGACGAGCTGTGCGTCGATGAGCTGCGCGGGGTCGACTCCGATGCGCTCACGGCGGGGATTCAGGCAGGGATTGGGCGGGCTTCGCGTGAACCGCGCGCCTCGAAGCGGAAGGACGGATCGCGTCCATATCATGAGTAGACGCCATGGCCGATGTAGGTAGCAAGCCCCTTCGGGTAAGTATTTACGTTTGACAAAAATACTGCGCGCGGTAAACTGAAGTAGCCCTGGGCACTGGGCCCAGGCGTGTGGGCGCAATCGACGCGATGCTCGTTATTTTTGTTTGACGAAAGTTAGATTCGGGCTACTATATACATATGAACAACGCGATGAACACCGAGTGGACGCAGACCGAGCTCACGAACTTCGCCGCCGCCATCAAGAGCGCCGCCAAGCACCCTGCCACCAAGACGTACTACGGCGAGCTCGCCTTCATCGGCAGCATCAAGAGCGAGTTCTTTCCGCGCACCGACCGCGCGACCTTCGAGGCGATGTTGCTCGCCGCTCACCAGGAAGGCCTCCTGCGGCTGCAGCGCGCCGACCTCGTGGGCGCGATGGACAGCAAGCTGGTCGAGTCCTCGGAAGTCACGCTGCGCAGCCAGTGGGGCAAGGCGGACTTCCACTTCGTGGCGGTCTGAACCGGCCGAGCGCAACGCCGAAGCCGCCCCTAACCGGGCGGTTTTTTGTTTGACGAAAAGAATGAGCGTGTTAGTCTTAGGGTATGAAGTCAAAGGCAGTGCAGAGCGAAGCGAAGCCAGACCGCCGAGGGCGCCCAAGGCTCGCCGAGGGGCGGGCGAGCAAGATGATTGGCCTGCGGGTCACTGAAGCGGACTTCGAGGCGCTCAACGCCTATGCGGCGGCGCAGCAGACCACGGTGGCTGAGCTGCTGCGGCCGGCGGTGGCTGAGTTGCTGGAGCGCGCTAGTGGGGAGGCGGCCGAGGAATAGGCGCTAGATCCGCTTGCGCGTCACCCCAAAAAGAGTAACACTATTATTGTGCAGTACGTTTGGGACCCGAAGAAAGCCGCCGACAATCGCAAGAAACACGGCGTCACTTTTGAGGAGGCTGTGAGCGTGTTTGAGGACAGCGACGCACTGCACGAGAGTGACACGGCACGGGGTGAGTTCCGGGTGAACGTGACTGGCTGGTCAGCCCGTGGCCGGATGCTCTTCGTCGTCGCGATCGACGTCACCGGTGACGTGGTGCGCATCATCAGCGCACGCAAGGCCAGCCGCGCACATCAGGATGCCTACTATGACCGATAACCCAACCAAGAAGCGCAGTGATCGCCCGGCGGGCGAGGCGCTGCAGAGCTACCCTTCGACCACGCCAGAGGCGCGCTACTTCAAGGGCCGAGGGCCCGAAGCCATGGCGAACGTGCAGGCGTTCATGGACGTTGTACGCGGTCGGCCGCACAAGGGTACGACCGCCGCCGGCACGACCACGCGATCGTTGCGACTGCCTGACGACGCGTGGGCCGAGCTCGAGCGGCGCGCGGCCGAGCTCGGCCTGCCGCTGCACGGGCTTCTGCGCAAGCTCGTCGCCGAGTTCCTGTACACGCAACCTACGGTGCCGCGGCGGAAGGCTGGCGCGAAGGCCGGGGCGGCGAAGCGGCCCACGCGGCGGTCGGCTGCACGTCGCCGACGTCGGCCACTCGGAAAGTCGCTGTCCGCGGGCTGAGTGCCTACACACTAACATCCAGTGCCCAGGGCTATATAAGCATAGCCTTAGGCTTTATTTTTGTCAAACGAAAATAGTTAGCGCTTGCGGAGCTGAGGGACAGATGGCTGACCACATTGAGCAGTTCTTTCGCTTCGAGCATCTACCGGCTGAGATGCAGCCTGTGAGCCGGCGTTTTGCCGAGCTGGCAGAGTGGGTGATGAAGACGCTGCCTCGGAACCCTGAGCGCACCGTGGTGCTGAGGAAACTGCTCGAAGCGAAGGACGCTGCGGTGCGCGCGCAGATTGCGGTCGAGCCCGTGGTGGGGCCCGAGGATTGGGCACTGTAAGTCACTGGGCGACCCGCGCACGTGTGGGCTTGAGGGCCGGGGAGGCAGGACCTGTATGTAGGCGGCGGGTGCGCACATGTAGGCGGAGCTGTGTGACATACCCCGCGTGCGTGATATCTTGCCTACATCACCACCTGGGGCTACAGTATAATGGGGGCCATACAGG
>Ga0247671_1000294_pt1 | contig 16576 bp, 20 predicted proteins | sample CNK12_metaG_FD_183039 | JGI IMG/M metagenome (GOLD analysis project Ga0247671, IMG submission 183039) | Soil microbial communities from Purdue University Martell Research Forest, Indiana, United States - CNK12 | ecosystem: Environmental > Terrestrial > Soil > Temperate forest > Bulk soil...
AGGGCGTCGACGCTTCGAACATGTGGGACGCGCACGCGCACCTCATCGGCACCGGCGACTCCGGAAGCGGCGTCTACGTCAATCCGCGCATGGAGAGCCTGCTCAATCCGGGCGAGTACGCCCGGCGTCTTTTCTTCCTCAACGCCGGCTGCGCGCACCACGCGCCCGGGAGCGTCGACCGCGCCTACGTCGAGCGCATGCGCAACCTCGTCGACGGCCTGCGCCCGGGCGCCAAGCTCCTGCTCTTCGCTTTCGAGCGCAGCTACGACGATAAGGGCGACCCCGATCCCGAGCACACGCCCTTCTACGTGCCCGACGGATACGCACGCGACGTGGCGCGCGCCTATCCGGCGTATTTCGAGTGGGTGGCCTCGGTGCACCCGTACCGGCGAGATGCGGTGGAGCAGGTGGCAAAGGCGAAGCGGGAAGGGGCGCGCGCGGTGAAATGGCTGCCCTCGGCGATGGGGATCGATCCGGCGTCGCCGCGCTGCGATGCTTTTTATCAGAAGCTCAGGGAATTGAATCTTCCGTTGATCTCGCACGCGGGCGAGGAGCGCGCGGTGCTTGGGCGCGAAGCGCACGACTTCGGCAACCCGCTGCGCCTGCGCCGCGCGCTCGACGCGGGGGTTCGAGTGGTGGCCGCGCATTGCGCCTCGCTCGGGCACGACCGCGACCTCGACCGCGGCGGCGCGACGGTGGAAAGCTTCGCGCTCTTCGAGCGCATGATGGGCGAGGGGCGCTACGAGCACACGCTTTTTGCCGACATCTCGGCGATGACGCAGGTGAACCGGGCGGGCCCGCATCTCGCCAGGGTGATCGAGCGCGCGGAGTGGCACCCGCGCCTCATCAACGGCTCGGACTACCCGCTGCCCGGCGTGATGCCGATCTTCTCGGTCGATTACCTCGTGTCGCTCGGCCTGGTGGCGGAGAAGGCTGCGCCGGTCCTGAAGGAGATCCGCCGCCACAACCCGCTGCTCTTCGACTTCGTCCTCAAGCGCGCACTGCGCTCGGGGGGGAAGGCGTTTCCGGCGAGCGTTTTCGAGACGCGCAAGTTCTTCGCATAGAATGGCCCGATGTCCGGCAACAGCTTCGGCACGCTCTATTGCGTGAGCTCGTTCGGCGAGTCGCACGGGCCGGCTTACGGCGGGGTGGTCGACGGGTGTCCGCCGGGTCTTGCCCTCGCCAATGAAGACCTCCAGAAGGAGCTGGACCGCAGAAAGCCCGGCTCCTCGCGCCACGTCACGCAGCGGCGAGAGTCCGACACGGTCGAGCTGCTCTCGGGCGTGTTCGAGGGGCGCACCACCGGGACGGCGATCGGCTTCCTGGTGCGCAACGAGGACCAGCGCTCGAAAGACTACGCGGCGATCGCGCAGAAGTTCCGGCCCGGCCATGCCGACTACACCTATTTCCAGAAGTACGGCGTGCGCGATCCGCGCGGCGGCGGGCGCGCCTCGGCGCGCGAGACGGTGGTGCGCGTTGCCGCCGGCGCGATCGCGAAGAAATGGCTGAAAGAGCGCTACGGCGTTTCGATCAGGGGCTATCTCGCGTCCATCGGCAACGTGAACATTCCGTTCCAGTCCTGGGACGCGGTGAATGCGAACGCGTTCTTTGCGCCGAACGCGGAAATCGTTTCCAAGCTTGAATCATTCATGGACGAGCTGCGCGCGAGCGGCGATTCGTGCGGCGCGCGCGTGAACGTGGTGGCGCAGAGCGTGCCGGTGGGCTGGGGCGAGCCGGTTTACGGGCGGCTGGATGCCGACATCGCCTGGGCGATGATGTCGATCAACGCCGTGAAGGGCGTGGAGATCGGCGCGGGGTTCGCTTCCATCGGTCAGAAAGGCAGCGAACATGGCGACGAGATGTCGCCACAGGGCTTCCTGTCGAACAACAACGGCGGTGTGCTGGGCGGCATCTCGACCGGCCAGGACCTGACCGTGTCGATCGCGCTCAAGCCGACGTCCAGCATCCGGCTACCTCGGAAAACGATCGATATCCATGGCAAGGAAACGATGGTCGAAACCACCGGCCGTCATGATCCATGCGTGGGTATCCGCGCAACGCCCATCGCGGAAGCCATGCTTGCCTGCGTGCTGATGGATCACGCCTTGCGCCATCGCGCCCAGTGCGCGGACCTCGCGCCGCCCCTCACCCTCCGTTAGCGGTTCGCCCCGAAAGCTAGAAAAACCCAAGAAAATCAATTAAAGTAACGTTACAAAACCCCCAAGAGAGAAGAACGATGAGCAACAAGGGCCAGTTGCTACAAGACCCCTTTTTGAACACGCTGCGCAAGGAGCACGTCCCGGTCTCGATCTATCTCGTCAACGGCATCAAGCTGCAGGGCCAGATCGAGTCGTTCGACCAGTACGTCGTGCTGCTGCGCAATTCCGTGACGCAAATGGTCTACAAGCACGCCATCTCCACCGTGGTGCCGTCGCGTCCGATCAGCCTGGGAGCCGACAAGGACGCCGAGTAGCAGTTTGCAGGAACACCCTCAGGAAACCCCGCCTCAAGCTGCCGACCCGCAGGCAGCGATCATCGTATGCCTGGATTTCGGCGACGACACCTACGACGAGCGCGTCGAGGAAGTCGTGCGCCTGGTCGAGAGCGCAGGCGTGCGCCGCCACCGCGTGATCCGCGGCAAGCGCGCGCGACCCGATCCGAAGTTCTACGCCGGCAGCGGCAAGGTGGCCGAGATCGGCGCGGCGGCCGAAGCGCTGAACGCCGCCTTCGTGGTGTTCAACCACGCGCTGTCCCCGGCGCAGGAGCGCAACGTGGAGCGCGAGCTGGAGCGGCGCGTGCTCGACCGGACCGAGCTGATCCTCGAGATCTTTGCCCAGCGCGCGCAGACCAACGAAGGCAAGCTGCAGGTCGAGCTCGCCCGGCTCGAGCACCTGTCGACGCGCCTGGTGCGCGGCTGGTCCCACCTCGAGCGCCAGCGCGGGGGCCTGGGCAAGACCGGCGGCCCGGGCGAAACGCAGCTCGAGCTGGACCGCCGGTATATCGCCAACCGCGTGAAGGTGCTGAAGGGGAAACTGCGCGACCTGCAGAAAAGAAGAGCGGTGCAGCGCCGCGCGCGGGCGAGGGGCGACGTGCTGTCGGTATCGATCGCCGGCTACACCAACGCCGGCAAGTCGACGCTGTTCAACGCGCTGACGCGGGCGAAGGCCTACGAAGCCGACCAGCTCTTCGCCACGCTGGACACCACCACGCGACGTATCTGGGTCGAGGATGCCGGAAATGTCGTGATCTCCGACACCGTCGGCTTCATCCGCGACCTGCCGCACGGCCTGGTGGCCGCGTTCCGCGCCACGCTGGAGGAGACCGTGCACGCCGACCTGCTGCTCCACGTGGTGGACTCGGCCTCGGCAAGCCGCGACGAGCAGGCGCGGGAGGTGGACAAGGTGCTCGCCGAAATCCCGGCGGGCGACGCGCCGCGGCTCCTCGTCTGGAACAAGATCGACCTCGTGGGATCGGGAAAAGAGCTGTCGCCGGGAGTCGAGCGCGATCAATATGGTAGGATCTGCCGCGTTTTCGTGAGCGCGCGCACCGGCGCCGGGCTGCAGGATCTGCGTGCGGCCATCGCCGAGTTCGCGAAAGAGCGCTCGGCGGCGCGCCGCGCGGCCGCGGCGCCGACGCACCCACTGCTACCGACCTAATCCATGTCACTGAACGACCCCAATTGGGGGCGCGGCTCCCGCGGGCCCGATGGTTCCAGAGGCGGCCCCGGCGGGGGCAACCAGGGCCCGCCCGACCTGGACGAGCTGTGGCGCAATTTCAACCGGCGCCTGGGGGAGCTCTTCGGCCGCAGGCGACGCGGCGGCGGCGACGAGCCGCCGCGCACGCCCTCGTCCTGGCAGATCGGCGGCGGCGCGAGCCTGCTCGCCGTCCTGATCGTGCTGGTCTGGCTCGCGAGCGGCTTCTACATCGTGGTCGAGGGCCAGCGCGGGGTCGTGCTCACATTCGGCCGCTACTCGCAGGAAACCAACCCCGGCCTGCGCTGGCGCCTGCCCTGGCCGATCCAGTCCCACGAGATCGTGAATCTCGCACAGGTGCGCACGCTCGAAGTCGGCTACCGCAACAACGTGCGCACCAAGGTGCTGAAAGAGTCGCTGATGCTTACCGACGACGAGAACATCGTCGATCTGCAGTTCGCGGTGCAGTACCTGGTCAAGGACGCGCGCGACTTCACCTTCAACGTGCGCCGTCCCGACGAGTCGGCCATGCAGATCGCCGAGACCGCGATGCGCGAGGTGATCGGCAAGAGCTCGATGGACCAGATCCTGTACGAGACGCAGGTCGACGTGGCGAACCGGGCGCGCGACCTCATGCAGCAGATCCACGACCGCTACGGCACCGGCATCCAGGTGAGCACGGTCACGATCCAGAACGCGCAGCCGCCCGAGCAGGTGCAGGCCGCCTTCGACGACGCGGTGAAAGCCGGCCAGGACCGCGAGCGCCAGAAGAACGAGGGCCAGGCCTACGCCAACGACGTGATCCCGCGCGCGCGCGGCACGGCCTCGCGCCTGCAGCAGGAGGCCGACGGCTACCGCCAGCGCTCGATCGCGAGCGCCGAGGGCGACGCGTCGCGCTTCCGCCAGGTGCTCGTCGAATACGCCAAGTCGCCCGCGGTCACGCGCGAGCGCATCTACATCGAGACGATGCAGCAGGTGCTGAGCTCGACCAGCAAGGTGATGATGGACTACCGGGGCGGCGGCAATCTCCTCTACCTGCCGCTCGACCGGCTGCTGCAGAGCGCCGCCGCGCCTTCCGGCGGCGATGCCGCCGCGGCGCCGCGCCAGCCTCCGGCGGACGCCACGTCCGACAGCGGGCCGCGCTCGCGCGACACGCTGAGGAACCGGGAACGGGCCGACCGATGAGAGCACTCGGCCCGCTACTCGCGCTGGTGGTCGTCATCGTGCTGCTCGTCTCGAGCGCGCTCTTCACGGTCGACCAGCGCCAGAACGCGATCGTGTTCCAGCTCGGCGAGGTGAAAGAGGTGGTGCAGAAGCCGGGCCTGCACTTCAAGTGGCCGCTGCTCCAGAACGTGCGCTATTTCGACATGCGCATCCTCACATTCGACGACGCCGAGCCGCTGCGCTTTCTCACCCAGGGCAACCGCCCGGTGCTGGTCGACTCGTTCGTGAAATGGCGCATCAACAACGTGCGCCAGTACTACGTCTCGGTGCAGGGGGACGAGTTCCGCGCCGCGACGCGCATCAAGCAGACCGTCTCCGGGGTGCTGCGCGACGAGTTCGGCGCGCGCATCCTGCACGACGTGGTGTCGGGCGAGCGCGAGCAGATCATGAGCCGGGTGCGCGAGAAGGTCGACCAGGACCTGAAGCGGATCGGCGTCGAGATCATCGACGTGCGCCTGAAGCGTGTCGACCTGCCGCAGGAAGTGTCCGAATCGGTCTACCGGCGCATGGAGGCGGAAAGAAAGCGCATCGCCAACGAGCTGCGCTCGACCGGCGCGGCCGAGGCGGAGAAGATCCGCGCCGACGCCGACCGCCAGCGCGAGGTGCTGCTCGCCGAAGCCTATCGCGACGCGCAGCGCGTGCGCGGCGAGGGCGACGCCAAGGCGGCGGCGATCTATGCCGCGGCGTTCAGCCAGAACCCGGAGTTCTTCGCCTTCTACCGCAGCATGGAGGCCTACCGCAATACCTTCCGCGGGCGCAACGACCTGCTGGTAGTCGAGCCGAACTCCGACTTCCTGCGCTACTTCCGGGATTCGATGGGCAAGCCTTCGCAGCGAAAATGACGCATGGGCACCACCTTCCTTCTGGCGCTTGCCCTCATGCTGATCCTCGAGGGGGTGCTACCCTTCCTCGCGCCTAACCTCTGGCGCGACACGTTTCGCCGCATCACGCAGATGTCCGACGGGCAGATCCGCTTCGTCGGGCTGTCCTCGATGCTGATCGGGCTGCTCATCCTCTACGCCAAGACCTGGCTGCAGTGATGCGCTGGATCCTGCCCGAGCACATCGACGACATCCTTCCCGCCGAAGCGATGCGCATCGAGGCGCTGCGCCGTTCGATCCTGGATCTGTTTTTCAGCCAGCGGTACGAGCTCGTGATGCCGCCGCTCATCGAGTACACCGATTCGCTGCTCACCGGCACCGGGCACGACCTGGAGCTGCGCACCTTCAAGGTGGTGGACCAGCTCTCGGGCCGCATGATGGGGCTGCGCGCCGACATCACCCCGCAGGTGGCGCGCATCGACGCGCACCTCCTCAACCGCGAGGGCGTGACGCGCCTGTGCTATTGCGGCAGCGTGCTGCACACGCTTCCCGCCGGCCCGGCAGCGACGCGCGAGCCGATCCAGCTCGGCGCCGAGCTCTACGGCGACGCCGGGGTAGAGGCCGACGTCGAGATCCTGCGGCTGCTGTGCCAGGCGCTCGAGCTGGCTGGCGTGCGCAACCCGCGCATCGACATCGGCCACGTGTCGGTGTTCCGCGCGATCGCCCACGGCGCGCGGCTCGACGCCGAGCTCGAGGCGCAGCTTTTTGAGGCGTTGCAGAAAAAAGACAGCCCGTCGCTGCACGGACTGACGAAAAAGCTGGATGCGAAAACCCGCGAAGCGCTGCTCGCGCTGCCGGACCTCTACGGCGGCGTGGAAGTGCTCGATCTCGCCGAGAAGAAGCTGCCGAAGCTCGCCGAGCTCTCGCGCGCGCTCGGCACGCTGCGGCGGCTCGCCAAGGCCTGCAGCCTGCCGGTCAGCCTGGACCTCGCCGAGCTGCGCGGCTACCACTACCATACCGGTGTGGTGTTCGACGCGTACTGCGACGCGGCCCGCGATCGTTCGGAACCCGCATTGCAACCGGCAACACAGCCCGTTGCGCGCGGCGGGCGCTACGACGAAGTCGGCAAGGCGTTCGGACGGGCGCGCCCCGCCACCGGGTTTTCGATCGATTTGAGGACGCTCGCGGCAGCGGCGGCGTGAGCGCTGCTCTGTAAATCCAAGGCCATGAAAGCACGCAACGTAGTCGTCATCGGGACGCAGTGGGGCGACGAGGGCAAGGGCAAGATCGTCGACTGGCTCACCGACCGCGCGCAGGGCGTGGTGCGCTTCCAGGGCGGTCACAACGCCGGGCACACGCTGGTGATCGGCGGCAAGAAGACCGTCCTGCACCTCATCCCGTCGGGCATCCTGCGCGCCGAGGTCGACTGCTTCATCGGCAACGGCGTGGTGGTTTCGCCGCAGGCGCTGGTGGCGGAGATGGACGAGCTCGACTCGGCCGGCGTGCGCGGCGTGGTCGCGAGGCTTTCCATCAGCGAAGCCTGCCCGTTGATTCTTCCCTACCACGCGGCGCTCGATCACGCGCGCGAGGCGGCGAAGGGCGAGCGCAAGATCGGCACCACCGGCCGCGGCATCGGCCCGGCCTACGAGGACAAGGTGGCGCGGCGCGCGATCCGCTTGCAGGACCTGTTCGACCCGGCGCGCTTCGCCGAGAAGCTGCGCGAGCTGCTCGACTTCCACAACTTCGTCCTGAAGAACTACTACAAGCACGATGAGGTGAGCTACCAGAAGACTCTCGACGAGACGCTCGCGCTCGCGCCGCGCCTCGCGCCGCTCATCGCCGACGTGCCGCGCGCGCTCTACCACGCGAACCGCGCCGGCAAGAACCTGCTGTTCGAGGGCGCGCAGGGATCGCTGCTCGACATCGACCACGGCACCTATCCGTTCGTCACGTCCTCGAACTGCGTGGCTGGCGCGGCGGGGGCGGGCGCGGGCATCGGTCCGCACCACCTCCACTATGTCCTGGGCATCACCAAGGCCTACACGACTCGCGTCGGCGGCGGGCCGTTCCCCACCGAGCTGTCGGACGACGTGGGCGAGCGGCTGCGCCAGCGCGGACAGGAGTTCGGCGCCACCACCGGCCGGCCGCGGCGCACCGGCTGGTTCGACGCCGCGGCGCTGAAGCGCTCGATCCAGCTGAACGGGCTTTCGGGCCTGTGCATCACCAAGCTCGACGTGCTCGACGGCGTCGAGGCGGTGAAGATCTGCGTCGGCTACGAGCTCGAAGGCACGTTCTCGGAAATCCTGCCGGTCGGCGCGGAGGAGCTGGAGCGCTGCCACCCGGTGTACGAGGAGCTTCCGGGCTGGATGGAGAGCACCGTCGGCATCCGGTCGCACGAGTCGCTGCCGAAGGGCGCGCGCGCCTACTTGAAGCGCATCGAGGAGCTCGCGGGCGTGCCGGTCGATCTCATCTCGACCGGCCCCGATCGGGAAGAAACCATCGTCCGGCGCCACCCGTTCGACGCGTAAAAGAATTCGGGCTCTGACCCCGAATTAGTTCGCCGCCTCGGTGATCAGCGCGAGCAGACGGTCGATGTCGACCGGCTTGATGAGGTGCGCGTCGAAGCCGGCCTCGGCCGAGCGCTGGCGGTCGGCCTCGGTGCCGTATCCGGTGAGCGCGATGAGGCGCACGCCGCTTCCCAGTCGCTCGCGCATCGCGCGCGCGAACTGGTAGCCGTCCATTCCGGGCAGCCCGATGTCCACGACCGCGATGTTGGGCGAGCCGGCCGCGGCCGCCTCCAGGCCGGCGTGCGCGTCGCGCGCCGCGCTGACGAGATGGCCGTCGGCCTGCAGGATGCGCTGAAGGGTCACGCGCGAGTCGTCGTTGTCCTCGACGATGAGCACGCGCGCCTGGCGCGCGGGCCGCGGCGCCGGCAGCGGGCGCGCGTCGCGGTGCGCCACCGGCTCGGGCTCGGGAATAGCAGGAATCCGCGCCGTGAAGCGCGCTCCTCCCCCGGGCCCCACGTTTTCCGCCTGGACGCTGCCGCCGTGCAATTCGACCAGGCGCCGCACCAGCGCAAGGCCGATGCCGAGGCCGCCCGGATCGCCGGCACCCGCGTCCCTCGAAAAGAGCTCGAAGATGTGCGGCAGGAGATCCGGCCGCACACCGGGCCCGCTGTCCTCCACGGTGAGGACCGCTTCGCCCGCCTGCTCGGCGAGGCGCACGCGGATGCGCCCGCCGAAGGGCGTGAACTTGGCCGCGTTGCCGAGCAGGTTCGCGAGCACCTGGTCGATGCGCGTCGGATCGGCGCTCACGAGCACCGGAGCGAGCTCGAGCGTCCATTCGTGCTCGCCTTCGCGCTCGGCCGCGCGCACCGTGGCCACCGCCACCGCGCTTGCCTGCGCGAGGTCGACCAGATTGCGCCGCAACTGGATGCGACCGCTCACCAGCCGGCCTACGTCGAGCAGATCGTCCACGATCTTCGCGAGGTGCGCGCTTTGCCGGGCGATGATGTCGCGCGCCGCCTTGTGGTCGCCGCTCGAGGGCGGCAGGCGCTCGAGCACGCGCATCGCGCCGCCGATCGCGCCGAGCGGGTTCCTGAGCTCGTGGCCCAGCATGGCGAGAAACTCGTCCTTCGCGCGATTGGCGGCTTCGGCCTGCAGCCGCGCGGCGCGCTCCTGCTGGAGCACGGCGTCCACTTCGCCGGCGGTGCGCGCGCGATCGGCTTCCGCGCCGGCGAGCCGCGCCGAAGCGCGCTCGAGGGCTTGCATGAGCGCCAGCACTTCCTCGACCCGCGAGGGCACCAGCGGCAAGGGCTTGCCCGAGCCGATCGCGGCGGCCGCCGTCGTGGCGGCCTGGAGCGCACCGGCGATGCGGCGACCGATCAGCCAGGCGAACAGGCCGCTCGCAATGACCACGATGAGAAGCAGAGCGGCCAGCGCTTGCGCTTCGGCGCGCGCCACCTCTTCCAACCGCGCCTGCTGCGTGCGCCAGAGCGCGACCAGCAGCACCGTCGCCACGATCGCCAAGGGGACGATGCCTGCAAGCGATAGGCCGATCAGAAGCTGCCGCAGCGCGATACGGCGGCGGGGCGCAGGGGTGGTCAAGCGGCGGATTATGGCGGTGCGGCCCCTGTCTTGCATCGCATGCCTCCGGTTTTCGGAGAGGTCGAGCCGAAGGGATGCCGTTCGGAGGCGGGCGCTACCGATTTACCCGCAGCATGGTCGAGGGTGCGCCCGCCGATCCAGGCGTCTACGCCCTTTGGGAACGCGACGAGCTCATCTACTACGGACGGGCTTCCGGCAGCCTCCTTAGCATCCAGGCCGCGCTTCTCGAGCACCTCTCGGGACGCGCCGGGCCGTGCACCCATCGCGCAACCCACTACGGCTGGGAGATCAGCCTCGACCCGGCGGCCCGGGAAGCCGAGCTCCTCGCGGAGTACAAGGCCACCTTCGACCGATTGCCCCGCTGCAACCGACGCGGCGGCTGAGAAAAAACCACCCTCCGGCGTAAGTTTTACCGGCAATTCATGTCACTCGGATTCGACGCCGCGTCGTGCCGGCTCGACCCCGCAAACCCGGGGAGCGCGACTGGAGAAATTGCGCGCGGGGCCGAGAATGGACAGCGAATGACCGGGAGGAGCGCCATGACGACGACCAACATGGCAGAAGCGCGACGGCTGCACGCCGCCCTGAGGGACTTTTTCACGCGCTACGCCTACGGCTCGCCCGACTTCAGGGCGCTCGGCCGGGTGCTCACTTTCTGCGAGACGGCCGTGCGCACGGTCGACGATGCGTACTGCCGGGAGAAGCTGCGCCTCGCCGCCGAATACGCCGCGGAGCTGCTCTCGCAGCGCGACCACGCCAAGTGGGGCCACGATTCGGCCTCGGGCGCCGAGTTTCTCCGCCAGCAGATCCTGAACGCGCTCGAGCTCTATGCGAGCCGGCTCTACAGCCTCGACGCGCTACGCGAATCCCAGGCGGTCAAGGAGAAGCTGAAATGGGTGACGCGCTCAAGCATTGCGCAGAGTTGAAAGCGCTGTTTCGCCGTCGAACCGGGCGGGGGACGCTCTGAGAGAGCGCATCCTGCTCAGCATCGATTCAATCGAGGACCACCTGCACTCCGGGCGCGCCTGAAAATCGGGGGTCGCGGCCCGGCGCGGTCGGCGCTACGGGTAATATTCCGGTGGTGCCGAGGAAGGGACTCGAACCCCCACAGTGTTGCCACCGCTAGGACCTGAACCTAGTGCGTCTACCAATTCCGCCACCTCGGCAGGGGAGGCGGATTTTAATTGCACGACCCCACAGTGTCAAAGAAAAAGGCAAGAAAAACAGCGCTTCGCCGACGTGGACGGGCAGAGCGGCCGCAGGCCGCGGCGCCTGAATACGCGCGCGAGATCGTCGACGCGCTGAACCGCGCCGGCGCGCCGCTCACGAGCGCCGAGCTCGCGCAGCGCCTCGAGATCAAGGGGCGCGAGCGCCGCGCGTTCGACGAGGCGCTGTCCGCGCTCGAGCGCGCGGGCGAGGTGATGAAGAACCGCACCGGAGCGCTGCTGGTCGCGAAGCGCATCGCGCTGGTCGCCGGACGCGTCGAGGGCCATCCCGACGGCCACGGATTCCTGGTGCCCGACGAGGGCGGGCCGTCGGTGTTCCTGCCGACGGCGGAGATGCGCGAGGTGATGCACGGCGATCGTGCGGCGGTGCGCGTCAGCGGACGCGACCACCGCGGCCGCGCGGTCGGGGCCGTGGTCGAGGTGCTCGAGCGCGCGAAGCGCCGCATCGTCGGACGCATGCACTCGGAGCACGGGGTGCTGTTTCTCGTGCCGGACGACCGGCGCATCGCGCACGACATCCTGGTGCCGGGCGCCGAGGCGGGCCGCGCCAAGGCGGGGCAGGTCGTGACGGTCGATCTCGTGGCGCCGCCCAGCCGCCACGCCCAGCCGATCGGGCGCATCGCCGAGGTGCTCGGCCACCACGCCGATCCCGGCATGGAGATCGAGATCGCGGTGCGCAAGTTCGACTTGCCGCACGAGTTCTCGAAGCGGGCGCTGGCACAGGCGAAGGCCACCCCTGACTCGGTGCGCGAGGAGGATCTGCAGGGAAGGAAGGATCTGCGCAAGCTCGCGTTCGTCACCATCGACGGCGAGACGGCCAGGGACTTCGACGACGCGGTTCACTGCAAGAAGGAAGGCAAGGGCTTTCGGCTCTGGGTCGCGATCGCCGACGTGAGCCACTACGTGCGGCACGACGACGCGCTCGACCTGGAGGCGCGCAGCCGGGGCACCTCGGTCTACTTCCCGCGGCGGGTGATTCCGATGCTGCCGGAGAAACTTTCCAACGGCATCTGCTCGCTCAATCCGAACGTCGATCGCCTCGCGATGGTGTGCGAGATGGCGATCGGCCCGAAGGGCGAAGTGGCGCGCTACGAGTTCTATAGCGCGGTGTTCAAGTCCGCCGCGCGGCTGACCTATACCGCGGTGTGGGAGGCGTTGTCGTCGGGGAGCGCGAACGAGGACCTGCAGAATCTGCACGCGGTGTTCAAGGTGCTGCTCGATGCCCGCAACCGGCGCGGCGCGATCGACTTCGAGACCGTCGAGACGAAGATGCTCTTCGACGCCAGGGGGAAGATCGAGAAGATCGTGGCCGAGCCGCGCAACGACGCGCACCGCCTCATCGAGGAATGCATGCTGGCGGCGAACGTGTGCGCCGGCGGGCTCCTCGCCGCGCACGCGCACCCGGCGCTCTATCGGGTGCACGACGTGCCCGCGGCGGAAAAGGTGGCGGCGCTGCGCGACTTCCTCGCCGAGATCGGCCTGTCGCTCCCCGGCGGCGAAATTCCGCGCCCGCGCGACTACGCCCAGCTCCTCGAGCGGATCCGCAAGCGCCCCGATTTCGCGCTGCTGCAGACGATCCTGCTGCGCTCGCTCAAGCAGGCGGTCTACAGCCCGAACAACGCCGGCCATTTCGGCCTCGCCTTCGACGCCTACGTGCATTTCACCTCGCCGATCCGGCGCTATCCGGACCTGCTCACGCATCGCGCGATCAAGGCCGTGCTTTCGGGCAGGCAGTATTCCGGCGTCGACTGGGAGGACCTCGGGCGCCACTGCTCGGAGACCGAGCGGCGCGCGGACGACGCGAGCCGCGACGTCGAGATGTGGCTCAAGTGCTACCACATGCGCGACCATGTCGGAGAGGTCTTCAGCGGCACCATCACCGGCGTGGTGCCCTTCGGCCTCTTCGTCACCCTGGACGACTACTTCGTCGACGGCCTGGTGCACATCTCGGAGCTCGGCCGCGACTACTTCCAGCACGATGCGGCGCATCACGCGCTCATAGGCGAGCGCACCGGCAAGCGCTTCCGGCTCGCCGACCGCATGAGCGTGAAGCTGGTGCGCGTCGACCTCGATCAGCGCAAGATCGACCTCGTTCCGGCGTAAAAAACAGGGACAGACCACGTTTATTGGAGTTGGACGGTACATCCTCAGGTGGCTAAGCCCATCATCTCGATTCAATTCCCCTCGCCGGCGCCAACGGAGTTCATGCATCGCGCATTGAACTTCATGGAGGACGTGTACCGATACCTGAGGGACAACCCATTTGGCTCGGTTGACGACATTGACCACTACCACACCGGCCAGTTCGTCGTGAGGCTCTCTCGCTTTGACTTGGAATTGCCGCTCGATGAGGCGGCCGCGAGACTCAAGAGATGAGCCGCCAAGGAGCCCGTGAGCCGCGGGTAGTGTTCGGCTTTCACGCCGTACTCGCGCGGCTGCGCGCCGATCCCTCGTCGGTGCTGGAGATCTATCTCGACGAGACGCGCAATGATGCCCGCGCGAAGGACTTGGCTGCCGTGGCCGAGCGCGCGAAGGTACACCTCATGCGCGTGCCGACCCGCCGCCTGGACGGCTTCTACGGCGGCGGCCGGCACCAGGGCGTCGTCGCCCGCATCGAGATCAAGAAGACTTCGGATTCCGTGGATGAAATCCTGGAGGGCGTGGAACATCCGCTGCTCCTCGTGCTCGACGGCGTCACCGACCCGCACAACCTGGGCGCCTGCCTGAGGGTCGCGAACGGCGCCGGCGCGCATGCGGTGCTGGCGCCCAAGGACCGTGCGGTGGGCCTAACCCCGACGGTGTCCAAGGTGGCGAGCGGCGCCGCCGAAATGACGCCCTACCTGATGGTGACGAACCTGGCGCGCACGCTCTCGGAGCTGAAGGAGCGCAACATCTGGGTGGTCGGCGCGGACGAGCGCGCCGAACAGACCCTCTACGAGGCCGACCTGCCGGACTCGATCGCCTGGGTGCTCGGCGCCGAGGGCGAGGGCATGCGGCGGCTGACCCGCGAATCGTGCGACCTCCTGGTGCGCATTCCCATGCGCGGCGAGGTCGAGAGCCTCAACGTGTCGGTGTCGGCGGGAGTCTGTCTGTACGAATCAGCGCGTCGGCGTCGCGCTCCGGCGTGATCTCGCGGAGCTTCCGCGCCACGACCAGCACGCTTTCGACCCGCGCCGCCAAGTAGCCGATGGGGGCGCGGCTGTCGCTGAAGGCGATTTCGCGGGCGCCGCCCCGGAACATCCCCCCCTCGAACGACGCCTCGTCGAGCTGGTGGAACCGGGCGCTGCGGTAATTGACCGTGTAGATCGGCGCTAGCGTCGAGATGACGTGCGCGAGGGCGTCGAGCTGGCGCTCGGAGAGCGCGGGCTCGGCGATCGAGTACTGCTGGGGATAGGCTCGGCGGTGCACCATACGCGCGGCAACCGCCAGGGAAACCAGCCCCTGCCTTACCAACCGCTCCGGAAAATGTCCGCTTCGATCGAGTCTGGGCATGGCTGGAAAGCGTATCGGGAAAGCCCCCGATCGAGTGTGGGAAACCCCGCCGCACACCCGTGTCTAACGAAAGATGACAACTTTGAGGATTCCCTAACGCCATGAAATTAGATACTAAGAACTACGCGCCACCCGATCCGGCGAAGATCGACGCCGACAATCCCGAAGCGCTCCGTTTCTGGGCAGGCACCCTGGAAACGAACGAGGACCGGCTCCGCCAGGCCGTCCGCAAGGTCGGGCCCATGCTGGAGCAGGTCAAGCAGGAGCTCGGCATCGGCGGCCCCGGCTAGAACGCGCGTATAATCCGCCCCCTTCCTGGTCACACCGCTACGCATGGCGGTTGGCCCCGTTTGCAACATGAGCCCATAGGAAAAGGAGTCCAACTAGAGCATGCGACATTACGAGATCGTCTTCATCGTCCATCCCGACCAGAGCGAGCAGGTGCCCGCCATGGTCGAGCGCTACAAGGGCGTGATCGCCGCCCGCAGCGGCACGGTGCACCGCCTCGAGGACTGGGGCCGGCGCCAGCTCTCCTACCCGATCCAGAAGGTGCACAAGGCGCACTACGTGCTCATGAACATCGAGTGCGACAACGAGACGCTCGGCGAGCTCGAGCATTCGTTCAAATTCAGCGACGCCGTGCTGCGCCATCTCATCATCAAGATGGACAAGGCGCATACCGCGCCCTCGCCGATGATGCGCGAGGAGAAGTCGAAGTCCATGATGGAGCGCGGCGGCGAAGGCCGGCCGGGAGAAGCGCCGACTGAACCGGGTCGAGCTGAGCGGCCGGCTGCTTGAGCTGAGCGCGCTGCGCTACACGCCGGCCGGCATCCCCGCGGTGGAATTCAAGCTCCTGCACGAGTCGGAGCAGGCCGAAGCGGGGAACCCTCGGAAGGTGGAGGCGGAAATCGCCGGCATCGCGTTCGCTGCGCAGGCCAGGCTCCTGGCAGCCGCAAAACTGAACACGGAACTGAAGCTGCACGGATTTCTCGCCGCCAAGAGCAAGCGCTCGAAGAAGCTCGTGCTGCACGTGACCAACATCGAATTCGTCGAAGGACTGGGAAAGGAAACAGAGCATGCCTCCGCCGCGCAAAGGTAAGGGAAAGGGCAAGGGGAAGTTCGGCAAGGACAAGAAGGACAAGGGCCAGCGGGCACTTTTCCGCCGCCGCAAGTTCTGCCGCTTCACCGCCGAGAAGGTCGAATGGATCGACTACAAGGACGTCGAGGTCCTGAAGGACTTCGTCAACGAGACCGGCAAGATCATCCCCGCGCGCATCACCGGCACCGCGGCGGGCTACCAGCGCCAGCTCTCGGACGCGATCAAGCGCGCGCGCTTCCTCGCGCTGCTGCCGTACACCGACCTCCACTAAGCCAAGAGGAAAATGAGCATGCAAGTCATCCTCATGGAGAAGGTGGCGAACCTCGGCAACCTGGGCGACGTGGTCAAGGTGAAGGACGGCTTCGCGCGCAACTATCTCATCCCGCACGGCAAGGCGAAGCGCGCCACGCCCGAGAACATCAAGCACTTCGAGGGGCGCCGCGCCGAGCTGGAGAAGGCGCAGAACGAGACCCTGGCCAAGGCGCAGGAACGCGCGGCGAAGCTCGAGAACCTGAAGCTCCAGATCAGCCAGAAGGCGGGCGTCGACGGACGTCTCTTCGGCTCGGTCACCAACTACGACATCGTCGAGGCGCTCGAGAAGCAGGGGCACGACGTCGAGCGCTCGCAGGTGCGCATGTCGCAGGGGCCGCTCAAGCAGGTGGGCGAGTTCCCGATCCAGATCGTGCTGCACACCGACGTGACGGTGACGATCACCGTGGCGGTCATCGGCGAGCAGTAGGCCGCAGTCTCCTGTCCCGCCGGCAAAGGGCTCCCTCGGGAGCCCTTTTCTTTTTATTTCGGGCTATCCGTTTGTCCTGAGGGGTTCCTCGTCGCCCTCGTCGTCGTCCTCGCCGGGATCGTCCTCGTCAGGCACGGGGTCGTCGATAGGCACGTCGTCGTCGTCATCGTCGCCCCA
>Ga0247671_1000300_pt1 | contig 16347 bp, 27 predicted proteins | sample CNK12_metaG_FD_183039 | JGI IMG/M metagenome (GOLD analysis project Ga0247671, IMG submission 183039) | Soil microbial communities from Purdue University Martell Research Forest, Indiana, United States - CNK12 | ecosystem: Environmental > Terrestrial > Soil > Temperate forest > Bulk soil...
TCCGATTGTCTGTTCTTTAATTTGTTTTCGCTCTCTTGTTTTCATCTTAGAATCATCGCCCCCCGAGGTGAAATGAACACCCACGATAGGACCACGCCAAAATCGGTGAGATTAGACGAAATGACCGTCCAACCACGTTTTCTTAGTTTGTTGCAATAACTGGTGTAATAATATTTTTTCATAATTTTGTGTTTCCGTTGCACTAATTTGACCAACGCGCCTATCCTAATTCAACTTTATTTCTCTAACAATAGTATTGGGGTGAAATGCTCCAGATATGTGGCAAAGTGGAGATTAAACGTGGCCAAGTGGAGATTTTTTAGGGTGACATACTATTGGCTTTAGCAGGTTTTGCTTGACTCTAGTCCACCTCAGTTCCATACCGATTATGTGGATACCAGCTTAGCAACACAGCCAATCACCGATGATACAGACCAGCCAGCTCGCAAAGGTGGAGGGAACAAGGGACTTGAACAGGCCTACATAATCCGCGATATAGCTGCTAATCATGCCATGGAGTTGAGGGACTTACCAGCGGAGACCCTCCAAGACAAAGCTGCACGTGCGCGAGCATTGAGGGATTGCACTGCTGTTTGGGAAGGTGCTGACGACAGGATAAGGATCAAGAGGGGCCGGCCATTGCCAGGGTCATATAAGCCAGAGCGTAAACCGACGACTAAGAAGCCAGACACTGGAGGTCCATTGGAGCAAGTCAAAGAGTAGTAGGATTAGAATCTAAACACTCTTAAGACGATCCAAGTGTGGAACAGGTTACAGTTAGTTACAAAATAACTTAAGGAGTCTACTTTTTCCTTGAGACCGTCCCCGCCCAGTGCCACCCATACCCCCTTTTTGAGCAGGGGACGTTGAGTATTAGACCCCTGTTCAGAGCGAGGAGTATTTTAGGGACACTTTTGGGAATGTTAGAAGCCTATGATTTTTTTCAATTCTTCGTTACAAGGATGACATTGAGTGCAATGCCAGTAATTAGGGTGGTAAGGGATTTTCCTTTCAGCGGATCGTTCTGGTCCCCAGGTAGGGTAACAGCGATTATGTCTCCAACTGCACCAGAGCCATTTCCAGAGGAAAGCAAACATAATTAATAATTTAAGAAACAAAGATCATTAAGACGCTGGAAATGTGGGGAAGGTTACAGTTAGGTTTTAAGGGACTTTACCCATATCAAGGTTATTGGCTTGGACGAGTAGGGAGCGTCGGGTAGATGGTTCAGCGGAAAACGAATAAGCAGCCCATCTGAGAGCATTAGCTTGGATATGACGAATGATTTCAATGTAGTGTTCGGGTTCTCTGCTGCAATTCAGAGGATATTTATCAATCCAGTCCTCGGCAGGAATTAGGTGTTTAGAGATTGGGCGTGGCATAGGGTTACTTTTGGTAAGGTCTAACCTTGAATAGAGGGCAGGCATAGGAGGTGCATTCACGAATAGCAGCTATGTCAAAGCCAACACATTCGAGACACATAGCTTTCAAACACCCCGGTTTTGAGGGTTTAGCGGACCAGCAACGGGTTAGAATGCCTTGATACTTGCTTGGGGCTGTCTCGATACGTTTTTGTCGTTTAAATTGAATCTGCGTCCCTAAAGTGGTCGATTCCGTGGGGTTCATAAGGAGTAATTACAAAGTTCAAGTTAACGTTTGTAGTTATAACGTAGGTAATCGTAGTATTCATCGAGGTCAGGGTAGGCGGCTCTCATGCCTGTTTCGTGATTGAAACCCCCACGGTTAGTGCGCCAAGCAGCAATCATTTCGTTGATTTGATAAGGGAATTTGGGTTCATAGTCGGGGTCAGGTTCGGAAAGGAAACCAACGGAGTGACCGATTCTACCGAATTTAACGAGGATAATCTCGCGTTCTTTCATTGGGGTTTAGGGTCAGGGTCAAGTTGGTTAGCTTCATTGATCAAAAGGGAGATAGCTTCTTCGATTACCAGTGCTCTTGCGTCTGAATTAGATTTTGTTCCAATGGAGATAGTTTCAACCAAACGGGCAGCATACTTGAGAGCATTGGCTTGGATTTGGCGGACCCATTGGGTCTTAGTAATCGAAGAAAGATCAAATCCTTGCATTGCCCAATCTTCAGCGGGAGTAAGGTTCATAGGGTGGTTTTAGGTTTTTCAAGTGTCGTGGTGTCAGCAGCGTAAAGGTTATCTCGAATAATTCGCTGGCCTTGTTCGCATAAATCACCGTCACCATGCTCTAAGTAATCAAGGCACAATAAACAATTGCTTGAGTGGCGTTCCAGCGCATGAAAAGCATTACAGAATTTAATTTTGGTTTCGTTTGGTAGGATCATAGGACAAGAGTTCAGGTTGTTTAGGAATCGAATAGTCCAAGGTGCAACAGGAGTTCTTAACGATCTTCCAGCCATAGACCGTTCCTTGCTTGGAAAGGATAGAAGCCTGGAAGGACACAGCTTCCCGGAGAGTCATCGTTTCGGAGGTCTGAAAGGTGGTCATAGGTGGCGGAAACTAACTCACTTTCTAAGAGGGTATCCGTTAGCGCCGGTGGCGGCGGTGGCGGAACCTACTACGTAGGGTTTCCGCCACCCGCCACCTGACAGATTGGCGCTTAGTGTCGAAAATTGGCTTTTCGCCAGTTTCCGCCAGTGGCATAAATCAAGTTTCATTTTTATCCCCTGCCTAAGCGTTCACGGCCTTCTTTGGTCAGGTATTGGGTGGCCCTTGCTCCTTCTCCGACAGTCGCAATCCAAGATTTACTGCGGAGCATTGGTAAGTAATCGCGCACTGTTGAGCGAGCTATCCCTAAATTTACAGCTAATCGGGATACGGTGATTCCGTTTTCGGGGGTTGTGTCTTTGAATCCCACTAAAACCTCAATTGGGTCCACGGAGGGAGGTCGGCCCCCCTTTCTGGGTTGTTTCATATCGGCGGCGTCTAGGCTACCGTCTTGATGGAACAGGGGAAATTGCCATGTAATGACAAAAGGTTCAATGGGTGGGAGTTCCCGGTGAACCACATCAACGGAAAAGCTCCCTTCCTCCTTGTGTTTGCGGATAATGATAGCCGCATCTACATCTCCACCCTTGGCGCTGCTACCTCGAATGGCGTCTAGCGGATCTTTATTAGACTGGGAACCTTTGGAAAAGTGATCATCGAAGATCAGGGAGCATTTTCCTTCGGTGGTAATACGGTCGAGTTCATTCAGAAATTGGGTTTGTTCCCCGGCTGAGTTCTCGTCCTTGCCCTGGGTGTTCAGCTTGTAAATTGGGTCAATTACAACCACGGTGCATCTGCGCGCCAACGCCATTTTAATGATTTTATCGACGATTTGGCGGGGATTCATGTGGGAGATCCTGCCTCGTAGAGAAATGTGGAAAAATTGTTGATAACTGAACTTCAATCCCTTGGCTGAAACGATGGTTTGAATGCGTTTTTTGAAGGTTTTAGCCTTCAATTCGAAGTTTACATAGAGCACCTTTTCTTTCCGACATTTTCTGCCGATAAAGATCGCTCCACAGGACAGTGACAACCCCATATCCATTGTAATCCACGTTTTATAGGTCTTGGATGACCCACCAATGACGAGCTTGGCTTCTTCACAGAGCAATCCTTCGATTAACTGGATAGGCTCAGGGATAACCTCCGTCATGGTATCGGCGGCATCTTCAATCAGTAGGTCCCAATCCCCACCTGTTCGAGTTCCTTCGATGATTTGGCGTTTTACTTCCCCGGAGCCAGAAATGCGTTGTAAGTCATTGAAATCAGTAGGCTTTTCCCCGATAGATTCATCAGCAAAATGGGGGCAAATGACGGTGGCGGAAATGGGTTTTGCCGCCAGTTTGGCTTTGGTCAGGCCCGGATTCCCTTCCGTCCATTGGTCATTGTCGGCTGCGATGATAATCGTTCGGTCAGGATGCAGTTTACGAATGGCCGTGGACACTGCCGCAAGGTTCCCGGCATTCATGGCGCAAATGGTTGACCAGCCTGTGGCTTGATGAACGCTGGCCCCAGTGGCATAACCTTCGACGATACAAATTGGCCCTTCAGGATTAGTGGCGAGTTCAAACCAACAACCTTGGATGCGTCCCTGGTAGAAGAATCGCTTGGTCCCATCCTCCGCAATGAATTGAGCACTGTGAATGGTGCCGGTAGCGTCAATCAACGGCAGCGCTAACCAGCCTGGAGTTTGGCTGTTGTTGGAGACTCGCAGGTTTCCGTGAGCCATCACTCCCTTTTTTTCAAGGTAGGCGTGGGTCGTGACTTTATTTTTGCCGCTAAACAGAGCCTTACATTCTTCCCTGACTCTGGCATGGTTGGATTGTTCTTCGGCGCGTCGGGCTAATTCAGCATCACCTTGAGCTTTCTGGATGATCTGCCATTCCGCTGCAGTGCAGGTGGAGCGTTCCCGACTGCAAAAGCGTTTGGTGATTCCGCGTTTCCAGCAACCGAATGCGCCCACGACGGCATCGGAGACAGGATAGAGGATATACCAACCATTTTCCTGATGATCACCAGCGGGAGTGAATCGCTCAATTTTACCTGAGATGCGATAGGGTTGGAGGGCTGGAGGTATGTTACATTGCTTGATTGCTTCGGCTAGCACAGAAAGGGTGTCGCTCATGTTATGGATCGTGAAATTCGTCAACGATAGTTGATTTAGGGGATTGTTCCCTGATTAACTCCTTGAAAGCTTCACAGATTTTGTCCCTGTTTTCGTCTGTTAGCTCGAATCCATTGGCTTCTAGAGCTTCATCCACATCCATATGAATACCACCCTTGGTATCGAGCCACAGGCCAGGTACAATGACTTCCTTTACCTCGTAGCCATGCTTCTTCATTTAATTCTTTCCAAAGACGATTTTAGGTCTAACTGAGCACAGTCCCCATTTCCTGAGCGGCCACCAGACGAACACCATCCTATCCCTGACCGAGATGAGTTTGTGGGTCATATTTGATAGTCGATGCTGGTGGTTTGCTTAGAATGAAATGTTTCCTCAAAAGATTCACCCTCAAGTAATCGGTGAATATAACAGAATAAAATTGCCATTAAAAGACTTCGGGGAATGCTTCCCTTCCACTGGTTTAGTTCCTGCTTGGCGATTTTGAAGGCGTATTTACGTGATAATTGAGTTTTCATTTAATGGTGAAGTACTGGCCAGAAAACCATAGTGACGTAGAATAATCCGTAAAGGCAGATAAGGATTCCCACTACGGCAATAGCAATAATTAGCGGCTCTCTCACAACAACCCCCCTTCCTTCAGTTCTTCGGTCAGGCGAAGGTATTCAGCTTTCCATGCTTCGGCTTCCTGAGTAGCGATGGCCTCCTGTTCAGGCGTAGGCTGTCGATCCTCGCAGAGAATCGCTATCCTCTCAGATCGTCTGTATTCATATTCGGCTTTTAGTTCGGTGGGGGTTAGTGGGATGTGTTTTTCTGACATGGAATATCAAGCTCCGGTTGATTCATTTTTGCTGTTCGTTGTCCGACATAAAATCCCTTTTCGTAAGCAGCTTGAAGGTTGGTAGCATAAGCCTCAGCTAGCTCATTGGCAATTTGTTCAGAGTAGTGATGGCGCCGGAGCCAGTCATACATTTCTGTTTTGGAATACCAGCGTGGAACTTTGCTCCGTCGGAATAATTTTAAGAGCGATGTTAGAAGATTTTTAATTCTATTTTTCATATCGAATCCTCTGACGCACCGCCAACCCGGCCAAGGGAGAACAAGACGGTGAGGAACCGCTGCGAACCCACGGACTGGCGGCGCGTCGGAAGTTTCGATTCAAATCCATTCGCATACAACTCGATCTATTTTGGCTCCGCCCTAACACCCTAACTGCTCCATAACTTCGGCGGCTGATTGCTGTTATCCTCCTGTGCGGAGGAACAAGCAAGAACTATTTTAGAAAAGTTTTCCCTGATGATCGGGGTTTCCCTGATACTTAGTTTCTCGACGTTTTAAGTCGGGATTCCATTTCGGATCAAGATAGCCGTGTTCTTTGAAAGCCTTGTCGATTCGTTGGGCTATCTCGTGGTCAGTACCAGTCAAAGGAATGGCGTCAGAGATGTGGTCAGGGATGGACCAAATCTTGATCTTGGATTTCTTAGATGTGCTCAAATTCAATTCGGTTTACTACCTTCTCTGGTAGGCATTTATTGTGAGCGCAGAACATTGTAACAAAATGATGCGGCCAGCCTAGTTGTGGGTGTCCAGCGAATCCTTCCTTTTTTATTTCATCAAACCCGTAAGGAGAATCTAGCAGATCAGAAAGTCGCTCTAGTCGGGCGGAAATAACTCGGATTTGACCAATGACTTTTATCTTCTCGCCCTTTTTTAATCCCTGGCCTTTCTCTATAGCTACAAGGATTGTTCCCGGTTTGATGTTCCACCAACCAAGTCGACGAGTTACAGTCTTGGTCTTGTTTCTCATTTGCTCAGTGGTGAGCATGAATGACATGTTCATGCAGCCTTCTTCCAGCCCTTCCTTGGAAAGCCATGTTTTTTGAAATACCTGTAGTTTGCTGCGGTGCAACTGGCGCAGCGGCAACCTGGGGTTGTCTTCGATCCAACATACTTGGATCTGGTGCCGTGGACTCGTTCTTTGCGACGTTTTCGTATCATGGAAACAGACGCTATAGGGAATAATTTGCCTGTGCAAGAAAATTCTAACAAAAAATGTTAGACATATGTTGACTTCATTTCTGATTTCCATAATTCTCGTTGTTGTTGAAAGAAAAATAAACGCATACTTATTTATGGCAACATTCTCACGAGCACCGAAAGTAGTTGAACACATGGCTAAATCACTCATGGAAGAATTTGAAACGCACAAGCCGCTTCTTGCTTCCGGGGCAGTGATTGATTTCGTTTTCGCCTTTGCGGAAACTGACGATGAAGGAAATGTAAAAGGGCCAGCCCTGAGCAAGAATGGAGTTCGAGCTTTTGGGATTGCTCGTAAGTTGCCATTGAAGGATCGGGCGATGGGTCGGGGTGATGCGGAAATATCTCTTGATGCAGATTGGTGGGACGAGGCTGATGAATCTCAGAGACGGGCCTTGCTTGATCACGAGCTACATCACCTATGCCCGAAGATTGATAAGCGTGGTATGGTTCGGGATGATCTGGGTCATCCAATCATCGTTTTACGCAAGCACGATTTTGAGTTTGGCTGGTTCAACGTTATTGCTGAACGGCACAAGCAGGCCAGCATTGAGGTTCGGCAGGCAAAGATGATCATGGACAATTGCGGTCAATTTTACTGGCCAGAGATTGCCAAAGCACTGAAATGAGCAATCAAATCACCATTGATGAACTGAAGCGCCGTTTCCCTGGTGCCAGCGAGAGCACTTTGCGGAGAAATTTGGTTGGCGGGATGGGCGAGTCGCACTCGTCTTTCCTTAGAACGCCTCGCCAACCAGTGTTGGCAGCAAAGGAGTCGGGGCCACGGACGGCCCCGGCTTCGATGGAGGAAAGGCTAAATAAGACAGAACAGCGTTTCCTGACTAAACTTCGTCTGAACAAATGGGACAGAATTGGAATTCAGAATATCACAATCCGATTAGCTCACGATTTGCGCTATACCCCAGACCTAACCGCATGGGGCAATGGGCGATTTTGGTTGTTCGAGGTTAAGGGCGCGTTTATCTGGGATCGCGCTTTACATAAACCTAAAATGGCTGCTGCCATGTTTCCTGAGTGGAATTTTGTGATAGTTCAATGGAAGGATGGCCAATGGAAAGAGACGATGATACCTGCATGAAAAAAGTGGAGTACTGGCGGCAAGTGTTGGTTTATAACAATGTGTTTTGCGATAATTTACATGGCACAAAGAAAACAATTCTACAGCTTACCAAAGACGGTAATCGGCGAAGTGGACGCAATCAATTTCGAGCTGTTGAACGCACTACTACCGACAAGGTGATTTCTAAATGATTATGATACACCCCCTTGCTCAAACTCTTTGGGATCGTGGCGTGAAAGCCATTCGAGCGCACGAAGGTTACAATGATGGTGAACTCAGAAGTGAGGATGAGTATAAGCGTCGGAGAACCAAGATAGGTATGCAAGCCATTGCTCGCTACCTTCTTTCGCCTGCTGGTCAACAATTGTTGATTCGTCTCGCACGTAAACCGTGACTTTCCCCCTGCCGGATCGAAGGGTCGCACTGCATTTCGGTTGTCTCTGTGAGACGAACGGCAGGGGAGATTTGATTTGTATTCGTCCAACACAGCAGTTAGACTGCCACAACGAAAGGTAAACAATGCCCAATCCTTTCAAAGATCAAGACAGTAAACACGGACGCGGTGAACATTTTGAGCCGGTTTCAAAAGCCGATCTCAAGGCGGCGCAGCATGATATTATCACTGCTATAACCGCTATCATAACCAAAACAGAAAGTAACATAATGAGCGCAATCAGCGACTTCGGAGCAAAAGTAAACGCCAGCTTTGATAAGCTTGGCACAGCGGTTGACGGCGTTGCCGCCGACGTGGACTTCCTCAAGGCGGAAATCGCCAAGCTGCAAAACAGCAGCGGCCAGATTACTCCAGAGGATCAGGCGATTCTGGATGGAATCCAGGCGCGAGCAGATCAGTTGGACACCAAGGTTGAAGCGTTGGACGCGATGACCGAACATCCCCCGGTGCCGACGCCATAGACAATTTCAGCCAACGCGGCGAGCGATGCGGTCGGTTAGTCGTATAACTTCCTTGCTACGCGATAACCTGTGTTGGCTGTTTGAAATTTCGAGCGGATAATTCGGTTCGGTCCCTGGTCAAGAACGCCGCCAGTGGAGCAATCTGCTGGCGGTTTTTATTTAGGCATGGTTGCCAGAATATTGCCCACCAGCCGTAGGATCTCCACAACGTTCGTGCTGGTGCTATTCTCGGAGATATTCCCTACGCCAATACCCTGAGATTTCTCTGTCATGGTCGTGCGGAGCTTGCCCACCTGATTATTGGCATCAAAGAAGGTGAAAATTCTGACGTTAGTAGTTTCTTTAGTGCCGTCAATCAGAGTGCGTTCTTGGACGGTGCTGAAGTGGGCGCAACCACACAGTAGTAAAAGGCTCAGGGATAGGGATAGTTTTTTCATTTAGTTGGAACTCCGTTCGTCATCATTACTGCCCCCGATCCATGTGGCATTATAATACCGGGCATTTGACCGCCTGATGGACTGAAGGGCAAAGGAGCATCTGGTAGAAAGTGGTGATGTTGCAGGCAAATTTTGCGGGTTGAACCTTGAATGACGATTGGGCTTACTCCCATGTGCCAAGGCACATCACGAGTAGATCCATCTGGGTTTTGGACTTGCAACATTTCATGTTCAAAGACGACTGGCCTTTGTGTTAGGATCACGATCTGCTTTTGGCAATCATCGCGTTCACACTGCACGAACTCGGTAGCGGTAGTGCTCCAGTTGGTGGAATAGGTCACAATTATTTTGCCGTTGATCGTAACGAAATTGGTGCCTTGACTAATCCCGGTGCGGGATATGGTCAGGCTGGCAAGGAGTGAAAGGACAAAGATTAGATTTTTCATGGATTAAAGCGATTTCAACTTCGGCACGATGGACTGGCACATTGCTCGCAGCGATGACTCCGATTTTTACGGAGCGACCGTCGATTGCACATATACGAACAGTGATACGATGGTCAATTACAATCTCCTCACCTATGCGGCGGGTTAGAATAAGAATGTGTTCCTCCTATTCATGGTCCGTAGATCAAATCGGTGCCTGGATTAGCCCGGATTTGATAGAAACGTTTACCACCGTCAATCGCTAGAACAACATAATTGGCCCCGTTGATTCGAGATGGCCTTATGGATGTGGCTGGATAAACTGGATATTCAGTCCAAGTTAGGGAATTGACTGTGCCTGCATACCAAACGGTGTAGAACCAATTCGAGTGAGTAGGGAAACTAGCGATGATATAGTTCGAGACATAGCTAGAGGTGGCAAAATCGTAAGTTAAGCCATGGACTTTTTGCCAAGCGAATTGAATCTTGCTAGGGAAGTCTTGTGGGACTGACTGATTCAGATCAAAGAAGGTAATTGTAGGCGGTTGCGTATCCGCCCCAAATAGAGAAAGCGCAGTCAGTAGAATCCAGCACACACCTAATCCGCTCCACCAACTGCGCCCCTTCTCTTGTCCAGAGATCATTGGGAGTCTTTCTTATAAAAGTCTGTGTGGCCTGTTCTAATCCGATTCATGTGATCAACAAAAGCTGTGCTGAAAAAAGCATTCAATCCGATAAATACCACACTGCCAATGGACGCTACAAGGACTGCCCAGTCACCCCAGCTATATGCCATGAGCTTTGCGGCTCCAGCTTCGTTAAAAGCTTTAGCGATTTCTACGAAGGCCAACATCATTGTGTACACTAACGCTCTTGCAATGATCGGCAGATGCTTTATCATTTCGTTTCCACCATCGTATTAGGGTCGCTATAAAGTGACGTTGCTCTCGTGATAGGTTGCGTTTCTGGTCCCAATGTTTTCGGCGCAGCACTATTTGTGAAGGGCCGGACCAAAAGCATTCCAGCCCAGTAGGGCCAACAATACCCAGAGTAGCAACATACTTCCCCATACCATGTTTCGTTCGTTGGACCGCAGGCCCAAGACCAACCATAGAATCATTAGAATCCAGAACAGTAAGGATAGTGTCACAGTTTTTCTTTCAACGTTTTTCTCTTAGTTTCATTATTTCCAGTTCAACTGCCTGCATCCGTACCTTAACCTCTAGCACTTGACTCTCCAACACCTTAAACCGAGTTTCTAACTCTGCTCGTGGGATAATGTCCTGCATCTTTTTGCTCATCTCGTCGGATTTGAAGGATAGTTCGATGATAGATTTATTGATGGTATAGCCATTGGAAAGCACTGCGATCAGAATAGCCGTTACAACCCCTGTGAGCACAGTATTTAAGTTCACCGCAAAAAACTTCGACTTTGGTTGAGTGGACATTTGGACAGATTACGGTTTCTCCTGCTTTCCCTTTTGCTCTAACACACCAGCGGCATGAGCTTCCTTGCGAGTTAAATTTACCAAGTCGTCTTTCATCGAGTTCGTCGCTAGGTGTACCTGTTCTATTTTGCGTGAATTTTTATAACTTACGAATGCGTTAAATACACCAACAATAGTTGGTCCAGTAGCAACGATTAAGGCAGTAAGGACAGCATCAGACATGGTTGCCTTTGCTGAAGCGCGGTTCTTGGGTTTCGAGGCTCATCGGATGGTGACATTACCATTGATAGTTGCTGGTCCACCCATAATTTGCTGGCTAGTAGATGGCAGTAAAGGAAAAATACCAGATGCAAAATCGAAAATGATATTGTCAAAATACATATATTTCCCAGGTGTTGACTGACCTAAAATACAGTTTCCGAAGATTAAATGATTAGCATTAGTGGCTCCCGTTCGATGACCAGCCGAAGTGAGGCTTTCTTGAAAAACCAAGTTGCTGTTGTAAATGGATAGTTTATTACTGCCAGCAGCATCATAGAGCATCGTAATCCACCACCATACATTAGTCGCATAACGTCCCAGCGATTCAGGATGGTCCACACCTCCAGTTTCAAGTCCAAAACGATAACCCCCAGCTCCGGATTCCCATGAAGCGTTAGCATAGGCGCCCGGACCACTAAGATTTCCATCCTCTTGAATGAGGAATGAATCTATAAAAACAAGGGTTTCCGATGGGAGAGTTCCTTTGACCCACCATCCAGCAGAGGCTTTCATTGATGAGAGGCTGGATGTGAATTTAATCGAAGCGTCGTTGGTTGTTTCACATCGCAACCCGACTGACCCATTTCCGTAGAATGTCCCAAAATTACAAATATTGTCGAACTTGATCAAGTCCTTTTGTCCATCTGAGGAGAATATCATGCCTCCGATTCCGGCTCCATTGGTTGCAAAGCTAAAGCCTGCTCCATGGGTTGAATTGGTGAGTAAAGCTAGAGTGATACTTGCACCATCACTGCCAGCGTCAAAATCAAGCAGGATGTTGGTCGTACATGGTTGTCCCAAAACAGTAATAGGAAATAAGAAAAACAGTAATGCCTTCTTCATTTGGTTCAGTAGAAAAATTCCCAAACAGCCGATAGTTGCTTACCGGCGATATTCCCGCCACTTTGGTTAGAGATTAACATACTGATACGATTAGTTCCGCCCGCGAAATTTATAGTGGCCGTACCGGTATTTGTTGAAACTACGGTAAAAGTAGCGTCTCCTATCAGGGTGTTAGTCATTGAGGAACATACCCCATTGGTGTAAATTCCGAAAAACAGATTCGTTCCGCTCCCTAACATCACTGATCCAGTCACAGTTAAAAGCAAGTTGGAAATTATGCCAGCCTTGCCTAGAACCGCCTGTGCGCTCGCTGCTGTTGGCCCAGTGTTATTTAGAGCCTGTCCACCGAGAGGAGGTTGACTATTAGCTCCCGCTGAAATCGTAGTTGCAGCGGTTGAACTCCATGCCATCAAATGGGAGCTATTGGTTAATCCGCCAGCGTTTCCTATAAACTGACCTGATCGGGCTGTGATACTGTTGGTTAGGTCAATGTCTCCAAAGGAAGCTACGACATAGTTACTTGAGCCGCTTCCACCCGTGGATGAAACACCAATAGTAGCCACGGCCCCACTGACCATCCCCGTGACCGTGGTATTAGCTCCAGCCACGAAATTAACAGTCCCTGCCGTGCCAACATTTACCCCATTCGTTTGAATCAAAGCATTGGTGCCGGATGCTTGAGATAGGTTAACACCTAGATTGACTACCCCGGAGACAACGTTTCCGGTAATACCGTTTCCCCAGTTTAGGGTGCCGGATGAGGCCACATTTACCGCACCAGTCTGGAAGAGCGTGTTTGTCCCCGAAGCGGTCGTGGCGATGGTAATTGTTCGCTGGCCACCAGCTACCGTGTTGCTGCTGAAACTCATGCCGCTGCCAGCAGAGAGAAGTGTGGGTAGGAGTTGATTAGTTCCAGTTCCGTTAGGTTCGAGCATAACAAATCCCGGTAAAGCATTGCTCGGAAACTGGATGACATTATTGCTTTGGATAATGTTCGCCGCCTGTAGCTGGCTGTAGTGCGTGTTGTTGGTTTCGTTTAGTAGCAAATAACCAGGAACAGCGGTCGCCGTTACGCTGGTAAACCCGCCCGTGCTGGTCATGCTGTTGGCGGTGAGTGCGCCGGAAAGGTTAAGGTTCGTGCTGACTAATCCTGCCAGTGGAGAGTAACCCGCGTAGAGTTGGTCAAGGCAAAGGTTGCCGCTTATGGTATTCGTTAGGCCAGCACCCTCTGGAGCAAATTCAAGAAAACCATTAGTCGCTTGGGCTATAGCTCCAAAACTGGCATCAGTGACGGAATAGGTATGGTTTCCGACCCTCACTAAGCACTGATTATTACCAGGAAAGGTGATGTTGAAGGGGAAAGATTGCCCAACTCCAAAACGGTTTAGGCGGTCGGAATCGAATTGTCCCCAGCTATCATTGACTAGCGTTCTTATTCCGCCTACTCCAACTACACCAGGCGTTCCGACTTCAATGTGAATTGTGACTGTTTGTGCTCCACCTGCCCGATCCACATAAAGAGGCACATGAACGAAATTAGACCCGATATACTGCGCTCCTGCATTGGTCAGCGCTTCTTGTTGGGCAAACAGAACTACTGCTGGACGAAAGGCAGTAGAAGGATCAAAGTTAGTTGTCGGTTCCCAATGCAGGTTGCAACCCCAGGTGTTTACTGGACCGTTTGTCATCCCAAACATTAGATAGCCCTGCCAAGGGACCAGATTGAGATTGGTTGGGTCAGCGTTATGGGCGTTGTAATCTATCTTCAGAGAACCATTCGTTAGGAACATGTTTGTCGTAAAAAACCCCGGCGCGTTCGTTGAATTGGAGGCTGGAGACAGGATGTAGGTGTGGCCACTTACGCTGCTACCAATATTTGTCGATTTGTTGATGTTTGTTCTTCGGAAGTCATCGAAGAACAAAAGGCTGCCTGCGTTGGGTGAGAAATTATGGTAGTCGAATGATAGTGATGTAAGGTTGTTGCTTCCGGTTACACCTAGAGAATTTACTATATTAGTTACTTCTTTTAGCCGCGCCACATTGTCCGTGCCGACAGCGGGATTGTTAAAAGTCCACAGTTCGCCGGGAGTAGCTGAGATGATACCACCTCCTGTTCCCACTTTAATTCGGTCTGCGGAGGTGGTCATTTGGAGTATTGAACCTCCACTCAATGAAATTGTTCCTCCATTCGTTACCAAGATGGAACCACTACCCGCGTTGGCATCTCCACCAATGGATAATGAACCAAAGTTTGCCGCGTTGGTTAAGATTGTGGCATTGCCTCTGCCATTCAGACGAAGAATGTAAAGCGGTGGGGCTGCTGCTGCGCCCAAGAGTAATAGACACACTACACCTGCCAAAAACCATCGTACTCGATTTGTCATAAATATGTTGAAATCAAACTACCTGTTCCCAGGCCGCCCCACCGGCAGCCCATATCCATAAGCTTTTCGGGACAGCCGCAGTGTTGGTATAAAGATTAGTGACAGCGGGGTTAGTCGGTGCTGCTACCGGGTCCACCACTCCGTCAGATAATCCACCTGATCCGCCTCCTCCCCCTGTGCCATTAGTCATAATAGTACAAAGCAAGGCTATCTCTAATAGCGTCAGTTGCCCTGCTGGTAGGCATTGGTAACACGAGGATTCAGAAAGGAGAGTTGCAATATCACACGCCATAGTTACTCCATTGGCGATCCGGCAAAACAGGGCAATGCGGATCAGTTGTTGTTGGCCAGTCGTCAGGCATTGAAAGCAGGACGCTGACGCCAGTAAAGTTGCTGGATCACAAGCCATTATGCCTCCATCGGCGGTTTAGCCATCCTATCCAACCCACCCTCAGATTCTTCCATCTGCGACTTAGGCTTGTCCTCCTTCTTGGGTTCACTCGCATAAGCCACTTCGATCTCATCTTCATATTTGTGAACTATTTTGAAAATGATTTCGTCGCCCACGCCGAAGTCCTTTCCACCAAGTAGGCTTTTGGGTACCAATGCTGTCTGCTCCTCGTCCTTACCCTCATCGGAATCTGTCTTTTCGGCTGGCTTGTCTTGAGCCTCAGAAGGTGCCGCTGCGTCACTGGAATTGTAGTAATCCATAAGCTTTCGGCTTCCAGCCATTGGACAGGAAGCAATTTCATGGGTTGAAGAAGGGTTGAGCCACTAAGGCCCAACCCTTCCAGTGCATTGTCGGCTAAACGTTCTCCAAGAAAGGCATGTCCAGATTCGCGCAAGTGGTCGCTGTAACCAGAATGGCTGAACCTGACACACTCCATGTTCCCAAGAATGACGCCACGGTATTCAACTGTGTGACCAGTGCGGCGAGAGAAGTAGTGCCTGTCACTGCCGCATGACTGACCGGCGAACCGTCGCAAGCAATCGTATCGGCCAGAATCTCGTAGCTGGCGGCGCTGCCGTCCGCATGAGTCGCCAGAACAGGCGTAATCGTGATGTTGTAAGTCGTCGCGCAAGTCGCATTGGCGCTGTTGTAAACCTGAGTAGGATACCCAGGATCACTATTGCAAGGCTGAATGACATACACACACTGAGGCTCGCGCTTATGGAAGATGCCTTCCACGAACTCAGTCATCAGGGGGCGAATGGCCAGCTTGAAATCCGCCACGAACATACCTTTGTTGCGGAGGAAGTTTTCAATCACTTTGCCATCTTGGTCTGCACCAAGGTTGTCCATCACAAACTGCCATTTACCACCGAAATTCCGAGAGCTAAACGGCATCTCAGGATTAACCGGGGTCGCATCAGCTACCAGAGCTTCCATACCCATCTTGTGCCAGATGTAGCTGATCGCAAATTGTGCCGAGTCAAAGTCGGGGTTTGCAATACGCTTAATACCGGCTGCTCCACCTGCCCCAGAGGAAGTAACGTTCTTGTAAGGCAGAACCACTTGGTAGCGATAACGATTCGGAGCACTACCAGCACCTAAGTCTTGCTTGAAGTTGAAGCGCAGTCCGGCCCAATCTGTTCGCACCATGAAGTTACCAAGCTGCCCGGAGTAACCGTATCTCCAATACTTGTTGGTCGCGCCCCATTCTTCAAAGCGCCAGTTGCCAATCACCGTTGGGTTATTGCCGCCGCCCACGCCGACGCTGCCGCCTAATCGGTCCAGGCTCCAGCAGGTCGCAATATCGGTGACGAGTTCAATAAACGGTGCAGTCTCTTTGAATGGGTTCTTGCCCCCGTAACCAATTCGCATCAACGGTTCAAAACGCCGTTGCAACATCTGCGGGGTCAACAGACCCAACCCGGTCGTGGTGCCCGTCAAATTCGGGTTCACCGAACAATCGA
>Ga0247671_1000304_pt1 | contig 16272 bp, 24 predicted proteins | sample CNK12_metaG_FD_183039 | JGI IMG/M metagenome (GOLD analysis project Ga0247671, IMG submission 183039) | Soil microbial communities from Purdue University Martell Research Forest, Indiana, United States - CNK12 | ecosystem: Environmental > Terrestrial > Soil > Temperate forest > Bulk soil...
TGGAGGACCTACCGGCCGAAAACCACCCCTTGTCCCCGCTCCATCTTCCGCGTAAGATTTCGAGGCGACTCCCCATCGCGCCAGCTTCGGCCCCCATCAGCGCTTCAGTCCTTAAATACTGATGGACGCGGGCGCGCGAACAGAATACACTGTACGTGGTTTGTCCATCCAAAATCGTAGTAGAGAGGAGAACGTGTGACACCAGCAAAGAGCAACCGTGGTAGACCCATTGTTCACACCGAGCCCTGGGCGAAGATTACAGTCGTCCTGTTGGATCGGCATGTCGCGTACCTCGATCGTCTTGCCATCGACATCCGTCTGAAGCATGGCAAGGCAATCAGTCGCGCGGAAATCATCCGAGGCTTGATCGAAGCTGCTTTCCAGAGCAACGTCGATCTTTCGCAGGCGGATTCGATCGGGACGCTTGTCGAGCTTCTGACCGGATCGCCGATGAAGAATCGGAAAACCCGCTAGTCAGCGGGATGCAGTTCGCCTCCGGCCTTTCGCGCGCAGCTCGCCTGCCGCGAGTTGAGCGATCTCATACTCACTGCTCGCAACAGTGAGATCGATGTTGCTCTCCTCGATGCGGTCGAGAATCGTGCGGATCGCATGGGGCCACCCGAATGCCTTTGGCATCGCGGGGTTGATCTCGTCCGACATCTTCGCCAGAAACGAAGCATGCCGGTGCGAGAGGAAAATGGTCTCTGTCGCCGGGTCATGCCCGGCGACAGTTTTATTGGTAGAGGCTAGTTTCATAACCGGGTCCACATGAGGAGTGTCTGGGGACCGGAAATCCCTACCCACCCCACCAAAAAATTTTCTTTTTGGCTAGGAGAGAGGGGGCTGGGTGGCGGGCACGAGCATGACAGGCGTCTCCACCTGCCGGATGATGTCCTTCTTCAGCGTGCTGATCTCATGCGCCGCCGCGTTGAGGAAGAGGGCATCGGCATCCGCCCCTCGGACGTGACGCACCAGCTCGGCGTCGATGTCCTTTCCTTTCAATATGATCGGCTTGGTTTCGACACCGGCGAACAGCTCCTCCGTCATCCGCGATACCAGCGCCTCCCCGGCAACCTGTTCCGGATCGTCGCAGACGATGATGAGCTGGACCTCCGACTTCTCCCGCCGGGCGATCGAGGCCGCCAGCGCCGCCGCCGAGGTCGACCCCTGCTTCAGGTTCACCGGGACCAGGAGCCGCTGCAGACCCAGCCGTGCCCGGATCCCGTACCGGATGGCCAGGACCGGCACCGGGGCTCCCGAGAGGACGTTGAGTGTGGTCGAGCCGATGATCAGATGCGCCACATGGTGGCGTGCATGCGTGGAAATGACGATGAGATCGGCCCCTTCCTCGCTCGCCGTCCGGCAGATCGCCGCGCCGGGATCGGGAGCGCGCTGGATGACCAGCCTCGTCTGCACCGTGGCATTGGCCCGCCGGGCGTGGTCCCGCAACTTCTCCAGCTCGTGCTGCTCGGCGTACTCGTAGAGCGAATCGTCGGCCGGGAAGCGCAACTCTCCCGGATTCGACGCCCAGGTGGCCCGAACGTGAAGAATGACCAGCTCCGCGCCGGTCGATCCGGCCATCCGGACCGCCGAATCGAACGACCACTCCGCGGCCGTCGAAAAATCAGTCGGAACTACGATGCGGCGCCAGGGGTACATGGTTTCTCTGCGCTTCGCGCGTTATCTGCGCTCCGCGCGTTATCTGCGCTCCGCGCGTTGTCTGCGCTCCGCGCGTTATCTGCGCTCCGCGCGTTATCTGCGCTTCGCGCGTTATCTGCGCTCCGCGCGTTATCTGCGCTTCGCGCGTTGTCTGCGCTCCGCGCGTTGTCGGTTTGCTGTGTTTCGCGCGTCATCGGTTATCGGTAATCCGGTTGCAACCTCAACTCTACGACTGATTCACCGATCTGCTGATCCGCAGATTCACGAGCCCGCATTTCTCACAGTTCCTCGCGACTCCCTTAATCGAGAGTCCTTCTCCCCCCGCGGTTTCTTGCGGGGGGAGAAGGTGCCGAAGGCGGATGAGGGGGCGGTTCTCGCGCTGAAGTTGCGTGTTTTCAATCCACTAGTCCACTGATCCACTAATCTACCGCCAACGCGCTTCGCGCAGCCCTACTCCCTCTCCAGCGCACTCGGAGCAACAGCCGCCGCCTTCGGGGTCTGGACTTCGCTCGTCGCGATCGGCTGCTGGGTGATGACATAACGGATGACCGTCTTCGGCTCGGCCTCCGTTTCGGCCACCTGCAGCGTGACCTGTTTGGTTCCCGGCTTCAGCGTGTCGCCGGGGATGAACGGGTCCTGCATGGCCTGGTTGAGCTGCACTTCCAGCGTGCGCCACGTCTGCGGGGCGGGATACGGCGACTGCGCCGGGAAGGCGCGGAACTGCGCCAGGTAGGTGGTGTAGTAGTGGTAGACCTGCGGGAACGAGTCGTCGGTGGCCAGCGTGTAGACCTCGGCGGTCGGGCCATACTGGTTCTTGATCATCACCGAATCGCGGCGGGTCAGGTCTTCGCGGTATTTCGCGCCGGCGTAGATCGGGATCACCGCGCTGATCGATTTGAGCGCCGCGCGGGCATCGACCTGCGGCTGCGCCGGGGGCGCGGTCGTGACCGCCGGGATTCCGTTTTTCTTCGGCGTCTGCTCCTCGGCGGCGTGGCTTTCCTGTCCGCCGGTGCAGCCTGTCAGAAGCCCCGCGCAGAGGAGAATCGCCGCGGCGGCCGTGCCAAAAGAGCTGGTCATATCGCCATCAAACAGCAAGCGGTATGCCGTTCGTTTCAATTACTGTCCGCCTTTCGCGCGGCGAGCTGGACCGGCGGCCGCACGCCCCCGCTGCGCAGACGGTCGATGGCGGTCTCGCCGCCGTACTTCGAAACGAGCTTCTCGTCGTACTCGTCGGAGATGTTGGCCACCACGTCCAGCGAGGCGATGAGCTGCTCCGGGCGGAGGCGGCGGCCGAGGAATGAGTGCGAGAAGAAGAGGTCCTCGCCGGCCATGCTGAACGCGCCGAGGGGAACCTCGGCATTCACGCGCAAGAGCTCCTGCATCAGCTCGAAGGAAGGCTCGACCCCCTGGACGCAGAAGGCCAGCACCTCGATGACGGCATCGTCCTCCTGATACGGCTCGATGGAGATCTCCAGGACGGTCGAGCCATACTTCAGATAGAAGTCGCAGTGCTCGGCATCGTCGAAATGCTCGTCGACCAGTTCATCCAGATACGACTTGACCTGCCGGTAGACCTCTTCCTGGCAGGCCGTGTTGAACGATTTTTCCCTTTTGGAAGCCATCGCCGCTGATTGTAAAGCAAAGGAGTCTCCCGTGCCGCGAATGCGGCAGATATCGTGGAGGAATGATTGCAAGGTTGCGCGAGCGCGAGCGCGCGACGGAGCGCTGGCGTCTCGCCGGCTGGCCCGGCGGCGTCTCGCCGCCGACCCGGCAAGACGCCAAACTTTCGCCGGTAACCGCGGCGGCGCGACGCCAGAGGTTCGCTCGAAAGGTAGGGCAGATATCAGTTGTCATCTACAGGTATCAGTCCTGATATTGACCCCATCGGTTGTCATCTCAAGGTGTCGATCCTGACCTTGACCCCATCGGTTGTGGCCTTGAGGTGGGTCGATCCTGACCTTGACCCCATCGGGTTGTGGCCTTGAGGTGGGTCGATCCTGACCTTGACCCCATCGGTTGTGGTCTTGAGGTGGGTCGATCCTGGCCTTGACCCCATCGGGTTGTGGCCTTGAGGTGGGTCGATCCTGGCCTTGACCCCATCGGGTTGTGGCAGAATGCCGGGACGTCGTACCTGTCGGCTCAAGACCATGTGAAGGCGGGCCAGCGACTCCTCGAAGCGGAATTGATCTTCGATCGGCTTGGGCTTAGTACGGAACATGCACGGAGCAGGTGGAAACTCGCCAGCGTAGCCGTTGCAGAGGGGCGCTTGAGCGAGGGCGCAAGGCAACTCGCCGAGGCGCAGTTGCAATTGAGCAGGCTGCGCTTGACGAACGACGCCGCTTTGGCGACTCTCGAGTGGGCCGAAGTGCGCCTGGCGATTGACGAACCCGAAGGTGTAGCCGATGCCTGTCGCGCGATCCTGGTTGAGTTCAAGTCCGAGGGAATGACGAGGAATGCTCAGGTCGCACTCGCCTACCTGCATGAAGCACTCCGGTCAGGAGCCGCTACGCCAAAGGTCGTGCGACATGTCAGGTCATACCTTGAAGGTCTCCCCAGCAGGCCCAGCCTGCCATTCGTTCCCGTCGTCTGAAAATTTTCAGCGACGGGTGTCATAACTCACCTTCGCCGGAACACTCCTATATAGAGGGTGCCCCCGAACGGTCCGGCTTGTTCGGCGGGAGGAGAGTTCATGCGAAGTATCCGAAAGTATGCCTTTGGTGTGTTCATCGTAGTGGCGTTGACCTTCACCCTTCCGACGAACGCTGCGTCTCAGGTTGGCAGTACACACAGCGACTCTCTGCTCGGCAGACTCAAGGCATTCATCGTTAAAGCCTTCGACTACAGCGGTATGTCCCTGCCCCCCGGCTGACCAACGCACGCCGCCCACCACCTGAGGATCACGGCGCGGGCTTCGCCCGCAGCCCAAGGCGATCGGACACCAGCCCGCGCCCGATGCGCGCGAAGGCGCGCTCGGCAATCCAGCCCCGCGCTCGGCGTAGCGCGAGCGCGGGGTACGAGGTGTCGCCGATTTGCCGGCCGCGGAGGCGGCCGGGACAACACGGCCCAATTCGCAAAAGAAGCGCGATTCGCCAACTCCTGTGGCGGCCGCCTCCGCGGCCGCACTTCCCATGCCCACCGATAACCCCGCGCTCGCGCTGCGCCGAGCGCGGGGCTGAATTGTGCGGCGCGCCTCCGCGCGCAACCGAAATCAGCGGCGAGACCCTTCGGCTCCGCTCAGGGCAGGCTGCAGCTAACCTGCATTTCTCACACGCTCACCTGAATTTGTTCCCTCGAGGGCATTGCCACTCCCTTCGTCGAGAGCCCTTCTCCCCCCGCGGTTTCTTTGCGGGGGGAGAAGGTGGCGAAGCCGGATGAGGGGGGCGCTTTACGAGAGATGCGCGATTTACCAACGCTGGTCCGAGAGCGCTCGAAGGTGCGCGAATGACGTCCTCGTGAAACGCCCCCTCATCCGCCTTCGGCACCTTCTCCCCCAGCAAGAAACCGCTGGGGGAGAAGGACTCTCGATTGGAGGTACTGCCGAGAACGAACCGCTCGCACAACTCCACATTTTCCCAAGCCTTCGCCACCAACAGGGTGCCGCCAATTCCACTCAGCGTGTGAGAAATACGGGCTAAGCCACCCTGCTAGACGTCAGCGCTCCGGAAAACTTTTTTTTTGCCCCTGCCCTCGCTCTGTTTGACCCCAAAAGCACCATTTTCGGCGCCTCGCCACCCCCGCGTAGAGAGCGAAATGTCCCATAAGTGACTTATAAGTCCCACTTTTTTTCAGGGTAGGACTTTTCCCTCCTCACGCCTCTCCTCGTGCGTGACGGACGAAACCAGCCTCAGACGCCACTCGCCGCGGAACGGCTTCGAGCCCGTGCGGCTCCTTTGTGGAACGCGTCTCTGCAAGGCTGCGTCGCTCCCCGTCACACCCGACCGGCACGCGTACGAGTGCCATATGCCTGGAGGCTCCTGATCAGTGCCGTCCCGGTAACCCGGCCGTGCGTCCGCGCCTGTGGCGCGTCACGCGGCCTTCAAAAGGAGGATAGATGTCCAAAACCAAAGCAGCGGGAGATGTGCCCCAGGTACCGGCCGATCCGGTACCGGCACAGACCCCAACCATCACGCATTACCAGCAGGTGGCGGCGAACCTCAATAAGGCCATCGACGACATGCTGGCTCTGATGCCGACCTTCGTGGAGGCGCACCCCGCGACGAAGCGCGCCGTGCGCACCCAAAGGAGCGTGTCGAACGACTTCATCGTCTCGGCGATCGCCGCGGTCGAGCAGAATCCCGAGATCGAAGGTCTTCACGACTTCAACGTTGCGGAGGCGCGGGATACCCTGCAGTTCAGCGAAGCCTTCCGTCCCATGAAGGACAAGTTGAACGCCGCCGCGGTCAACGTCGAGTTCAGTATCGGCTTCCGGCGCGCGAACATCGTCGAGCCGGCGTTGCAGGTCTACGCGGTGACCAAAGGGCTGGCCCGCAATCCCGCGCGTACCTCGGCAGCCGCGCACGCCGCGAACCTGAAACGCGACCTCGGACGGTCGGGGCGCAAGAAGAAGCCAGCACCCGCTCCGGTCCCGACCTCTCCCATCCCGACAGTCATCGGAGGGCTCACCGCAGACGAGCAGGCATGACCGCGTTGGCGCGCGGTCATGCCCTGACACTCACCCCATCCTGAGAGAAAGGAGTTCCATGTCACTTACGAAAGTACAACATCCGGCATGCTCTGTCATCCCGCTGCACATGCAGCGGCACCTGGCCGAGCATGGGGACGACGACGTCCGCGAGCGTATCGCCTCGACGCTGTATCACAGCCGGCTAATCACCGCCGGCCGTGCCAACGCGCTGATGGTGCCCGCCGCGACGGCGCCGCCGCTCCGCGGCAAGAACCGGAGTGTCTATGACGCCGGCCATTCGCGCCGCCTCCCCGGCAAGCTGGTCATGGCGGAGCACCGCGCCGTCAGCAGCGACGTCGAGGCCATCGAAGCCTTCGCAGGCTCCGGCGCCACCTACGATTTCTTCGCCCGGGTGTTCCTGAGAAACTCGATCGACGGCAAGGGCCTGCCGCTCATCTCCACCATCCACTACGGCACGAAGTTCGACAACGCCATGTGGAACGGCAGGCAGATGATCTACGGCGACGGCGACGGGACGCTGTTCAACCGCTTCACCGAGGCCCTCGACGTCATCGGGCACGAGCTGACGCACGGGGTTACGCAGTACACCGCCGCTCTCGAGTATCACGACCAGAGCGGTGCTCTCAACGAGCACATCTCCGATGCTTTCGGCATCATGGTCAAGCAGTACACCCTCGGCATCACCGCGTTGCAATCCGACTGGCTGATCGGCGCCGGTCTCCTCGGCACGAACGTGCGGGGCATCGCCATCCGCTCGATGAAGGCCCCGGGGACTGCCTACGACGATCCGTTGCTCGGGAAGGACCCGCAGCCCGACCACATGCGCGGCTACGTGACCGGTTCCGACGACGCCGGCGGCGTGCACATCAACTCGGGGATCCCGAACCGTGCCTTCTACCTCGCGGCCGTGGCGCTGGGCGGTTTCACCTGGGTGGTGCTGGGACGTATCTGGTACCGCGTGCTGACGGCGAAGCTGTCGCCGACCGCGCAGTTCAACGATTTCGCCCTGGCCACGGTGGCCACGGCCGGTGAGCTGTACGGCACCGGCGGGCAGGTGCAGACGACGATCGCCGATGCGTGGTCGGCCGTCGGCCTCCCTGTTCCGCCGAGGGTGACCAAACGCGTGGCGGTCAAACCGCCCCGGCCTGCCAATCGGCCGGTGCGCCGCCTCCGCGGCCAATGGCGGGAGCGCAAGGCTGCCTGACTGAGTAGTTGACCTATTCAACCGACGCGCGGGCGTTCCGATCACGCCCGCGCAATTTTCCGAAAAGAAAGGAAATTCATGAGCACTGGACAGCAACACGAATCCAAAACCCCCGATCTCTCCTTCGAGAGCATCGACGACCAGATCAACGACTACGTGAACGACTTCATCGACCAGTTCGAGTCGCTCGATTCCGGCGAGATGGCGGTGGTGGCCAAGCCGCAGACCGCGGCCGACCGCGCCCAGCAACTGATGACCACCTACGCCGGAGTCCGTCCGATCCTGCTGGCGCTGTCGTCCATCCCGCTGGTCCCGGAGACCTGGCGCGCCGCCATCACGGTCTTCGTGGCCTCGCTGGACGGCGTAACCGCCACCTTCAAGGCCGGCAAGGACCTCGCCACAGTCGAGATGGAGCCCAAGCTCCCGACCGACTGACGCAGTAACGCCGGGGCCCGCGCGACGCGGGCCCCGGCATTTTGAAAAGAAAGGAAATGTGATGAAAACACTCGACAACGAGGAAGTCACCTTCGAAAGCATCGACGACCACTTCTACAAATTCGACAGCCCTGAAGTTCTTGAGCGGAACCTCGAGCTCATCAACCCCCGCGAAGATATCGCCACCGCCTTCACCCTGGCCCGCCCGATCCTGGTGGCGATGACCGCCACACCCTTGATCCCCGAGCGCTGGCAGGCGGCCATCGACACGCTCGTCTCCGCGCTGGATGGGGTGGCGGCGGATACGAAGGATTCAGAGGGGGAGGGGGAGGGGGAGGTTTGTTGAGGGTATGTCGACCAATCGGAGACGGAGCCCGCGAAAGCGGGCTCCGCGGCCTTCCGTGTGATCCGGTGCCCGAGACCGTGTCCAGTGACGGAGTTGCCAGAGTTAGATAGTTGATGTCCGTGACGTTCCAAATGAGCACAGTGTCAGAAGCGGACATCGGGCGCATGACGGATCACGTGGTGTACAGATGGTCATCGTGAAGTCGAGCACGGCGTAGTTGTAGTCCCGAAACACCTTGCGCGGCGTCAAAACCTGGGCCAGGTCAGTCACCCAATGCACGCTGCGCGGATCGCGTTGATACGGGCGACCCAACATTCGGCCGAGCCAGCGAAAAACGTTGCTGTCGACGATCGACTCGCGTCTCCCACGGTGTAGCGAAAACCACGCCGCCGCGGTGTACGCGCCGACTCCAGTAACACGGCGAAGTTCGTCGCGATCCGAGGGAGGACCGCTCCGCTCGAAGATTCTCGCTAGTTCCAAGAGAGTCTCCCCGCGCGCGTGGAGGCCGACACGTCGTGTCAGGGAGCGAACGCCGCGCTTGCCCGAACGCAGCATCTGGACCGGTGTAGGGAAGCGTCTTCGTAGGGACTCATAGACAGGAAGGACTTGCGTGGCTCTTGTGCGCTGAAGAAGGATCTCCGCAATCAACGTCAGCCAGGGATCGCGATCATGACGCCATGGGTAGTCGATGAAGTTGCGGCGGCCCCAGCGAAGCATGCGCGAGCGGACTGCGAAGACCCACCTGACACTCGGCGCGGCATCACTCTTCGATGCTCTCTTGCTCCTGGCTCTCGTCATCCTCGGCCGGGATCTCGGCTGGGCGCTTGCCCTCAAGGAACTCACGAAGTCTTTTCCTTGCGGCCGCGGCGCTGCGCGTCGGAGCTAATCTGGAAGCCCAGTTTCTGCCTGGGTGCAAGGCATCCCACCATGTGATCTCGCCCTCGTAGCGACGTTTTCCTGGATCATGATTGCCGAAGCCATCAAGAATCACGTTCCAGATTGGTTGGTAGTGCTCAAGCAAGAACCTCTCGGCCATCGTGATCCAGAGCGGCGTGACAACCAAATACCGGCAGGCAAAGTCCTCGACGCGGAGTGTAGGTGCGGCCACGATCGATGCGGTGTGCTGCTTGATACGGTTGAATAGAGGGGTTCCGGTCGACTGCTTGGCAAGACCTTTTCGCGCACCCGCGGGAACCGCTTTACCGACGTAGATCGGTTTTGTAGAGTCTAGCGATCGAATGCGCTCATGCTGATAAGGTCCGAAGTTCCCCTGGTAGAACAGCGCATAGATGCCTGCACCAGGGAAAGCCTTTACCATTGGCAATGGATGGATTTGCCGTCGAAGAAGTTCCTCAACGCAGCTCTTGGTAAGGTTTGAGTAGTCGAGCGGGTTGTACTCGGCCGTGTCGTTCATTCGCTCAGAAGGCGATGTGCCACGCTCGTCGCGATCACGCGCGCCAGATCGACTGGCACCGCGTTTCCGAGTTGTCTCATTGCCTCGGACCATGCGCCCTCGAACCTCCACTCATCGGGGAACGTCTGCATCCGCGCTGCCTCGCGAACCGTGAAGTAACGAACCGTTCCATCGGCGAACGCTATCATGTTCTCGCCGCCAGGTACGCCATGGTCTCCTGCCTTCAGCGTCTTGGCTGGCAGATCGAGTGGGCTGCCGATGTGACCTGGATACGCTCGCGCTCCAGGTATGAACTGGTGATTAAGGAACTCAACCGGTCCAGAGCGTTTGCTTGTCGGATCAGGTAGGCCTTTCAGAGCATCCCGTACCGTTCGCCACGGCGCCAGGCCCTTCTCTGGCTCGATCAAGGGTAACTGACTCACGTTTGAAGGCATCGACAGAACCTTCGGCCGCTTGATCGCGTGTCGTTCCCAGTATTCACCTGTGGCGTACTGCTGACGGAGCAAAGATGTCAGGTCGTGAGTCGGCTCAGGGAAGTTCCATTCGACACTGACGTCCGATCGAAACCCGACAACGAACACGCGTTGACGCGTTTGCGGAACGCCGTAGTCTGCGGCGTTCAGCAGCCGGAAAACGACATGGTAGTGTACGTCGTTGAACTTGCCGCTTGTGTGAGCTTTTTCGAGGCGCGTCAGATGATCCGTCCAAGATTCGTTTTGCTTTGCTCCGATCGTCGGGTATGAGAGCGACAACAGAGTGTAGGAAAAGTAAGTCTCGAAGCGGGGACGTAGCAGACCCTTGACGTTCTCCATGATGAACGCTCGCGGTCTAACCTCACGAATGGCTCGGCAGAACTGCGGGATCATGTTGCGCCCATCGTCGAATCCTGAGTGCTTTCCGCCGATGCTGAATGGCTGACATGGCGGGCCGCCGGAGATCACGTCAAGATCACCGAAGCGCTCAAACTCGACCTCCCTGACGTCCGTCTCGATAACGTCCCACTTCTCTACCCGCGGTAGAACTCGCGCCTCGGCGTTTTGCCGTAGCGTGCGGCACGCGTCACTATTCCATTCGAGCAGCGCGACATGTTCGAAGCCCGCCAAGTGCGTTCCCAGCGCGAGCCCTCCCGCTCCGGTGAATAGCTCGAGACACTTGATCGATCGATGTTTCAGGTGGGTATTTGCGGCTGCTCGCATCGAGGGCACTATTCTACGCAAGCAACCGCACTTAGCGGTAGTGTCAAGTAGCGTAACTGGATCTCTAGCCTCGAAACGCTTCACGGTGAGCATCGGATGGTAGTGTCCCTCGGAACCGCGTCCGCTACTCGATCTGCTACCACCCGTAGAATTTCGAGCAGACCAAATCGAGACGTCGTCGTTGAGTTGGGCGTGTCAGCGCGTTTGTTTTTCGCGACGGGTTGTAACTTGTTGACGCTGTGGCACTTCAGGATGGGCGTTTGAGCGCGCGGGTGTAACGCCAGTTGTTCGAATCTCGAAGTTAGTCTAGCTTTGCGGCCACCGAAGCGCCGCGGTGAAGCCCGGTATCGCGGTGGCCAGGTACTCGGAATGAGCGGAGACGACATCCAGCAGCTCGCGGGCGAGGAGGGCGTCGACCGACTTGCCGTCGCGGTCGGCGAGGCGTTCCAGGGCCAGGATCTCGAGGCGGGGGATGCGCACTTCCAGGTCGGCCAGGCGGAGAAGCTCGGGGATGGCGTCGGCGAGGTCGGCGCCGAGGGCGGATTCGATCGCATCCTGAGACCAGAAGTCCATGCCGAAGGAGGCCAGCTCTCCCCACGAGAGCATCACGCCATGAGGGGTGTCCACCCCCTCCAGCTCACCGACGTCCATCCATCCGAGGACGTCCTGCAGTGGCATGCAGAGGATCTCGGCGGCGTCGCGGACGGAGTAGCTCTCATTCGGCTCCAGGAAGATGCGGCGGATGTGCGTGGCGGCGTCGGTCATGGCATGATTCTCCTTGTTCGTATCCGGTTGCTGGTTCGGTGCGCTATCTCTACGGGACTGTCTCAACAGTAACAGCTACGACCGCGCTTTGTCAAGCGTTCGTTGCGAAGGATGAAGATGAAAGTAGCGGCCCGCGAAGCTGAGATTTTCGGTGCGGCGCTGAAGCGCTGGCGTGAGAGGCGTGGACTGACTCAGGAAGGTCTCGCGCGTCTGGCCGGCATCGCCAGCAGCTATGCCAGCCACGTCGAGCGGGGCGAGAAGGTTCCGAGCCTCACCATCATCCTGAAGTTGTCCCTCGCCTTGAACCTCACCCCGGGTGAGCTGCTCTCCGATTTCACGGCGGCTTCGATGAAGAAACTCCGCTTCGACTGAGGGAAGCGCGAAGGACGCTCCCGCACAACTGCCGCGGTCCCTTCGTATTGATCGTCACCGGATCGTGACTTCAATATATCAACTCATGGTCGACTCGCGAAACGCGAAACGGAGGCGTCGGACCTTCGTTTCGCACGCAGGACGCAACCCAGCTCCAACGCTCAAGCCTCTCAGTCTCCGAGTTCGGTCTTCGCCTCCACGATCCGTGAAAGCTACCTACTGAACCCGGTCGGTAGGCGGCCGAATCACTCGGGCGCAGCAAATTTAACCTGCCAGACTCGCGCAGCTATGGAATAATGCAGAACTCCATTCATAGATCAGGAGGCAGGAATCGCGTGACGCTACCAGTTCATGTCGAAATCAGCCTTTCCATCAACGACGCAGACACGATCCATGTCGACAGCCAAGCGCGCCTTCTTCGGCAAGACATGACTGCTCAGGGGTTCGACGCCGCCAGCGTGGCCGCACCCGACCTCCCGGGCACGCGAGGTAACGCCGAACTTATTGGTGTGATTCAACTTCTTCTGATTCCTGCACTTGGCCCTAAACTTCTAGACGTTCTCCAGGTCTGGCTGGCTAACCGGAAGCAGTCAACAATCAAAATGAAAGTGAGCAGTGGCACGCACGTAGTCGAACTCGAATACGACCCAGCGAAGACGACGTGGCACGATATTGACTCGCTCCTCAGCACAACCAGGAGTCATTTCGCCGACCCCTAGGTCGGCGCGACCAGTTATGGGCCGCAGACTTGCGCTGTTGATAGGTAGCCTGACCTACGACGATCCGAAATTCCGGCGCCTTCAGAAGCCCGATGCTGACGTCACTAGCCTTGCGAGTGTCTTACGCGATCCGCTCATTGGCGCGTTTGATGACATACAAACGAGCATCGATTCGAGCGTGGCGACTGTCAGGCGGGATGTCGCCTCACTATTCGCACATAAGGACAGCGACGACCTCCTGTTGCTGTACTTCGCAGGTCACGGAATCAAAGACGAATACGGACACCTGCACCTTGCTTTGGCAGATACCGATAGTGAGCTTCTCAGTGCCACATCGCTAGCGGCAGATTTTGTTGCCAGCGAGATGGACAGAAGTCGAAGCCGCAAACAAATCCTGATTCTCGATTGCTGCTTCAGCGGGGCTTTCGGCAAGACGCGCGCTCCGGAAGTCGTGAGAGCGGGTCACGCGTTCGCCGGCGGCGCCGCAGGCCGGATCATCCTTACCGCCAGCGACGCTTTCCAGTACGTGTGGGAGGACGAGTCGAGCGTCTCGATTGTGAACTCCCTGTTTACCCACTACCTTGTGGACGGACTACAAACAGGTAAGGCCGATACGGATGACGACGGAGTCATTACTGCGGACGAGTGGTACGAATATGTGTACAAGCAGGTCCGAAATGCGACGCCGAAACAGACTCCACAGCGTACAGTTTATGCCGGCGCTGGATCCCTTCTGATAGCGCATAACGCCCACCCGCGTGCCTCGCTCCCGAGTGAGATAACGAGCGCGATGAAGAGCCCGCTACCGTATGTACGTGAGGGAGTGACACACGAACTGATACGCCTACTAGCTGGGGCACATGTCGGTTTGCAAGCTGCAGCGCGAGAAGGTCTTCAACAACTTAGCGTAGATATCGATACTCGTGTGCGCTCTCTTGCCACTGCGGCTCTTGCACCCTCTTCGAGTTCGCAGTCTGCGATTGCTGCAAGCCCGACGGCAAAGCCTTCGCCACCACCGCGTCCTGCCAGACCCGTACGAATGTCTGTTCCAGAAGACTCCGCGCGGCGAGTGCAATCAAGCTCAAGGCCGTCGGCGTCGCCAGGCCCTGCGAAGACCACTGCCGACAGGTCATCTTCTCTACTAAATAACGGCAGGGTATTGCAACTAACCCAAAAGCAGCGGGTTTATGCTAGCCCCAGAATCTTAGACGCGCTCATTTTCGCGACGACGCTTGTCATAACTGGCCTCGTGGTGATTCATTCACGATTGACCGAATCGCCGGCGCAGGGCATAGTACTGGCTGCGCTACTTCCGTGCGTGGCCGCGCTCGTCTCCCACTCGTATAGAAGCTACGCGCGAGGATCCGAGAGCTCTATACAGTTTAGCGTCGCCATTCTCGTGATTCTTCTGTCGCTAGACGGGATGGCCATTGCCTTCGTGAACGCGGTCCGTCGCGAGCACTCCTCCGAAGCGCACACACCTGCTCTACCTACCAATGAACTGCGGACGAGCGATGCCAATCCAGCTACGTCGGCCGACTCAACTACAACAAGCGTAGATAAGTATCGCGGCGCACTTCCCGTACGTCCGAATCTAGACGCTATTCACGGCGAGGTAGCGGACGCGACGAGTCAACACGGCGACTGGATGCCCTTTGCCGTGGCGGTGGCAGCACCCGAGCAACAGAGAAAGGAACGCGCCACTCTCCTCTATGTTTGGGCAACATGGCTGCCCGTCGGCAGGAGGCAACTGTCGGGGGTGAATCAGCTGCGCGGGCAGTACGAACAGAATGTGAGCTTTGTAGGGTTGCTCGATGATGAAGACAGGCCTTCCGTGCGCGAACGAGTTGCGCAAGTCGCGAAGCCGCTTGGTTTACAGAATCAATATATCCTCAAAGACTCGGCGATATTAATGCAGATCTTTGGGATACCTGGAGTTCCACTGCCGGCATTTGCGCTTTACGATGGCAGTGGAAAGCTTGTCTGGACGCATATTGGGTTCATCGACGATCCAATCGCTGCTGGGGCTCTGCGACAGGTGCTTGCCGCGCAGGTGGCTTCGGCGAAGAATGGAATTGCCGCTGCAAGAGGCGACGTCAAAACACAGTCATCACGACTTGGCGTGCAGCTACCTCCAATTACTTACAAAAATCTCCACATTCGACTCTTGCGGCATGATCCGCAACGAGGTGAACTGGAGACAACGATCCAGGATGTTGCGCCGAATGTCGGTGTGCACTACAGCGATTTTTTGAACTGGGGCGCTGAGATAAAAGTCTATGTGCACGGAAGGGAGACTCCTGCCACTCCTCTTCATTTACGTAAGGGCGAGAGTGGCACGGTCACGGCGAATGACATTTCGGTTACGGTCACCTTGAACGAGTATAGTACTAAACAAGCAGTAGTTTCGGTCACGGTCGTAGAGCGCAGGTAGTTGTGCGGCAATGGGTGTCACGAGATCAATAACGAAGGCCCGGACCTTTGTTTTGGATACGGCGGCGCCTCACTTCGGCCATCGAAGCGCAGTGGTGAAGCAAGCCGGGCATCGCCGTAGCCAGGTACTCCGAGTTCGCTGAGACGACATCCAGCAGCTCGCGGACGAGGACGGCGTCGACCGACTTGCCGTCGCGGTCGGCCAGGCGTTCCAGGGCCAGGATCTCTGGGCGGGTGATGCGCACTTCCAGGTCGGCCAGGCGGAGGAGCTCGGGGATGGCGTCGGCGAGGTCGGCGTCCAGAAACTAGAAATCAGAAACCAGAAACCAGAAAGGGCGGTCTAGAGTGGAAGTGCTGACGCGGGGCGATTGCCATTTGAACGTTCAGTCTTTCGACACTTTCGGACTTTGGATCTGAGCCCTGTGCTCCCCCGGGTTCGGTCGCGCCTGATTCGTGTCCGGGGCCGCGCTGAAGTGGGCCAGGAACGAAACGACGAGCCGGGGGGGCCTCTTTCGTCGTGGCAGAATGGCGTAAGGTAGGGACATCTCGCGCTCGAGCGGACTCAAATGACGAACGACACGCCGACGAAGAAGATCGTCATCATCGCCGGCCCGAATGGTGCGGGGAAGACAACCTTCGCCACGGAGTTCCTGCCGTACGAAGGCGGCCATCCCGTCTTCGTCAACGCTGACCGAGTCGACTACTGGCAATGGTTCGACAACAGCGGACGCACGCCACAACTGCTCGAGGAAGGAACGAATCAATGAGGAACCCGATGGAGTCCCGACTTCCTGATGCTGATATGCAAGAGGCACCCAGGGCACTGCTACGCGCGGCCCGACGTGCTCGCGAGATCGCGAGGCAGACGGGAACGGGTGTCGTCGTTCTCCGCGACGGAAAAATCGTGGAGGAGAGTCCCGATGACGATGCTGATGATCCTGCCTCCTCGACACTTACGGTTCGAGTAATGGACTGATCTTGTTCGCGTGGCGCGGCGGTGAAGCCCGGTATCGCCGTGGCCAGGTACTCCGAATGAGCGGACACGACATCCAGCAACTCGCGGGCGAGGACGGCGTCGACCGAC
>Ga0247671_1000311_pt1 | contig 16183 bp, 9 predicted proteins | sample CNK12_metaG_FD_183039 | JGI IMG/M metagenome (GOLD analysis project Ga0247671, IMG submission 183039) | Soil microbial communities from Purdue University Martell Research Forest, Indiana, United States - CNK12 | ecosystem: Environmental > Terrestrial > Soil > Temperate forest > Bulk soil | place...
GTTGCAGCGAGATCGCGCGATAGTCCATCGCGGCGGCGCCCGCCAGGCTGCGCTGGCGGGTTTCGGCGGCGTCGAGCTCGGCGCGGAGCCGGGCGATGGCCCGCGGGTCGCCGTTCGAGCCCGCGGCGGCGAGCTCGGTGCGCAGGCGCGCAACCTCGGCCTGCGATTCGCGCAGCGCATCCCGCAGGCTCGCGAGCTCCGTCTGGAACCGTGCCAGGAGGCGCTGCGCCTCGCCGGCCAGGCTGTCCGCGCGCGCCTGCAGCTGCGCGAGCTCGCGCGCGTCACGGCGCGTCTGCCATTGGGTCCAGGTGAACGCCGCCAGGGCCAGCACCAGGATCCCGATGAGCAGCTTGGTGGTGCGGCGTAGGTGACTCGTCTGTCGAGCCACCTCGACGGCGATCCGCATGGCGCTGCTCGAGCGCCGGGGGGGGGCGGGGGGGGGGGCGGAGACGGCGGCATACTGCTCGCGAGGCGCGGACATTCGCTCCGCGGATCCGCGCGTCCCGTCCGACACGGTGTCCGGCACGCCGTCGCCCGAGAGGATCCGGAACTCCACAGCCGGGCCGTTTTGTCCGAAGGTGATCACATCGCCGTCGGCAAGCATCACCTCTCCGGTGATTCGCGCGCCGTTCACGAACGTTCCGTTCGTGCTGCCCAGATCACGCACGACGAACGTTTCGCCGTGCCGTACGATGCCCGCGTGCCGGGCCGACACGTCGAGATCCCGCTCCGCGTCGAAACGGACGTCCGACAGGGGGTGCCGGCCCAGGCCGATGTACGCCTTGCGAAACGACTCGACCTGACCGGCACGCGCGCCCGAGAGGAACTTGAATTGCGCGGTCACTGGTTTCGGTTGACCAGATAGAGCGCGAGGGCCGCGGCGGCGGCGGCGACGAGCAACGCGATCATGCGCCAGCGGCTGCGCGCCGCGGGCTCGGGGGCGCGGCTGCCCCGGTACACGGGCACGGGCTCCGTGCTGGTCTCGGTGTCGATCAATGGGTACACCTGATGCCCGACCTCCGCGCTCGCCTCCGCCGGACGCAGCCCCTCGCCGTCGAACCGCACGATCACCACGGTGATGTTGTCCGGCCCGCCCCGCTCGTTGGCGAGGGCGACCAGGCGGTCACACGCCACGGACAAGTCGCGCTGCCCGGTGACCGCCTCCGCGATCTCTTCCTTTTTGACCTGCCCCGACAGGCCGTCGGAGCACAATACGAGAATGTCGCCCCGGCGGACCTCCTGGTGCGTGAGGTCCACCTTGACCCTTGCGTCGGGGCCGAGCGCCTGAAGAATGATGTTCTTGCGCTCGCTCTTCTCGGCTTCCTCCTCCGTCAATTCACCGGCCTCGACCAGGCGCTGCATGAGAGACTGATCTCTCGTGAGTTGCACCGCTACGCCATGGCGAATGAGGTAGGCGCGGCTGTCGCCGACCTGCGTGAGGAATACGCGATCGCCGAGCAGGCCGACCGCCGTCGTGGTCGTCCCCATCCCGCGGACTTCCGGGTGCGCCGCCCCGTACGAATGGATCTGCCGGTTGGCGGTCTCCACTGCCTCCTTGAGGCGATAGGCAAACCGCTGGGGCGTTAGCTCCGGTTCGGCACCCCAGCCCTTCACCATCTGGTCATAGATGGTCTCCGTCGCCATCTGACTGGCGAGCTCTCCGGCGGCGGCACCACCCATGCCGTCCGCCACGACGAACAACGAGCCACGCTCCCCCACATCGTGCGCGCGCACCGTCGACTGGAGCGACGCTTCGCGGCGCGTGAGGTCCGCCACGAGGAAACGGTCCTCGTTGTGGTCGCGCGTCCTCCCGAGGTCGGTCTTGCCGAAGACCTCGATCCGGATCGGTTTGGCGGAGCGGCCGAACATGGTCACCGCTGGCACTGCTCGAGGATTGTGCGATACGAGTCCTGCAGCGGATCGAGCTCCGTGGCCCTGCGCACCCACTCGCACCCCCTCGTCCGATCGTTCAACTGGAAAAGGGCAATCCCGACGACGAACGCCGCATACGCCTTGTCGTTCCGCGCGAGTCCCGGTGCATTGAAGATGTCGGTCGCCGAATCGAAGACCATTCGCGCGGTCCTCGGCTCGAGGGTGTCGACGAGCTCTTTGAGCATCGCTCGCGCGCTCGCGATGTCGACCATCGAGCGAGGGCGCTCCCGGCGCGGTGGCGGTGACGGCCGCGGTGCGGGCTTGGTCGGCAGCGCGGTCACGCTGGGTCGCCCGGCCGCGGTATCGGGCGCGCGACCGGCGTCGACACGCGGGACCGTGTCCACCCGCGCGGCGGTATCGACTTTTTTCCCGCCGCGCAACGCGAGCGCCGCACCCGCGGCCCCGAGCACGACGAGCACGCCGGCCACGATCGGCATTCGCGAACGCCGTTTCGCCGGCGTCGACGGGAAGACGATCGGCGTCGGACGGCGCAGTCGCTCCGTCGGAGCATCGGGTTCCGGACGGGTCGGGGGGAGCTGGGAGGCCCGACTTCTACGCGGCGCGCCCAGCACCGCGGCCAGGTCATCGGCGAACTTGGCGGCCGACTGATAGCGATCGATGGGGCGACGGGCGAGCGCCGAATCGAGGGTCGCCTGCAGCCCGGGTGGGAAGCGCAGGTCGGGCCGCGCATCGGCCAGCTTCGCGGGGTCGTCCGTGAGCCGCTTGACCATCGTGTCCTGGACGGTGGTGCCCTCGAACGGGAGCGTGCCCGTCAGCATCTTGAAGAGCACGAGCGCGAGGGAGTAGACGTCGCTCCGTCCGTCCAGCGGGTCGCCGGACAACTGCTCCGGGCTCATGAACTCCGGCGTCCCCACCACGAGCCCGGTCTTGGTCACCTTCTGGCTGTCGTCTCGTCCCACGGCCTTGGCGATCCCGAAGTCGACCACCTTGACGACATCCGACCCGTCCCGGGCTCGGGCGAGCATGATGTTGTCGGGCTTCAAGTCCCGGTGCACGATGCCGAGATCGTGCGCCGCCTGAAGCGCGTCGGCCACCTGGAGGAAGATGCTGGCCGCACGCGTGGTCGGCAGTGAGCGGTCGCGCGTGAGCAGGTCCGTCAGCGGCTCGCCTTCGATGAACTCCATCGCGAGGTAGATCAGGCCGTCGGGCGTCTCTCCGAAGTCGTAGATCGCGCACACGTTGGTGTGCGTGATTCGACTCGCGTTGGCCGCCTCGCGATTGAACCGCGCCACGGCGTCGGGATCGTGGACCATCGACGGGTTCATCACCTTGATCGCGCTGCGGCGACCCATCTTCACATGCTCGGCGAGGTACACCTGGCCCATGCCTCCCTCACCCAGCTTCTTCACGACGTGATAGCGGTCGGCGATGACCTGGCCCACGAGGTCCTGCGCGGGCCCGGAGGAGCGGAGCGTCTGCCCGTCATTGGGGCAGAACCGCACATCGTCGGCGTATTCGGTCGAGCAGACGGGACAGATCTTCACGTCGGGATCTGATGCGGAGCAGCTTGTCGCCCACGAGCACCCGGGAGTTGGGTCCCAGTGCTACGTCACCCCGCGCGGCGATGGCGACGCCGTTGCGGCTGTTCGCGTCCACCACCACGAAATCCGCGTCCTCGGAGCGCACGAGCGCATGGCGCGCACTCATCGATGGATCGTACGGGAACGTCCAGTCGCCTGATTCGCGCCCGATCGACACATCCCGGCCCGGAGAGAGCTGAATCACGTCTCGCGCGCTTCCGTCCGATCGCAGCTGGGTCAGGCTCGCGATGTCCGCGCTCGGGCTCAGGCTGCCCATGCGCTTCGTGGCGTCGGCATCGGGCGGGTGGGGGCCCGGGTAGCCCAGGCGCCGAAAGCGAATCACCTGTGACCCGATCAGCAACAGGTCCCCATCCACCAGCCGGTGGGGACCCTCGAGGAACACCCACGTGCCATTCCTACTGCCGAGGTCGCGCACCACCAGCGTGTCCTTCTCCCAGGAGATTTTCGCGTGCAGGGGCGAGAGGAACACGTCTTCGGGGAACCGGATGTCCCCGTCCTGCCGGCCGATCGTGGTGTCGGGGGACTTTCGCTCGAAGCGCTGCACGGGCGCGCCCAGGTCGTCGAGCAGGACGAGTGTAATCGCACCGCCGGCGCGTGTCGCGCCGGAGCCTACCCGGCGCGACGTTCCTGTTTCCGCCACGGAAGCACCGCAGGTGGCGCAAAACTTGTTCGCGAGCCCCACCGGTGATCCGCAGCGCGCGCACGTGGGCCCCGAGCCGGGCGCGGTGAGGCGCCGACCGCAATGCGGGCAGAACGGCTGGGACGCTGTCGCGGATGCGCCGCAGAACGGGCAGGGCACCGCTTCACCGGGGTTTGGCACGACTGGGGCGCGCGCGACGACCCGTGTGCTCTGGCCGGGCGCGGCTTCAGCCGCCATCGCCTTGAGCCCGCTCGACTTGGCCATGGGCTTCCCGCAGTCCATGCAGTAGTGCGCGCTGGGGTCGTTGGCGCGGCCGCAATAAGGACAGGCGGTCACAGGCTGAAATGCTCCACAGGGGGCACAAGCTACGATTTGCCAATCGATTCGGCAAATAAATTGACGCATCGGAAGGGCGCGTGCTACCTTGCGCGTCCTGTGCGATCGGTCGGCGTCCTGCTCGCGAGCATCGTGACCGGATGCGCGGCCCCCTCCCCGCGCGCCGGCACTGCGCCGACCCCGCGCCCCTCGACTCCGACGCCCCCAGCGGCCGCGCGTGAGTCGCTGCATACCACCGTCGTCTACCCCGCCGCCACCGACATCATCGAATCGCACGACTCGGCGTTCCTGTTCGGCGCCGTGCGGGGCGCCACGAGCGGCCCGGCGACCCTCACCGTCGACGGCCGACCAGTTCCAGTCCGCTCGAACGGCGCGTGGATTGCATGGCTTCCGCTCCCCCCCGATACGCTGGCCCCCTTCCGCTTCGTCGCGCGCTCCGGTCCGGACTCGAATGTCATGCTTTTCACGGCGCGCATCGCGGCGCAATACCATCCGCCGGCCGGACGCGCGGCGTGGATCGATACCACGAGCTTCACGCCGACGGGCAACCTGGCGTTGCCATCGGGCGAGGGCATTCTCCTGGCCGTCCATGCTGCTCCCGGCGCGTCGGTGCGCCTCCTGCTGCCATGGGGCTCGACCGTTCCGCTCGTCCCGGATTCCCTCCCGGTCGCGCCGCCGTGGGGTGTGCGCGCGTTCGCGACCGATACGGAGGCGGTCCACCTGCCGCCCGGCGAAGGGCGCTATGTGGGGTGGCTGCCCGCCGCGACCCTGTGCGCGGACGGGCGCACGGCGTGCGCGACATTGACCGTCGCCGTGGGCGGCGACAGCGCGTCGGCGCGGTGGCCACTCACGATCAATACACTCGACACGAGGTTTCCGACGGTCGTCGTCCTCAACGACGACACCGCGCACACCGGAACGACCGACAGTCTCACCCAGGGACGCGCCGTGCCGCACGGCACGTACAACTGGTTCTTTCCCACCGGGACCGAGGCCACGCTCTCGGGGCGCTGGAACGATCAGGCGCGGCTGCAGCTTTCCCGGGACGCCGTCGCCTGGGTGAATGCCGCCGACGTCGTGCCGCTCGCCGCCGGCACGCCGCCGCCGGGGGGCGTGGTGGGCTCGGTGCGACTGCTGCCGGGGCCCAAATCTGTGACTCTCCGTGTCCCGCTTCCCGCGAGACTTCCCTTTCAGGTGACGGAGCACGATCGGGCTCTCACGCTGCGGATCTACGGAGGCGCCTCCGACATCAATTGGATGCAATACGGCGGCACCGATCCGCTCATCCGGCACATGAGCTACGCCCAACCGGCCTCCGACGAAGTGACCATCACGGTCGACCTGACGCGCCGGGTGTGGGGATACCGCACGCGCTACGAGGGCCGCGACCTCTTGCTCGAGATCCGGCGCCCGCCCGAGATCGTGGCGGACCATCCGTTGCGCGGCCGGACCATCGTGATCGATCCTGGCCATCCACCGCTCGGCGCCACCGGCCCAACCGGCCTCTGGGAGCCGGTCGCCACCCTGGCCGTCGCCTTCAAGGTGAAGGGCCTGCTCGAAGCCGCGGGAGCGACGGTTCTCCTGACGCGTACGGACACGACGCCGGTCGACCTGTATCCCCGCACCCATTTCGCCGAGCTGCACGACGCCGACGTGCTAGTATCGATCCACGCGAACGCGCTCCCGGATGGAGTGAACCCGTTCACCAACAATGGGACCAGCGTGTACTACTTCCACCCGCGCAGCGCGCCCCTCGCGCGGGCACTCGATCGCGCGCTGGTGGCGGAGCTCGGCGTGCGTGATCTGGGGATGGGGCGCGGGGACTACGCCCTGGTACGCCCGACGTGGATGCCCGCGGCGCTCACGGAAGCGCTCTTCATCATGCTTCCCGATCAGGAGGCCATGCTCGCGAGCGAGGACGGCCAACGGCGCTATGCACGCGGCGTCGCACTTGGGATTGAGAACTTTCTCCGAGAGCGGGCGAGGGAGCCATGAGAGTGCGGAGTGCGGAATGGGGAGTGCGGAATTGCACCAGAGCTTCTATCCACGGGCTCCACCTTCCGTTGACACTCCGCACTCCACACTCCGCACTCCGCATTTTCTTTCTCCTCCTGCTCGCCGGCCGCGCCTCCGCCCAGGTCGACCCGTCGTCCAATTGGCGCACCCTTCACACCCCGCACTTCCGCATCCACTTCCTTCCTTCATATCGCAGCGTGGCGCTCGTCGAGGCGCGCGAGGCCGAGCGGGCGTACCGACTGCTGGCGACCGAGCTGCATCCGCCTCGTGGCGTGGTGGACATCACGCTGGCCGACGATATCGACGCCTCGAACGGGTTCACGAGCGTCGTGCCCTCGAGCCGGATCACGATTTACGCGGCGCCACCGGCCGGGGATCACGGCCTGTTGTTCTTCGACAGCTGGCTGCGCCTCGTCACCACGCACGAGCTGGCGCACGTCTTTCACCTCGACCGTACGAAAGGGATCTGGCGCCCGCTCCAGGCCGTGTTCGGCCGCGCTCCGGGACTGTTTCCGAACGAGTATCAACCGAGCTGGGTGATCGAAGGATTGGCGACGTATTACGAGTCCAAGTTCACGAGCGGCGGGCGGGTGCGGGGAAGCTTCCACACGCAGCTCCTGGAGGCGGACCAGGCCGCCGGGTCGTCACGCTCACCGTGGGACGCGACGTTGTACACGCGTTGGGCCGACGGGCTCGTCCCCTATGCCTACGGAAGCCGCTTCCTTCATTATCTGGCGGGAACGGCGGGTGATTCCGTGGTGCCGCGGTTGGTGGAAGCCACGTCGGCGCAGTTGATTCCGTTTCGCGTCGGGCGTCAGCTGTCTCGCATGACGCCGGGGCGGTCGCTCGGGGCCGAGTGGACGCTCGGCACGCAGCCGGTGCCTGGGAGCGAACCCGCGGCCGCTGCCACGCGCGTGATCGATTCCTTGCTCCGCACGGAGCCCGTTCCTCGTGTCTCTCGCGATGGCCGTCGCGTGGCGTATGTGCGCGATGACGGCAAGGGCGCGAGCGAGCTCCGCGTGCTCGATGCGGCAACCTTTCAGACCGTCGCCACGCACCAGGTGAACGGCGGGGTGGACTACGATTGGGTCGGAGACACGCTGGTCGTGGCGCAGCTCGATTTCACGTCCCGCTGGCGCCTGCGGAGCGATTTGTACCGGTGGGTGCCTGCCACGGGGGCATGGCGTCGGTCCACGCACGGCGCCCGGCTCGTGGCGCCGACGAGCGGCGGGGGGAGCCTCGCGGCCATCACGCTCGGACCTTCGTCCGGGCGACCTACGGTGCCCGTCCCCGACGACTCGGGAAGGGGGTATGGACGGACCTGGCACTCTCGCCGGACGGTCGCTGGGCGGCAGGCATCAGGTGCACCGACGGTCGGTGGTCGCTGTTGCTGTGGCCGGCCGCGTCGCCGACGGCCGCGGTGGCACTGCTCGAGACGCGCGGCAGCATCGCCGACGTGGTGTGGACAGCGGAGGGAGAGCTTTGGTTCGTGGCGGATCCGAGCGGGCTCCCGCAAGTGTATCGCTGGACCGACTCGGCCGCCGTCCGACCGCTGACGGCTGAGCGACTCGGTGCGCGGGCACCCGCGCCACTCGGCGACGGCGCGTTCCTCTACGCCGGACTGACCGCGCACGGATGGGAGCTGCGCCGCACCGCCGCCGCGCGGGGAGGGGGGGGACCCGTGTCCTTCGTCGAGCCGCTGCCCTTCGACTCGGCTCCAGCCGTGACGGTGCGCGAGACCGGGTATTCCTCGTGGCCGTCGCTGCGTCCGCATTTCTGGCTGCCCCTCTACGAGGACGATGGGCCGACGGGACGCTTCGGCGGCGCGCTGATCGCCGGCGCGGACGCGGTCGGGCGATACGCCTATGCCGCCGATCTGCTCTACGCGCCGCAGCGATCGCGTCTCGCCGCCGATTTCGTGCTGGTCGCGTCCCGGTTCGGCAACCCGGTCTTCGATCTTTCGGCGTCGAGCGCATGGGATGATCTGGGACCGCTCGGCGTTCCGAACGTGACGCTGTCGGAGCTCGACCAGTCCGCGGCACTCGGGGCGTCCTTCGTCTCGCTGCGGTGGCGAGGGCTCACCAGCCTGCGCGTCGCGGCCGAAATCGAGCGGACCGCCTTCACGGCGATTCCCGAGTCGTCGCTCGCGTCGGTGTGCACGGGGTGCGTCCTGCAAGACGTGTACGGCGGATCCGCGACGCTCACGTTCTCCCGCTTCGTGACGGGCGCGCTGTCGATCTCGCCCGAGGATGGGTTCGCCTGGTCGGGCACGTACCGGCGGCGGGAGGAGGAGGGCACGACGCGCTGGTCGAACGAGCTGCGCACGCGACTCGCCCTCTATGCGCACGTGCCGGGTGTCGGCGGATTCGCCCACCATGTCCTCGCGCTGCGGGTGTTCGCCGGGGCAACGAACGGACCGCTGGGCACGCTGTTCCGAGTCGGTGGTGTGGCGCCCCAGGGCGTGAACGTCTTTTTCGCCCCGTCGCTCTCCGCGACGCGGGCGTTCCCGCTGCGCGGGTACGCGGATGGCGAGGTGCGGGGCGAGCGCGCCGTGGCGGGCAGCGTCGAGTATCGACTGCCGTTGGCGCTCGTGGGTCACGCGATCGGCCATCTGCCGATCGGTGTCGATCGACTGTGGTGCAACCTGTTCACCGACGCGGGGAACGCCTGGGCGCCGGGTGTGTCGCCACGGCTCACGCGTCTCTGGTCCGCGGGCGCGGAGCTCGCAGGCAAGGTGACAGTGGGCTACGACTTTCCCTTGTCCGTTCGGCTCGGCGTCGCGGAGCCGCTCGCCGATCCGCCGTCCGGCGTCGCGCGAAGACTGCAAGCGTACGCCGCATTCTCGTCGGACTTCTGAGCACGCCGTGAGGGTCCTCGTGTTGACACTGACTCCGGCGCATCCCTAAGTTTTGGCGACCCCTCGGAGAATTGATGTATTGCTCCCGCTGTGGCACCCAGAACGACGACGCCAGTAAGTTCTGCCGCTCCTGCGGGCTCGACCTGACCGCCACGACGCCCGTCAGCGCCGCGCGAGATCACGAGCCCGAGGTGACGGAGGTCGATCTCGTGCGGGAGCAGTTGAAGGACGAGTACGAAATCCTCGAAGAGCTGGGCCGCGGGGGAATGGCTATCGTCTTCAAGGCGCGCGAGCGCCAGCTCGATCGCGATGTGGCGATCAAGGTCCTCCCGTTCTCCCTCGCGTTCGACAAGGAGTTCGTCGAGCGCTTCCAGCGCGAAGCCCGCACCTCCGCCAAGCTCGAGCACCCGAGCATCATCCCGATCTACCGCGTCGGCAAATCCGGGCGCGTGATCTACTTCGTGATGAAGTTCCTCCGCGGCAAGCCGCTGTCGTCCGTGCTCGCGGCGCGCGGCACCCTGCCGCCGGCGGAAATCCGCCAGGTGCTCGTGCAGGTCACGCGCGCGCTCGCGTACGCGCACAAGAGCGGCATCGTGCACCGCGACATCAAGCCCGACAACATCATGTTCGACGAGCACGGGCTCGCGGTCGTCACCGATTTTGGGATCGCCAAAGCCGCGTCGGGTGGCAAGCTCACCGGCACCGGAATGTCGATCGGGACGCCGCACTATATGAGTCCCGAGCAGGCCCGCGCGCAGCCGCTCGACGGTCGCTCGGACATCTATTCGCTCGGCGTCGTCGCGTTCCAGTGCCTCACGGGTCGCGTCCCGTTCGACGGCGAGGATTCGTTCTCCATCGGCTACAAGCACATCATGGAGGAGATCCCGACGCCGCCGCTCGAGACGTACGACCAGCGCACGCTGTTCGAAGTCATCAAGAAGATGATGGCGAAGTCCCCCGACGAGCGGTTCCAGAGCGCGGACGACCTCGTGCAGTCGCTCGAGGCGGGCGGGGGTTTCGCCGCCGTCGGCCTGGCGACGGCGCCGACGAAGGCGATCCCATCCCTCGCCGGAGCGCGCCTGGCGTCGGGGTTGGCCACCGCAGCGACCACACCCCTGCCGCGCATGCCCGATGTGCACAAACGGTCCGTCGCGGCGGGTATCGGACTCTGGGTGGTGGTCGTGGCGATCGGGCTCGGCGCACCGGGGCTCTATGCATACAAGAAAGGGCTCTTGTTCTTCGCGCGCGGCGCGCCGGCCGACTCGACCAAGCCGTCGAGCACCGACACCATGGCCCAGCGCCTCCTGGCCGACACCGGCCCATCGCCGGCATCGACGGACACCGGGGCCCAGGTCGCCACGTCCCGTCCGGACACGGCGCGCGGGCGCCCCGTGACTCCGGGGACGCCCGGACACCTGACCCTCCAGGGCCTGCCCAAAGGCGCGCGCGTCACCCTCAACGGGCTCGTGTTTCGCGGCTCGCAGGGCGACGTGCCCCCGGGCACGTATCGGCTCGCCGTGCGGGCGCCCGGGTTTACACCCTATGACCGGGAGGTGGTCATCACCCCTGGCGCGGCGTCCACAATCAAGCTGGATCTCGAGTCGGCCGATGATGCCTCGGAATCGTCGGGCGCGGGGGGGGGAGGAGGACCGTGCGATACGTACGGCCCCGCCTACAATCAGGATCACATGTGCTGGGACGCGCGGCCTGTGCCGCTCTCGTCCACCCTGATTCCCATTCCGCAGGGATCCACCGTGTTCCCACGCCCGGCCATCCTCCTGGTGCACGTTTCCCGCGACGGCGAGACCATCGAGGCCCGCCTGTACTCACGCTCGAACTTGGACACGTTCAACGATCAGGCGCTGGACGTCGCGAAGAACCTGCGGTGGAACCCCGCACAGAAGAACGGCGAGCCGGTGGATGCCTGGGTCCAGTGGCCGTTCCAGCCCGTGAGGCAATAATCCACATCGATCCGACGGCGTTCATCGCTCCGGGCGCGATCGTGCTGGGAGACGTGACCCTGGGTGCCCGCGCCAGTGTGTGGTACGGGGCGGTGCTCCGTGGGGACGTCGACGCGATCGTGGTCGGCGAGGCGAGCAACCTGCAAGACGGCACGATCGTCCATGTGGATAGCGGCCTGCCGGCGCGCATCGGCGCGCGCGTCGGCGTGGGCCACCGCGCCATCCTGCACGGCTGCACCGTCGAGGACGACTGCCTGATCGGCATGGGAAGCGTGCTCCTCAACGGAGTGCACATCGGCACCGGCAGTGTCGTGGCAGCGGGCGCCGTCGTACCCGAGGGCACGCACGTGCCCCCTGGGTCGCTCGTGGTCGGCGTCCCGGCGCGGGTCACGCGGCGTGTCGACGATGGTCTGCGCGAGCGGATCGAGGACACCTGGCGGCATTACGTGGCGGAAGCAGAGCGGCACCGGAAAGGTGCGTTCCCGATCGCAGGAACAAGTTTGTGATGTGAATTGTTGGACGTCGCGGCACGCCGGGATTCTGTCGAGGTGTTGCCCCGACGCCCTGACGGGCCTACCTTGACCCTCCGCGCTTTTCAGCGGTGCGCGCTGTTAAATTCACGTACATCACCGATTTGGTGACAAAGCTCACCTCCGCGAGGACGAGCCGCATGACTGCTTCCACCCGTACCGGAACGCTCGATCTGAGCCCCAACGCCGTCACCGTCCTTGAGCGGCGCTATCTCATCAAGGATGACCAGGGGCGGCCCGTCGAGCGACCCGAGGACCTGTTCTGGCGGGTGGCGCGCACCGTCGCCGAGCCGGATCGCGCCTACGGCGCGTCGGACAAGGCCGTGGAAGGCCTCGCGGACACGTTCTTCGAGCTGATGGCCACGCGCGTGTGGATGCCGAATTCCCCCACCTTGATGAACGCCGGTCGGCCGCTCGGCCAGCTCTCGGCGTGCTTCGTGCTCCCGGTGGATGACGCGCTCTCGAACGGCCAGAGCGGGATCTACGACACCCTGCGAGCGATGGCCCTGGTGCATCAGTCGGGCGGTGGGACCGGCTTTTCGTTTTCCCGGCTGCGGCCGAAGAACGACGTCGTGCGCTCCACTATGGGCGTGGCGTCCGGTCCCGTGTCGTTCATGAAGCTGTACGACGCATCGACCGACGTCGTGAAGCAGGGCGGCACGCGCCGGGGCGCCAACATGGGCATCCTGCGCGTCGATCACCCCGACATCCTGGAGTTCATCGGCTGCAAGGACGATCTCACCCAGGTCACGAACTTCAACATCTCCGTCGCGGTGACCGACGCCTTCATGAAGGCCGTGGAGGACGGCGCGAGCTACGACCTGGTGCATCCGCGCACGGGGGCCGTCGTCGGCCAGCTCGACGCGCGCACCGTCTTCCGGAAGATCGTCCACGGCGCATGGAAGACCGGGGAGCCCGGCGTGTACTTCATCGACCGGGCGAATTACTACAATCCGGTGCCACGCCTGGGGAGCTACGAGGCCACCAACCCCTGTGGCGAGCAGCCGCTCCTCCCCTACGACGTCTGCAACCTCGGCTCCATCAACCTCGGGCTGTTCGTGAAGGACGGGGGCGTGGATTGGGACCGTCTGCGGACCGCGGTGCACCTCTGCACGCACTTCCTCGACAACGTGATCGATGCGAACAAGTATCCGCTCGCCGAGATCGACAGTCTCGCCAAGCGGATCCGTCGCATCGGACTCGGGGTCATGGGCTGGGCGGACCTCCTGGTCCGGCTCGGTATTCCCTACAACTCGGACGACGGGGTGGCGCTGGGTCGCAAGATCATGGACTTCGTCGACGAGGAAGCAAAGGCCGCCTCCGAAAAACTGGCGGAGCAGCGCGGCGTGTTCGCCGAGTGGGAGCGGTCGATCTGGGGACCGGACGCGACCTGCGCGCGGGGACCGAAGGGCGAGCGAGTGCGCCCGATGCGCCGCCTGCGCAACTGCAACCTCACCACGGTCGCGCCGACCGGCACGATCTCGATCATCGCGGGGTGCTCGTCGGGCATCGAGCCATTGTTCGCGGTCGCGTTCATGCGGAATCAGGCGGGCGTGCTCATGCCCGACGTCAACGAAGACTTCGTGGCGATCGCGAAGCAGGAGGGCTGGTACTCCGACGGCCTGATGCAGCAGATTGCCGAGACGGGCCACATTCATTTCGACGCGGTCCCCGCGAAATGGCAGCGCGTGTTCGTCACGGCGCACGACGTGACGCCCGAGTGGCACATCCAGATGCAGGCCGCGTTCCAGGAGTTCACCGACTCGGCTATCTCGAAGACGTGTAACTTCGCGAACGACGCGACCGAGGACTACGTCGAGAAGATCTATCGCTACGCGTACAAGTTGGGGTGCAAGGGCGTAACGGTGTACCGCGACGGTGCCCGCGAGATGCAGGTGCTGTCGACCGGCTCGACCGCTAAAAAGGTGCAAGAGCAAGCGACGGCCTCGGGGGGGGGGACGTCGGCTCCGGCCCAGCCAGGCGCCCTGGCCGAAGCGATGGGTCGGATCGCCGAGCTCGAAGCCGAGCTCGCGCGGACCCGCGACAAGCTGCACGACGCCGAGGCGGAAAACCTGCAGCGGCGGGCCAAGCGGTCGCGTCCCGACCTCCTCAAGGGCGCGACGCGCCGGGTCGAAACGCCCCTGGGCACGATGTACGTGAACATCACGGAAGACGACAAGGGCCAGCCGTTCGAGGTCTTCATCTCGCTCGGCAAGGCGGGCGGCGCGTTGATGGCCGACGTCGAGGCCATCGGCCGGCTCATCTCACTCGCCCTGCGCTCCGGCGTGCCGATGCCGGAGGTATATCGCCAGCTGCGCGGGATCTCGTCCGACCGCGTGGTGGGCCTGGGACCGAACAAGGTGCTGTCGGTGCCGGACGCCATCGGCATCGCGATCGAGAAGTGGATGCAGGACAAGCAAGGCATCCAGCAGGATCTCCTCGCCGGTACGGCCACCCCGGCGCCGGTGCGGGCGAGCATGCCCATGTCCGACGGGACCCTGGCCGAGGGCGCGGGTCAACCGCAGGATTTCATCGGCGCCTGTCCCGACTGTGGCTCGCAGCTCGCGTTCATCGAGGGCTGCGCCAAGTGCCACGTGTGCGGCTTCTCGGAGTGCGGCTAAGGGCGCTCGCTCGACCCGATCGGAACTCCAGGAGGACTTGCCGGTCCGGGACGACGTGACGTACCGGCGTCCCGGCGTCCCATGAACCGCTCGATGTCAGCCACCACCAACTGGCGGTGCGCCTGAGCGTCTGGATCCGTTGTCGCGGCGCCCGCCAATCGAGCGACGCGCCGTAGTGCCCATTCCGCGGCCGCATGAGCTTCCGGTGTGGCCCGATCATCGCTCGCGAGCGCGATCAGCTGATCCACCACGACTCGTTGCACCACGCGTCCGAGCGCCGGATGGTCTGTACGAGCCGCGCCGCGCGCGACCCACGTGTAGTCGACGATCCGGCCCACCACTTCTGTGAGACTCGGCTCGCGCGCGTCCCGATCGTGGAACGCCGCGACCCGCGCCGCGCGCGCCGGCGCCAGGAGTCCCCCGATCACCTGCGTCGCGAGCGCGCGCGCCGCGCCCAGCTGATCGAACGCCGGTGTGGCCGCCGACGTGAACGCCCACGCATCGTGCTCGTACCCGAACGGCGTTGGTGCGAGCAACCGCAGCACCCGCTCGGGGACCGCGAGCTCGTCCGGCTGCACGGCGTCGAGCAGGAGCTCGAGCGCGCGCCGCTGGCGGGCCGGCGGGATCAAGGTCGTGGGCGGCAGTACGTCGCCCCGCACCGCGTATTCATACTCCATTCCCCCGACGGCTTTCACCGCGGCATCGAGCGTGAATCGATGATGCAGGTAGACGGTTGCGAAGCGCTTGCCCAGGAGTGCCAGCGGCTCGCCCGGCGCGATCGCCCGCTCGTCGAAGTGGTCGATCAGGAAACGGCGGACGGGCGTGATACGGGCGAGCTCCTCCACCGCATCCTTCCCGTTGACCCAGGTCGTGTTCTCCGGATAGGAGTTGTCCGGCGCCTCGTCGGGGTTGGTGAGGAACCGCACGCCGCTCTTGAGCTCGTCCTGAACGATCGCGTCGAGGCCCGCCTGTTCCTTGTCTGGCGGGAAGACGGTGTAAGCGTACCGGATCGCCAGCGAGTCGTAGGCGCCTGGACCGTTGCGATACGCCTGTGAGAGGTCGAGCCGGCCATTCGAGAGGCGGATGAGCGGGGCGGGGTAGGCCATCACCGACGCGCGCCCGTCCGCCGCCGCGATGAAGTTGTGCGCCAGGCCAAGCGTATGCCCGACCTCGTGCGCGGCGTGCTGCCGTCGGCGCGCCATCACGAACGCCTCGGCGCTCGCCGACGTGTCGAAGCCCGTGAGCCAGCGGGCGAGCCCGGCGTCGCCGAGAGGACCCGCCTGCCAGTCGTCTTCGGCCCGCGTCGGGAGCGTGCCGGCGTAGATGTTGTAGTCCGACAGCGAGCGCTCCGACTCCATGCGCACCGCCGCCTTGATGATCTCGCCGGTCCGCGGATCCACGAAGCTCGGTCCGATGGAGTAGCCGGGAGAGTCCCGATGCACCCACTGAATCACGTTGTAGCGCGCATCCATTGGGTCCATGTCGGCCGGCATGTCTTCGATGCGGAACGCGTTCTTGAAGCCCGCCGCCTCGAGCACCGTACTCCACCACTTGGCCCCCTCGCGGAACGCGCTGCGGTACGGCTCCGGCACGCCGGCATCGAGGTAGTAGACGATGGGCCGCACGGGCTCGCTCAACGCTGCGGCAGGGTCCTTCTTCTCGAGGCGGTGGCGAATGATGTAGCGGGTGACGGGATCCTGATCGAACGGCTTGGCGTAGTCCCAGAAC
>Ga0247671_1000313_pt1 | contig 16174 bp, 24 predicted proteins | sample CNK12_metaG_FD_183039 | JGI IMG/M metagenome (GOLD analysis project Ga0247671, IMG submission 183039) | Soil microbial communities from Purdue University Martell Research Forest, Indiana, United States - CNK12 | ecosystem: Environmental > Terrestrial > Soil > Temperate forest > Bulk soil...
CAGCGACAGGTTTGGACAGCCGGATTACAAACCGGTACTTGGGGAGGCGTGGCCTGGGGCAAGTCTCGGGGCAGCCCGTATCGTGGGCTTTGTCCCCACACGTCCTGAGATGCCTAAAGCTGGTATGCCAAACGTAATCGAGTTGACAGGCCTGCAGCCGATGATGGAGCTGCTGCAGCTCTGCTGGTGAGGCCTTGTCCATGTCCAGGACCCCAGCAGTGACCCACTTGACATTTTGCTCACCCCGGACTGGCTCGTTGAATTGGGCAGGTATCCAGCCCTGCAGCTCCTCTTTTGGGCCACTGTGTGAGTGCTCAGTGCGTAACCATCCCACCAGCTCCTCCCAGCCCATCTCCACTGGGTGCACCTGGGTGCTGTGGATGCTGCGCACAAGCGAGAAAGGGACAGAGTGCACGCCTGCACCCTGCCCCTGGTTTTTGGAAAATGCAAGATCTGCAGTGGGGGCAGGATGAGGTTATTTATCTTGACATTTGGGCTCAGGGCACCACCTGCCAGATCACAGTGTGCACTTTGAGGCCAAAGTGCCGTGTGGGTGCATGGATAAAAAGAGTGTTAGGTGTGGCGTTGTCTGGGTCTTTGAATCCCAGACGCTTGCCACGTGCACATTGGTTGAGGGCCCATGTGTAGCTGCCTGGCTGCAGGGCAGCTGTGACCCTGGGATCCTGGAGCTCCAGGGAATCGGACAGCCAGAGGTAATACCACGTCAAGCTCAGGGCCTCAGAGTCAGCCTGGTGGATGGCATAGGGGCTCACGGGGCAAGTCACGTTTAGGGCACAGGGCTGGTAGTAGCAGAGCACATAGCCCTGGTCATACTCCTGGCATGCCCACTGCCAGGAGCCTGAGGCATGCGTGACATGGGGGTGCTTGGGCTCTTGGTAGTTTGGGCAGCCAGCCCGAGTGCACTGCACGGTCAGGAATACGGGCAAGGCTGGGCTGCCGCAGATGCTGCACGGTATATAAATCAAATATCCCCCTTGGTTTATATGCTTGGTACTTGGGCTATAGCTGGAGTGGCACGAATTGCTTGACAACGCTGGGGTGCCAGAATTGGCACTCAAACTGCTGGTACTGCTGGAATGGCTCCACGATGGCATCCCAGAGCCGCACGTTTGAGTGATTACTGTTACAGATCCTGCGCTCTATCATGTATCGCATGATTGCGTCCACTGTAGGCAAGGGGCTTGGAGACACTCCAAGGCGAATTCCGACATACTCTCGCCACAGCTGAAAGATGGCCTCTCGGGCTGCTGGAATGCCCCCAGCAACGAAGTGGGCAATCACACACTGTCTCACAAGGTCCGACACGCTCATTTGAAACTCCCCCACACGTTTGGCTCTCTCACTGTACGTGTAAGGGGGTGTAATGCGTGTCAGCTGGTCACAGAACCAATGCTGGTGCCCGGACCAAGCATAGTTGACCAGCCCGTAGTATTTGGTTTTTGGCGTCCTGCCCTGTGGTGGACTGGGGAATAACAGGTGCTGGGCACTCCAATCAAATGGATTTAGGTTTTTGTTCGCACCCCGATTGTCAGGGATGAGATCTTGGAATGGTGTGAAATTGTGCATGCGTGAGGAGTCAACCACGGCGCCATGCATGCCAAGTAATACGAAATTCACGTGCCATGTGGGGTGCACCCATTGGGGTGACAGGGCTGCTAGCACGGCTGATTCACAGAACTGCCTCCAGCCCCAGCCTGACTTCTCCAGGATCACATCTGTAATCCATGTGTGGAGAGGCACAGGGAGCCGGAACTGTACTGACACCCTGGTTTTGTGCAGATGATGCCCAGGGGCTGCACGCCTGTTGTCAGCAGGGGGTGTGGTGATCCTGGCTAACAGATCCTCTGACATCTCCAGTCTGTCTAGGTTGTCAAGCAATTTCAGCGATACGGGCTTTGGTTTGTCTGGCATGGTTTATGCATGTGGCGGCCAGGGAAGAATGTGATCCTTACTATAATTTCTTGTTGGAAGTCCGTAAGGAGCACACAAATACTGCAGGTATCAAGTGCAGAACATGATAAAGCAGGTGTTTTTCTGGTATCTTGCTTTTATATATTTCATAATATACCAAAAAACATTTTTGCGTATAGCCTGAATTGGCTATAATTGTGCGTTTTGTTCTGGTAGTTTAGTGTATACGTGTGCTCCTTACGGTCCTAAAGTGCTATCAAACGTGATAATTGGTGGCATTTTCATCCCCAGCCTAGGACAGCCAAGGCAGGTCAAGGCCCACCCCAGCCAGGCTATTTATCTGAACAAATAGCCATGTTATAGGTCAGGCGTTTTTCCTTGCCAGGAGCTACGATCTATGCCCGTGGGCCAGCAGCAGACCAGAGACTCAGCAGCCGATGCACTCACGAAGTCACAACTGTCAAACGAGCAATACAGTTTCCTGTCTGCTCTGATGTCAGATCCTAACTTCTCGGTAAAGGCAGCAGAGGAGGCCTGCAACATGCCATCCGGCATGGGGGCACGGTGGCTCAAGATCGATCGTGTACGTGCTGCCCTCGGAGACATGCTCAGGGAGAGACGTGAGAGGCATGCAGACGTGAGAGATAACGTCATGCTGCTCCTGTGGCGCATGATATGTGCTGACCCTCGGACTGCCTTTCGTTCTGGGACTCAGCTGCCCCCCTGGGAGTTGCCAGACGATCTGGCTGCGTGCTTGGAGCGTATCGAGCCTGTGGTTACGATGGAGGGCACCACAGTGGCGTGGAAATACTGGTTTACTAAGAAAGCAAGCCTATTAGATATGATCCTAAAACACTTTGATGCACCCAAAGAGCTCCGAGACTCAGCAGCCGACATGCCCAAGGCCACGATCATACTCAGGGGGGTGGGCTTGGACTTGGAGGGCTAGACACCCACACGGGGCTTGTCTCAGGCTTGGTTTATGAAGTATCTCGTTTTTGTGGTGGGTATCGTCTCGGTTCTGGGCTTCCAGGTGTGGCATGAGGAGGAGCTGGAGCTCCAGCAGGCCAGGCAGCAGACCCAGCAACGCCAGCAGGCAGCCCGGGCCCATTGCGTGGCCCAGCTCCAGGGGCTCCTGCATGAGGCTGCAGCCAGGAGGGACAGGGTGGCCATGGACCTGTTGCAGGAGGCCATCCATAGTGGTGCAGCCCTGCGCAAATGCGATGCCGTGGCAGCGGCTGTGCAGTGAGGCCTAGCTCCCATTTTTCATCTTTGATGCATAGACACGCGTTCTGATTTTTGAGAGGCTATCGGTATGTCCAAGTCCATATCCAGTATCGAGTCCTTGAGAGCTGAGGCCCAGGTAAAGCGTGAGTGCGCAGCCAAGGCCTTTGATGCAGGCCAGCATGAGCTTGCACAGGCTTTTCGCCAGCAGGCAGACGATCGTGAGGCTGCAGCCAGGTTGGCAGCCCAGGCCACGCAAAAGCCCTCGATAATCAAGCATTCCGTGGTCAGTGTGATCGGGGAAAAAGCGCTGGTCACTGAGCTCAATGGGCACACAGTGCGTGTTAGGTATGCTGATGGCCTGGGGCAGTGGGTGCGGCTGGCTGACTGCGACCTCTGTGACCATGAGACCTCCAGGGCCTTTATCCTGGGCAATCCAAAGATCCTGGCACTGGTGGAGGGCTGAGCCATGAATAAGCAGGAAAAAGCACTGGTGAGCTCAGAGTCAGTGGTTGCTCTGTACGTCCGTACACATAAAGGCTACGGGCTATTCAACACCTATGTCTCAGGCAAGCTGTGGGGCACTGGTGGCAAGTCCGATCGCTGGGTGTGGGAGCCAATAACAGGCACCCCCCATTGGCGTGGTAAAAAGGCCAGCTGACCTCTCAGCCCATCGACACCCCAGACCCTGCCCGGTACCCCAGGCAGGGTTTTTTATTTTTAGCCCATCCAACCTTCCGATCTTCCGAACTAGCCAATCCAGGCTACATGAGATCTTTCTTGCAAAGTGTGTGGAATGTGCGTAAAGCCTGGAGAATGGGGCTACAACGCACACCAGAGGCTTTGCTGGAGGTAGGCAGGTTGAGGCAGTTCCTTGATAAAACCAAGGACAGGGACGCCAAGGCTGTGAGCAGCATCAAGAGCGAGTTTGATGCATATGCCAGCCGTAGGGGGCCTCAGCACTGGAGTCACAGAGGGCACGTTTGGGCCCCCAGGCCCAATGCCAAGATCACGGACATGGCAGCAGCCTGGGTGAGGGCCCTTTACCTTTCCGGCAACTCGAGTGTGGCCAGCATCTCACAGACCCTGCAGGTGTCCGGGGCTGCGATTTACAGCATCCTCCAGGGTCGGACCCACAGGCGTGCCAGTGCGGGCTACCAGATGCCCCTGCACACGCTCCTGGCCATGGTGCAGGCAGCCGACAGGCTGCAGGGGGAGAGGGAGGAGGCCCAGGCTCCAGCCGCCACCCAGACCGTCTTGCTGCCCCCACCCCCTGACAGGGTGCTGGTGGGCCGTAGGACCCTGATTGCTCGCATGCGTAGGGCCCTCAAGCGCGTCCAATGCTCCCTTTACTGGGACCATGTGCAGGAGCTTTGGGGCATCGTATCCAGGGAGGATGGGTCACTGCTAAAAACGTTTTCAGACCTGGAGGGTGAGGCACGTGCCCTGGGTCTTTTGAAAGAATGGGAGAGTGTTATGCCAGAGGAAAACCCACAGCCACGTGTGATCGTTATCGATGCGAATATTGACCCCCCTGACCCACCAGATCCCCCTGATGGGGGTGAGGGCACAGGGCAAACCCATATTACGGTCCCCATTGCTGTGGACCTTGACGTTTTGGTGCCCTCGGGGATGTCCGCCACTGTAACTGGGCCTCACCAGGTCTCAGTCAAAGTGGACACTGCAGCTGGGCTAGTGGACTTGGCCTCATTCGAGCCAGGGGCAGATACGGGCCCTGTCGATAGTGAGGATGATATTGAGGATCTGTCATATGATGCAGATCTGGAGGACGAGCCAGAGGCCTGATAGGGGGCAAGGGCTACGGCGTGGTAGCCTCTTGGATTTATGCAATATCTAGGGGGTAAATATTACGTTGCCAAACGATTGCGCGAGGCTATGGAGCCATACATCCGTGCACACGATTACCAGGTCTGGGAACCGTTCTGTGGTGGTTTGAATTTTAGTCGGATGTTGACAGATTGCACAGGTGTGCTGTCAGACGTGCACCCAGCTTTGATATCCCTGTATCTAGGTTACCGTGCTGGCTGGAGGCCTCCTGACGCTGTGTCTAGGGAGGAGTGGCTACGTGCACGCAATTTGCCAGACAATGACCCTCTTAAGGCCTTTGCAGGTTTTGGCTGCTCTGTTTTTGGCGTCTACTTTTCTGGCTATTTAGGTGACAGGGACCAGTACAGGGCAAAGGGTGCTATCACAAACGGCAGTGCTGTGGGTAGGGTGATCTGTGAGAGGCCAGCCAGGGCTGCTGCTAGTGGACTGGCTGTGCTACAGAAACTGACTGGTTTTAGTGTTGGTTTGCTGGATTTTACAGGCATTCAGCCTTTCAATATCCCACACCTTATTTACTGCGATCCCCCGTATGAGGATACGGCTGGGTATAAGGGTACTCCACCTTTTGACCATGCACTTTTCTGGTACCGTTGCCAGGAATGGGCCAGGTATACAACAGTACTTGTTAGTGAGCAGGTGTGTTCAGTGCCAGCTGTTGCAGTGTGGGAATATGCTAAGTTTAGGTTTATCGAGGCACCAAACATGGGAGGGGCTGCCCCAAGACGTGCTACCGAGTACCTCTTTCGTGTGCTGCCGGTCCCCACACCCACAATATTCGATTTATGCCCAGCCCCAGCGAGATAACCATAGATGCCCAGCCAGGGCCCCAGACCAAGGCAGCGGAATCGGACGCTGATATTCTGATTTATGGTGGGGCTGCTGGGGGTGGGAAGTCATGGCTTGCCGTCTATGACTTGGGCAAATATGGGCACGTCAAGGGCTATGGTGGGATAGCCTTTAGACGTACCAGCCCCGAGCTCACAGGGTCAGGCTCCATCTGGTCCGAGATGGAGGGCTTTTACCCTTACTTTGGGGCGGTCTCACGTCAAAGCCCTGTGCTGGAGTGGCGATTCTCCTCGGGGGCACGTGTCGAGGCTCGACACCTGCAGCACAGCCAGGACGTGAGGCAGCACCAGTCCAAGGCGTATGCTCGCATCTGCTTCGATGAGGCCTGCCACTTTACCTCGGACCAGTTCTGGTTTTTGTTTTCCCGGCTGCGAACTACCTCAGGCGTACCCCGTCGCTTCTTACTTACATGCAATCCAGACCCTGACAGCTTTGTACTAACAGAGCTGATTGACTGGTGGATAGGCGCTGATGGGTACCCCATCCCCGAGAGGGACGGTGTAAAACGGTATTTTATTCGTAAACCGTCTGGAGAGATGCACTGGGCCGATACCAGGGAGGAGCTCCAGAACCAAGGTGGCGTGGTGTCAGTCACGTTTATTGCCTCCAAGGTCACAGACAATCAAAAGCTGCTGGAGCTCGACAAAACCTACCTGACAAAGTTGCAAAACCTGCCCCCCATCCTCCAGGCACGCATGCTCAAGGGCAATTGGCGTATACGTGAGGGAGCAGGGGACATGTTTCAGCGGGGATGGTTCCCCAGGCTGGAGCCAGCTGAGGCCAGGGCCTTGGTCTTCTCGAGACAGGTCCGATGGTGGGACAGAGCTGCTACTCCGATGGTGGGCAACTTGGTCCCCAGTGTGCCCAGGCCCTTGGATTTTAGAGCCAGGCGTGAGGGTAACCCTGACTGGACTCGGGGCCTGCTGGCAGGGCTCACCAGGCCCATCCACGTACACGACAGGGGCAGGATCGTGCTCCAGGACCTGGCCAGCTACAGGGATGCTCCAGGGGCTATCGAGGCAGCGATCGTGAGGCAGGCCCAGGAGGATGGCCCACGTGTATTGGTGGGGCTGTGGGTGGACCCTGCTCAGGCCGGTCTTGACCAGGCCCAGCGCATGAAAAGGATCCTCAATCGAAAGGGTATCGGTGTGGTGCTGGGGCCCCAGGTCAAAAGCAAACGTGAGTACGCCACCCTGCCCAGCCAGTTGGCTTACTCAGGGGAGCTCTGGGTGGTCGGCAATGATCTGGAATGGGCTGAGTTTTTCAATGAAATAGAATCCTTCCCCCCAGCCCTTGGACTGCCCATGTCAAAAAGACCACATGATGATTGTGTGGACGTACTGTCAGGTGTAGTGATGGATTTGGACACACACAGGGTCAATCCATACGCCTGGGATTCTGACATCCGAGACCCTAACAGGTCGATTGACCACAAGTTTTTTCATGGTGACCCAGAGGAGGAGGAGGGGGATGATTTATGAGGGTGCAATGTAAAATCGAGGAAGTTAGTCTGGAGGGTGATGGCGACTACGACGTTGATGGCGTTTGTGTAACGTGCTCCAAGTGTGGTGCCTCTGAGGAGGCGTTTGGCACTAGTCCTGGTTCTGTAAAGCGTTGTTTCGTATTGTTGCGTGAGAGCTGTGGTGAGGAAAATTTCTACTGCCTATCACCTGAGGATACGAGAGACTATTTATGAGCAAGCCAGAGACCCCAGAGCAGCAATACAGCCGGCTGGCCCTGGAGGCTGAGTGCAGGAGAATGGGCAAGGCCATTGCCACCTGCGTGCCAGAGGGTGTGGGTTTTGCATTTTTGATGTTTAACCTGGGCCCTGGTGGTTCTACTGCCTACATGTCAAACGCCAAAAGGGCAGATGTGGTCAAGCTCCTGAATGAGTTTTTAGGCAAGCTATCGGAGTGAGCCATGTCCAAGAAAAAGCCCAAGATAAGTGAGATGAGAAACAAGGCTGGCAGGGTGGTGGGCCTGGCCAGGCACTCTGACCATGACTATGCCTGCCCTTACTGCAATTACCCTCATGATGTGACCACAGCCGCTGAGAGGCTGGATGATGGTAACGAGCCAGCACCTGGTAACTATTCGGTTTGTGTAAGCTGCACAGATGTCAGCATGTTTGTTACCCCCACCCAGTTACGTGCCCTGACTGAGTCCGAAAAAATGACTTTGCCCAGGGAGACCTGGCGGGCTGCTGAGGCCCTCAGGAAAGTCAAAGCCAGGGGCCCGAACTAGGAATGGCACGTGAGCTGGGTGGCAGAGTAGTCAGGCGTACAATCGATGGTAGGGCACTGAGCTCAAGGGGGCACAGCATGACATGGTCTTTGGATGAACTGGCTCAGGTAGGCGTACAGAAATATAAACAAGGATGGATTTTTGAGACCAATCATCCAACGCATGACTGGGTTATTGGGAGTAACGAGGATCTACGTAAATATAACCAGGTGGAGTCAGTGTTTTACGCCTTTTGTGCCTCCTGGGCACAGTGTGGCTTTCCTACGGTAAAGCCAGAGCTCCAGGCAGTGCGTGCCTACACGCAACAGGACCCAGTGGAGGATGTGGCAGGGCCTTGGCCTTGCTGGGCTATCGCACTGCCCAGTGAGCAAACATCCGTGCAATTCGTGGGGCAAACCCAGCAGCCAGAGTCTGTGACAGTGATTATGTGTGCCTATGGCAGAGGCAAATGGTCTTACGTTGCCATCGGAGACACGTGCCAGTATGTGGAGCTGGGCAATGACTTGGCTTACCTGCTGTCAGGCAGGCCTGAGTTTGACAATGACTGGATACCCAAGGACTGGGCCCTTGACGTGAGCAGTCAGGACATGAGCTCAGGTGCTAGGGCTGCCAGGCTCATGGTAAACACCACCCATGCACTATTTCAGCTGGAGGGGGTGGAGAGAAAGGGCAAAGAGAGGCCTGCCCGTATTCGTGGCAGGCTGCCAGCTGGGGACTATTACCTGACAGTGCCCGGGCCCAGCCCTGGTGGTTAGTTGTTTTTGGTTTTTCTCATAGGTATATTTAGGGCATGGCTAAATTCACTGTGCATGGCGTGCTGGCAGGTGCTTACAAGGGCAGGGACATCTCAGAGCGTGCCCTGCTCAGGCATGCCAGCACGGATGAGGGTCACACAGCTCTGTGTGGCACGGTCAAGGCTGACTCCCTGTGTGATATGGAGGAGGAGGGCCTGCCCACCTGTGCCAAGTGCCTGGCTAAGCTGGAAAAAATGAAGTTATTGGAGGGCTAACGAGTGACCTGGGTAATTCAAACGAGAATGAAAGCTAGCTCAGAGTTTTGGCGAACTATCTTGCACAGGTACGCCTCATTTGATGAGGCTCATAAATTCGGCCAGACAATCGATGCCTCACGGGATGTCCGATACAAAAACACAGAGACGGGCAAGATCGTCCCCAGGTTTCCTGACCAGGTGGTGTAGTGGACACACAAACGGTTAAGGTGGGGGATATGGTCAGGTACTATGACTATACCAGGGAGCTTTGGACTAGTGGCGTGGTTACGGCTGTCAACGTACCGGTCAAGTGGTTTGGCAGTGCTCCAGGCGTTGAGATTGATGGCCGTCATTTACGTATGTATGGCAGGCCCCACATGCCTCATGACTCTTTTTATCTGGGGGAGTAGTGGCCATGGACTACTTTGAGCGTAGGGCATCGGAGATACTGAGCTCAGTCATGGTGTGTCAGGAGCTCCTGCAGCTCCACACCAATGCCTGGGCACGTGAGCATGATATTTGGCAGCCGTTGCACGTGAGGCTGCTCCTGGAGCCTGTCAGCCCTCTGGGGGATGCGTATCAGGAGTTTGTGCCCATGATGCAGGTGGGGGTAAAAATCCAGGAGGCAGACACGCTTATGCCAGAGCAAAGGGAGGAGCTCCTGGGCAAGCTGGCAGACCTGGTCAGGATGTTTCCCTGGACTGTCTGACCACCCCACCCACCACGAAAAAAGCCCGTCCCAGATCAGGACGGGCTTTTTTCGTTTATCGACCCTGCCCCGTTCGAGCTTAGGGATCCACCAGGATGAGGCTGCCATGGCAAAAAAGGATCTTCTGGGGCTCGGTTTTATGGTCTAGCCAGACATTCCAGTGCCAGCTAATCGTGCCTGTGGGGGCCAGGTCTGCTGTGTCTGTTTCTGTGAGCGTCATCAGGATCGCTGACTCCTCGAGAGCCAGTGTCCAGGCCCCCACTGGGGGAGAGGTGGCGTTACTGCTGACAAAAGGTGCTGAAATATCGTAGGGTGTCAGGATAAATGGTGCTCCCCCTGGGGCATAGGCGCTGAGACGTATGGCAACAGACGCCCCAATCGCGCAACGTAGCGAAATTTCATTAGGAACTAGGTTGATTTGGTTTGTCTGGGCCATGGCAATAGGACTGCATTATGCCATCTGACTGCTGTGTAATAAATGTGGTGGTGCCAGAAACCCCCATTTTTAGCGTGGTGGTATCACAGGCTGGGGGTGCTGGGCCACCTGGGCCTGAGGGCCCCGTGGGTCCAGCTGGAGCTGATGGGCCAGCTGGGGCTGATGGAGCTCCAGGTCCTATCGGACCAGAGGGACCACAAGGGGAGCCAGGGCCAGCCGGTGGCCCTGAGGGACCTATGGGCCCAGCCGGACCTCAAGGTGAGCCTGGCCCAGCTGGAGCTGATGGCCCTGCAGGTGCTGATGGGGCTCCAGGACCTATCGGACCAGAGGGTCCACAGGGTGAGCCTGGCCCAGCTGGAGGTCCAGAGGGACCCATGGGCCCAGCCGGACCAGAGGGACCTCAAGGCGAGCCTGGCCCAGCCGGTGCTGATGGTGCTGCTGGGGCTCAAGGGCCCATCGGACCAAAGGGAGACCCAGGAATCCAGGGTATTCAGGGCATCCAGGGAGACCCTGGCCCAGCCGGTGCCCAGGGCATCCAGGGTGCTGATGGAGCTCAAGGCCCAGCCGGTGCTGATGGAGCTCAAGGTCCAGCTGGTGCTGATGGAGCTCAAGGGCCCATCGGACCAGAGGGCCCGGAAGGTCCTCCAGGTGCTGGAGGTAGTGTGGCGATTCCGCTATCTAACAAAAACATGGTCGCATCTCTCACTACAGCACCACACATGCTTGCATGTGCAACGCCGCTTGCGGTTACCCCAACGTCCGATGGGTACTTGCACGTTTTTGTCAACGGTGTTGCGTACGCAATCGGAGATGCCTTGAGGACAAGCGACTTTTATTTTTCGGCAGATGCTGGCGCCACCCCAAGAGCGATCGCAAATTTGACAACTGGCGATTTGCTGTATCAGGGCAGTGGGCTTCCATTTACGTTAGATACTAACGATGTGATCTCATACCTGACACTCGCTACAGCGTGAGCATGCCATGACTATCAAACTAAAACAGATTGATCTTCCTCCAGGCATGTCCACAACTGCAGTGGTGGATGGTGCCCTGTTGACGGGCACTGAGGCAGCAGAGCTCATTGCAGGTGTGGATGGCACTAACCATGCCCAGTTCATCGCAACGGAAGCCGATGGGAGGGTCAAGGTCTCCGATGGGGGCACACCCCTGCGTATCTCTGTACCGTCCGTGGCTAACACGGGCAACAGCACCAACGTGCCCCTGGGTGCGAACGGCGTTTTTACTGGTGCTGCCGTGTTCGTGCAGGATTTTGCGGCGATCGGTGTTTTTGTATACTCGAACGTTGGCTCTGCTGTCGATGGCCTCAAGATGCAATGGTCTGTCGATGGCGTGGTGTGGGCTGAGACGCTGGCATTCACGTTGCTCCCTAGCCTTGCTGGCTCATACACAGTTGGCCCTAGAGCTGCATATTTCCGCGTAGTTTTCACGAACGGTGGCACGGCACAAACCACGTTTCAACTACAGACCATTCTGCACTATACGGTAGTACGCACAGGCACTACTCGTATTTCAGATGTAACCAGCCCAGAGTCTGATGCGACTACCGTCAAGTCCGTTATCACGGGCAAAACGACTCAGGGTGGGGGTGGCTATGTCGATGTCAAGGTCTCGCCATCCGGCGCCGTGGCTATCGATGGTACGGTCTCAGTCACAAATTTCCCAGCCACGCAACCTGTGTCTGCGGCGGCATTGCCACTGCCAACCGGTGCAGCGACAGAGGCCACACTTGCGACACGGCTGACTGAGGCCATGTTCGCAGCACGAACTAACACGCTGGGTCAAAAGACAGCAGCAGCCTCAGCTCCTGTGGTGCTGGCCAGTGATCAGTCAGCCCTGTCCGTGACTGATGGGGGTGGCTCGCTAACCGTGGATGGCGCTGTTAGCGTGTCTAACTTCCCAGCCACGCAGCCTGTGTCTGCTGCTGCGTTGCCACTGCCAGCTGGTGCAGCGACAGAGGCCACGCTAGCCACACGACTTACCGAGGCCACATTCACGACACGCACCCCCACACTAGGACAAAAGACAGCGGCACTTTCATCCCCTGTGGTGCTGGCCAGCGACCAGCCTGCAGTACCTGTGAGTGGTACGGTCTCAGTCACAAATTTCCCAGCCACGCAACCTGTGTCTGCGGCGGCATTGCCACTGCCAACCGGTGCAGCGACAGAGGCCACACTTGCGACACGGCTGACTGAGGCCACGTTCACGACACGAACTAACACGCTGGGTCAAAAGGCTGCCACAGGGTCCATGCCCGTGGTGCTGGCCAGCGACCAGCCTGCAATCAACGTGGTTTCTGTTGCTCCAGCAGGCCCTGCCACGGCTGCAGTGGCCAGCGTTGCTGCCTCCATTACGCCTGTGACTCTGGTGGCGAGTAACACTGCCCGTAAAGGTGCCACGGTGCAGAACGACTCAGCCTCAGCGCTGTACCTCAAGCTGGGCAGCACTGCCTCGAATGTCAGTTACACGTGCCTGATGGCAGCTGGCTCTTACTATGAGACTCCGTATGGGTACACGGGCATTATCACAGGTGCCTGGGTGTCTGCAGTGGGTGCAGCGCTCGTTACGGAGGTTGCATAAATGCCGTTGTATTATCCACCTGAGGTTGGTGGTGGGGAGCTCCCACCGCTGAGCTACCGTGACATATACGTTGACCCACCCAGCAATCCTGACCCCTGGAACGATGAATTCGACAGTGGCTCCCCTGTGCTGGCTGATAGGGGGCTACGGCTCACGCAATATCAAGGTGGAGCTGGGGAGCTTACAACACGCGTTGGTGAAGTAGATATGTTTGCCCCTGCCTTGGCAGTCACTGAGTATCGTTCCTCCATCCGTGACTCTTGTTTGCTGCTCCAGTTACCGGCTGGGGTTTGGTACCTAAACAAGGCTGTGCCGTTAGCATCAGCAGCGCATGCGGTGCGCGTTTTACCACGTCGTGTCGGTACGTCAAACCAGTATATAGGTATGTCAGTAGGTAGTGCGATCAATCAGGGGCAAGGCAGCGACCGGTCGATTTATGTACTTATTCACACCGACAACGCCCAGCACGACATAGGTAGGTATCAAACCATCTTTAATGGCATCATAAACGTTACTTCAGCCGATCATGGGCCTACGGTGTTTTGGGGAGATTTTGAGCTGGATGGAAGCTCAAACATGCGGTTCAGCGCTGAGACGAACATTCACGGCAGAACAGTTCTCGTTACCGCTGCGCAAGCCGGGCCGTTTGCAACTTTCTGGACGGGATCACTATACGCAGGGGCTTTGGTGTCATCACCCGGCAACTATATGACTTGGGTAGAAGTAGACTATATTCGCCGCTATCCCGTGCACTCCTACTTCCCAGCGTGAGCTAAAAACATGCCCTATTACTCACGCCCAGTCAGCAGTGCACAGCTCCCAGTGCGTTACAAGGATCGCTATATCGAGGCACCAGCTGCCCCGGACTCATGGAACGATGAATTCGACAGTGGCTCCCCCATATTAGCGGACCGTGGCTTGCGTCTTATGCGCTGGGGTGCTGCATCAGGAGAGCTCACTACTCGAGTAGGCGAGATTGACCCGCTGACTGCTCCAGTGCTGGCAGCCACGGAATACCGATCGTCTATCCGGGATTCTATGCTGTTGCTCCAGACTCCGACCACAGCCAGCACCACGTATATATTGCTCAAGGCCACCACCACGGACTCAGCATCGTACGCTACTCGCATACTTGCTAAACGCACTGGGGGCACCGGGCATCGCTGGGGGCTGGCTCTCACCACGAGCCTAAACCCTGCACAAGGCGCAACGGATCGCACATTGTATACAGCCGTGCAAGCGACAGGCACCCCGCACGATATCGCACGCTGGCAGTCAACATTATCCACGTTAGTCACCACAGCCACAACGGACTTCGGGGTGCACGTGCACTGGATTGACGCTGAGATAACGCCTGTAACCTGGGATTTGAAATACAACGCAGAGGTTAGCATCCACGGTCGCAGCACCGTGGTGACAACGGCCCAGGGCACCCTCACGGGCTATGGCCCCACGCTTTACGCAGGTGTCCAGGTCAGCACCCCACCCAATTACGTGGCCTGGACAGAGGTCGATTACATTCGACGCTATCCCGTACACAGCTACTTTCCAGCCTAGCCTGGCCTTGACGTTTTTCCATCTTTGGCCCCAGCTGTGCTAGCCTGCCTCCATGCCCCTGTCGGATATTTGGCGATCGCTCTTTGGTGGGACTAACCCAGAGCACCCTCCAGCCCTGGCTGAGATCACCAATGTCAAGGCTGCCCAGGAGAGCCGAGTTGCAGACGGGCTGGGGCCTGTGGAGCTGGCTGCGATCCTGAGGTCTGCCAGGCAGAACGATATCCAGGCGTACCTGGAGCTGGCTGAGTTTATGGAGGAGCGAGACCTCCACTATTACAGCCTCCTCCAGACTCGAAAGCTGGCCATAACCGGCTGTGACTGGTGCTGTGAGTCAGCCACGCCAGGCATGGATACGGACAAAGACCAGGTGGCAGCAGCCGTCAAAAAGCACGTGCTGGAGAGCCCTAACTTTACCTGGCTAGTGGCTGACCTCATGGATGCCATCTCCAAGGGCTTTGCCGTGAGCCAGCCGGTTTGGGACATCAGTGACCCAAAGATGTGGACTTACAAGGAATTTCGGAGAGTTGACCCCAGGTGCTTTGTCTTTGATGTCGACACCATGACTGAGCTGAGGCTCAAGACTCCAGGTGCTGACCAGAGTGGGGATCCTCTGCCACCAGGTCTGATTATCCATTATCCCAGGCTCAGGGCCTCAGTCCCTATCCGGGGTGGTATTGCCATGTTGGCCGCCACTACCTGGATGTTTAAGACCTTCTCAGTCAAGGACTGGATGGCATTCTCTGAGGTCTATGGGATGCCCATCAGGGTGGCCAAGTATGAGCCAGGCGTCACCACGGATGATGAGAAAAAGAGCATCAAACGGGCCCTGGCAAATTTGGGCCACGATGCTGCTGCACTCATGCCCAATACTGTGGACCTGGAGATACTGTCAGGACGTACAGGTCAGGGCACCAGTCCATATCTGGAGCTGGCTGAGTATTTTGATAAACAGCTGTCCAAGGGTGTTCTGGGTCAGACCATGACATCCGATGATGGGAGCTCACTCTCCCAGGCTAGCGTGCATGAGAAGGTCAGGCAGGACATAGCCCAGGCTGACGGCCAGAACCTGGCAGCCACGGTTATGACGTACGTCATAAAGCCATTTGTCATGCTCAATTTTGGGCCCAAGGCCTTGGCTCCCATCTGTTACCCCGAGACAGATCCCCCTGAGGATCTCAAGGCCTGGTCAGATGCAGCCGTGCCCTGGGTGCAGGCTGGCCTCCAGGTCCCTGCTGCATTCATACGCTCCAAGTTTGCGATACCGGACCCAGAGCCTGGTGAGGAGCTGGTGGGGGGAGACCTCATGCGCACGCCTGAGGAGGAGCTGATGCTGGGCCAGGCTCAGCCCGGACAGGGGCAGCCAGGGCAGCCAGGCCAGCAGCCTCCACAGGGGCAGCAGCCCCAGCCAAACCATCGGCTGGCCTTGAATGCCCAGGAGCCTCAGAGCGTGCGCACTGCAGAGCAAACCGTGGATGCTGCCATGCGAGAATGGCAGCCGATCTTGGTGCCCTACAAAGACACCATTGAGGCCATGGCCAATCGTGCTGGCTCGTTTGCTGAGTTTCTTGAGCTTCTCAAAGCTTTCCCCGAGACAGCTGACTCGAATGAGTTTGTAAAGCAGCTGGCGATCGCCGCCACAGAGACCAGGATCGTGGCAGTGGGAAAGGCATGAGTTGCCCTGCCCATGGACTCAAGGTCAGCCCTAACCATGCCAAGTTTGACCCAGGCGTGGTGCCTACAGAGGTCCTTGAGTACGTGACAAAAAAGGGGGTAAAGCCCTCCTTTTCGT
>Ga0247671_1000339_pt1 | contig 15353 bp, 17 predicted proteins | sample CNK12_metaG_FD_183039 | JGI IMG/M metagenome (GOLD analysis project Ga0247671, IMG submission 183039) | Soil microbial communities from Purdue University Martell Research Forest, Indiana, United States - CNK12 | ecosystem: Environmental > Terrestrial > Soil > Temperate forest > Bulk soil...
CCCCGGCGGGTATCCCTCGCGCGTCCGCTTGACGTCCCAGAAGCCGAAGTTCACGTACCAGCCTTCGCGCATGGGGTAGAGCGAGAAGTTCTCTCCCGCCGCACCCGGCCGAATCGGGCAGATCCACAGCGGCCACAGCCCGATCTCGCGCGCGAAGAACTGCAGGAACTCGGCGGCGCGGCCGATCGGGATGTCCACGTCCTGGATCACCGACTCCGAGTGCAGGCCCATCAGGCGCTCGATCTTCTTCGTCACGCCGACGCGGCTGTTCCAGCGCATGATCCTGGTGTACTGGCGCGAGCCCAGCCGCTTCCTGCCGTAGAGGAACCTGCGGACGTACTTGTTCTGCGCCAGCACGTTCTTCGAGCACCAGAACCAGTCGGTGTCCCAGCGCCAGAGATAGTCATGCACAGTGAGGTAGTCGTCGTGCCGCTGCGGGATCGAGCGGTAGTAGATGCGCTCGAAGGTGTAATCGCTGACGTACGGCGCCTTGTCGGTGAAGTGCGCCACGGTGATGAACATCTTGTCGGGCGCGAACACCGTGCCGTCGACGAAGTCGGCGTCGCGCGCGTTGAGGCGCCGCTCGAGCTCCTGGAAGTAGATGCGCCCGTCGAAGTAGTCGAGGTGGAAGAGATGCACGTAGGGCTTCACGGGCAGCGTCTTCGCCTTCACGCGCAGCGCGTAGCCGAGCGTGCCGTAGGAGTTGGGAAAGCCGAAGAAGAGATCCGCGTGCTCGTTGGCCGGGGTGCAGGTGACGACGCGCCCGTCGCCCAGCAGGACGTCCAGCTCGAGCACCGTGTCGTGCACGAGGCCCTGGCGGTGCGAGGAGGATTCGATGCCGATGCCCGCGAGCGCGCCGCCCAGCGTAATGGTCTTGAGCTGCGGCACCACCGCGGGCATCACGCCCTGCCGCAGGCAGGCCGCGACCAGAGCCTCGTAGGTCACCATGCCCTCGGCTTCGACCCAGCCCGCCTGCGGGTCGACCGCGAGCACGTCGCGGAAAGCGCTGACGTCGAGCCGGCGGCGCGGCTGCGCCGCCCGGTCGCGGAAGAGATTTGAAGTCTCTTTTTTTAGAGCAAGCGCGCCGCTTCCCTGCCTAAGCTGCGCGGTCAGCGCTTCTTTTTTCCTGGTATGCGGGTTGGCGCTCGTAGAGGAAGTCCCGGGTCATGGGGTAGCTCGCGCTCGAGACATTCCCCTTGGAGAACACGATCTGGAAAAGATGGGTGCGGCTCGATCGCGAGCGGAACATCTCGGCGCAGCCGTAGAGGTACACCCGCCAGATGCGGCGGAAGCGCTCGTCGAAGCGCTGCGGATCGAGCGCGCGGATGCGCTCCCAGCTGCGGTCGAAGCGCTCGGCCCACACGTCGAGCGTGAGCGCGTAGTGGCGGCGCAGGTTCTCGATGTCGAGCACCTCGAGCCCGGACCGTTCCATGGCCACGATCGTGTCGGCGAGGCTCGGGATCCAGCCGCCGGGGAACACGTACTTGCGGATGAAGAAGTCGGTCTCGGTGGTTCCGACGTGGCCGATGAAGTGGATGAGACCCAGGCCACCCGGCTTGAGGAGGTCGGCGTGCGAGCGGATCACCTCGTCGAGCTGGTCGCGCCCCGCGTGCTCGAGGCAGCCGATGCTCACCACCTTGTCGAACTGTTTCGCGCTTGTCCCGGCGCTTGTTCCAAGGTGCGTCCGGAAGTCGGAATGCATCTGCACCGCGTTCTTGATGCCGAACTTCTCGATCTGCCGACGGGCGTGCTCGGCCTGCGACCCGGTGGTATTGATGCTGGTGATGTTTACGCCGTAATGCATGGCGGCGTGCATGAGGAAGCCGCCGAAGCCGCTGCCGACGTCGACCACCTCCTCGCCCGGCGTGAGCAGCACCTTGCGCGCGACGTGGTCGGCCTTTGCGCGCTGCGCCTCCTCGAGGGTCTTCACGCCCTCGCCCCAATATGCGCAGGTGTAGAACATGTACGGATCGTCCAGCCAGAGCTTGTAGAACTCCGGCGGCAGCGCGTAGTGGTACTCGGCGTTGCTGTTCGCGCGCCGGCGGTTCGCGTTGGTGTGCATGAACTCGTGCCAGCGGTTGCGCAGGCGCACGAGCCAGGTGGCCTCGTCGGCGTGGGCTTCCATGCCGGCGGCGAGCGCCGCGGGGAGGCTGCCCTCGATGTCGAGCTCGCCGTCGAAGTAGGCCTCGAGCACCCCCACGTGGCCGTAGAGCGCCGCGCGCCGCAGCGCGCGCTCGTGACGGACCGACAGGATGAACGCCGGCGGGCTTTCCGAGTTGCGGTACTCGGACCCGTCGGGAAAGCGCACCCGGAACGGCGTCGCCGTATTGGCCCCGACCCGCTCGATCAAGACCTTAAATGCGCCTGGCATGTGCCAATTTTACCGTCATGATGGCTTCCAGCAGCCGCTGTTCCGACTTGGGGCCGAATCCGCCCAGGCTGCGCAGGCGTCCGCTGCGTACCGCCCCCTCGAGCTCCTCGAGCGAGCCCACGCCCAGTTCGCGGTAGAAGAGGCGCACCCGCTTGGGGCCGATCCCCGGCAGCCGCAGCAGATCGAGGATCCCCGCCGGGTAATCCTTACGCAACTTCTCGAGGGTCCTGCTCGTCCCGGTGTCGTGGATCTCGCGGATCTTGGCCGACAGCTCGTCGCCGATGCCCGGCATCTTCGGCAGGGGCTCTCCCGCGGCGAGCAGCGCCGGGAGGTCGTACCCGGTCGAGCGGAGCTCGCGTTCCGCGTTGCGGTAGGCGAGGACCCGGTAGGTGTTCTCGTCGCCGAGCTCGAGGAAGTCGGCGATCTCGCCGAACACGCGGGCGATGTCCTCGTTCGTCATGCGCCGTACGAACCATCGCGCTCAGGTAGGTCCATCACGCGGTCGCTGGTTGAATGACGTGCCATGAAATCGGTCAATTTTGCCAGCGTTCTCTTCGTTGCCGCGGCGCTGGGACTGTGGGCCTGCCAGCACTCCGTCCCGGGCGAAAAAGTTGCAAGTGCACTGACGAGCACGATGGCGAGGTAAGGCGCGCATCCGCCGAACGGCGCATGACGCGTGGCCGGCTCCTTGCAAGTGCAAGCAAGCGGCGGGTCGAAAGGAAATACGGCGTCATGAAGATTTGCGTTTACGGATGTCCCGGCCGGGGCGGCGAAGCGGAGCCCCATGTCTTCTACCTCGGCACGCGCCGGCTCCCCGTGGTCGCGATCCTCGACCGATGGCACGACGCCTCCCACCGCTATTTCGAGGTCAAGGCCGACGACGGTCGCTGCTTCCTGCTGCGCCACGCCCCGGCGAGCGACCACTGGGAGCTCGCGGGCGTCTACCGCACGCACAAGCCGTTGCGGCCGCGCGTGGCCGTCGTGCCGTAGCCAGGGTGCCTGATTAAAATCGGGGTCTGGCCCCGACATCCCCTTACCCCACCCAGCTCGAAGGCGATCTCCGGCTGAGGGACGGCACGCGCTTGGCAGTGCGGCCGATCCGGCCCGAGGACGTCGAGCTCGAGCTCGCGTTCTTCCGCGGGCTTTCCGCGCGCTCCCGCTACCAGCGCTTCATGCAGCACCTGAGCGAGCTGCCGCCCGAGCTGCTCACTCGCTTCACGCAGCTCGACTACGAGCGCGAGCTGGCCCTCGTCGTGCTGCACCAGGGCAGGTTCGTCGCAGTCGGCCGCTACGCGCCCCGCTCGGACGGCACGACGGCGGAATTCGCCCTCACGGTCGCCGACGAATGGCAGGGCAAGGGCATCGGCCGCGGCCTGCTCGAGCGCCTGTGCGCCAGCGCGCGCGACGCCGGCTACGCGGCGCTCTACGGAAACATCCTCGCCGACAACCACGATATGCTGCGCCTCGCCGCAAGGCTCGGCTTCACCGAGTCGTCGCGCGACGGAGCCGAGGTCGTCCTGGTTCGGCGCCTTTAAATCCACCGGACCCATCGAATCATGCGCGAAGGCTCGCTCGAAGCACCCACCCGCCACCCGCTCGACTGGAAGAACCCGGACTTCTGGGACCAGGCGAAGGCGGAGAAGGAGCTCGAGCGGATATTCGACATCTGCCACGGCTGCCGGCGCTGCGTCAGCCTGTGCACCACCTTTCCCACGCTGTTCGACCTGGTCGACGCCTCCTCGACGATGGAAGTCGACGGCGTGAAAAGGGAGGACTACTGGAAGGTGGTCGACCAGTGCTACCTGTGCGACCTCTGCTACATGACCAAGTGCCCGTACGTTCCGCCGCATCCCTGGAACGTCGACTTCCCGCACGTGATGCTGCGTGCGAAGGCGATCAAGTTCGATAAGGGCGTCAAGGTCCGCGACCGGCTGCTCTCCTCGACCGATGCGATGGGCAGGCTCGCCGCCATCCCGGTCGTGGCGCAGGCCGTCAATCTGGTCAATCGCACCCCGCTCGCGCGCACGGTCATGCAGTCGGCGCTCGGCGTGCACAAGGACCGCCAGCTTCCCCCCTACACCGCGAAGCGGTTCCGTTCCCACGCGGAAAGGTCGAAGCCTTTTCCGGCAAAAGACGCGCCCGATGCGCCTGGCAAGGTGGCCATCTTCGCGACCTGCTACGTGAACTACAACGAGCCGGCGATGGGCCACGATCTCGTCGCGATCCTGCAGCACAACGAGATTCCGTACGTCGTGGTGGACCACGAGGTGTGCTGCGGCATGCCCAAGCTCGAGCTTGGCGACCTCCACGGGCTTGATGCTTTAAAGGAGAAAAATATTCCAGTACTGGCGCGGTACGCACGCGAGGGCTACGCAATCCTCGCCGCCGTCCCCTCCTGCGCCCTCATGTTCAAGCAGGAGCTCCCGCTCATCTACCCGGACGACCCCGATACGATCGCGGTACGCGATGCCATGTTCGACCCGTTCGAGTACTTCGTGCTGCGCAAGAAGGCGGGCCTCCTCAAGACCGACTTCAAGCAGGGTCTGGGCAAGGTGTCCTACCACGTTCCCTGCCACGCGCGGGTGCAGAACATGGGACAGAAGACGCGCGAGCTGCTCGAGTCGATCCCGCACACCGAGTTGAAGACCGTCGAGCGCTGCGCCGGCCACGACGGCACCTGGGGAGTGAAGGTGGAGTACTTCGACAACTCGATGAAGATCGGCCGCCCGGTGTTCAGGCAGATGGCCGAAGGTGAGCCCGATTACCTCGCCTCCGACTGCCCGATCGCCGCGCGCCACATCCAGCAGGGCATCGGCGATGAAGCCAAGGCGCAAAAAGCCCATCCGCTGACCCTCCTGCGCAAGGCGTACGGCATTTGAGCTGGTGTTCCGCCGAATGGCGCATCGCGAGGAGGTGGAGGCAGCTCGCGGCTTCATCGATGCTCTGCACGCATGGCGGGGCGCCACTTCGTGCAGCCGGCTGGAAACGATCCGCACTGGGGTCCTTCGCTCCCAGCGGCCAGCGGACGCGCGTCAACGGATAACGTGGAGCCGCTTCGAACACGCGCGGGTGATTGTTACCCGGGTATCGAGGCGGATGTCGTCAAGGCGTGGTACTTCCGCCGCCTGAGAAGCCAAGGGGCGCCGGCCTGTCCGGCAGCGGCCGCAGCCTCGATGCCACGCGGAACAAGAAATTCCTAGGCGCCCGACGACGGCTCATTGCCTTGAGCTAGAGTGGCGCACCGATGAGACGTCTATTGAGAACATGGGGTCCGTCCCTGTTTCTCATGTTGAACTGCTGCGCCACGTCCGTGCCGATCCCCCCAGGGGCGCTGGTGTTCGGCGTGCTGGGCGACGCGCCCTACACGCAAGCCGAGATCGGGCGGCTCGACGCCGTGATCGACCGCATCAACGCCGAGCCGCTCGCGTTCGTCGTGCACGTCGGTGACATCGGCTCGAGCACGCCCGAGCAGGCGTGCGGCGACCGCTGGCTCGAGGCGCGCAAGAAGCAGCTTGCGCGCATCCGCCATCCCTTCCTCCTGATTCCCGGCGACAACGAGTGGAGCGACTGCCAGCAGCCGATCGAGCGGCTGAAGGCGTGGCGCACGCTTTTCTGCAATCCCAATTTCCCTAAGATGGAGCAGCAGGCCGGCGAGTATTGCGAGCACGTGCGCTGGGAGCAAGGCGGCTGGGTTTTCGTCGCGCTCAACGTGCCCGGGCCGGACAACCACATCCGGCATCCCGAGAGCGAGCCGCGCATGCGCGCGGTCTTTGCCTGGCTCGACGAAGCCGCGAAGCTCGCGACGAACTCGAAAGGGCTGGTCGTCCTGATGCAGGCCAATCCGTTCAGGCCCTTCGTGCGCGACGGCTTCGCCCCGCTGCGCGAGCGCCTCCAGGACCTCGCCGCGCGCCGGCCGCGCAGAATCATCCTGATCCACGGCGACACGCATCTCTCCCGCGACGACGAGCCGCTGCCTGGCATGCGCCGCATCGAAGTGTGGGGCTCGCCTTTCGTGGACTGGACCCGCGTCGATCTACCCTGAGAGAGGTCCCCATGCGCAGCTTGTCCATAGCTCTTAGCCTCGTCCTGGTCTCGGTCCTGTGGACGATCAACGGCCTTGCCCAGGAAAAGCTGCCGCGCATCAAGGTCATCGCGACCGGCGGCACGATCGCGAACACGCCCTCCGGGCGGCTGCACGCCGGAGAAGTGGCGGAAGCAATCCCGCAGCTGAAGGAGGTGGCGCGGCTCGAGGTCGAGGAGCTGATACGCGTGGGAAGCAGTGCCATCACAGTCGCCAACTGGCTCACGCTCGCAAAGCGCATCAACGAGATCCTGGCGAAGGACGAGGGCGTGAAGGCGATCGTGGTCACGCACGGCTCGAACACCGTCGAGGAGACGGCCTACTTCCTCGGCCTTACGGTGAAAAGCGACAAGCCCGTGGTGCTCACCGCCGCGCAGCGCCAGTTCGGCACCCTTTCATCCGACAGCCCGAAGAACTTCCTCCAGGCAGTGCGCGTCGCCGCAAGTGACGCGGCGCGCGGCAAGGGCGCGCTCGTGGTCACGAACGACACCATCATCGCGGCGCGCGAGGTGACCAAGGAAATCAGCTATCGCCTCGAGACCTACAGCGGCAAGGACCTCGGCGTGCTCGGCTTCGTCGACGACGACCGGGTGACGTTCTACCGGCAGCCGGTCCGCAAGCACACCTCGGCTGCGCCGTTCGACATCGGCGCGCTGCAGAAGCTCCCGCGCGTCGACATCGTCTACACGTACGCCGACGCAGACGGAGTGCTCGCCGAGGCGGCGGTGGAGCGCGGCAAGGCCGAAGGTCTGGTCGTCGCCGCCTTCCCGACCGGCTCGCCCAGTCCGGCGATGGACCTGGCGCTCTCGAGGCTCGCCGGCAAGGGAATCCCCGTCGTCATCACCAACCGGGGCGGCATGGGTCGCGTACGCGACACGCGCGCAGGCGCCGCCGACGCCAAGCGCTTTTATCTCTGGGGAGACAACCTCACGCCGCAGAAGGCGCGGGTCCTGCTCATGCTGGCGCTCACGCGCACGCGCGACGCGGCTGAGCTCCAGCGCATCTTCGACGAGTACTGAAGGCCCGGCCTAGCGTGCGCTGCCGTTGATGCGGCCCATCACCTCGGACTCGGCCTCGACCCAGTCCTCGAGCTCGTGCCCCGGCTCGAAGTTGCGCTCCTTGGCGCGGAAATAGGCGGCTTCCGCGATCCGGCGCCGGGTATCGTCGCCGGCGGTTTGCGCCTGCACGCCACTCGAAGCAGCAGCCCGGATGTCGGGCCTGGGCGTCGCTTGGGTTGGCTTGCGCGGGATCTGGCGGCGTTCTTTGCTGTCGGGCATGGTGTTCTCCTGCATGTTGCCTGCGAACGCGAGCGTAACAAAATTGCGCGCGCGCTTCCAGCGCGCTAGCGCACCGGCGCGTCGATCACCACGCGCACCGCGGCAGCGTCGTTCGCCACCGGCCCGCTCGCGCCCTGCAGGTCTCCGGGCTGGGCGACGGCGCCGCCGCTCTTCGATACCCGCGCCGTCACCACGACTTTCGGAAACGCGGAGAGCTTCAGCGCCGGGCTCATCGCCATCGAATCGTCGAGCGCGAAGCGATAGGGCAAATCGCGCACGCGCACGCGCGCCACCGCGAGCGGCATCGGCGGGCCCTCGGCCGCGCGCGCGAACACGAACACCGTGTCTTCTGGCGAGACCTGGTCTTTCAGGTTCGGCGCAAGCGACACCGTGCCCCGCAGGCCTGAAGGAGAAGGCGGCTTTGGAGAGGTGGATGGTTTTTCATTAGCGAGGGAGCGGGCCTCTGCCACGTTCTGCTGGATTGCGCGCGCGTCCTCGGTGTTGGGCTCGACGTACGCGAGCATGCGCTCCCAGTGCTTCGCAGCAGCGCCGAAGTCCTTGCGCTCGAACGCCGCGGAGCCGGCGAGCGCCAGCGCCTTGAGGTTGCCCGGCTCGATCTCGAGCGCGCGCAGCGCGAGCTGTTCCGGCTCGCCCTGCAGGCTCTGGCCGCGCGCCATGGCCAGCACGTCGGCGAGATCGGCGAGGAGCTGCGCGTCGCGCGGCGCGAGCTTCGCGGCGTTGGCGTAAGCAAGGGCGGCCTCCCCGTAGCGCCCCATCACGCCGTAGGAGCGCCCGAGGAGCTTCCAGCCGGTGACGTCGTCGGGGTTCTCGCGCAGGCGCGCGGCGAGCCGCTCGACCATGGCCTCGACCTGCGCGCGCGAGGCGTGGAGCTGCCCTTCGCGGTCGATGGCCCCGGGGGTACCCACGAGGACGTAGAGCAAGACGGCGACCAGCGGCACGGCGGCGGCGAGCCCCCACGCGAAGCGGCGCCCCGGCGGCTCGACCGCCGGCCTGTCGGGCGGCCGCGCCGGCGGCGCGTCGGGCTGGCCGGCATCGCGCAGCGCGCGCGCCTCCAGCTCGGCGCGGGCGCGCTCGTAATCCTCACGCGCCAGGGTGCCCGCGGCGAGGTCGGCGTCGAGCTCGCGCAGCTGATCGCGGTAGATCGCCGCGTTCGCGGCGACGCGCGAGGGGGGCGCAGCGTTTTTCCGCGTGAGGAGCGGCCGCAGCACCCAGGCGATGACGGCCGCCGCCGCCACGGCGCCGGTCAGCCAGAAGAGCGTCATTCGAGCAGCTGCGCGGCGCGGCGGCGCTCGGCCTCGGTGAGCTCGGGCGGCGGCTCCCTCTTCCTCACCCTGCGCACGAGGAGCCAGACGCCGAGCGCGAGCAGCACGAACGGCCCGGCCCAGAGCGCCACCGTGGTCGCCTTGAACGGCGGCCGGTAGAGCACGAAATCGCCATAGCGGGCGACCATGAAGTCGATCACGTCGCGCTCGCTCTTGCCGGCCTTGAGCTGCTCGCGGATCTGGTTGCGCAGGTCCTGGGCGAGCGCGGCGTTGGAGTCGGCGATCGTCTGGTTCTGGCACACGAGGCAGCGCAGCTCGTGCGCGAGCGCCGTCACGCGCCGCTCGAGGGCCGGATCCTCCTGTCCCCTCGCCTGGAACGCGAGGACGACGAGAAGAGAAAGCAATAAGAGCCTAGCCACCTTTCGCCAGCTCCTCGATGAGCGGGCGCAGCTTCTTCTGCGTGATCTCCGGCGTGAGCGGCCCGACGCGCTTGTAGCGGATGATTCCCTTGCGGTCGATCACGTAGGTCTCGGGCACGCCGTAGACGCCGTAGTCGATGGCGATGCGGCCCGCCGCGTCGAAGGCGATGACCTTGAAGGGATCGCCGTTCCTCTTGAGCCACGGCAGGGCGTCCTCGCGCGCATCCTTGTAGTTCAGGCCCACCACCGGGGCGATTCCCGAGCGCGCGAGCTCGCTCACCACGGGATGCTCGACGAGGCACGGCGGGCACCACGACGCCCACACGTTCAACACCCACACCGTGCCGAGCATGTCCTTCTCCGAGAACATCTTGTCGGGCTGCTGCAGGAGCGGCAGCTCGAACGCGGGCGCCGGCTTGCCGATGAGCGGCGAAGGCACCTCGCGCGGGTCGAGCCGCAGACCGACGGCGAGAAGCCCCACCAGCGCCAGGAAACCCGCGATGACGAGCCAGAACCTCAAACCGCGACCTCGGTCGTCGTCCTGCGCTGCTCCCGGAGCGGGAAGCGGTAGCGGCGGTCGCTCGCGGCGCACACCCCGCCGATGGCCATGATGAGGCAGCCCGCCCAGATCCAGTCGACGAAGGGCTTATGCTGCACCTTGACGAGCCAGGCGCCCTGCTTTCCGTCCTGCTTGCCGCCCGGCTCCTCGAGCGCGTCGCCGAGCGACACGTAGAGGTCGCGCGTCAGCCCGGGGTGGATCGCCGCCTCGGTCATCACCTGCTCGGCCACCGGGTACATGCGCCGCTCGGGATACATCGTGGTTACGGGCTTTCCATTCCGGGTAACTTCAATCTTGGCTTGCGCGGCGCTGTAGTTCGGGCCGCGCACCGGCGAGACGCTCTCCAGCCGGAACACGTACCCGGCCAGCTCGATCGTGTCGCCCGGGCGCATCTTCGCGTCGCGGTCGCTCTCGTAGCCCTTCACCAGCGTCACTCCGACGACGAACACCGCGACGCCGAGGTGCGCAATGAACATCCCCCAATACGCCCTGGAATTCCTGGGTCTTTTTTTCAGAGTCAAAACCCCGGCCAGGACGATCCATGCCGCCAGCGCGAGGCCGAAGCCGACGAGCGCGTGCCATTCGCCGAGGGCGAACGGGAGGATCAGGCCGAGCGCCAGGCTCACGCCGAGCGCCCAACGCAGCAGGACCGCGAGCTCCGGCAGGCTCACGCGCTTCCAGCGCGCGAGCGGTCCCACGCCCATGAGAAAGAGCGCGGGCGCCATCAGCGGCACGAACACCGCCTCGAAATATTGCGGTCCCACCGAGATCTTGCCGACGCCGAGGGTATCGATCAGGAGCGGATACAGCGTGCCGAGGAACACGGTTCCCGCCGCCGCCGCAAGCATGACGTTGTTGGCCAACAAAAAGCTTTCCCTGGAAATCGGATCGAAGCTCCCGCCCATTCCGATGCGCGCCGTGCGCCACGCGTAGAGCGCGAGCGCGCCGCCGATCAGGAAGGCGAAGAGTCCCAGGATGAAGATGCCGCGCCTCGGGTCGGTGGCGAACGCGTGCACCGAGGTGAGCACGCCCGAGCGCACGAGGAACGTGCCGAGGAGCGACAGGCCGAAGGCGATGATGGCGAGGAGCACGGTCCAGCTGCGGAACGCGCCGCGCTTCTCGGTGACCGCGAGCGAATGAATCAGCGCGGTGCCGACGAGCCAGGGCATGAACGAGGCGTTCTCCACCGGGTCCCAGAACCACCAGCCGCCCCAGCCGAGCTCGTAGTAGGCCCAGCCGCTGCCGAGCGCGATGCCGAGCGTGAGGAACGACCACGCCACCGTAGTCCAGGGCCGCGACCAGCGCGCCCAGGCCGCGTCGAGCCGGCCCGAAAGCAGCGCCGAGACGGCGAAGGCGAAGGCGACCGAGAAGCCGACGTAGCCCATGTAGAGCATCGGCGGGTGGATCACCATGCCGGGGTCCTGCAGCAGCGGATTCAGGTCGCGGCCGTCCGCCGCCGCCGGGAACAGGCGGTTGAACGGGTTCGAGGTGAAAAGCATGAAGGCGATGAAGCCCGCGCTCACCAGCCCCATCACGCCGAGCACGCGCGCCGTCATCTCCTCCGGGAGGTGGGCGCTGAAGAGCGTCACCGCCGTCATCCACACGCCTAGCATCAGGCACCAGAGGAGCAGCGACCCTTCGTGGCCGCCCCAGGCGCCGGCGATGCGATAGTGAAGCGGCAGCGCGCTGTTGGAGTGCTGCGCCACGTACTCCACCGAGAAGTCGTTGCTGACGAAGCTGTAGACCAGGCAGCCGAAGGCGGCCGCGACCAGCACCGCCTGCGCCTGCGCCGCGGGGCGGGCGAGCGACATCCAGGCGAGGTTGCCTTTCGCAGCCCCTGCGAGCGGGAGAGTGCCCTGGATCAGGGCCACCGCCAGCGCCAGCGCGAGCGCCAGCTGTCCGAGCTCTGGAATCATGGGTTGGCTTTCTTCGCGGCGCGGTGCGCCTTCTCGACGGCTTCCTTCGCCTCCGGCGGCATGTAGTTCTCGTCGTGCTTGGCGAGCACCTCGCGCGCATGGAACACGCCGTCTGCTTGCAACTGGCCCTGCGCCACCACCATCTTGCCCTCGCGGAAGAGATCGGGCAGCGAGCCGCGGTAGACGACCGGGATGGCCTTCGCCGTGTCGGTCACGGTGAAGCTCACATCGACGCCGCTGCGCTTGACGCTGCCCGGCTCCACGATGCCGCCGATGCGGAAGGTGCGGCCGAGCGGCGCTTCTTTCGCCGCGACCTGGGTCGGGCTGAAGAAGAACACCAGGTTCTTCTGGAACGCCTGCAGCACCAGCGCGGTCGCGACGCCGAGCGCGATCACGCCGAAGGCGATCGCCGCCATGCGCTTGTGCCTGGGTTTCATGGCCTCATTCTATCCGCCGGGAAGGCCCGGCACGCTCGCAGCGGCGCACCCGGCGGAAAAGAAATACCACTTCGAGCGCCAGGGCTGCGAACGTCACGCCGTAAGAGGCCCAAATGAAGAAGCCGTGGCTCATTCGCGCTCCCGGATCATGCAGCGCACGCGCACCAGCACCGCCGCGATCGAGTACAGCCAGAACGCGAGCGCCATGAGGAGCATGCCCGTCAGCATGGTCGCGGCCATGCTGGGCGCGCGGGTCATGCTCACCGACGCGCCTTGGTGCAGCGTGTTCCACCACTGCACCGAGTAGTAGATGATCGGCACGTTCACGGCCCCGACGATCGCGAGAAGCGCGGATGCGCGGTCGGCGCGCCGCGGCTCGTCGATGGCCGCGTGCAAAGCCATGAACCCGAGGTACAGAAAGAGCAGGATCAGCTCCGAGGTGAGGCGCGCGTCCCAGACCCAGTAGGTGCCCCACGTCGGCCGGCCCCACAGCGATCCCGTCCAGAGCGCGATGAAGGTGAAAAGCGCCCCGGTCGGCGCGAGCGCCTGCGCCATCATGAACGACAGGCGGGTGTTGAACGCCAGGCCGACGGCCGCCCATCCGGCCATCACGAGGTAAATGAACATCGACATCCAGGCGGCGGGCACGTGGATGAAGATGATGCGGTAGACCTCGCCCTGCTGGGCGTCGGTGGGCGCCGCTACGAGGCCGACGTACAGGCCGGCCACGGCAAGCAGCGCCGCGCCGGCCGCGCACCAACGCGCGATCGTGCCGGCCAGCGGGAAGAAGGTCTGCGGCGAGGCGAACCAGAACCAGCGGACGGTCGTCGAATTCATGCCCTCATTTTCATCCCAAGGATCATTCCATCGATATGCGCAATGCGGCGGCAATCGCCCAGGGCGAAAACGCCGCCGCGAGCACGAGCAGCGCGCCGAGCAGCAGGAGCTGGCCCTCGGGCCCGAGCCCCGCGCCCGCCATCTCGACCGCTCCGGCGCCGAGGATCAGGACCGGAACGTAGAGCGGCAGCACGAGCAGCGCGAGCAGCACTCCGCCGCCGCGCAAACCCAGTGTGAGCGCGGCGCCGATGGCGCCGATCAGGCTGAGCACCGGCGTGCCCAGGAGCAATGATAAGGCGAGCACGCCGTAGAGTCCGGGAGCGAGGTCGTACTGCAGCGCGATGAGCGGCGCGATGGCGACGAGCGGCAGCCCGGACACCAGCCAGTGCGCGAGGCCCTTCGCCGTCACCACCACGCCCAGGGGCGCTGCGCCGAGCAGCATCTGCTCGAGCGTGCCGTCGGCGTGGTCGGCGGCGAACAGCCGCCCGAGCGAGAGCATCGAGGAGAGCAGCGCCGCCACCCAGATCACGCCCGGGGCGATCGAGCGCAGCAGGTTCGGCTCGGCGCCGACGCCGAGCGGGAACAGGCTCGCCACGATGACGAAAAAAAGCAGCGCCGTGGCGACGTCGCTGCGCCGGCGCAGCGCGAGGAGCAGGTCGCGTTGGACCACCGCGCGTGCGACCGCCAGCATTCAGGCGCCGCGGCCCAGGTCGACCACGCGCGTGCTGCGGATGCCTGCCTCCTGGTGCGTGGTGTAGACCACCGCGCCGCCGCCTTCCACCTGTTTTTCCAAGAGATCATTAAGCAGCGAGATGCCTTGGGCATCGAGCGTGGCAAACGGCTCGTCGAGGAGCCAAAGCGGCGCCTCCGATACCAGCAGGCGCGCGAGCGCCGCGCGCCTGCGCTGTCCCTGCGAAAGCTTGCGTACCGGCAGGTCCGGCACGCGGAGCCGCGCGAGCGCCTCGGCCAACGCCTCGCTCCTCGCCGGCCGGCCGCTGAGCCGGCAGGCGATCTCGAGGTTCTCGCGCGGGGTGAGATCGTCCTTCACCGCAGGCGCGTGCCCGATGTAGACCAGCTCGCGGGCATAGTCCTCCTTGAGGCTCGCGATCGGCTGCCCCTTCCAACGCACTTCGCCGGCGCTCGGCCGGGCGAGGCCGCAGAGGATACGCAGCAGGCTCGTCTTGCCGCTGCCGTTCGCGCCCGCCACGCGCAGCAGCTCGCCCTGGGCGAGGACGAAGGAAACCGCGCGGAACAGGGTCCGCGCGCCGCGCTCGCATTCGAGCTCCGCCGCTTCGAGCATGCGGCTATTGTTGCAGAAACCCGCCTGAGCCGATTACTGCCTCGCGTACTTGGTGACGTTCTTCAGCGCGACCTCGGCGCCGTAGACGTTGCCGCGTGCGTCGACCGCGACGCCTTCGGCTACGTTTTCCTTATCGGGCTCGGGACCGGTGCCGGGAATCATCGTCCTCACCACGCCGTCCTTCGCGCTGCCGATGCGAATGCCTCGGCGGAACCCGGGATTCAGCTTGGCGGACGACTGATGATCAGAGACGTAGAGCGTGTCGTTCGCGTCGACGTAGATCGCGGTCGGACGGCCGAACTGCCTCCACTGCGCGAGAAACCTGCCGTCCTGGTCGAAGATCTGGATGCGGTTGTTGCCGCGGTCGCCGACGAAGACGCGGCCGCTCGAGTCCAGCGCGATCGCATGCAACTCGCCGAACTCGCCCGGCCCTGTGCCTTTACCTCCCCAGGTCCGGATGAACTTTCCGTCCTTCGAGAACTTCACGATGCGCGCATTGGAGCTGCCGCCATGGCCATCGGCGACGTAGATGTCGCCGTTGGGCGCCGTGACGACAGCCGAGGGCCGATTGAAGGTCTCGTTTGTCTCGCCGGCGACGCCCGGCCGGCCGAGCGTCATGAGCACCGTTCCGTCCGGGCTGAACTTGGTGACGGTATGGCCCTTGCCGTCTTTCCCGTCGGCGTCGGCGACGAAGACGTTGCCTTCGCGATCGACGTGGATCGCGTGCGGGAACACGAAAAGGCCACTGCCGAAGCTCTGCACCAGCCGGCCTGACGGATCGAACTTCAGGACCGGCGCAAGGCTCGAACCGGCGCAGGTGTTGTCGCCGCAGCGCTCGAACACCCACACATTGCCGCTGCGATCGACATCGAC
>Ga0247671_1000357_pt1 | contig 14991 bp, 10 predicted proteins | sample CNK12_metaG_FD_183039 | JGI IMG/M metagenome (GOLD analysis project Ga0247671, IMG submission 183039) | Soil microbial communities from Purdue University Martell Research Forest, Indiana, United States - CNK12 | ecosystem: Environmental > Terrestrial > Soil > Temperate forest > Bulk soil...
AAGTCGCGCCAGAAGCGGCGCAGCAAGGAATTTCTGCGGCAGATTTGGAGAAAGCTACGAATGAGATGTACGGTCAAGACTTTGTTCCTCAGAGTCAGCCGTCGCCGAGTGAAGCTCAATCTCCCGACGCAGTAGAAACTGAACCCGCGCCAGAACTTGAAACAGCAGCCCCCGAAGCCAAAGGAGGCCAAGCGGATTTGACCGATGAGGAAAAAGGATTACTGAACGAACTCCGGGCGATGAAAGAAATCACCGGAACGCCGTTCAAGACTCTTTCGGATCTCGTCAAGGCATACAAGGAACTGCAATCGACGTACACGAAAGAACACGAATTCGTGACGAAAGCCAAGCCGGTTGAGCAGCTCGTATCAAGCGCGATTGCCGATCCGAACCTTGCACAGTACTTGGCGCAAGCGAAGATGTTGTACGATAATCCCCAACTTGCATCGGCGTATGTCGGTCAGGGTGGAAGGGTGGACACACCGCCCGACCCCAGGTCTTATAATATGTTCGACGAAGCGGACTTAGGCCGGTATCAGAAAGACTTATCCGACTATAACGCCCGCGCCGTTGATGCACGAATCAACGCACGACTCGCAGGGATTGAATCGCAGACCCGACTTGAAAAGATGAAGAGTGAACTCAAGCAGGTGTACGGCGAAGCAAACCCCGATGAGGTCTTGTCGTGGATTCAGTCTAAGGGGAACAACTGGAATCTTGTAGATGCTTACAAGGTAAAGGAGTTCGACAACATTGAGACTCGCGCAATGGAAAAGGCGCGCAAGGAACTAACCACTAAACTCGAACAAGCAAACAGAGGCACGCAACCGCAGGCAACAACTTCGGGAGCAAAGCAGACCGTCAAGATCGACGATATTCTCACCTACATTTCAAAGTACGGCGGGGAAGCGGCGAAGAAAAAGTACGGCCCGCAGAACTTCGAGAAGGCTATGCGTGAGAGCGTGAACTTCTAAATAAGAAAGGTAAGGAAGTAAATGACAGTATCATATGGCTACGGGGGTTTCGCTCCCGGAACCAGTCACCAAAACGTCCGCAAGGCCTGGGATACTCTACTCCACGAGCAGGTGTTGAATAAGAGCGCGTGGCGGGGGTTGACGGGTCAGGACAAAACGGGCGAAGGTTCGCTCGATGCGGAAACCGTAAATAAGCCTATCGTTCTGAAAACCCAGCTTGGAAAAGAATCGGGCGACCAGATCACGATGGGTTTGGTTGCTTCAAATGTGAAGCAGTCATGGGTCAGCGCGACGGACGCGAACAACTGGTTCAACATGGGCGTTTCCGGCAACACGCAGTTGGTGGATTCGGAATCGTCCTTGACGCTCTACAACGCAAAGGTCAAGATTGCTCACCAGCGGTTCGGTGTGCAGATTGACGGAAAACTCACGCTCCAACGGACTCCGTATGATCTTCAGCGCGTAGCGAAGGATCGTGTCGCAGAACAGATGACGTATTTCCTGGATAACGCCGTTTTCATGGCGTGTTATGCGGGATATTCGGCGAATGTGTTCCGCGAGCTCGGCGTTACGGCAGCCGTGCCTACTGCCCATCCGAATCAGATTTACGGCAAGGGTCAGACGGCACTCGTTAATGTGACGGCGGCTGACGTTCTGGATACCGTCGGACTCGAAATCATCCGCGTATTCTGGGAAACAGCCAACATCAACCCGATCATGGTTGACGGTGATCCGCACGGGCTTCTGTACGTTCATCCGACTAACGGAAAGACGTTGAGGGCCGACTCTGCGTGGATTGACGCAAACGCTTTCGCGCAACCGCGTGGTAATGATAACCCCATTTTCCAGAATAAACTCGGACAGTGGGGTGGTCTGGTCGTGAAGGAATCGAACAAGATTTCAACCGAGTTTGATCCCACTCAGATCACGATTACTGGCGGCCTTATCACTGGTTCGGGCGGAGCAGCGCACGCTATTGACGCGCCCACGATGGATGCTGGAACTCCGGCGGCCAACGTGTATATGTGTACGCTCGTCGGAGCAAACGCCGTCGCACGGGCCTTCGCGCTTGAGTCCTACATGGTTCGTCGTAAGGAAGATGATTACGAGAACATCTACGGGTTCGGCGGGGGATTCATCTACGGTGACAGACGTGCGGACTTTGCTCTCTCGCAGGATTCAGGCGTGGATAGCACGGTTAAGAATCAGTCCGGTGCCGTTTGCCACTTCTTCGGGCCTACGGTGAGCGTACCTACCGTGTGGTCATAAAGGGAAAGGAGAATAAACCAATGAAATACGTGATTCTTCTGACTCTGGTGTGTGCCTCTCTTTCGTTCTCTCAGCAGGTTTATACTGGGGGTACGGTTCAGGGTAATCACATCTTTGACCAGACCGCGTTCTACACGAAAGCTTCCTACACTAACACTCAGACGGATACGACTGGCTGGTTCACGGTTGAACCCTTCCGTGAATTGGCGGCTCTGATTACTTCGAGCGATAGCGGGGTAGCCGATGTGTACTTCGATGCACGTAACAGCTTCCAGATTAACACCAACGCCTACACGACATACCAGGATTCTTTGAAACTGGCAGACAGTGTGGCCGGGGGCGCTAACTCTGGGGAGATGCACATAACTCTCTTTAAGACAACGACTCTTAATCGTTTGCTCCAACCTGCGAATAATCAGCTTCGTATTCGTGTGGCGCGTCGGAGTGCCGGGAACGGCACAACGGCGGGACGAGTGATGAGGGTGTGGCTTATCCGGGAGAACTAGGGTAACGTAGGAGGGGGTGGCCCATACATTCAAAATAGGCCCTCTGCGGGCGAATAGTCAAAGGTTATGGCTACCCCCTTCCTACTGTTTAAGAGGACAAGATGCTTTCTGGTACTGACAGATCGAAACACATTCTAAGTCGCGCAAGGATGATTCTTGGGACGGCTGATGATACGATGGTGCAATCGGAACAGATATTTTTGATTGCATCGGAGAAACAGCGTGAGATCGCAGAGGAATACAACGTAATCGAATCCTCGATGACCCTTCCCATTGTGTCGGGTACGACGAATTACGATCTCACGACTTCGAGTGGGAATCCTACGGGGTTCAATCGACTGAAATTACTTGCGCCACCTTTAACCTCGCGTTCGATAATTTACGAACTTGACGTTAATGAGATGGACTTCTACCAGAGGTACACCCGTGTTTCTACCGGGCTACCCATTTGGTATATCAAGATTTTTCAGGGGATGCTTTCTTTCTTTCCTACACCCACGGCTACGGAAAACTGGACGGTGTATTTTTACAAGAGTCCCACGACTACGATCAGCAAAACGGTAGGGCCGGAAACCCCTTCGGCGTTTGATACTGCGTTAGTTTTCGGGGCGGTGGCTGAACTCGCGCCATCTTTGGGAAAGCCCGAACTGGCACAACTTTATCTGCCTATGTACGAGCAGGAAATCGAAAAAGGAATTGGTCGGTACAGAGGCACTCGTACCGAAATGAAACAGATTACTTACCGGGACATCTGACATGGCCGACAACACGCCTATCGTGAATCAACTCTCAGTCAATCTCTCACTCATCTTAGATGATGCGGTGAGTGGGGCTGATAACGGAATAGCCGCCGCCTCAGACGGTATGTGGGCTACTGCCGTAAAGAGAAACGCATACCTTAATGAAGCCTTCCGGTGGATAGCTTGCGCGATGATCGACAAGTACGGGGTAAGCGCGGGTGCAGACTACGTTCAAGGCTTAATTGCTACTCAGACTCCGACTTTCTCAGCATCGGGAACGAGCGTAAACAAAGATTATCTCTACCCACTGCGACTTTTTAAGACGGGAACGGGTGATTCATTCTACCTCTCCAAGAGAGCTTCACTGGACGATGACTTCATGCCCTGGATTACGAACTTCTACGTGGTCGAAGCGGGGAAGATTTACGCCTACACTCGGACTTCCGGGACTTTAGCCGCGCTTGGTTCTGGTACGGGGACGTTCTACTACATCAAAGCCGACAGGGTAGATACGAATGGAGCGGATGTAGCGAGTAACACCACACCAGATATTACCCTGAATCGCAGATGGTACGATGCGTGTGTTTTATACGCGGCAAGTCGCGCAGCGTTTGATAAAAGCGTGATCGACAATGATCCCGCATGGTCGGATAAGGCAAACAGGTTCTACGTTGGTGCAATGGAGAAACTTCCGAAATAGTCATGGGCTCACAGCAAAAGCCGATTTTGGAGATTGCGAAGTTTGGCTTCGCGGATAACGTCCGGGCGGATCGTAATAGACTCCCCGGTATGTGCCGCGCTATCGTGAATACGGCTCCCAATCTTTCCGGTTCAGGAGAGAGAATCCGTAGGGGTTATACCGCTTACACGGCAGTCACGGCTCCGACTGGAACGCAGATTTTGCAGGTGGCTCCGGTACAAAGTCCAAGCCAACAAGACGTTCATATCTGGTTTTCAACGAACGGTGTGTACCAAAGTCCATACTGGATAAACTCATCCCCGTACTCGAATGGGAATACGAATGTCAAGGTGAGCGAGGTTTTCGGGACAACCGGAACTCCCTTTGACCCTACGAATGGAGATGTGAGCTTTCCGGTTGATCACAAGACGATGGTAATAGCTAATCTCGCTACAACGGGGAACGCGGTGGCAATGGGATTCACCACGACAATAGTAAACACGACGGGATATTTCAATAACTTCTGCGTTTACAACGTCACGAAGAATAACTACGCCTTCTGCAAGTCCTACACACAGTCTGGGGGAACGGGAACATTTATCTTTGTTGAAACGCTCGTTGTGGATGCAAATAAACTCAACTGGGCAACGGGCGATACGTTTGTGTTTACACGCAATTTCCACAACAATCTTACCTTCGCTGCGACGTATAACACGGATCTCGCTAATGCCCCAATAGTGAACTCCGATAAGTCAGTAATCCGGTTTTCGGGTGGACAGAGTTCGGCGGCGGGGAATGTGGGAATAATTTCACAGTACATAAACCGTACCTTCTGGCCCCAGGATTCGACAAATACATTCACGTTCACTGGGACGTATGTTTCGGAACGTAGGTTAAAGCCAGTCGATGTTCGTATAACGGACATTGATGCAACGATAGGCACGATGATTGCACCTTCTGCGGGATTCACGGCTCTTCCCGATAATTCAACCTACTGGCTTGCCATTGCTCCGATTTACGACTACTACCAGATAGGTGAACTTCAAAGATATGAAACCGTTAATACGCACTATTCAAACGCAAGTAACACAAACCGGAACTATATAGCCTCCGGTGCTTCGTTTGTTCTTCGTACCGGGGCATCCATTATCGCCGCGACGCTGAATAAGAGAATAACCGGGTTTGCGTTTTATGTGGCGCAGGATATTGGAGATACAAGAACGACTGGCAGGCAGTCACAGTATTTCTATGTGTCCCAGACATCACTCGTAAATGCTAATAAGATTGGCGCGGCACTTGTCGGACAATGGGCGTTGACGTACAACTCAACTATCGGCTATTTTGCTGTCACGATAGGTATAGGTGGGGCAGAGTGGGCGGCAAGGGGTAATGATTATACGACCGACGCGGGGATTGTTGAGGTTCCCTCTGATACGATGTATGCTTATTCAGACGAACTTGTTCTTGGCAGTAGGAGATTTCTCACCAATGTTTATGTGACATCAGAAGGAATCCCCAACAGGGATAATCTCTGGACGAATCCTATTGGAGCAAACGCCGATATAAATGCCGGGATTGTGGCGATAGACATGTTCTCTAATGAGGATGGGTTCTATCGTTTGCGAGCAGAACCTACCGTTGGCACAAAGATCAATGGGATGAGAATTACAGGCCTAGAGGATGTCCTTGTTCTCAAGGATAGGGGCGCACTTCATGGACGCTTAATCGTGGACTCAGATGGTATCCCCGATTTTATCTGGTCGGTACTTTCTCACGACATAGGTTGCTCGACGTTACGGGGACATACTTTCTCGGACGATGCCTGGATTTACTTCGCAGGCTACGATGATATTTACCGTTACCGGAACGGGGGTTTAGAAAGACTGATTGAGAACGTAGAAAACCAGAACGATTGGCTCTACACCTATCAAGTGCTTTTGGCGAAAACGTACAAGGAGAGTGTATGCTGTTTCTATCTTCCTGAAAGAGAAGTGTTCTTTGACATCGGGCAGGTAGCTTCACCTACTGGCGCACAGATGGCGGCATATCCTGATTACGGATGGCGACAGGTTGCATTAAAGGAAACCACGATAACCAGACCATACCCAACAGCAGGGACGTTCATTAGGTGGACTACCAGATTGCAGAATGGGACGGTTCTTGTCGTGGATACTTCGGGGAACGTGTATCAGTGGTCAAACCCCACTACGGGAGCGTTCTATTCGACAGACAACGGTACCGCAATCTATCCGTATATCGACACAGGCAGTTTTATCCCCTCCGGGGACGAGGGAATGGATACGGTTTTAAATTATTGGGCATTATCAAGAACCTTCGACCAGAATACGGTAGGTCAGCTCGATATTGACTTGTACAAAGATGGTTCGATAGTCAGAAGCTACACAAGTCAAGATAAAACGAGTATTTTCCTTCCGATTAACAATGTTGTTTCGGACGCGAGGCAGGGTAATTGGTGGAGGCTGGTCTTGAACAGTAATACGTCAACACCAGAACACTTGAATGCCGGGACAATTTTAACGCTGAATAAGATTTTTCTTTACGGAGAATTCAGGAAACGCAGCAAACGTGCATCTGAACATAGTGCCGGGACAACTATCGTTCCACTCGGAGGATGTGTGAGTAACCAAGTAGGTGGATTCCAAGAGGTAACTCTTAATCGAGCCCCACAGACGTTTACGTGGGATGTGCCGTTTACCAAGACGTACACAAGCGCAACTGAAGGCGCAGGAACCCCATCCTACGTGATTAAGGCAGGTCAGAGCCCATACGTGGTCGGGAGCGACAAATCCCAAGTTCCGCTAGTCACTGTCAGCGCACAGACTCTTACAACCTTCACGGCTTACGCCTCGGAAGATAACGTGAGATTTCACTTTGAGGCGACCGAATGAGGCAAGCTATCGGATATATCCTCTGCGGGGCGATCCTCACACTTTCGATTCTCACTTCTTTGGGTGTAACGGGGTCGGTTCTTTCTGGGGGAGCATTGGTACTTGACTCTGCCGGGGCGAATCCTGCGGCTCCCAATTCAGCCTATCAGTCCAAGTTCTTCACTAAGTCAGATGGAGCGAGTTCGGTAGGCTTCTATCGGTACTATCGGGGGAACGTGAAACGCATTGATACCACGTTTACTTTCGTGGATTCGTCAAGAGTATCGAGTTTTAGTGCTATCGAGCGCATGGTTCCGATAGATTTCGGTGATTCAGTGAATACGATTTCTGCGGTAACAAGCGTATTCGCCTTCCGCGCTACCTATAACTGCACCATTGACTCGATAGTAAGCATGAGAATAGGCGGTACAAGCTCTTCAATGTACGGCACTCGGAATCGCGGAGGCAGTATCGTTGCGCTTTCAACGGCAAACTACTCCAATACGACATCCTTTGGTGCTTGGTCATTGCAGAACAATACACTCCAGAATAACGACATCATTCGTATCGGAATAAACGCAATTAGTGGGGCGCAAGAGATCCCGATACAGATTTACTTCCACAGGACATCGTGAAGAAACTCTTTCTGATATTGCTTCTGAGTACGCGAGCGTATGCCACCGACCCCACGCTTATCTTCGCTACTGGGTGGGAAAGGGTATCGCCGACACCATCTCAGTACACTTATCAGACCGGGAACGGTAATAGCACAGAGGGCGAAGGGTTTGACTATCACCAACAAGGCACGTATAGCGGCGCGAATACACCCCTAAGTGGAAATGCGTGCGCTAAGTTCTTTTCAAATCAGAGTATCGACTGCGGATCATTCGTACAGCAGAATGAGGCTATCGACTTCGGTTCTTTTATACACGCCAAACTCTACGGGCCTATTTACGGTAACGTACACTGTAAATTCGTGGATAACAACAGTCAAAGTGTTCGGTTTTTTCGGTTGTCTAACCCGTTTCCATTCACCCACGCAGTTGAACTTCAATGGACAAGCGGGAATAAAATAGCCCTAGTTATTAACGGTAGTACGGTGGCTACCACTACCAACTCAGTCTCAGCCGGATTTCACTTGGTTGAGGTATTTAGTACTTGGGGAACGAGTAGCGTTACCACGACCGTAAAGGTTGCGGGAGAAACACTGACTTCCAATGCCAGCATAGGAACTGATTCTATCGCAGTTCTCATGGTTGGGATGCTTGACCATATCGGAACGACGGTGCATAACTGCGAGATTGATATGGATGATTTGATACTCGCCACAGGTGCGGAGCCCGATACATCGGTAAAGGTTTTGAGATCGGTGGCCGTGAGTGACAATGCAATAAACCACTGGACGAGATCGGACGGTACAACATCCACGCTCTACGCTCAGTTCACTACGCCGCCTCTGAACACGATTAAGAACGTCAACGCAGGTGGTAACGATAATTATGACGTTAATGTCCAAGATTACGTTACAGCCGGACTCAATACTGCGACCCAACACGTTTACGCTGTTCAGGCGATAGCCCGCACCGGAGAGTTCGCCCACTCTACCGCCATTCAGGGTTCGGTGCAGATTCTTTCTAATCCGGCCTCATCTGCGACCACATTCAACTTTGGTTTGAATCAGGGTGCGTGGGTTAGTGAGAGCTATGGTGCTGTGTGCGGTTGTATCACCCCCGCGTGCACCGATAACTTCTGGTATAGCTTCCCGACTCCATTCGTTTACTATGGAGCATCGCCAACAGTGGTTACTGGTACTCAGCCAGTAGTAAGGGTAACAAAAGTGTCGGCTACGAGCGCTAGGGTAGATGTGGACTACGTTGACTTGAATTTTTTGGTTGCGGCGGGAGCCACGACGAATACGAGCGTGAAGGTTTATAACAACATGGAAAGATGATCGCCTCCAACAGAAAGAAGTTCATAAATTGATTCAACTTAAAGGGATATAGCTATGCCATTTCTCGGAAACTCACAGGAAAGTAGCTTGGGCGATTTCATGGGCCAATTGCAGGCCATTATCGACTCAACGACTGGCAATCAATATCAGAATCTCTCAAACTTCCAACAGCAGCCGGGACTTCTCGGAACGAGCCAACAGATAGGGCTTCCGAGTATGCAGAGTTATTTACAGGGTCAGTACCAGAGGGACTTAGGTCAAGCCGGGAGAGCGGGGGGCGCAGCGGCGGCAGCCTACGGTGGAACAAACCCCTACGCTTTCATCCAACACGCGCAGGCTCCGGTTGGTAACGCTTATGCAAGTCAGTTCGCCCAATTACCGCTCGACGTATTCAGGACAACTATGGCGGGGCAGAACCAGAACTTTCAGCATCTGTTAAGTCTTTTGCTCCCCAAACTGCAAGCGGCGGGTGGGAGAAGTAGTGGTTTTGGCGGAGCGTTACAGGGTGCGGGGCCGGGCATATTGCAGGGTGCATTGAGTTTTCCAAGAGGATGAGGTAAATAATGCCAGCATATCCAGAACAGTTACCGCCCCTACTGAGTATTCTCGCTCAGGCTTTGGGGGCTAAGACTCGGCAACAGTCCTTGCTTGAGGACTTTAATCGAAATTCAACTCAGACCGTGAACACTCCGGCAAGTCAGGTTCCGTCTGGCTTACAAAGCCCTACGGGTGCGAACACGAACTTTCAGCTTCCGGCGAGTTCAAGTCAACAGCCGATACCTACTTATGATCCCCGGTATCAGCAGACCATCGGGCCGTTACTGGCTCAGTATCCTCAAGTCGCAGAAGCATTGATGGGTATGGCAAAAGCCAGAGAACCGCAGTTTGCCAAGATGGGGCCGGGGGAAACCTATGGCTCGGTGCAAGTTAATCCCCAGAACGGGCAACCACAGTTCACGCAACAGGGAGAGACGGATTTCAAAGTTCCTCCGATTTACGCCCGCGACATAAACGGAAACCCAATAGTAGTTACAAATAAAGGGGTGCAACCATCGAATGTCGTAACGACTCAGATGCAGAACGCCGATACAAAGGCCAATGCCCCGACTCCAGCTAAGGGAGCAGTGAGTTTCCATGACGACAAAAGCGGAAGGGATGTTACGGGTATCCCGGTTTACAATAAGACTTCGGGCAAGTGGGAGCTTCAAGAACTTGGTGGCGCGATACCGAAACCTGCGGCTGGTGGTGCGGCGAATAATAAAACTGGAATGGCGGCCTTTGACCCCGCACTTGACGCAAGCGGACGATTAAAAATCATGCAGGATGCAGCCGCGAATCCCAACGCTCAGAATGATATGGCTCTTTTGTTCAACCATATCGGTATGACTCTCTCCGCACAGAAAGGCGCAAGAATCACTAACGCTGAAATTGAGAGAGCCATTAAGGCACGATCACTTCCGGGCGATATTCAAGCCATGTACCAGAAGGTACAGAACGGTCAGTTCCTCACTCCCGAACAGAGAGCGCAGATGGTTCAACTCGGCGTAGACAACCGGAAGATTATCTGGGAGAAGGCTCGATCTAAGGCAAAGTTCTACGGGGTTACGAGCGAACCAGGCGACCTATCCGGTCTGCCTCCGGTTGAGAACACATCCAGTTTCCAACTCAACGGGAAAACGTACAACATCCCCTCTGCTGAAGTCGAAGAGTTCTTAAAGGACAACCCAAGTGCCAAACGGCAATAAGTGGGATAAATACGTAGTTCAGGATTCGACTGCGGCTCCGAATAAGTGGGATCAATACGCGGCTCCGGCGACTCCGCAAGTTCCGGCACAGGCTCCGCAGCAACAGTTACAGCAACCGTCTATTGCTGAACAGGTGTCGGCTCCGGGGAGAACTGCACAAACGGCGGCAGAATCTTTTCGGCGGGGGGATATTCCTGCGGGGATTTTCCAGGGAGCTAATGCGGGGATGCAGGCGGCAATGACCCCCCTAACAGCGGCTATGTCTGGGTATAGACAGCTTGGTGCGCCCGGTCAGTTTGCGATGGATGGATTAGAGGGGATAATGGGTGCAGTCCCCAATGGGCTAAACTACCTCTCATCTCTCATCAATCGTGGGCTAAAGGGTGTCGGCGTTCCCGATAACATTCTGAATCTTGGGATGAGCCCGCAAGCAAACCAAGCGGGAAGCGAACTCTTAACGAACGTGGGGAGTGCCGTGCTTATTCCCGAAATAGCCAAAGGCGTTGCTCCTATCGCAAGGGGCGCACTCGATAACATGGCGAAAGCCTCAGAAGCTCGACAAATCACCAAAGGGGTGAATGAGTTCCAATCCGCAGTTCCACCCCCGACAGCCGCAGGAGCGGCGCAAGTCGCAAAGAATTGGGGAGAAAAAATCGGTACGGCGGCTAAGTATATCGCAGATGAAGCGAGAGCCAGACAAGCCGAGAGCGGTCAGATATTTGAGAAGGGAGCAAAGAACGCCGTCGGTCAGCCGGTTCACGTAGCAGAGCAGAGTCTCGATCTTGGACTTGCCGCAGAACGTAAACTATATCAAAAGATGACTGCGCCAGTGAATGAAATAGGCGACCAGATGGTTAATCCATCTGCGGCGGTTGCTAAAACATTGGAGAGCATACCTGAGAACACCAAGCTCTTACATCCCGAAGTCGCAGAGGCGGCGAAGAAAGCATTCGCAACCTATCAGCAGGATATTCCCGTAAGAGTTCTGAATAAAGAGATTACAACGCTTAATGCAGAAGAAGCCAATTTCAGGAAAGCCAATCCCGGAGTTCAAGCGGATATGCTTCAGAAAGACCCGTCGTTACAACTCAGGGTTGAACTCGCCAAGAACCTTCGGCAGATGCTCTTTGACAAACTCGAAGAAAACGGCTATACGGGCATCAAGGAAATGCGGAAAGACTACGGGACTCTTTCGGATGTCAATGATCGACAAGCCGCATTACTTCAAAGGAATCTTGCGAAAGACCAAAGAGGCGTTTTCAATTCAGGATTTGGTTCTCCGATCCGCAAGGGACTCTGGGCGGGAGTTATCAGTAAACTTGTCGGAGCGAGTGCGCCGCTCGCAGGAGCAGTAGATATTGGAGTAACGGGTGCGGAAGCTATACGAGCTTCACGGGGTAAACCAAGCGCACAACTTGGGAGAGCGACAGAGAGATTTGCCAAGTCGGGACTCACGGGTAGACAGGTAGGTTTCACCCCACCGAATGTTTCACCCGTCGGTGAAACTACTCAGCCGAATACTCCCCTAACAGTTGGGGGAATGACACCAGAAGAACTTGAAAAGGCAAAAGAATTGTACCCGAGATTCAAAGCAAGAATGAGGCCAGATCAATCTCAGGTTCCCCCTGAATTACAAAAGATAGGTGTTACCTTTGATGGCGTAAATTCTGAAGGTCAGGAGAACTATACCGACAGGTCTGCGGGGGGTTCGACGTTTACGCGGTTGCCAACCGAATCAATAAAGGAAGCTCTCTTACGTCACCGTAAAAACTTCTATGGCAGGTAAAGTCAACGCGACTAAGTTCTGGTTCCCGGTAAGCCATTCAGACCCGGAAACTCAGAAACTTGTAGAGAACTTAGTGCGCGAAATTGATATGTCGTTGAAAGCTATCACTCCCTCCACGATAACGGGCGCGAGGATACTAATTTCCAGTGGGGGGGGGAGCGGAGGAAGCGTGGTATCGCCGAGAACATCTATAAATATCAGGCAAGCGGTTACTGCGGGGACAATAACGGTGAACTTCCCGACTCTAGGTTCAACAAACTATGGAGTCGATGCCTATGTTATGCGGAGTTCAGATTTGTTCCTTGTGGTGGCTCAGCCCAGGATACCGCCCGACGTAGATACACGAAGTTTTTCCAGTGTTCAGGTGATAGTTACCGATACTGGCATCTTGTCAACCACAATCACTTTACCGTGAAGAAAATCCTTTTTATCTGTACCTTGCTTGCTTGTACGGGGGCTTTGGCTCAACAAGCCATCCCCATTTTTAAGGTTGACACAATCAAGGCTCGGACAAACAGTATCAAGATGAAAGATTCGACGATATTCAATTCTTTCGTCCAGATGCAGTTTATGAGCTTTGCGCCCACAGAGGTAGCGGGCTACGGAGATATTTATGTCAAGTCGGATTCAACGATTAACTGGCGCACTTTAGGATACACGCATAATCTGGACAGTGTAACTCTCGCGGCATCGCTCTCAGGAACGGGTGTTGGCGTTTACAAATCTCGCTCAGGAGTAACCGAACAGTTCAAACGCTTCGTGAACGACTACGGCACGATACCCACAGACTACACAGACAGTATCGGAATCAAGATTGACACCACTAAGATAGCAACTCGCGCAACATCTTTCAAGTGGAGCGTTTCAGGTTCAACGCCTCAACAGGATTCTTTGCGGCATATCCCCGGTGGTGGAATAGCTGAATCTCAGAGTGGGCATACAATCACAACAACGGTGGACTCTACACAGTTCCCCGCGACTGACTATGACGTTAGTTTGAAAAAGGATAAGTCAGATTCAACCGTAGGAACGGGCTACGAAACCCGGAATGACCTTCGTAACGTCTGGGCCGGCTCCACGAACATCACGACTCTCGGAACGATAGGTACTGGTACGTGGCAAGGGACTTCTATCGACACAGCGTTTACCAATGCAGTCTCGAACGTCAAAGGACTTCTCCCGGTGTCAGTTGCGACATTCGGAAAGACGAAAGTAATCTCAGTTGATACCAACTCGATACTCGCAACTAAGACGGACGTTTTGGGGAATAAAGTAATCAAGAATGTACAGATTGCGGGTAGCACTCCCAATGTAAATAACGTGGACTCATTACAGTTCAATGCCACGAACTTCCAAGCGACAAACCCAAGCAATCAAAGGTTTATCGTTAATACGATACAAGACATATCTACGGGTGCAAGCCCCAGCTTTAATAATTTATTTATTACCGGCGATGAAACCATAGATGGGATTTTTACATCAACTGGGACATATACGAACTCATTGCCATACTGGGATGGGTTGGGGATAATGCAGAATCTTTCCAATGTCGCCTCCGGTCAAGTCTTAACCTCTCAAGGAACGAGTACTATACCTGCATGGAGCGCAACGCCTACAGTTACGGGACTCAGCTTGAGCGGACTTACTTCCGGTTCTGTTCCTTTCATTGGAACTGGGGGAAGGTTCAGAGAGAACAATCCTGTATTTCAGTTTGATTCTACAAACGCCAAACTGAAGATGAATAAGACCGTAACCGTAGCGGGGGGCGCGGAGAATAATGAAGATGCAAACTTTAACTTCGTCGGTAACACAGTAGAGGCGAACTATGCAACCTATGGTGGTGCGGCACTAACGGCGAGAACGAAGGTCGGGAATGGCGGTGTAAGTTCGGTTGGAACCTACAATTCTGTAATCGGTCATATCAAAACATTCCAAAGTGGTAACGATTCCAACGAAACGGGCGCGGGTTACTTCGATAATAGCATGGACACGAATTACGCCGGGACTCAGTGGGGACTTGACGTAGTAACGCAAAACGGGAAAGTACAACCGAATTTCATGGTCGGTATTTCCTCGCTTGTAAATAACTTTTACAATGGCTCATCCAAGCGCGGTATGTACGGGCTATCGGTGGTTTCTCGGCCAGTTGCAACGGGTGATAACTCGGCGCAGTATTCGGGACGCACAACCTATAAAATTGATGCTCTTGCGGCGATAGGTGGATGGGCGGGGGCTTCTTACGGGGCACGAACAAGCGTAGCGAAGGATGCCCTGAGAATTGGCGGCTTGGTTTCCAACTGGCAGGGACAAACAGAACTCTCGGCGGTAGATACGGCAGTCAATATCCGCGATTACTCAACAGCAGGAATCTACATCCACGATCCCTTCGTAGCCAATACCCCCTCTATTCTCGTAGGAGCAAATGGTGGAGTGGTTGGGTTCGGACTTACTAA
>Ga0247671_1000374_pt1 | contig 14668 bp, 14 predicted proteins | sample CNK12_metaG_FD_183039 | JGI IMG/M metagenome (GOLD analysis project Ga0247671, IMG submission 183039) | Soil microbial communities from Purdue University Martell Research Forest, Indiana, United States - CNK12 | ecosystem: Environmental > Terrestrial > Soil > Temperate forest > Bulk soil...
GCTATACTGGGGGTGTTGATTATCTTGGCTTGGTTCTCGGTGATGGTTTTGGCCCCACCTCTCAACTCTTCTTGGCGCTGTTGTTCCTGGCGCTGTGCTTCCGCTTCTTGTATCTGTTGCTGTCTAACCTCTTCTTGTGCTCTCTCAAAATCAGCCTGTTTCTGAGCAATACGCTCCTGTTCCATCTGCGCTTGTTGTTCCTGAGCGCGTTGAGCTTCTTGGATAGCCTGTGCACGTTGTATTGCATCCTGTGTCTGTTGTGCTTGTTCCTGCTTATATTGTTGATAACCCTGTGGGTCACGAACAGGATAGTCCCGCTCGAATAGTTCCTGCCTCATCTGGTCAATAGGAACCTTACCAAGTCCCTCATTGTGCTGCTTAATCATCGCCTGTTGTTCGGGGCGTGATTCAGATTTGGGATTAACCTTATTACTACGGACATACTCCTGTTTGACGGCGGCATCCGGTATCACCGAACTACCATCCTCATACTTACTCAACCAATTAGTTTTCTGCCAATCAGCCGCTACCTTATCCTTCTGCTGCTGTTCGAGTATCTGTTGGTTGTAAGCTTCATCATTCAGTTTGGCAATCGCATCTCGTTGTTTGCGATATCGCTCATTCTGAGCGTTGATATCATCTGTCATCTTCTTAGCCGACTTCCTATAAGCTTCAACATCGGCTAATGATTGACCATCGGGGGTAATACTATCCTCCACCCCACCCGTTATCTTCTGTGCCTTACCTATAGGTTTCCACTCGGGGTTAAGATAACGCCCTATGGGATTAGGGTTCGACATCAGCCCACCAGCTACGGCAGCAACTCCTAACTCAGTGGGGTCAACGGTCCCTGTTGTAGTAAGCTGGACTCCCGCGTTGATAGCGGTGTTAAGTGCATTGCCGGTGATAACGTTCTGGACAGCGTGCTTATAGATAGGTGACGTTGAACCCTGTAAAGCTCGTAGGCTAACACCCTCATTGGCTAGACCCTCTGCTAACCCTTTAGCAGCATATATTGGTGCCCTTATTGAAGGACTGCCTCCACCTGCTAACATACCCCCCACCACATCAGTGGCGATGGCGGTCTTAGGATAGTTTCTCCTAGCAATTTCAGCAGCTTGGTCCTCTGCTTCCTGTTGCTCCGGGGTCATTCCTAAAGCTGGTTCAACTATCTTCTTTTGAACCGCTCTACCTGCTCCACTACCCACGAAACCACCGCCTACCATACCGGCAAGAGTTAGTGGAACCGTAATCTCTGGAGCTAATACACTACCCGCAATTAGTGTAGCCAACGCTGGCAATGCAACCGCGCCCCCTGTAGCACCTAATCCACCTCCCGCTAACTCACCAGCGTGAGCCTTAACAGTAGGCAACACACCACCCCTAAACATACCCGCCGCTTTACTAGCTTTATCCTGCTGGATAGCTTGATACTCTTCGGGGGAGTAAACATTAACCTTGTCGGGGATATTAGAGGTGTCTATCCCCTGATTATCAAGATACTCTATCTCTTCTGGAGTTAGTTTACGTGTTGTAGGCATAGGCTATTGTCCAGGGAAACCAGCAAGTTCCTTTTCTTCTGCGGGAGTCAACGTATAAGTTCTCTTTTTGCCTAATAGATACTGCAACCGAGGATTACTATTAGGGGTAACACCACCAACATCAGCAGACTCATCCATAGATATAGCAGGAGCGTTATTAGTTCCAAAGAACGTTCTACCCGCCATTGATGGCCTAGCAACTGTAGGTGCTACGGTAGGAGTTCTAACCGCCGACGTAGCAGCATCACTAGCAGCGGGAGCACCACTACCAAACTCATTAGGGTCAACCATTCCACCACCTGGTAATGCAACTCCACCTCCACCACTACCTCCTATCATCTCACCCAACTTTTGTGCTCCAAACACTTTAGCCATGATACCAGGCTGGAACATAGGATTTAGTCCCGGCTGGCGTTTATACATTTTCGCAATGCTATCACCAGCTTTAAAGTTGGGATTAGGACTATACAACGTAGGACTAGCTAACACCCCTGTTGGTGGCATAGCACTCTCTGCCAATCCCTGGCGTGCCTGATTCCTAACAGTTTGGGCCAACATATCCCGGCTATCATCCATAGCCCCCGCTTTAGATAACTCAGCGTTCAAAAGATGGGCGTGGACTTCATTCTCACTAACAGCCCTCCCCGTAGCAGCTTTAGCGTCAATAGCCGCTTTCTTAACAAGTTCGGGGTCCACGTTGTGAACCTGCGCCAGATGGTTAATCTGGTCCTCATCCAATATCTGTTGTTCCATCCCCATCCTACGCCGTGTTCCCAACTGACGTTGATACTCGATATCAGTTTCCCCAGGAGTCAACTTGATACCACTTTCAGCCTTCAACTTAGCATAGCCTAGTTCCGCCTTCCTAGCTGCCTCTTCATCAGCCAACGTTCTCTCTGTGCTTTCAGCTTGTTTCCCGCCCACTCTAGCTATTACAGCCCTCGCTTGTCCTGATGCCGGTCCACCACCAGCAGCATTGAACGCTCTAGCAGATTCTAAACCGCTCTTTGCTTCTTCAGCGGTAGTCTGACCTTGCACTTCTGGAACACCTAATTTACCTTCTGTTATACTACGATGTATTAGGTTCAAAGCCGCTGGAGATATTCCACCACCTTTAGCAGATGTTCCGGTGGCTCCATATATCTTCTCAACCTCATCATCACCTATCTCAGAGGGCTTCTTATCATCCCGTAGAGCTATCGCACTCCTGATAACATCCTTAGCTTGGTCCTTCTGGATACCATATTCCTGCTTCTCCACCCCTGGACGCGCATTATACTCAGTGTTCAACTCCAACGCTCGTTGTGCGGAGGGCGAACCCATTGCTTTCGACCAGAAAGATGGTTGTTTAACTACCCCGGTGCCAAACTTTTTAGCATCATCACTAACATCATTACCCTGGTCATCTACCCACTTGACGGGATTACCATCTTTATCTGTCGCAGAAACTTTTGCTCCCGCCGCTGGATTAGCTTCTGGGGATTTATCTAATCCCAACACCAGCCAACGTCCTATTCCGCTTCTACCTAGTGGCATATAAGTTTTCCTTTAAATCTTTGTAAGTGCAGTTGAGTAATGATAAGATTTCTTCAAACTCTGTAAGGCTGAACTCTAAAAGTCCATCAATACAGATAGTGATTTGTCCGGTGGTTTGGCCATCTCCTAACGGTATAGTTCTGATTATCTTGGTGATTACTAACTTCCGCTGACAGATGGGATTGTGCCCAGGTGTTTCCATACTGAAAACCAAAAGTTGCGATAAGGTTTAAACTCTCTGCAACCTTGATATCCATTCACTCTACAAGTATGCCCACCATATAGCATTAAGGGTTGCACCATCCATCGGTTAACCATGAAACGAACCAATGGAACATAACGCATAAGTGGAACCAACACCTTAGCCATCCTCTTATAACCCCTGGCAACCTCGGGGCAGTGGTTATAGTATCGGTCCCGGCATTTTCTCACCCACCATGGTAACTTACCATTCAACACCTCCAAAAAGATAAAGCAACAAACGTTACCAACTTGCCCGCTAACGTCATTCATTATCCCCATTGGAGAATTATTCCGGCTCCCTTGAAATTGTAACCCCTGATTAACAATATTCGATTGATTCAACCCACCAAATACGTTATTACCCATCCCCCATGCCTGGTTGCTGGAAGAGGGTGTAGAGTTAAACTGACCCGTTGCACTACTAGCCGACGCTGTAGTGTTAGGATTACCAGTCAACGCTAAACTAACAGGGTCAAAAGATGCTTTGGACTGGGGTAGGAAATTAGTGGCCGTGTTAATGGCACTGGCTAATGCATCACGTTTGGTTTGTAGCGCACTGCCAAAAGTCATTGCATTGCTAACTGCATTAGTGGCGTTATCCAATCCTAAATTACCCGTTGCAGTCTGTGAGGTGCCCAGGCTACGTTCTACCTCCGCACGTTCGCTACCACTCAACCCACTAAGGTTGATACTGTTCATCAAATCCGCTATCTTTCCACTAGTTAGCGACCTTGTGGAATAAAACTCAGGATTAGCCTGTTGTTCTAACGCAGTAGCCGACTTACTGAGCGCGGCCCCTGGTCCATTTAGAATATCCGCATTAGTTTGTGCCCCTGCCATCGCACTACTACGACCAATAGAACTACCTATAGCTGATAACTGAGGAGCAAATCTGGAGTAGGCGTCCAGAGTAGCTTGGTTGTAAATTGGTTGTGTGGCGGCGGCACTCCTAGCAGCAGCTAAATCAGCAGCACTTTGAGCGCCCGATGTAACTTGGCTAAGTTGTGGTAAGTTCTGGAGATACTGATTCATCACAGAACCTACATTACCACCATAATTTGGTGTTGCTCCACCCATATATCGTATTAGTTAAGTGTTAAGAATTTACTAACAAACTTGTCGGTGTTGTAGATTTTCGTTCTACCCCTACGGGTAGCCTCTAACCTATAACCAAAGAACAACTCACGGAATCTTTTGATGAAATTAATCAACACTACAGTGCCCCCAGTGGTTAGGATGTTGTGGACAAACAATACATTATCTTTAACGAACCTTGTTCCATGCACACAACCATTAATATTTCCCCTATCATCCACACTGTATAGAAAGGTTCCTTCATTTACTGCCTCTGCTAATGTTAAAGTTATCTCACTACGTGTCCACTTGTAGAACGCTTTCCCACGGCGATTAGCCATGATATACTCAACAACATCCGCTAGTGTGTGATTGGTGGTCAACTAATCCCCTGGGTTAACAGTGGTTGAACTGGTGTAAGTTCCTGAGTAGTGGATTGGATGTTCGTAACACTCCCACCACCTGTCCAGTTGATAACAAAGAAAACCTTCCATCCTTGGTTGGCTCCGGTAAAGTTAAAAGTTACGTTATTCACCTGACTATCAACATCCACAAAAGCAGGACTGCCAGTGTAGGGTCTAACTGATGGATTGAACTTCAATCTACGGGTTATAGGATCGCCACTTACTCTATTGTTGACGAACGCTCTAACTGTTATGGTGCTGTCCAACCGAAAACCATTCAACACACAACGAAATTCATTGGGCTGTAACTCTTGTTTGGGGTTCTGGCTACACAACCCGCCCAATCTGACTGTTGATACAGCAAATTCCGTGCCAGAATACAAACGTAGTAACTTGTCATCCTGTGTTATTGCGTATAGCTGTGTTACGTTGGTGTCTATCTTCGCAAACTGTTTGATAGCCTTACCACCAGTTACAGTATCGATGGAAGTAAAGCATTTATTAAGGGTATCATACACCAAAATGATATTCCCATATATGCTGTTCAACGAGAACAACGCATAGTTATCGAAAACAATAGCTGCGGTGGTTTCAGCCTTTTGTATCACCCCATCGAACAACTTAGCCACTTTCAGCGAGAATATACTATTACGTCCCTCGTTCTGTAGTTGAAGAACTGCGTTGAAACTTCTTAGTCCCTCGGGGTCAACGAATGCGGAGTCCCCTAGAATATCCACAAACACCCTATCACTTACACAACCGGCTGAAAATAACAACTGTCGAATAAAAGTTGCTTCACCAAACAACGTAGGAGCACCCGGATTACGGTTAAAGGTTACTGCAAAACAAACAGCATTGGCAGCGGATACAAATAATCCCCCACTACTTAGTGCCTTTAAGCACGTTATCTGTCCCACACCAACACTGTAACCCGTAGTGAACGCATCCCCACCTTTCTGTCCATCCTTATCCACGTTGATAACAAAATCCAACGGTCTACCCGTTACGCTACGCAATAAAGTAGCTTGGTCGGTAGCCAGTATAAAAAGCACTCCATCCATCCACTCCATGAATGTGCCAATCGGAACATATTCCCTTCTATCATTTACTCCTGTAGGGTCATAAAACCACTGAGCATAGGTCTGGGTCTGTTTGGTGTGTATTCCGTTGTTATCGACCCAGATAAAATATGGTTGAGTAGAGCCATCCTGCACTACTATTCCGGGTGCGTTACCTAGTGCCGCCGATACGTTGGATAGCTTGATAGGATTATTGGGGACAGGCGTGTTATCAGATGCTAATCTTCCATAGTTGGTAGTGCTAACAGGAACTACAGCAACATAAACCCTTTGGGCGAAAGGATTCATTTGAAATCCCTGTATCAGTGTCCAACCCTGGGTTCCCCGAAGTTGATACCACGCCTCCCCAAATACAAACATCAACAGGTAATCACCAAAAGTGAATATCCCTTGCTTAGTTCCCTGCGGTGCTCCTGTTTGTTCTTCAGCAGTTAAAACTTGGTCCAGCACATCGAAACGATTGCGGACGTTGAAAGCTTCCCTATACTCATCCGGCCCTATTCTGGTGTCATCCACCAATAGGTTCATGCCACCCTTAAAACTAGGTTGATTGAACTCACCCATATTTATCTAGTAATATATCTGGCCCATATACCTACTTGGACCCATGGGACGGTTCCTCGGTAACAAGGTATCATGTGGGTTCTCAACTAGTGCAACCATCTTCTCAGCACCACGATGTTGGTCCTCATGTTTGCGGGCCAAACTTCTAGTTGCTTTAGCATCGAATGCAACTGCCATATCCCCCTTACCTTGTTCCTCACTCCATAACTGAAGCATCTTGTTGACGATAATGTTATCATAGCCGTTAGCAGGGAACTCATCATCGTCATTACTCATCCATGGGAGAGCCTTCTTATACAAGACCTCCATAAAGTGATCAGTAGGGCCAACGTCGGTATTAGACCAAGGATAGAGACTAACATCAACAAGCCGATAACGGGCTTCCAGCATATTGTTAGCCAACACGCTAAGAAGATTCCCATCAACATCCAATAGCCCCAGGTTAAAATTGTTAACTCTGTCCTTCTTAAAGGAGGTAACGTCGATAAAGTTTTGAGTTCCATATTTAAAAGTTTCGTCCATCGTTATCGTGTCGATTGCGTTCTCAGCATCTACCGTGGGACCGCAAACTACAACCACCAGGGGCGGGTCCTCAACCTTTTTTACCTGCACCGCAATAACTGTTTCGTTGGTTATCGCATTATTTAACGCGCCCACTCCCTTTAGCCTCCAACTTCTCCATCTATCGAACCAGTTGAGTTGGTTGTATCGTGGGCGCATATCATAGAGATGCCAGGGAACATGAGTAGAGTATTCCCTCATAGCGCGGATGGGGCCAACATACATTGGTAGTGCCACGCTCTGGTCGCCATTGACACGGAACAACTGTTCCATGAGCACCCCATCCATATCAGCCTGGTCATACAACTCATTCATTGCCTCGTTAGCGAACCTCAACAAGACACTACGTTGTGCGGGATCGCTAGGTTGCAATCCCATCTTTAAACCAGACTGAACCAGAATATATTTTAAGGCCATAACTACCTCTTAGAGCACCTTGACAATGTAGATTATCGCTATGTTCTTAGGACGTGTTTCAGCAGCCCCACCTGCTGTTGGGTCAGAAGTCAACCCCAATGTGGCCGCTGTAGCTGATTTGGTAATGATAGCCTCACCAGCATCAGAGGTTCCACTAGTTGAATGCTTGGCTGCTTGGCTAGCAGCGTCGATAGGATTAGCGATATCCACACTAGCGTTGGCGAACTCAAAGTGCTTGTGATTCTTCAACGCATCGGCTTGATTATTAGCCAACGCCCTGGGACCATCAGGGTCCACCGCGTTACTAGCTGAACGACCGCGGAGAAAATAACCACGAAGGTCAGGAATATTGAAAGTGGTGGTGGTGTTACCATTACCCCATAGATAGCCATCATTGGCATACAACGTATTCAAAGCAGAATATGATGCTCTGCTTATCGCACTGCCATCACATTCCATCCATCCAGCCGGGATGGTGTTGGCTGAGAACTGAACAATCGAACCAATAGGCATCAGCGAGGCTAACGCGGATGCTGCCAACTTCGCGGATGTAACACTGGCATCCTTGATATGGTCGGTAGTAACTGCTCGTTTGGTGTCATCAGCAGGGTCACTCTGTAACTTGGCACTATTAACCGCATTACCGGCAATAGCAGGATTGGCGTAGGTTCCTACTAGGTCCCCACCGGCAGCATCTCCTCTTCTCATTAATAGAGGGTCAATACTAGTTATCTTGCTCCAATCCACTGAGAATATCTTGTCGTTCGTAACCGATAATGGAGCCAACTTCGCATTGGTAACACTATCATCCGCCAACGTAACCAACGTGATACTACCCCAGTTCTGATACACAGCATCATTGGGTCCCGCCGGATTCCACACATACGCGGTCACTGATGTAGCTTGGCGGCGAACCCAGATATAATTCTGCCACTTGGTAGTAGTAGTTGCATCAGGCACTTGTGGCACACCGGCAATGTCAGTGGTTATAACAACTAGTCCCTTATCCTGATAGGGAGTTATCCCATCTGCGAACTGTGCCAACCCTGCCCCGGTGATTGTGGCAAATCCCGTTGGGTCAAAAGGTTTAACTAAATCTTGAAGGTTAGGTTGAGCCATATAATTAAGCGTTGAGAGGTTGAACTGAATTAGCAGGGAATTGGAAAGGTAGCGGAATGCCACCTAACATAAATTGTAATACCGTAGTTCGTTGTTGTGCGGTTAATGTTGCAGGATAGGCCAGCATATTAAATAAATCAAAACCCTTAGCTGCTGTGCCCCCTGCATCTCCAAAAGTTATCTGAGAGACATCAATAAATCCACCGCCCCCGATAGTGCCTACGAACGTGCTAGCCCCAGTGGTTCCGTTGTGCACCCAAACTGCACCTGTTGAGGTGTTAATCTCTACTACCGTGGTGGTTCCTACAAAGTTAAGGTCCAACGTGTTAGCATCAAGTGCCGCTGTCATAGCAGCACCAGCAGCACGCATCTTTAGATTGGCACTATTCAATGAACCATTCTGAGCAAATATATTATTATTGCTCGCCCCACCAACATTACCACCCAACAACGTAAAGAACCAAACTGCATCCGCTGTTCCAAACTGTAATGCTGCTGTTAGATTAGCAGTTCCCAAAAACTGTATATACCCCACCACACTATGTGTTGGTTGTTTGGTTCCATCAGCTTGGGCCACGGTCACATGGTTTTGTTTGTCGGTCCAACTAGCTACCTTACTACCCACTCCAAAGGTTAGCCCGCTATTAGCATCGAACCAGATATCCGGGGTAGGTGGCGCGATAACCGCACTAGCTGTTGCGAACACCGTGTTAATTAGTTGCGCGGTGGTTAATAGTGTGTCACTCCCATAACGGTAATCCACGTTGCCCAACACCGAGGTGTTCAACGGGGTTAAATCACTGGCCTGGGTAGCATTTCCTTGTGAAGTGGACCATATCTCAATCCTAAAATTCTTCTTAATAACCTGTCCATTATACAATGGAATATATCCGAATATAGCCTCCCCTGTTTGTCCCAACGGACTCAATCGATATCTTGTAACCCCAATACTACCAATCACCCCATTGGCAGAGTTAGGATTCAATGAGTTCGCAAAACTAATGCACATCACGTAGTTAGTTAGCTGAGGAACCCATCTGGTATCGAGGAAACTAAAAGCATTGGGAGCCTGGAAATTATAGGTGCCAACAATATCACTGAAACCATGCCACGTTACCGGGATATTGAACGCGGGAATAGTTAGGAATTTCCTTGTCCTAGTGAGCCGGGACAGGGGATTACGGTCCAACCAACGGTTCAGGAAATTCGGGTCGCTATTCATAAATTAAAAGACTGTGTTGCTACTATCTGGCACCATATCAAGATAAGGTAACAAAACCTCGATGAATAGTAACAACACAGTTAAGTGTTAGATGCCCTCTTTGTTAGCCAAGATAGCCAACTCAGTAGCCTTCTGGTCCAATTCAGCTTGTGAGAGAGGCACTCCCTCAATCATGCCCGCCACGTTAGCAGCTAGGCCGGGGATAATCTTATCCACCGCCTTACCGATAGCAATGATGGGAATCAACTGAGGGTCAACAATGCCAGCGTAATCCGCTGCGAGGTTGATATCTCCCACAATCGTGTTGAGAAGTTCCTTAATTTGGTCCGGTGTCTGCATATTGTTATTGGAGATTGTTGCTCTTGAGGTAGGTGATTAGCCACACTATGTTACTCCCACTGGCTAATGACGCATCAACTACCGATTGAACCTGCGCCTTAGATACCGTGTTGGACTGATACGCTGTCAGCCAACTATCCACCACACCAACAGAAGCCGCATATTTCATACGTGCTTCCTTGATAGCCATCCTCATCTCTTCCAGCTTGGTCAACTGATCAGGTTTGCTAGCGTATCTGTTGGTTGCGTCGATGTAGTAGTTGGTCCACCCAACATACGCACCATACACCAAATGGGTAGTTGTTACTTCCGTTCGCTGTGCGTTGGTTACGAAGTTGGAACAACCAACCAAGCTAACCACTGCCAACAAGGAACACAGAACAATTACCTTTGTTTTGTCTTTCATCATTGTTTTGTTTCTTTCGTTTGTTTACTTACCTATGTATTGCTGCACCGAATACTGCCCAACCGAGCAGTGCGAACAACACGAACTCCAAGAATGTGCCACCAGAAGCTTTGGTTAGTGGCCAGCTACTATACAAGCTGAACACCAGCCAAACTATCATTATGACCCAGAACATTAATGCGATACTCATACTATTTAACCTTTCCCCGTTGTTACGGTTGTTACTGTTCCATCTGGTCCCTTTGTAAATACGTCGGTGCCGTTCATTGGAATAGGTTCCTTACCAGCTTCCAACCTCGCCACCGTCTTGGATAGAAACGCCATCATTGTGGTGCTCCAGTTACCAAAAATCATCAACAAAATCAAAAATTTAGACTGTGCTTCCAACGTGTTCCACTTCACGTTGGATAATGAGGCTATGATACAGGTGCAAAGTGCTTGAAGTGAAAACATCACTCCCCATACCACCGCAAGTTTCAATGTTACCTTCCCCAAACTACTGGTAGTTGTTGTTGTATCAGGCATATTATTTAACGAAATGATTCAATAACCATCCAACTATCAACCCCACCCCACCTACTATGAAGTATGCTCCACGGATAAAACTCATCCTCTCCAACTCACGGCGCTCCATCGCAGTTAACCGGGGAACCAATCCCTCTTTCTCATCAAATAAAGCATTAATCATCCTTACTTGATTCTGTAATACCCCTGGTTTTCCACTCATATCTCCCCCACTAATGGCTATGCGTAATTCAGCGTAATCCTCCTGAATTTTATCTATCTTTGAATGGATTACACTAACAAGTTGTTCCATATAGTCTCTATCAGTCATACGGCTTTAATCTTACGAGGAACTATCACTTCTAGTGCATGGTCATCTAGTGGTTTAGCCAACATAACTGCACCTTGTTTAAGAACCGCATCTACCTTATGGCTAGATGGATAACCAGTAATTAGTGCAAAGCGTGTTCCAGGGTTCAATCCGGTTGTTTTCATTATCAACTCTAGTCCATCCATTCCAGGCATGACTAAATCAAACATTACAAGGTCAAACTTAACCTTAGCCATTATATTCTGAGCTTCTTCGCCTGTATGAACAACTGTTACTTCTACATTAAAGTTTTCTAACTTCTTTAAAATAAGGGTAACATCAGCCACATCATCATCTACCAACAAAACTTTTCGTGCTGGTTGTAGAGCAGCTATTGTTTTTTCTATATCACGTATAGCTCCCTTGTAGTCAAATATGTCTGTATCACCCATTTGTTCTAAAGATATAGATAACCTTCGGTAGTTGTGGAGGACCGCTTTTGATTACGGAACTGTTAATCCCAGGTTGATTACCAGATTTGTTGACGGTCCCTGAGCCACCGCCACTCCTGAGAAAAAACTTTCTAACTTCCAGAATCGATTAGTGAGTGTTACAGTGTAGAAATAGTTACCGGGAACCACATTCATAAAATACCAGTAATGGTTCGTGTAGTTGATACCATTGACGTTGGTGAAGGGAACCAATACCGGATTTGGAATCGAAGTCAACAGTGGCCACTGATTAGTGGGAATACTCATACTAGTTGAGGAATAGATATTAAATCCCTCATTAGTATTCACTGGATTGGGATTATCCCAAAAGAGTCCCAGGGTTTTAGTTTGAGCACCAGCACAAAGTGCTGATAGCGTGGTTAATCCGGCAAGCAGTGTTGCTAGTGTTACTTTTGTTTTCATTGTATTGGTTTCTGTTTATCTACTAACCCAAATGCTACAGCAAGACGATAGAACATTGCATCGTTCCTTCGTATGTTGAAATAGTTTGTAATCCAACATTTATGATAACTCACTGTCTTTAGAGTAATCCCAAGCATAGCAGATATCTCTTTTGCTGGATAACCTTCAGCAAATAAAGTCCATACTTGTATACGTCGCTTAGAACTAAAGTTCTCGTTCTTTCGCCTTCTATAATTAAATCGTGGTCCTCTGCTCATTATTGAAACCCTCCACTAAGTGTTGTTCTAAGAGTTTGCACACGACTATATTGATGACTCGACTTCGTGCTGGTTAATCCTTTGGAGATAGAAGTGTAGGAGATTCTCTTGTTGGTTGTTGGCACACTCAATCCATTACAGTTGAAGATATACACATTAATACCCACTAATGCTTCTGTCGGTGCAGTAGAACCTGTAGCTAATGCAGCATGTGCACTTCCGCTACTTGCAAAATAGAATGCTTCAGCATTGGATGCTGTCCTAACCCCACAATAGTATCCCGGTCCAGGAGAAGTAGCGTGTAGATTACCTGCACCACCTGAAGCTGGACCATAATCAAACCATGAAGCACTTCCTGAACGATTAGCCTGAAGCATATATCCACCTTGGTCATCTGGTGTAATTATGCCTGTTAGTCCAGTATCACTAGGAGTTGCTGAGAAATAGATAGTAAACCCAATATCATTTACCGAACTAAATGTGGTGCTATCCTTTATTCCTGTATCCAGATATTTTGTGCCATCACTAATCAATCCATTAACAGTGAGATTAGCACTAACAAATGGTCCATTATTCACCCACATATTAGGACCACCAATATTCACTAAAGGAGTAAGACACGCTATGAGATTATCTGGAACATAACAGTTCACAGAATACATATCTGTATCTATCCCATCTGTAATCATCCCATTCCAAAATTGGTCAACTCCCCAGATAGTGTTTGAAGATACCAATGTTGAACCATTAAGATACGCCATATTAACCCAATTACTTACTGTCGCAGTAGTAACTGTGGCTAATTGGGCGGGTAAAGAATGATAAACAACCCCACTAACTGTTGCATTAAGTTGATATGCATTATCAAAATCCGAAAGTGCAGCATTGTTGACTGTATAACTACTTTGTGTAGCACCAACAATATTAACTCCATTTTTACTCCATTGATAGGCAGGACTAGCACTAATACGAGAATCTAAAGTCCCATTCATTGTAGCATTATTACCTATTACAACCTGAGTGTTAACAGGACTAGAACTAAATGGATTAGCTTTGAGTCTAAACTGTGTTGAGAAATACCATTCATTGCTAGCATCCGCCTGTGTTAAATGTGTATGCAAAGAAAGATAACCTATCAGGTTACTAGAAGTTGCCGCAGGAACATACTCACCAACACCGGCCACAAGATAAGCGTAACCACCACCAAGAACATGGAAGCTTCTGAAAGTTGTTGCTACATCAGCATAGTTAGTTGAGGCATACAATCCAAATGGAATTGAGTCATTACCAAAAAACATACTAAGTGAGCTACTAGAATCTCTGTTGATACTATAAAATCCCGGTGTTGAATTAGTAGATAACTCTGCTGCTCTATCACCAAAGTAAGCTCTTATTCTATTATCGTTAGAACTGTTCATCATGAACTCAGCCCCAATAATAGGTGATACTCCATCATCACGCATACCAAACTCATGCCCTGAAAATGGTTGTAAATTAGTTGTATTAACAAGTATTGAATAGCCTCCATCATTTATATTTGGCCAAGCAATAGATGCACCATCCACTTGATTTGGAGAGTTAACTGGAAAATACTTACTACCACTACCCACTGTCGCAGCAGCCGCTACACCCTTTAGTCCTCCAGAATAACCTTGTTGTATATCGTTATCAACAAATCCAACAAGAGATTGATAGGGGTCAAATAACTCCCCAATTTGGTCGTTACCAAAAAATTCTGACCTAATAGTTTTGATTGGCGTTAGTGCCACTTTCAGACTATCTGGTGTATAGCCTACAATGAGATTAAGTTTATCCCATATACCTGAATCAGTATATCCCTTAATCAAAGTATAAGTAGCATTAGAGCCATTTATAGTGTATGTGTTTCTATTAGTCAGCGACCATAGATAACTCAATGTAAGATTCAGAACACCATCTATATTATTGAATGGATATTTCAATCCATATCCACTATTATACAAACGAGTTATCTCAGCTTGTGTTAAAGTGCGATTCCAAAAATAAAGTTCATCCACAGCACCATTAAGCCATTCAACCATGAAAGGAAAGTTGCTATTACGGATAAAGGTATCACCAGAGAAAACAGTGGTTGACTTTGTGCTACCATTAAGTGAGAGAAATAATGTTTTTGTAGGAGCATCAAATCCTACAACAGCA
>Ga0247671_1000377_pt1 | contig 14607 bp, 19 predicted proteins | sample CNK12_metaG_FD_183039 | JGI IMG/M metagenome (GOLD analysis project Ga0247671, IMG submission 183039) | Soil microbial communities from Purdue University Martell Research Forest, Indiana, United States - CNK12 | ecosystem: Environmental > Terrestrial > Soil > Temperate forest > Bulk soil...
CGAGTCGCGCGCGCTGCCGAGCTCGTACTTCAAGGGGCTCAACTTCCTGCTGAACGAGCAGCCCGACAAGGCGATCGAGGCGTTCATCGAGGTGGTGAAGGTCGACCCCGAGACCATCGAGCTGCACTTCGCGCTGGGCAGCCTGTTCCGCCGCCGCGGCGAGTACGACCGCGCCATCCGCATGCACCAGAACCTGGCCGAGCGCCCGGGCCTGGGCGCCGACCAGAAGCTGATCGCGCTCGCCGAGCTCGGCCAGGACTACCTCAAGGCCGGAATCCTGGATCGCGCCGAAGACGTGTTCCGCAAGCTCGAGAAGAGCCCGCAGGCCGCCGCGGCGCGCCGCCACCTGCTCGAGATCTACGAGCAGGAGAAGGACTGGGACCGCGCCATCGAGATGACCAAGCTGGTGCAGCCCGATCCGCGCGACCTCGCCCAGTACTACTGCGAGCTCGCCGCCGCCGACTCGGCCGAATCGCGGCCGGACGCGGCGCGCCGGCATCTCGAGGCCGCGCTCGAGGCAAACCGCAAGTGCGTGCGCGCGAGCCTGCTGCTCGGCGACCTGGACAAGAGCCAGGGCGACCTGGACCAGGCGATGGAGCACTGGAAGCGCGTCGAGTCGCAGAACCCGGCCTACCTCGCCCTCGTCGCGCAGCGCCTGCTCGACGCCTACCGCGAAGCCGGGCGCGACGAGGAGGGCCTCACGCTCCTCACCGGCTACCTCGAACGCTATCCCTCGCTCGATCTTCTCGATACCTTGTTCCAGCAGACGCTGGCGGCGAAAGGACCCGAGCAGGCCTACGCGCTGGTGCGCGACGAGCTCAAGCGCAACCCGACGCTCCTCGGCCTGGACCGCCTGCTCGAGGCGCAGATCATCGCCGCCGGCTCGCCCGACAAGCGGAGAGATTTGGAGCTGGTGCGCAGCCTCGTGCACGGGCACACCCGGCGTCTCGCGCGCTATCGCTGCGAAACCTGCGGCTTCAAGGCGCGCCAGTTCCACTGGCGCTGCCCCGCCTGCGGCGGCTGGGAGACCTATCCCCCTCGCAGAACCGAGGAGTTTGATTTAACGCCATGAATGTGACCGTTGTAGGAACCGGATACGTCGGGCTCGTCACCGGAGCCTGCCTCGCCGACGCCGGCAACACGGTGTTCTGCCTGGACCTCGACGCACGCAAGATCGGCATGCTGAACGACGGCAAGATCCCGATCTTCGAGCCCGGGCTGGAGGCGATCGTCCAGAGAAACGAGCGGGCCGGGCGGCTCATTTTCTCGACCGATGTCCCCGCGAGCGTGGCGCACGGCGAGCTGCAGATCATCGCGGTCGGCACGCCGCCCGGCGAGGACGGCTCGGCCGACCTGCAGCACGTGGTGGCGGCGGCGCGCTCGATCGGCCGTCACATGCAGGGCTTCAAGGTGGTCGCGACCAAGTCCACGGTGCCCGTCGGCACCGCCGACAAAGTGCGCCTTGCGATTGAAGAAGAATTGAAACGGCGAGGCGCCGGCGTCGATTTTTCGGTTGTTTCCAACCCCGAGTTCCTCAAGGAGGGTGCGGCGGTCGAGGACTTCATGCGGCCCGACCGGGTGGTCGTCGGCGCCGAAGACGAGCGCGCCATCGCGATGCTGCGCCAGCTGTACGCGCCGTTCCAGCGCAACCGCGACCGCATCATCGTGATGGGCGTGCGCTCGGCCGAGCTCACCAAGTACGCCGCCAACGGCATGCTCGCCACGCGCATCTCGTTCATGAACGAGCTCGCCAACCTCGCCGAGGCGATCGGCGCCGACATCGAGGAAGTGCGCCGCGGCATCGGCTCGGATCCGCGCATCGGCTACCAGTTCCTGTACCCCGGCGCCGGCTTCGGCGGCTCGTGCTTCCCGAAAGACGTGAAGGCGTTGCAGCGGACCGCTACCGAGGTGGCCAGGCCGCTGCGCGTGATCAACGCGGTCGAGGCGGTCAACGACGCGCAGAAGCACGTGCTCGCCGCGAAGGTCGCCCGCAAGTTCGGCGCCAACCTCCACGGCAAGACCTTCGCGCTCTGGGGGCTGGCGTTCAAGGCGAATACCGACGACATGCGCGAGGCGGCGAGCCGCACGGTGATCGCCGACCTCACCGGCGCCGGCGCCTCGGTGCGCGCATACGACCCTGCCGCGGGGCACGAGGCGAAAGCCATCTTCAAGGGAAGCAAGACGGTGACCATCGTCGACTCTGCGAGCGAAGCGCTCGAAGGCGCCGACGCGCTCATCGTCGTCACCGAGTGGCAGGAATTCCGCAGCCCCGACTTCGCGGCGCTCAAGGCCCGGCTGAAAACGCCGGCGATCTTCGACGGCCGCAACCTGTATGACCCGGCGGTCCTGAAGCGGCTCGGTTTCGAGTATTTCCCGATAGGAAGAAAAGCATAGACACCTCGAAGGCAAGAGTGCTCGTGGTCGGCGACGTGATGCTCGACCGCTACTGGTTCGGCGAGGTGTCGCGCATCTCGCCGGAAGCGCCGGTGCCGGTGGTGCTGATCGGACGCGAGGAGCAGAGGCTGGGCGGCGCCGCCAACGTGGCCTGGAACTGCAAGGCGCTAGGCGCGCACACACGCCTGCTCTCGGTGGTGGGGCGCGACGAGCCGGGCGGGCAGCTCGAGAAGCTGATCAAGAAGGAAGGCATCGAGGCGAGCCTGCACCGCGACGGCAAGCTCGACACGACGCAGAAGCTCCGCGTCATCGGCCGCAAGCAGCAGCTGCTGCGCATCGACTTCGAGAAACCGCCTTCGCGCGAGGTGCTCGCGGCCAAGCTCGAGGAATTCAAGAGCGCGCTGGCCGACTGCGACGTGGTGATCCTGTCCGACTACGGCAAGGGCGGCCTCACGCACATCACGGAGATGGTGCGCGCGGCGCGCAAGGCCGGCAGGCGCGTGCTCGCCGATCCGAAAGGCGACGACTATTCGCGCTACAAGGGCGTGAGCGTCATCACCCCGAACCTCGACGAGCTGCGCCGGGTGATCGGCACCTGGAAGGACGAGAAGGATCTCAAGGGGCGCGCCCAGGCGATGCGCGAGAAGCTCGGCCTCGAGGCGCTGCTCCTCACCCGCGGCGAACACGGGATGACTTTGTTTGCCAAGAGCAAAACCACGACGATCCCAGCCGTGGCGCGCGAGGCCGAGGTGTTCGACGTGACCGGTGCCGGCGACACGGTGATCGCGACCCTCGCCGTCATGCTTGCGGCCGGCGCCGGCATGGAAGCCGCGATGCGCATCGCCAACCGCGCCGCGGGCATCGTCGTGGGTAAACTCGGAACTGCGGTCGCGACCCATGCCGAGCTTTTCGGCGGCATGCGGAGGCGGGCGCAGGACCGACCGAAGACAGGCGAGAAAGACTAGTCATGTACTACGTGGTCACCGGGGCGGCCGGATTCATCGGCTCCAGGATCGTCGAGGCGCTGAATCGCGCCGGCGTCACCGACATCGTCGCCGTCGACAACCTCAGCCGCTCGGCCAAGGTGGCCAACCTCACGCGCCTGGAGATCGCGGATTTCCTCGACAAGGGCGAGTTCCTGCAGCGCCTGGACAGCTTCGACGGCGCGGTGGAGGCGGTGCTGCACCAGGGCGCGTGCTCCGACACCATGGAGCTCGACGGGCGCTACATGATGGAGAACAACTACCGCTATTCGAAGACGCTGCTCGACTGGTGCCAGGAGGCCGAGATCCCGCTCCTGTACGCCTCGTCGGCGTCGGTCTACGGCGCGGGCGCCGAGTTCCGCGAGGAGCGCGCCTGCGAGCGCCCGCTCAACGTCTATGGCTACTCCAAGTTCCTGTTCGACCAGCTGGTGCGCCGCACGCTGCCGGGGAAGACCGCGCAGATCGCCGGCTTTCGCTACTTCAATGTCTACGGGCCGAACGAGGCGCACAAGGGCCGCATGGCCTCGGTCGCGTTCCACGCCTACAACCAGCTCGCCGCCACCGGCAAGGTCCGGCTCTTCGAGGGCTCGGCGGGGTACGGCAACGGCGAGCAGCGGCGCGACTTCGTGCACGTCGACGACGTGGTCGACGTGAACCTCTGGTTCCTCGAGCACCGCGAAGTGTCGGGCATCTTCAACTGCGGCAGTGGACGCGCGCAGACCTTCAACCAGCTCGCCGCCGCGACCATCAACTCGGTGCAGGGCAGCGACCACACCGCGCGCGAGCTGGCCCAGCGCGGCTTCATCGAGTACATCCCGTTCCCGGAGGGCCTCAGGGAGCGCTACCAGAGCTTCACCGAGGCCGACCTGTCGCGGCTGCGCGCGGCGGGCTACCGCGGCGAGTTCAAGAGCGTCGAGCACGGCGTCGCCTCGTACGTGAGCGAGCTGCGGCGCGCCTAGTGATGGTGAAGAAGCGGGCATGGCGATGAAGCGCACCATCGAAGACTTTATCGGCAACACGCCGCTGGTCCGGCTGCAGCGCCTGCCGGATTCGGACCGCAATGCCGTGCTGGTGAAGCTCGAGGGCAACAACCCCGCCGGCTCGGTGAAGGACCGGCCGGCGATCGCGATGGTGCGCCACGCCGAGGCGCGCGGCGAGATCAAGCCTGGCGACACCCTGATCGAGCCGACCTCCGGCAACACCGGCATCGCGCTCGCGATGGCCGCGGCGATCCGCGGCTACCGCATGGTGCTCATCATGCCCGAGCACCTTTCGGCCGAGCGCCGCCAGACGATGCGCGCCTACGGCGCCGAGATCATCCTCACCCCGCAGAAGGGCGGCATGGAGGGCGCGCGCGACCTCGCCGAGCGGATGGTGCGCGAGGGCAAGGGCACGATGCTCGACCAGTTCGCCAACCCCGACAACCCGCGCGTGCACTACGAGACCACCGGACCCGAGATCTGGCGCGACACCGAGGGCAAGATCACGCACTTCGTCTCGAGCATGGGCACGACCGGCACCATCATGGGCTGCTCGCGCTTCTTCAAGGAGAAGAAGCGCTCGATCCAGGTCATCGGCTGCCAGCCCGAGGAAGGCTCGCAGATTCCCGGCATCCGCAAGTGGCCGCAAGCCTACCTGCCGAAGATCTACGAGCGCCCGCGCGTCGACCGGCTGGAGTACGTGAGCCAGGCCGACGCCGAGGAGACCACGCGCCGCCTGGCGCGCGAGGAGGGCATCTTCGCCGGCATCTCTTCGGGCGGCGCGGTGCACGTCGCGCTGCGCGTCGCCAAGGAGCACAAGCACGCGGTGATCGTCGCCATCGTCTGCGACCGCGGCGACCGCTACCTCTCCACCGGGGTCTTTCCTGACTGAATGACCCCGATCCTCGTATTCGACATTGAGACGATCCCCGATTGCGCCGGCATCCGCCGCATCCACAGCCTGCCCGACGATTTGCCGGACGCCGATGTAGCCGAGGTCGGGTTCCAAAAACGCCGCGCCCAGTCAGGCAACGATTTCCTGCCGCCGCACCTGCACCGCGTGATCGTCATCTCGTGCGTTGCGCGCGACGACGAAGGCGTCAAGATCTTCTCCATCGGTGAACCCGAGCGGGACGAGAAGACGACACTGGCGCGCTTCTTCGACGCGATCGAACGCAAGACGCCGCAGCTCGTGTCGTGGAATGGCAAGGGTTTCGACATCCCGGTGCTTAACCACCGCGCGCTGATCCACGGTGTTTGCTGCACGCGCTTCTGGGAGCTTGGAGACGCGGACCAGGCGTTTCGCTTCAACAACTACGTGAACCGCTATCAGACGCGCCACCTGGACCTGATGGACCAGCTCGCGATGTTCAACTCGCGCAATTTCGCGCCGCTCGACGATCTCGCCCGGCTTGCGCGCCTGCCCGGCAAGCAGGGCATAGGCGGCGCCGAAGTCTGGTCCGCCTACCGGAGGGGCGAGATCCAGGCGATCCGCGACTACTGCGAGGTGGACGTGGTGAACACGTTCCTGCTGTTCCAGCGCTTCCAGATGGTGCGCGGGCTGTTGACAAGCGAAGGATACGACGCGGAGTGCGGCCTCCTGCGCGAGACGCTCGAGCGGCGAACCGAGCCGCACTGGCGCGAGTTCCTGTCGCTCTGGAGGTGAACCTGCGCATCGATTCGCTCGACGCCGAGGGGCGCGGCGTCGCCCGCAACGCCGAAGGCAAGGTGGTGTTCGTCGAGGGCGCGCTCCCCGGCGAGGAAGTCGATTTCCAGGTCCTGCGCAAGAAGTCCTCGTTCGAGATCGGGCGCCTCACCCGCGTGCTGGGCGGCTCCTCCAGCCGGCAGACGCCGCGCTGCCCGCATTTCGGAGTCTGCGGCGGCTGCAGCCTGCAGCACACCGACGCGCGTACCCAGATGGCCGCGAAGCAGCGCTGGCTCGAGGAGAACCTCGCGCGCATCGGCAAGGTGCAGCCCGACACCATGCTGCCGATCATCTACGGCGAGGACTGGCACTACCGCCGGCGAGCCCGCCTCGGCGCGCGCTACGTTCCGAAAAAAGGCGGCGCGATGGTCGGATTCCGGGAGAAGCGCTCGAGCTACATCACCGACATGCGCGAGTGCCATGTGCTTCCGCCGCAGGTCAGCGCGCTCATCCTGCCGTTGCGCGCGCTGGTGGAGGCACTCTCGGTCCGCGCCCGCTTGCCCCAGATCGAGGTCGCCGTGGGCGACAACGCGACCGTGCTCGTGATCCGCCACCTCGACCCGCTTACCGACGAGGATCGTTCGTTACTGAGGAGCTTTGCCGAAACCCATCCGGCTCACCTGTGGCTGCAGCCAGGCGGGCCGGACACCGCGCGGCCCTTTCATCGCCCGCAAAGCGAGCTCTACTACGAGCTGCCGGAGTTCGGCCTGCGGCTCGCGTTCCGGCCGACCGACTTCACGCAGGTAAACCACGGCGTCAACCGGGTGCTGGTGTCGCGCGCGGTGCGGCTGCTCGACCCGCGGCCCGGCGAGCGCGTGGCCGACCTGTTCTGCGGGCTCGGCAACTTCTCGCTGCCGCTCGCGAGCCGCGGCGCCGACGTGATCGGCTTCGAGGGGAGCCGCGAGCTCGTCGAGCGCGCGCGCCAGAACGCGGCGCAGAACGGCCTCGCGGTTCAATTCGAGGTCATGAACCTGTTCGAGCCGCAGCTCGCGCCTTACGCGCCAATCGACAAGCTGCTGATCGATCCGCCGCGCGAAGGCGCGGTCGAGATCGCAAGAGCGCTGCCGGGAACCTGGCCGCGGCGCATCGTCTACGTCTCGTGCGACCCGGCGACGCTTGCGCGCGACGCGGGCGTGCTGGTGCACACGAAAGGTTTTCGCCTCGCGGCCGCCGGCGTGGTGAACATGTTCCCGCACACCGCGCACGTCGAGAGCATCGCGCTCTTCGAACGCTGAGTGGTTGAGAGTATCCTCCGCAGATATGCAGACAGCCCCTGCTGACGTGCGGACGCTTTCAGAAGTGCGCGATGCGCTGCTGCGGCTCTACGGCGAGGCGAGGGACATCGGCGAGCACCAGGTCGCCTACCACGCGCTGGCCGGCGCGCTCCACGCGGCGGAAAGCCTGCGGCAGCCCGACGTCCTCGATCAGGTCGCGGCGCTCGCGCGTGAGCACCGCAAGCGCATCGACCAGGACGATCCGAGGCATCCGCTTTCGTCCCAGTCGGCCTCGATCCGGGGCCACCAGAGCATCTTCGAGCAGCTCGCCATCACCTGCGCCGCGGTGCGCGTGCGCCTCAAGGCCGAAGACCTGGTCCGGAAATAAGAAGGGCACCCGAGGGCGCCCTTCGTGTACCGCCGCGCCGGCGCGGGCTAGTCCCGATCGCCGCTCAGCGCGAGCAGGATCTGCAGCAGGCTCGAGAAAATGTTGAGCAGGCTGAGATACACGCCCGTAGTCGCCATCACGTAGTTGGTCTCGCCGCCGCGCACGATGCGGTTCAGGTCGTAGAGCAGGAAGAGCGAGAACACCACGATGACCAGCGTGGAGATCGTCAGCGCGAGCGCCGGGATCTGGAAGAACATGTTGGCGAGCGCGGCGATGAGCAGCGCCACCATCCCTACGAACAGGAACTTGCCCATGAAGCTGAAGTCGCGCTTGGTGGTCGTCGCGATCGTGCCCATCGCCAGGAAGATGGCGCCGGTTCCGACCGCCGCGTAGCCGACGAGCTGCATGCCGTTGCGCATGGACAGCGCCACGTTGAGCAGCGGCCCGAGGAAGAGCCCCATCAGGCCGGTCATGAGGAGCAGCAGCGCCACGCCGATCCCGCTGTTGCGGTAGTGCGCGATGCCGAACTGCAGGCCGATGACCGAGGCGAGCATGAGCACCACCGAGATGACCGGGCTCGCCATCATGGCCGGAGCGAGCTGGATCCCGATCGCGGCGCCGATCACCGTCGGCACCATGGTGAGCGCGAGAAGCAGGTAAGTGTTGCGCAGAACCCGCTGGGCGGAATCGGCAGGCAGCGCATGGTCCTGCGCCGCCGCGTAATTCCCGCGGAAATCCTGGTTATCGGTTCGAATGGGCTTTAGTTCCATTTTGGGTGGGGCCTCCTGCGCATAAGACTACCAAACCTGACCGGAGTTTCAACGGCTTAGAGTGCAGCTAGCGCCAATCTGGGGACGCCACCGTGGGTTTTCAAGGGCTTGGCGCGCAAAGATGCGGCGCCACGTCGGAACGAAGCTTGCGTGAGTGTCCCTACTCAGCCCGGTTACAAAGGAGATTTCCCATGCTGCTTTCTCTGCGTTTTCCGCTCTTGCTCGCCGCCAGTCTCGCGGCGTTTCCCGCGCTTGCCCAAGTGGGTGGTGCCGGCGGAGCCGGCGGTGTCGCCACAACCCCGGGCATTGTCGGTACGACGCCGGGCGCGGTGACCACGACTCCCGGAATCGGGACAGCGTCGCCAACCACCCCGGGTGCTCAGACCACCTCGCCTTTCGCGACCACGCCGACGCCGAGCATCACCGGCACGCCGCCGAGCCAGGTTGGCAGCATCGTCGGCTCAACCCCCACCATCGGGGGCAGCGCGAGCACCGGCAGCAGCGTCGTCGGCTCGGCCCCAGGCATCCCGCCAGCGGCGACGCCTTCGACCTCGCCGTTCTCGACCACTACGGTGCCGCAGTCGACGACGATTCCTTCGACCACGGTCCCTTCGACGACGATCCCTTCGACCACCATCTCGCCGTCGACGACGCGCATCTGTCCGAACGGCATGACCACCTGCTAGCGCGGCGCGCCTACTTCGAGGAAGGCGCAGACGGCGCGGCTACACCCGAATCGAAGGTCCGCTGGTCGATCTCCAATACCTGCGGGTTCTGCACGGTCGTAGTCGCGCCGGTCCTCGCATCCTTGAAGCGGATCGCGCCATCCTTCCGCGTGAAATCTCCGGTGTAGTACTCCCTGCCAGTATCGAGGTCGGTCACCTTGAAGTAAGTCGCGGTGCATGCCGCGGCGATGAGCAGCAGCGGCATCAGGCAACTCACCTTCCACTGTGCGGATCTCAAATTCGGCCGCCCCGGTCTGCGAAATGGCAGAAAGCTAGAATATCAAGGATAGGAGAGTTGGCAGAGTGGTCGAATGCGGCGGTCTTGAAAACCGCTAGCCCGGAAGGGCTCGGGGGTTCGAATCCCTCACTCTCCGCCAGTACCGTGGACCACGCGGTGTGAGCGCAGCCATGATGGACGGCGCAATGGGTTCGATGATGGGCTGGATGATGGGAATAGGCCTGCTCGGCTGGGTCCTGGTGATCGCGCTGCTTGTCGCAATACTTCTTGTCCTCTTGCGTCTCCTGAATGAACGCAAGTCAAGCGGCGGGCCGGGAAGGACGGACGGCAGGACGACCGATCCGTCGAAGAATCCATAGCGACACGCTCGCGGTAAGATCCTGGCCCATGTCTTCCCGGCTTAAACGACGCTTCGCCCTGATTCTGCTGGCGTTGCTCGCGTTTGCGCAGGTCAACGTTGCCCTCGCCGGGTGCTTCAGGGACCGCGCGTCGATGATGCCCGCCAGCGCGGCCAATTCCGACCCCGGCGCTCCGTGCGATGGCTGCGACGTGCCGGTGTCTAAGCTGGCAGACCACATCTCCAATGCGTGTGTAGTCCATTGCACCTCCGACCTTCAACTCGCGGGTGAGCCGTTTGTGGTGGTGCTTAGTGCTGCCGACATGCCCGTGTTGGTGCTAAAGCCCTTCGAATCGCCGCCACGCGCAAATAGAGCGTTGGACGGTCTTCCCGTAGCCGCGCCGCCACGGCGCATCCTGCTTCACTCCTTCCTGATCTGATCTTCCCTACGCGCCGCTCGGCGCGCTGGTAGCCATCTTGGGCCGTTGCCGCGTGCGGCCGGTTACGACAGTTGGATTTCGGAAGTGAACTCGATGGAGACTGTAACGTGAAAATAGCCAGTTTGAACGTCGCTGTGCTGTTGGTGGCTGTCGTGCAGCCAAATTTCGCCGCAGGGGATGCTAACCGGGGCGCAAAGATTTTTAGTCAATGCATGGCCTGCCACTCTCTGCAGCCCGGTGAACACCGAACGGGCCCGAGCCTCGCGCATGTCTGGAACCGCAAGGCTGGGACTTTGGATGACTTCATGCGTTATTCGGAGGCGCTGAAGCGCTCCGAGATAACCTGGAACGAAGCGACGCTGGACAAGTGGCTTGCCAATCCGGCGCAGGTCATTCCCGGCACGACCATGACCTTTCCCGGGATCAAGGACCGCCAGTCGCGGCAGGATCTGATCGCGTATCTAAAAGCAGTCGACGAAAACAAGGCGCCGCCACCCTCTGCAAAAGGCGGCGGCATGATGGGCATGACGCGCGCGAGACCCGACCTTAAAACCGCGCCGCCCGCTGGGCAGGTCCGCTCCATCAAGCACTGCGGGGACACATACGCCGTCGAGACCGCCGACGGCAAGTTGGAGAAGGTCTGGGAGTTCAACCTCCGATTCAAGACCGATTCAAGCAAGCTCGGCCCGGCACCCGGCAAGCCGGTGATCGTGGGAGCCGGAATGCAGGGCGACCGCGCTTCTATCGTTTTTGCTTCCCCGAAGGAGATCAGTGAGTCCATCCGTGCCTCCTGCTCGTAGCGGTTTGCTTTTTTTGCTCATGCTCATGGCGTGTGGCGAGCGCGGCGCCGATCCTGTACAGGTCGCGCGTGGGGAGAAGCTTTATGCGCAGCACTGCGCGTCGTGCCACGGCGCAAGGTTAGAGGGGCAGGCCGAATGGCGGACCCGACTACCGAACGGATGCCTGCGCCGCCGCATGACGAAAGCGGTCACACTTGGCACCACTCGGACGAGGTGCTATTCGGCATTACCAAGCGCGGGCTTGTACCACCCTATGCACCGCCTGGCTACGAGAGCGATATGCCTGCATTTGGCGGCGTACTCAGTGACGATGAGATCCGAGCCGTACTTGCGTTCATGAAGAGCCACTGGACCTCGCATGAGGTGCTCGATACGCGAGCTGAGCTGCTACGAAACAACCCGGAGAAACGATGACCTCGAAATATTGGTTTGTTGCGAGCCTCGTCCTTGGCGTCACGGCGCTCGCGCATGCGCAAGTGACGCTGACCCATGTCCACGGTCTTGCGTATAGCAGCGACGGCAAGCGGCTGATGATCCCAAGTCACCACGGGCTGGCCGTATACGAGGCTGGAAAATGGTCGAAGGCGCCCGGGCCGCAGCACGACTACATGGGCCTCGCTGCCACGGCGAACCACCTCTATAGTAGCGGTCACCCAGCGCCGGATTCTGGCCTGGTGAACCCCTTCGGGCTCATTCGGAGCACTGACAGCGGAAAGACGTGGGAAAAGCTCGGTCTCGAAGGGGAGACAGATTTCCATTTGCTCGCCGCAAGCTGGAACACCGGCGCGATTTGCGTGTGGAACCCGGCGCCAAGCTCTCGCATCCGGCAGCCGGGTTTGCACTGCACCGGGGACGCTGGCGGGAGCTGGCGAGCCGCCGATGCGCGCGGCGTGAAGGGAGAGCTCATATCGGTCGCCGTCCATCCTGACGACGTGGAGCTCGTCGCGCTGGGAACCTCCGAAGGCGTATTCGAATCGAGCGACGGCGGCAACAGCTTCAGTCAGATTGCGCCCGGGCCGGGGACAGCGGTGTTTTACGACCTGGATGGGAAACATCTTTGGTACGGAAGCTTCGACAAGGCAGCGCAGCTTGTGCGGGCACGTTTGCGGCAAGGGCCAAGCTCGCGTATCAAGCTGCCGGCCGTAGGCGATGATGCCGTGGCTTACATCGCGCAGAACCCGAAGACGCGCGACGAATACGCGATTGCCACGTTTAAACGGAGCGTCTTCCTATCGAAGGAAGGCGGACGCACGTGGAAGCAAATTGCGGATAACGGTAAGGCGCGATAGCTCGCCCGGCGGCTGCAATACGTCAGGAAACGACGTGTGAGACAAAATTCCGGACCGAGTTGCTTCCCACTATGTGACGGCAGTTTCAAAGACTGTCGGAGTGTCGCTATTTGCCTACAGAAGCTTCCATGAAACACCGACGCAAGCGGTTGACCTAGGCAGTTATCATCCCGTCCGGAGGGATACATAACATGTCTAACGTTCGCAACCTCAAACCCGTTACCGAGTTGAAACGCCGCGTCCTAGTCGTCGAGGACAACCTGGATTCCGTGCATTCGATGGCCATGCTCGTGAAGATGATGGGCCACGAGGTCCAGTTCGCGATCAACGGATTCGCCGCGCTGGATATCGCAAGAACCTTCCGACCCGACATCATTCTCCTCGATATTGGCCTACCAGATTTCAACGGCTGCGAGATTGTGCGGCAACTGAAGTACGAACAAGGCCTCCAGAACACCCGCTTCATAGCCATCTCCGCACTCCCCGCCCAACAGTTTAAGCAGCGCGCGTTGGACGCTGGCTGTCACGAGTTTTATCCCAAGCCGATCGAGCCGAGGCTGCTTGAGCGCCTGTTAGGCGAGGCGAGCACGACCGACTAAGTCGTTGCCGCTCCAACTTCATTTCCAGAACATCCGCGGCGCCCTTGCCGAAGGGCTACGAGCCCGCGTTGTCTGATTCGCCTCTTACGAGCGCCATTACCTCTTTGAAATCGTAAGGTTTGGCGAGGTGATGCTCGCATCCGGCCGCGCGCGACTTGGCGCGATCGGCGTCCGTACCATAGCCGGTAATGGCGATGATCCTCGAGGCCCCCAGGCCGGGCTGCACCTTGAGCCATCTCGCCACTTGATAACCGTCTACGCCAGGCAGGCCCAAATCGAGCAGTACAACCTCCGGTTGAAATTCTTCTGCAATGGTCATTGCCGCGTAGCCGTTAATCGCATACTCGACCTTGTGCCCTTCCGACCGGAGCAGCGCGACAAGCGAGTGGAGTGAGTCCAAGTTGTCCTCCACGACCAAGACGCGACGTTGGACTTGCTGCTGGTCGTGGGATGTCCCAAGCTTCTTTTTGCCCCTACCCTGAGGACCGCCCGGGTTTGATGGCGGGCCAAAGACAAGGCGACGGTGGGCGGACTGATCAAGTATTAGCAGTGCCATAGATCTTGCGAACTTCATCCTGCGCATCCCAAAGGTCGACCCGCCGAATGGCGAGGCCGCGAATAGGTGCGCGGTCCTTCAGTTGTAGGGATTCACCGCCGTCCTCGAGCTGACCGGCGGCAAGGGTCTCTGTGGAGACTGACATGGCTGTCTTGTCAATGCTGAGTTCAAAAATTCGGGTGTGTGCGGCGATGAGGCGAGCCACGTTGTTGAGCGTGGCCACGTCGTCCGTGTGACGGCCCGTCGCGCGCGCATAGACCATCCTGGCTGCGCTGGCCAGAGACATCAAACCTCGAAGACGGATCACTTGCGTGCTTTCTTTTTGGGCTGGCATCTCCGCGCCGCCCTCCCTAGGCACCCTCCTAGCCCAATATTCGCCGTTCTTCTATCGCGCCGATAGTCGCTGAAACTGTGATTTTTGGAGCCGGGAGGGCATTTTTCGCACCGACCTACTCGTTCCACTTCGCCGCTCCTCACGCCTAGAGGTCGCTGGATCGTTTGGTAGCGTTTGCCGCCAGGAACAAGCAACACCTCGGCGCCGCCCCCGCATGGGTGCCTTTGGAATGGCCGTGCTGGTCACCAGCAGCGGACAGCCTACTTCTTATTAGCCCGAGCTTCTATTGCGCTTTCCACGAGCCGGCGAACCTCATCATTGAGGTTTACGCCCCCCGCAGCACGAATCTGTCCCGTGGGCGTGCCGATCACCTGATCGTCCCGCTTCAACGTAGCGCTCCATATAACTCCGTCGCCCGCTTCGCGCCATGTCGCCTCATAGGTATAGGCACAGCCTTTGAGCTGCGTGGTGTAGCGGCCCGCGATTCGACCAGTCCTTTCCGCGCTTGGCATATCGGCGGCGACCAGCAGGCGGCGTGCCGACGGGTCTTTGCTGACGGAACGGAAATTAAGGCAGGTCGGAAATGCGTTGCTTGCCGAAGCCCCCCTTGAAAACCGATCGGACGTTGAAAACCGATCGGACGCGCATAAAATTACCACGTCGCTCCTATGGTGCCTTGAAAATGGCCGCGGGCTCGAGAGTCGAAATCCTTCTAAGGGCGCTCGATATTGTCGGCGGGCGGGAGCAGCTGGCCCGGAAATTAGGTGAACAACCATCGCAGGTCAGCGCCTGGCTTTCCGGGTCCACCGAGATCCCCGATGGGGTAATTCTACGGGCGGTGGATATCGTCCTCAG
>Ga0247671_1000381_pt1 | contig 14523 bp, 18 predicted proteins | sample CNK12_metaG_FD_183039 | JGI IMG/M metagenome (GOLD analysis project Ga0247671, IMG submission 183039) | Soil microbial communities from Purdue University Martell Research Forest, Indiana, United States - CNK12 | ecosystem: Environmental > Terrestrial > Soil > Temperate forest > Bulk soil...
CAACGAAGTGCGCGGCGTAAACCGCGTCACCTACGACATTTCCTCCAAGCCCCCCGCCACGATAGAGTGGGAATGACCGCAGACCGTGCGCAGCCTGATCGTCTCCACGTTCGCGTTTTTCGCCTTCAGCTACTACCTCATGCGCTGGGCCGACGATCACGAGCTCCCCAAGGGCATGACACGCAGCACCAGCATCCTCGTGGTAGCCGGCGTGCTTTCGTACGGCGTCGCCTGGGTCGTGGACAAGCTGCTCACCTGAGTGCTGTTACCGCGCTGAAACAAGGCAGCAATCCCCACGTCAGGTCGGGAGAGTAAAGTGCCTGCGCGATGCTAGCCAATACCGCCGAATCGTGGGGCACGCCCGCGAAGTTTTTCCACTGGACGGTCGCGGTCCTGATCCTCGTGCAGATCGCGCTCGGCTTCACCGCGGCGGCGTGGCGGCTCTCGCCAATGAAGCTCGAGCTCTTCGTCTGGCACAAATCCACCGGCGTGCTGATCCTGGTGCTCATGCTCGCACGCCTGGCCTGGCGGCTCGGGAACCCGAGTCCGGCGCTGCCGGCGAACACGCCGCCCTGGGAACGCACTGCCGCGCACGCAAGCCATGCGTTGCTCTATGGGCTCGCGCTCGCCCTGCCGCTTTCCGGCTGGGTGATCAATTCGGCGGCGGGGGTGCCGTTCAGCGTGTTCTGGCTCGTGCCGTTGCCCTCGATCGTCGCGCCGGACGAGCGCCTGGAAGAGCTCGCGAAGCTGGCGCACTTGTCGCTGCTCATCGCGCTGTGCCTGGTTCTCGCCGTCCACATCGGCGCGGCGTTGCGGCATCACTTCATCAAGCGCGACAGCGTGCTGCTGCGCATGCTGCCCGAAACATGGAGACACGCTTGACGCCTGCCTGGATCGTCCCGCTCGGTTTCCTGATGTGTGCGCACGCGCTTGCCGCCGATTGGAAGATGGATCCTGGGGCGAGCCGCCTGGATTTCGTCGCCAGCTTCGAGAAGAACGCGGCGCCGGGCGTGTTCAAGGAATTCGATACGCGCCTCGCGCGATTCGAGCCGGACAGGCCCGAGGGCGCGAAGCTCGACGTCACCGTCAAGGTCACGAGCGCCGACATGAAAAGCGGCGACGTCAACCGCGCGATCCGCGGTCCGGAATGGTTCGATTTCGCGCGCTTTCCGCAAGCCGAGTTCCACGCCGAAGACATCCGGCGCGTCGCGCCCGGGCGCTATCTGGCGCGCGGCGTGCTGAGCCTCAAGGGCGTCAAGAAGGAGCTCGAAGTGCCCTTTGCCTGGCAGGAGTCGGCCAGCGCGGCGACGATGGAGGGCGAAGTGAACGTCGAGCGCCTGCAGTTCGGCATCGGCACCGGCGAATGGGCGAACGGCAGCACCATTGGCCTGGGCGTGCGGGTCAAGTTCAACGTGCGGCTGCGGAAGGAAGGCTGAGTGCCGCGGGTCTCGCGGTTGCTGCTTGGCTTGGCGCTGCTGGGAGCAGGATGCGCGCCGGTGCCGACGGCCGCCCCGCCGAAGCAGGCGCCCGCCGGAGCTCCGGATCTCGACGCGGCCTATTACCGCGACGCGGTGCAGCGTGGCGCAAAGGTTTACGGGGCCGAGCCGGGGGATTCTCTCGTCGTCGTCCGGGTCTACCGCGGCGGCCGGCTGGCGAAGCTGGGCCACGACCACGTAGTGTCTACCCGGGACGTCCGCGGCTTCATCGATGCCGACCAGGGCCGCGGCGACTTCTATGTAGGGGTGGAGAGCCTGGCGGTCGACGACCCGGCGCAGCGCGCCGCCGCCGGCTTCGAGAGCACCCCGAGCGAGTCCGACATCGCCGGCACCCGCAGCAACATGCTCGGGAAGGTGCTCGAGGCCGAGCGCTTTCCCTTCGTGGCACTGCGGGTGCGCGCGGTGGAGCAGGGCACGCTGCAGGGTGAGCTGGCGCTCCACGGCGTGACGCGACAGCTGCGCATCCCCGCCAAGATCGATGCCGGTGCCGAGCGTCTCGAGGTCAGCGGCAGCTTCGCGATCAACCAGACCGACTTCGGCATCGAGCCGTTCTCCGTCTTCGGCGGCGCGCTCAGCGTGCAGGACCGGGTCGATCTTTCCTTCACCATCCACGCCGGGCGGATGACAGACGCGAAGCTGGCGGCAAGGCCGGCGCCCTAGATCAGGCTGTCGAGCCGGATCGGCAGCTTGCGGATGCGGCGGCCGGTCGCGTGATAGACGCCGTTCGCGATCGCCGCCGGGATCCCGGTGATGCCGATCTCGCCGATGCCGCGCGCCCCGACCGGATTGAAGTTCGTGTCGTTCTCGTCGCAGAAGCTGACATCGATGATGCCGATGTCGGCGTTGACGGGCACGTGGTACTCGGCGAGGTTCGCGTTTACGATGCGCCCGTCGCGCGGATCGAGCAGCGTCTCCTCGAAGAGCGCCATGCTCACCCCCCAGACCAGGCCGCCGATGAGCTGGCTGCGCGCGAGCTTCGCGTTCATGAGTCGTCCGACGCTGTACGCGGCGACGATACGAGGCACACGGATGACGCCGAGGTCCTCGTCGACGCGCACCTCGCAGAACACGGCGCCGAACGAGCGCGTGCCGAAGTTCTTCGCCGCCTCGGTTTCCTGCGCGTGCGCTTGCGCCTCGATCACCTCGTTCGGGCGGCCGGCCGCGACGGCCGCGTCCTTCTTCCTGCGCGCCTCCTCGCACGCGGCCTTCACCGCCGGGGCCACGCTCGCCACCGTGGTCGAGCCGCCCGAGACGCCCGCAGGCGGCATGAGGGTGTCGCCGAGCTCGAAGCGAATGCGCTCCGGCGGCATGCCGAGGGCGTCGGCGGCGACCTGAGTCATGACGGTGTACGTGCCGGTGCCGATGTCCTGCGTCCCGGAGCGCACGAGCGCCGTGCCGTCGGGCAGGATGCGCGCCATCGCGCTCGCCGGGCGCTGGTGCGCGGGATAGGTCGCGCTCGCCATGCCCCAGCCGACGAGCGTGCGTCCGTCGCGCATGCTGCGCGGCTCGCGCGAGCGCTTCGACCAGCCGAAGCGGCCGGCCGCGTCGGCATAGCACTGCCGCAGCATCTTGCTCGACCAGGGTCTTCCGGTGTGCGGCTCCTTCTCGGCATAGTTGGCGAGGCGCAGCTCGAGCGGGTCCATGCCGAGGGCGTAGGCGAGCTCGTCCATCGCCGACTCGATCGCGAACGTGCCGCTCGACTCGCCGGGCGCTCGCTGGAACGTGGGCGTGCCGACGTTAAGCTGCGCGAGGCGGTGGCTCGTCGCCACGTTGTCGCAGGCGTAGAGCTCCCGCGTCGGCATCGCCGAAGGCTCGGTGAAGTCCTCGATGAAGGAGGTGTGCGAGACGACATCGTGGCGGATCGCCAGCAGCCGGCCGCTCTTCTCCGCGCCGAGCGCGACGCGCTGCTCGGTGCAAGGCCGCCCGCCCACCGGCCCGAACATCTGCGGCCGCGCGAGCGTGACTTTCACCGGACGGGCGACACGCTGCGCGGCCATCGCGGCGAGCGCGACGTGCGACCACGTCGAGCCCTTGCAGCCGAAGCCGCCGCCGACGAAGGGCGACACGACGCGCACGCGCTGGGGCTGGATGCCGAGCGTCTTGGCGATCGTGTCGCGCACGCCCGAGATGTACTGCGTGGAGTCGTACAGCGTGAGCTGGTCGCCGTCCCAGGCCGCGATCGTCGCGTGCGGCTCCATCGGGTTGTGAGTCTCCATCGGCGTGGTGTAGGTCTGCTCCACGCGCGCCGGCGCCCCTGCGAGCACCTTGTCGGCGTCGCCCCAAGCAAGGGCGGCCTCGCCTTGCGGCATCTTTTTCGGCGGATAAGCCGACGCCTTCGCGCCCGCGAAGTCGAGTTGTGGTTTTTCTTTTCGATAGGAGACTTTGAGGAGCTCGGCGCCGGCCATCGCGTGCTCGAAGGTATCCGCGACGACGAGCGCGATCGGCTGGCCGTTGTAGTGCACGACGTTGTCCTGGAGCAGCGAGAGGACGCGCCCGGCCGGCGGGTTCACGCCCGCCTTGCCGCCCTTCGGCAGCTTCGGGGCGTTCAGGTGAGAGAGCACGAGCAGCACGCCCGGGACCTTCTGCGCGGCGGCGGGATCGAGGCCCGTGATGGTGCCCTTCGCAATCGTGCTCTGGACCATGACGGCGTGCGCAAGCCCCGGCAGCTGGAATTCGGCGGCATAGCGCGCCTCGCCGGCGACCTTGAGCGGGCCGTCGGTCCGGTCGAGCGGTTGGCTGACGACGCTCATGCCGCACCTCCGGCCGTACGCACCGCACGCACGATGGCGCGCTGCGCGAGCTCGATCTTGAACGAATTGTCGCGATAGCCTTTCGCCCCCTCCACGGCAGCCGCCGCGGCCTTGCGCAAGGAATCCTCTTGAAGGCCGGAGCCGGCCAGCATCTCTTCACTCCGCGTGGCACGCCATGGCTTGTGCGCCACACCGCCGAGCGCGATGCGAGCCGCCTTAATGCGCTCGCCTTCCATCTGGAGCGCCGCAGCGACCGAGACGAGGGCAAAGGCGTAGCTCGCCCTGTCTCTCACCTTCAGGTAGTGCGCTTTCGTGAATTGCGCAGAAGGCAGATCGACGGCGGTGATCAACTCGCCGTGCTGGAGCGTGGTGTCCCGCTGCGGCGCATCGCCGGGCAGGCGGTGGAAGTCGCTCATCGGAATCGCGCGCTCGCCCTTCGGCCCTCGCACTCGAACCGTGGCGTCGAGCGCGGCGAGCGCGACCGCCATGTCGGAGGGATGCACTGCGATGCACTTGTCGCTCGCGCCCAGGATGGCGTGCATGCGGTTGTGGCCCTCGAGCGCCGCGCAGCCCGACCCTGGCTTGCGCTTGTTGCAGGCGGAGAAAGCGGTGTCGTAGAAGTAGGAGCAGCGCGTGCGCTGCAGGAGATTACCGCCGGTCGTGGCCATATTGCGCAGCTGCGGCGAGGCGCCGGCGAGCAGCGCCTGCGAGAGCAGCGGGTAGCGGGCTGTGACAAGCGGATGGCTCGCGGCGTCGGCGTTGGAGACCGTCGCGCCGATGCGCAGGCCCCCGTCGGACAATTCCTCGATCGCGGCGAGCGGAAGGCGCGTTACGTCGACTAGCCGCATGGGCTGCTCGACGCCGCCCTTCATCAGGTCGAGGAGGTTGGTGCCGGCGCCCAGGTAATACGTGTTGGCCCGCGCGCCTTCGCGCACCGCCGCATCCAGGTTGCTGGCGCGCACGTAAGTGAAGGAGTTCATCCGGCGTCTCCCACCTTCTTCACCGCAGCCACGATGTTCGGATAGGCGCCGCAGCGGCAGATGTTGCCGCTCATGCGCTCGCGGATCACGTCTTCGGTAAGCTGGAAACCCTGGGCGCGCGCCTCGGCAAGCAGGCCGACCGCGGAGCAGATCTGACCCGGCGTGCAGTAGCCGCACTGGAAGGCGTCCTGCTCGACGAAGGCCGCCTGCACCGGATGCGGCTTCCCGGCCGCTTTGCCAAACGAGGCAAGACCCTCGACGGTGACGACCTCATCGTCTGCGTGGGCAAGCGCGAGCGTCAGGCACGAATTGACGCGCCGGCCGTTCACGAGCACGGTGCATGCACCGCACTGCCCGCGGTCGCATCCCTTCTTCGTGCCGGTAAGGCCGAGGTACTCGCGCAGCGCGTCGAGCAGCGTCACGCGCGGCTCGATGGCGAGCACGTAGGGTCGGCCGTTGACGCTCAGCGTGACCTGCTGGATATGCTCGCCCCGAGCACCCGCGGCAGCGGCGTCGGGTAGCGGGGTCTGCGATGTGGCGTAGGGGGCTGTGCCATAGGCCGCCGCCGCCGCGGCGCTCTGCATGAAGCGGCGTCTGGATTCATCCATGGCCGCGCCGCAGCAAGCGGCGCGCCCGCTCCTTGCATCCGTCTTGCCGCGGAGGCTAGCGGCCCTTCAGCTCCTGCTCCAGCCAGCGGTCGATCAGGGCCTTCTCGTAGCGCAGCGGGTCGTCGGGATACCGGTTCGCACCGAGCATGAATGCCGGATCCACGAGCGTGCGCCTCCCTTCCTTGATGACCTTGCCGTCGTCCGCCGCGAGCCTGAAGTTGAGATCGATGCGTGGCGGATAGATGTCCTTCACGATCCGCGCATCGCTGGAGGGCGGGCGCCAGGCCTCGAATTCGCCTGCCATGTCGAGCTCCGTGACCGAGACGCTGAGCCGCTCCCCGGCGCCGAGCCGGGCGGCAGCCTGCTTAACCAGGTGCCCGCGCAGCTGCTCCAGATAGGCCGCGCGTATCCGCTCGTCGCTGAAGCGGTGATTGCCGACGTCGGCGAAATTTTCCGCGTGCACGTATTGCACCTGGACCGGCGCTTCCTGGCCGATGGAAGGAAGCGAGAGCAGGAGTCCGCACAGCGCGACGCCTCGGATGCGACTCGGATTCATCGGCCGCAAGTAAAGCCGATCCGGACTGCCAATACAATAACCAATACGAGCCTCCCCATACGTCCCGATCGTCAGGAAAAGTCATGGCAGCGGTGATTCTGTACGGCATCCGCAATTGCGACACCGTGAAGAAAGCGCGCGCCTGGCTCGACCAGCGCGGTGTCGAATACCGCTTTCACGACTACAAGGTCTCGGGCATCGACATGGCGCGGCTCGATCGCTGGTGCGGTGAGCTCGGCTGGGAGGCACTCCTCAACCGCGCCGGCACTACCTTCCGCGGCCTGGCGGATTCGCAAAAACAAGGACTGGACCCGCAAAAGGCCCAGGCGCTCATGGCGGCACGCCCGTCCTTGATCAGGCGCCCTGTGGTCGAGCTAAGCGGCAGGGTGATCGTCGGCTTCAAGCCTGAGCTGTACAAGTCACTGTCGTGGTAAATGACGAGGATTTCATGCGCCACGCGCTGGAGCTCGCGCGGCGCGCGCAGGACGAGGGCGAGGTCCCGGTGGGCGCGGTGGTGGTGCTCGACGAGAAGATCGTCGGCGAGGGCTGGAACCGCCCGATCTCCGCGTCCGACCCCACTGCGCACGCGGAAATCCAGGCGATGCGCGCTGCCGCTGCGACCCGAAGAAACTACCGGCTGGTCGGCGCGACCCTGTACGTGACGCTGGAGCCGTGCGCCATGTGCGTGGGCGCCATGTTCCATGCGCGCATCCGGCGCGTGGTGTTCGGCGCTGCCGATCCCAAGACCGGCGCCGCAGGAAGCACCCTGGATCTCTTTCAGGAAAAGCGTTTGAACCACCATGCGCTCGTCCAGGGCGGGGTCCTGGCCGCGGAATGCGGCGCGCTCCTCAGCGGTTTCTTCGCCTCCCGCCGATGAAGATCGAGATCAGCATTCCGGGCCAAACCCTCGTGCTGCGCGATGGAAAACAGAAGGTGGTGAAAACCTACTCCGTCTCCACGGCGAAGAAAGGCCCCGGCGAGAAGAACGGCAGCCTGCAGACCCCGCGCGGCCGGCACATCGTGCGCGCCAAGATCGGCGCCGGACAGCCGCTCAACGCGGTGTTCGTGCGCCGGCGCCCGACCGGCGAAGTCTGGTCGCCCGAGCTCCACGGGAAATTTCCCGGGCGCGACTGGATCCTCACGCGCATCCTGTGGCTTTCCGGCTGCGAGCCCGGAAAAAACCGCCTCCGCGACGTCGACACGATGCGGCGCTATATCTACATCCATGGCTCGCCCGACTCGGCCCAAATGGGCCAGCCCGGATCGATCGGCTGCATCCGCATGCGCAACGCCGACATCGTCGAGCTGTTCGACCTCGTTCCGCCGTACACGCCAGTGGAGATCAAGGAGTAGGCATGCCGACCATCCTCATCACCGGGGCCGGGCGCGGCCTCGGCCTCGAGCTGGCCCGCCAGTATGCGCAGGACGGCTGGCGCGTCATCGGCAGCGTGCGCGAGGGAGACCTGAAGAAGATCGGCGCCGAGTCCCTGACGGTCGATGTGACCGACTTCGCCCAGGTCAGGACCCTGGCGGCGAGGTTGAAAGGGGCGGCGCTCGACGTCCTCTTTTGCAACGCCGGGATCATCGGCAAGCGCGGCATGGCGCTCGGGAGCTTCGACTACGCCGATTGGGAGAAGGTCCTGCGCGTGAACCTGCTCGGGGCCGCCGCTGTGATCGAGGCGCTCGTCGACAACGTCGCCGCGAGCGAGCGCAAGACCATCGCGTTGATGTCGAGCCGCCTCGGCTCGATCGCGGAAACGAGCGGCTCCACGCTGCCGTACTCGACCAGCAAGGCGGCGCTCAACCTGCTCGCCAAGGCCCTCGCCGAAACGCTGCGGCCGCGCGGCATCATCGTCGCCGCGCTGAGCCCCGGCTGGGTCAGGACCGACATGGGCGGGCAGGGCGCTCCGCTCACGCCGGAGGCGTCGGTGCGCGGACTCCGCAAGGTGCTCGGCGGCCTGCGGCGCGAAGATTCGGGCAAGTTCTACTCGCACGACGGCTCACCGATTCCCTGGTAGGGCCGTCAGGCACCTCTCAGCCTGAAGGTGAGGGGAAGCGCGGCGGCGCAAAGCGCGGCCATGAACCAGAACGCCTGCGCCCCGAGCGAGCCGTACAGCGAGCCCGAAGCGAGCGTGAGGAGTGCGCTCGCGGCGCCGACGCCGACCGTGGCATAGAGCGCCTGCGCGGTGCCCTCGAATCCGGGCGGCACCGTGCGCCCGAGCACCCGCATGCAGGCGAGGTGGAGCAGCGCGAACGTCAGCCCGTGCAGCGGCTGCACCAGCGCAACCGCGGCCACGTCCGCGGTTTGCGCCATGACCGCCCAGCGCAGCACCCCGGCGCCAGCGGCGAGCGCCATCGCGCCGGCCGGCGTCAGCCGCCTGATCAGCGCCGGGCCGATGAACCAGAACACGAGCACCTCGGCGGCGACCGCTTCCGACCACAGGAGGCTCGATGTCTCCGCGCTGATGCCGGCCGCGCTCCAGCGGATCACGGCAAAGGCGTCGTGCATGGCATGGCTGCCAAGAATCAGCGCCGCGAGCAGCACCAGGTTGCGGTAGCGCACGATTCGCAGCAAGGCGCCTGCGCCGGCGGTCGTATCCGATTTCGGCCGGGGGCGGTGCTCGATCTCCGGCACCCGGGTTGCGGCAAAGGCGGCGCCACCCAGGAGCAGCCCCTGCAGCGGCACGATCACCACCAGGCCGAAGGCGCCGATCGCCTGGCCCGAAGCCAGGGTGCCGAGGATGAACGCCGCTGATCCCGTGCCCCGCACCCGGCCGTACTCGAAGCCGTGCGTGCCGATCGCCAGCGCGTCCGCGAGCACGGTCATCGGCGCGAGCGCCCATGCGTGCAGCATCATGACGGCGAGCACCATCCAGAATCCGCGTGCGGGGAGATACCCCAGCGTCACCAGGGCTGCGACGCCGATGGCGACCACCAGCATCACGCGCAGCGACTGCACCAGATCCGCAATGCGCCCCGCCAAGGGCGCCGACACCAGGCGTACGCAGGTGCCCGCGGCGAGCGCCAGCCCGATCTCCTCGGGCGACAAGCCGCGTTCGCTCACAAACGCGGGCAGGAAAGGCGACGCAACGCCGTAGGCCGCGTACATCGCGGCGTAGAGCGCAACGAATTTCGGCAGCGCCGTCACTTCGTGAGCGCGGCGATACTCTCCCGATAGGGCGGGGAAGCGATCCCCTTCTCGCAGATGATGCCGGTGACGAGGTCCGCCGGCGTGACGTCGAAGGCGGGGTTACGCACCGCCACACCCTGCGGGGCCCAGCGAGCGCCGCGGTAGCCGGTGACCTCGTCAGCCGGGCGCTCCTCGATCGGAATGCGGGAGCCGTCCGGGATTGCCGGATCGAAACTGGAGCAGGGCGCGGCGACGTAAAACGGAATGCCGTGGCGCTTTGCCAGCACGGCGAGCGGGTAGGTGCCGATCTTGTTCGCGACGTCGCCGTTCGCGGCGATGCGGTCGGCGCCGACGATCACCACGTCGACCTCGCCCTTGCTCATGAGGTGCCCGGCCATGCTGTCGGTGATGAGAGTGCAGGGGATGCCTTCCTGCACCAGCTCCCACGCCGTGAGCCGCGCGCCCTGGAGATAAGGCCGCGTTTCGTTCGCGATGACTGAAATGTTCTTGCTCTTGGAAGCCCTGATGACCCCGAGCGCTGTTCCGTAGCCCGCAGTGGCGAGGGCGCCGGTGTTGCAATGGGTCATCACGCGCGAGCGCTCGCGGATCAGTTCCGCGCCGAGCCGGCCGATGGCGCGGTTGGCGGCAAGGTCCTCCTCGAAAATCGCCCGCGCCTCGGCTTCGAGGTCTTTTGCCTTCTTCATGCGCTCGAGCGCCCAGAAGAGATTGACGGCGGTAGGCCGGCTTTTTGCGAGTATTTCGTAAGCCGCCTTGCTTCCTTTCCCGAGGACCACACCGAAAGCGGCCGCGCAGCCGATCGCGGGCGCGCCGCGCACCACCATGTCGCGGATCGCCTGCGCCACCTCTTCGGCGCTGCGGCAGGCGACATACTCAGCTTTGTCCGGCAAAAGCCTTTGATCCAGCAATTCGAGGCGATCGCCCTTCCAGCGAATCGGCTCGACTGTCATCAAACGACCCGTTCGTTGCCGCCGTCGACGGGCACCTGCGCCGCGGTAGTCTTGGCGAAGAGGGCACCGCACATCTCGGCGGCGAGCTCGGCCACGTCCCTCGAGGCAACCTCGATCTTGAGGAGGTTGTTCTTCCTGTATTGCTCGACGGTCAGGTTGTAGGCCTTGGCGCGCGAGGCGAGCACCTCGTCGGTCCAGAGCGCGGTGTCGTAGACCGCGTTGGGATGGAGCGAGTTGATGCGGATGCCGTCCTTGGCCCACTCGAGCGCGGCCACGCGGGCGAGCTGGTTGAGCGCGGCCTTCGAGGCCGAGTAGGCCGCCGCGCCGGGTCCCGGCGCGGGGACGTTCTTCGAGCCGATCACCACGATGCGGCCCCCGCGCGGCGCGAGCCTCAGAAGCGCATGGCAGACCTGCATGACCAGGAGATTCGCTTCGACGTTTACCGTCATCGCGGAGCGCCAGCTCTCGGCGGGAATGTCCTGGATCGACTGGGAGGAGGGAAAGATCCCGGCGTTCAGCACCAGCATGTCCACGCCGCCGAAACGCTTGACAGCTTTCTCCAAGGAATCCTCCACGGCCTTCCGGTCGGTCAGGTCGCAAGCGAGTCCCAGAAAGTCCGGGCGCTTCCACATCGCTTCAATGGCGGGATTGCGGTCGAGTCCGATCGCAGCGGCGCCGCGCTTGAGGAACGAATCGACGCAGGCCTTGCCGATGCCGGAGGCCGCGCCGGTGACGAGCACGACCTCGCCGGCGAAGGCCGGCGGCGAGCCCGCCTTGCGCAGCTTCGCCTGCTCGAGGTCCCAATACTCGATGTCGAAGGTGTGCTGCTGATCGAGCGCGCGCCAGCCGCCGAGCGCCTCGGCGCGCAGGATGACATCGACCGTGTGATCGTAGAGCTCCTCGACGATCGCCGCGTCCTTGGCGGTGCGGCCCGCGGCGGCGAGGCCGAGCCGCGGGTCGAGCGCCATGCGCGGCGCGGCGTCGAGCATCGTCTTCTTTTCCTTCGCCTTGGCCGAGAAGCGCTCGAAGTACTCGCGGTACCTAGCGGCGTATGCGGCAACGTCGCGTCCCAACATAGGGAACGGCTTGGTGCGGATCACGTGGTCCGGCGTCGCCGGGCCCTGCTGCGACAGCTTCCCGACGTCGGGCCGCTGCGCGAAGCTGCGGAACTTCTCGCCGTCGTTTACCCGCAAGACCATCGGAAATCCCGCCTGGTCGGACATCGCTCGCCTGAGCTTCACGACGTCTTCCCGGTTGAAGGCCGAAGCAGCCCCGCCTTTCCCGTCCGCGGAAAAACCGATGTGCCATGCCTTCTTCCGGGCGAGGTACTCCTCCGCCATCGAGACGAGCTCGATCATCAGCTCGTACGAAGTGCGCGCGTCGGGACCGAAAGAGAAGACGCCGTGCGAGAGCAGCACCATGCCGACCGTGTTCTTGCCCGCCTGCTTCGGGAACTCGCGCGCGCAATAGGCCGCGAGGTCGAAGCCGGCCATGATGTAGGGAATCACCGCCACCCGGTCGCCGTAGATCTCGCGGATGCGCTTCTCGCCCTCCGGCGAATTCGACACCGAGAGCACCGCGTCGGCGTGGGTGTGGTCGACGTACTTGTGCGGCAGGATCGCGTGCAGGATGGTCTCCACCGACGGTGAGGGCGCGCCGGCGCGCAGCATGTGCGTGTTGAGCTCGTTCACCATCTGCGGATCGGAGAGCTGCCCGAGCCCGGCGAGCTTGCGCACGTAGCCGAGCGCGACCGGCGTGAAGCCCGCGGGCTCGATCGTCTCGAGGTCCCAGCCGCTGCCCTTCACGTAGAGCACGTCCTCTTCCTCGCCGAACAGGTTCTTCTCGCGCAGCTTGACCGAGGTGTTGCCTCCGCCGTGCAGCACGAGCGAGCGATCGCGGCCGAGGAGGCGCGAGGTGTACACGCGCGGACCGAGCGGCCCGGTGAAGTGCGCCGCTTCCGCGTCGCTCCAGAGGCTCTTCATGGGCGAATTATACTTTTCACTACTCGTGTACACCGACCTCCGCATCGAGCTGCTGCCTTGGGAGCAGGCGCGCGCGCACGCTGCGCCGATCCGCTTCGCCGTGTTCGTCGAGGAGCAGGGCGTGCCGCTCGCGATCGAGCTCGACCAGATGGACGACAAGTCTGCCCACGCCGTCGCGTATTACAGGGGAAGCCCGATTGGAACCGGCCGCCTGCTGCCGGACGGCCATATCGGTCGCATGGCAGTGCTCGCGGCCTGGCGCGGCCGCGGCATCGGCAGCCGGATTCTGGCGAAGCTCGTGGACGCGGCCCGGGCGCGCGGCGATCGGGAGGTCGTGCTCTCAGCGCAGGTGCACGCGACGGCGTTCTACCGCGGGCACGGGTTCGCGGAGGAGGGCGCCGAGTACATGGACGCCGGCATCCCGCACGTCGACATGCGCAGGCGGCTCTAGAACTCGTAGTGCAGAGTATCCTGCTCCGCGCCGTCCGGGGAAAACGTGCGCTCGACGTAGCGGCCGCCGAAAAACACGGTCGAGCAGCGCGTACCGTACGCCGGATTGACGATGCGCGCCTCGGCGAGCACGCTGAAGAGCGGCTCGACCGCCGCGCCCGAGGCGAGCGCTTCCTCGAAGCGGCGCTTCCTCGGCTCGACGTCGGGCGAATCGAGAAGCAGGTTTCCCAGTCCGTAGATTCCGGGCTCGAGGCGGCGCGGCTCGCTATCGCGGTTCGACATCCACCAGAGCTCGGCTCCGTCGCTGACCAGAAGGTTGAAGCCGCTATACGAAGCGGCCTTGCTCCGGACTTCACCGATGTAGTGCGCGGGCGGCTGGCCATTTGCGAGAAAGGCACTGACCAGAGAGCCCCGGGATTGCGCTGCACGCGGCTCCGTTCCGCCGCGATAGTTGGTCACCGCGGCGAACTTGCCGCCGCGCGAGATACCCATCCAGGTGCCGCGCGCCTCAAGGTCGCGACCGGCGAGGATGGCGGGCTGGTCGGGCCAGAACGCCGCCGGCGCGGCTGGGCGGGCGTGGAACTCGTCGCGGTTCGCCGCGACCACGAGCGCGTGCCGGCCCGGGACCTGCCAGGCGAGCAGGATGAGGCACATCAGCTCGCGTTCACGAAGCGCTCGAGCTTGCGCGGGACGCCGAGCCTGGCACCCTCGCGCTCGAGAAGCGCCTCGAACGCCGCCGCGTCCTTTACCTCCTCGTAGACTTCCATGTAGGTCGACGGGTCGTCGCGCCGGCGCATCCAGCGGCCGCGCACGCCGCACTGCCTTTCGATTTCCTGGAAAAGCCTTTCGACCACTCCGCGCAGCTCGGCGACCCGCTCCGGTGCGAGCTTGTAGTAGACGTAATAGTGATTCATATGGGCATGACGGCGAGAAGCTCCCCACCGGCGCTGTCCACCACCGTGCCGCCGTTCCATTCCTGTCCCGGCCGAAGGCGTTCGCCCTGCGGCGCCGGCAGGCGCACCATGCGCCGCTTCACCTGCCCGCGGTACTGCGCCCGCGCCACGATTTCCTGGCCGGGATAGCAGCCCTTCTGGAAGTCGACGCCGCCGAGGGTCTCGAGATTCACCATCTGCGGCACGAACTGGTCCTGCGTGGCGGCGGTAATGAGCGGCCGGCCAGCGCGGATTTCCTGCAGGGCCCAGGACTCCTCGTCGCCCTTGCACTCGGCTGACGCGGACGCCGCCGCCTCGAGCCGCAGGAAACGTTTTTCCCCCACCGGGACCATCGCGGAACTGCCCTTCCACTCGATGCCGGACGGGCCGGAATCCTCGTTCCAGACGCCGAATTGCGCCCAGGCTTCGCTCTCATCGGCGATCTTGACCTTGGAGCGCAGGACGAACATCGACAGGCGCTTCGACACAGCGGGCGCCAGATCGCGCGCGAGCTGCAGCAGGAAGCCTTGCGGCGCGGGAATCACGAGAAATGTCGCGAGCAGGCGACCCTTCGCCGAGCACCAGCCGGCGAGCGCGGCGCGCTCGGGCGACAGGTTCTGGATGTCGTTGGTGAGCTGCGCGTGGAGAAATTCGCGTGCATCGGCGCCCTG
>Ga0247671_1000391_pt1 | contig 14369 bp, 9 predicted proteins | sample CNK12_metaG_FD_183039 | JGI IMG/M metagenome (GOLD analysis project Ga0247671, IMG submission 183039) | Soil microbial communities from Purdue University Martell Research Forest, Indiana, United States - CNK12 | ecosystem: Environmental > Terrestrial > Soil > Temperate forest > Bulk soil | place...
GGAAGGCTTGATAGCTGCCGATGACGCTGGCGGTGACGAAACAGATCACGCCGGCGAACACGGCGGTAACGATGACGCGCGTCCGCCGTACGTTCAAGTCGAGGCTCGGGTACGGCCTGACCACCTCGGGGGCGTGTTTGTGGCGTCTCCTCCGCTCGATCAGCAGGCCGGCCACATAGACCGCCAGCCCGAACGACAGGATGGCCGGCGCCACGATCCAGGCCAGGATGCCGAGGTAGGGATTGGCGTGGCTGGCGCGTGCATCGATGTAGATCAGGAAGATCGTGTTCATCAGCGCCACGAAGGCGATCAAAGCGCCGGCGAGGCTGATGGGGTTTCGGCCAAGGTGGCTGTTGTTGTGTTTCATAGCTCCTCTGAGGGTACCTCACGCTCCCGTCTCGCAGGCGAGAAGTCGCAACGGCGGCTTCCCTGACCGCAAGGGGTTCTGTCTCGATTCTGGCGGCGTTACGGTAAGCGGATGCGCGCGCCACGGGTGCGCGCGGGATCACCGTTGCCGTGTGATCCCGCGCACCGGATGCTGTTCACACGCCGTGCTTGAGGACGAGCGCCACATCGTGGCTGGGGACGATGACGGAGTCGATCTTCGCCGTCGGCGCGCCCGGATCGCGCGTCATGGCGTCGCCATCGAGATCGATGCGCGCTTCGAGGGTGACGTGATCGGGCGGTGCCTGTCCCATCATCGAATCCTGCGCGCTGAGCGAGAAGGTCACAGGGAACGAGGTGACGTCGAGCCGCTTGGCGAACACCGGATGGCCTTTGCCGCCCGGAACCGCCGGGCCGCTGCGGGCGATGACGAAAACGATCACCTTGCCGGAGACGCTCTTGGCGATCGAATCATCGAGCGCGATCGTGCCCGAGAGAATGCTGGCCGCGCTCGCGGTGGGCGCGACCGGGGGCATGACATGGCCGGGCGGCATCGCTGCCGGTGCTGACGTCGTGGTGGCCGCTACCGGCTCGGCGGCAGGGATTGGCGCCTGTGTGGAAACCTCGGCCTGCGCGGGTGCCGGCGCGACGGCGGCTTCGGCGCGGCCGTCATGGCGGACGGCAAACACCGCCAGGGCCACGATGACCAGCGCGCTCCCGGCGCCGAGGGCGAAGGCGCTCTTTGTGGAGAGGGGTGATTTGGTATTTTCAGTGCTCATAGTCCTATTCCTTTCGCGCCGCGCTCCTGGGAGACGCGGGCCTTGAAAAAGCCGTTCATGACGTGTGTGCAGTACGCGACCAGCACCACCGCCGAGACCGCGTACGCGGCCCAGACGAACTCCCACCCTCCGCTGACGACGCCGTTCATGCCATCACATCCGCTGTTGCAACGACGCTGAGCGGCGGCGGTGCGATCTCATCCTCGAGGCGCAGCGCGGCGGTGCGGGTACGAATCGTCATCGCGCCGGCGAGGAGCAGCAACATCCCCGCGAAATTGATCAATAGCGGGATCAGGAACTCGCGCGAGATCGTCGAGACGCCCGATTGCTGCTGATGGAGCGAGTTCCACCACTTTACCGAAAAGTAGACGATCGGGACGTCGATGTAGCCGATGATCGTGGCAACGGAGGTCCATGTGGCACGCTTCACCGGATCATCGATGAAGTAGCGCAGCGCGCTGATCCCGGCGAAGGCCATGAGAAGAACCGCCACCGTAGTCAGCCGGGGATCCCAATCCCACCACACTCCCCAGGTCGGCTTTGCCCAGATCGACCCCTGGATACAGAGAAGGAGGCAGAGCACGACCGACATCTCGATGGCTGCTTCCAGCCGGTGGTCCCAGCGCCACGAGGCGAAGGTGAGGTACATCGTCGCGCAGGCGAATGCCCAGGTCAGCACCAGCATCGCCGACCAGGCTGTCGGGACATGGATGTACATGATCCGTTGAACGTCGCCCATGTGCTGCTCGGACGGTGCGACTGCAAGGCCGTTGTACGTACCGGCGAGCAGACAAAGCGCTCCGAGGACGATGAGTGCAATAGGAAACACAATTCGCTTTCTCATACGAATGCGAACATAGTGCGGTGCTCTGGTGCGGCTCGGTACGCGGCCGCACGAACTGCTGTGACACGCATCACCCGACAACGGTGCGTATGAACATGGGCTGCTGTCCACACGCGGCCCTATCGTGCAACCAGTCAAAACCGAGTCAAGGAAGTCAGACCAATGGAGGTTCTCATGAAGACAGCAATCAAGCGCGCCGGACTGATCGCGATGACGGCCGCACTACTCGCCCTTCCGCTGCTGGCCACGGACACCGTGGGACGGAGACGAGCCGGCACGCCGCCCCCCGCGGCGCCCACATACGCCTCCAACCAGGTCGAGGCTTACCTTACCGCCAGCGATATCGCATTCATCCGCCCCGGCCTGAAAGTGATCGTTAACTCGATCACGATCGGCAGCAACCGGATTCCGGTGGTCGATATCAGCCTGACCGACAGCCTCGACCAGCCGCTGGACCGGCTTGGCAAGGTCACGCCAGGCGCGATCTCGGTCAGCTTCATCCTCTCCGCGTACGACCCGGCCACGCGCCAGTACACCGCTTACACCACCCGCAGCGTGACCACGCCGGCGAATAGCCCGCATCCGGGTGTGACGGCCATTCAGGCGGGGACGGACACGGGGACCTTCACCGACCTCGAGACCGGGCACGCCAAGTTCACATTCAAGACCGTGCTGCCCGCCGGCTTCGATCAGACGAAGACCCACACCCTCGGCATCTACGCCACGCGCGCCCTCGGCGCGGTCCCGGGCATCGACCCGGCGCTGGCGAAGAACTACTTCGCCAACGTCGAATACGACTTCCGCCCCGATGGCGCCGCCGTCACGGCCAAGTGGGACAAGGTCAACCTCGCCACGAGCTGCAACAACTGCCACGATCCCCTCAGCGCCCACGGCGGCGCGCGGCAGGATCCGAAACTCTGCGCCCTCTGCCATCAGCCGCAGACGTCCGATCCCGACACCGGCAACACGGTCGACTTCAAGGTCATGATCCACAAGATCCACTCGGGGCCTAATCTTCCGAGCGTCAAGGCCGGAACGCCGTACCAGATCATCGGTTTCGGCCAGGCCGTGAACGATTTCTCCAACGTCAACTTCCCGCCGGGCAACGAGGTCACCAACTGCGCCTTCTGCCATGAAGGGACGAACGCCGCCGCCAAGCCGACCCAGGCCGCCGTCTGGTACACCAATCCGAGCCGCGCCGCATGCGGTTCCTGCCATGACGACATCGATTGGGTCACCGGCAAGAACCACGTCGCCGGCCCGCAGCTCGACGACAAGACCTGCGCTTCCTGCCACACCCCCGACAGCGGTTTGGACTTCGACGCCTCGATCAAAGCCGCCCACACCGTTCCGCTGAAGTCGAAACAGCTCAAGGGACTCACGGCAACGATCGTCAGCGTGACCAACGCCGCTCCGGGAAAGAGCCCGACCTTCACCTTCGCCATCAAGAACGGCGACGGTACCCCGGTCGACGGCACGAAGCTCGGAGCGTTCGCGCCGATCCTGGCCGGCCCGACTGGCAGCTACACCACCTTCTTCCGCGAGAGCGGCCTCTCCACGGTTGCGAAGCCCGGAAAATACGACCCGGCCACCGGCCTGACCAGCTATACCTTCACGGCCGTCATCCCCGCCACCGCAACCGGCACCTGGACCGCCAGCGCCGACATCACCCGCAACATCGCCCTCAAGCACAACAACGGCACCGCCGACACCACCGTGCGCGAGCCGGCATTCAACCCGATCAAGTACTTCGCCGTCACCGGAACCACGGTCACGCCGCGCCGCACGGCCGTTGCCATCGCGCAGTGCAACTCCTGCCACGACGTGCTAGGCCTCCACGGCGGGCAGCGCATGACCACCGAGGAGTGCGTGATCTGCCACAACCCCACCAACAGCGACGTCGCGCAGCGTCCCGCGGCCGCCGGTGTGCCGGAATCGATCTCGTTCCAGCGCCTGATCCATCGCATTCACAAAGGCGAGAACCTCACGCAGGACTTCACCGTGTACGGAAACGGTGGAAGCCTCCACAATTACAACGAGGTGCGGTTCCCCGGCGATCTGCGCAACTGCGCGAAGTGCCACACCGGAACCGCGTACACGCTGCCGCTGCCGACGGGCATCGCATCGGTGAACACGCAGCGCGATTATTTCGCTCCTCAGGGTCCGGCCACCGCGGCCTGCCTCGGCTGCCACGACAGCAAGGACACCGCGGCGCACGCCTTCCTCAATACCGTCACCTTCCCCGGCGCCTCGCTTTCCGCCGAGGCATGCGCGACATGCCACAGCACCGGCAAGGACTGGGCCGTCGAAAAGGTCCACGCCCGGTAAATGATCGCCAGCGAGGGGGCCGCCAAGGCCCCCTCGAAGCATCAGGAGAACGTGATGAGACACCATTGGTCCGGCCGGATGGCCTTCATGCTCTGTCTCGCTCTGTCGCCGGGCCTGGCCCTCGCGCAGCAGACGACGACGCAGCCCCCGGCTCCCGAACAGACGACGACGCAGGCCCCACCCAAAGAAACCCCTCCGCCCGCTGCCGCCCCTGCGTCCGCGGAATCAACCGCTCTTCCGGCCTGCACCGACTGTCATGACGCCATGAAGGCCATTGCCTCGACGCCGCACGCACATGGCATGGCCAAAAAAGGCGAAGTGCCGAGCACCGTCTGTGAGTCCTGCCACGGCGACGGCAAAGCCCACATCGAAGGCGGCGGCGACAAAGAGAAGATCTACAAGCCGGTCGGCGTTGCCGGCGCGAACAAGACCTGCCTGCTCTGCCACGACATCGCCACCGACAAGATCTCCCGTCACGGCGGCGTCCACGCCAACTCGGCCACGGTGAACTGTCTCACCTGCCACTCCATCCACACCCCCGAGGCCCACGCGCCGCATCTGCTGGCGAAGAAGCAGCTCGCGCTCTGCGACACCTGCCACATGACCCAGGTGGCCTCCTTCCGCAACAAACCGTTCGCGCACCGGCTGGGGCGCGGCGGAATGGAATGCGCCTCGTGCCACGAGCCGCACGGATTGCCGGGGAGAGACAACCTCCGCACCACGCGCGCCGGCGAGCTCCCCTGTCTGACCTGTCACGCCGACAAGCGCGGCCCGTTCGTCTTTCAGCACGGAGCGTTTGCCGTTGGCGACTGCATCACCTGTCACGAGCCGCACGGCTCATCGAACCCCAAGCAGCTCAAGCGTGCCACTGTCGCGCAGCTCTGCCTCGAGTGTCACTCGCCGATCGGCGGTACGACTCTCGGTTCGCAGCCGCCCGCGTTCCATAACCTCAACAGCCCGCGTTATCGCAACTGTACGACCTGTCACGTGGCTGTTCACGGCTCCAACCGCGATCCGCAGTTACTGAAGTAGGCGAGGCCGAGATGAAACGACTCTTCACAGCTACCGCCCTTTTCACCGCGCTGCTCGCGATCCCGTTCTCAGCGCACGCGCAGTCCATCCCCTTCGACCTCGAGATCGGCTACCGCTGGCTCGATCTCAAGGGGAACGAGGACATGTACCGCACGCAGATCAACGAACGGAATGGCGTGTTGATCCGCAGCTTCACCCTGGCCACCTCCGACTTCAACGGCGATACATCACTCGTCGATCGTTTCCGCGTCGACGTCAGCGACCTCGGTACCGGTCCGGCCAGCTCCATCCGCCTGGAGGCAAACCGGACGAACACCTATCGCCTGCGCCTCGGCTACCGCACCACGAACGCCTTCAGCGCCCTCCCGGCATTCGCCAATCCCCTGCTCGATCAGGGAATCGTGCCGGGACAACACACCTACGAGCGCAAGCGGACGTTGTTCGACCTCGATCTGGAGTTGATGCCCGACCACGCCATCGTCCCGTTCGTCGGCTTCACCTGGAACGACAACCATGGTCCCGGCCAGACGACGTATCACCTCGGGCAGGACGAGTTCCGCCTGATCCAGAATCTGAAAGAGCACGACCGCGAGCTCCGCGCCGGCGCCTCCTTCCAGTTCGGCGCCGTGCAGGGTTCATTGACCGAGGGCTGGCGCAACTTCCGCGGCAACAACGAGCTCGCCCTCGCCCCCGGCGCGGGATCCGGCAACAACTCCATCCCCATCCTCGGGCAGCCGATCAGTGCCGACAGCATCTCCCGCACCGACACAACACACGTCAAGACCCCCTTCACGAATTTCTATATCACCGGCCAGGCGCTGCAACGGCTTCGGCTGATCGGCAACTACACCCGCTTCGCCGCCGATTCAAAAGGGGCGGAGTCGGAGGCCGATACCGGATCGTTCGTCTCCTTTGCCATCAGCCGCTTCTTCAACGGCCTCAATGAGAGCGCCTCGTCGTCCGCGAAGAACACCACCTGGCGCGGCGGCGGCCGTGCCGAAGTCAGTCTCGCTCCCAACGTCGACTTCATCGCCGGTGCGCAGAGAGAGCACCGCGAGCTCGACGGCGCCGCGATCATCGATACCGTCTTCCTGCAGACCCTCACCTTCTCGGGTTTCGACCGGCGCGACATCGAGACGATTCTGCAGGCCTCCAGCTCGATCAACCGCAATGAAGACGTCCTCAACGCCGCCATCTCGGCCCGCGCGCTCGGACCGTTCGCTCTCCGCGGCGAGTACCGCGAGACCAAGCAGGATGTGAATGTTTCGCCCGACCTCTCCGAGATCGTCGTTCCCGGCTCGCAGGGGGGCGATTTCAACCGCCGCGTGCACACGCTCGATCTGAGCGGGACCTTCACGCAGTCGGGCCTGATGCTCGGCGCGGCCTACCGGAAAGACAGCGCCGATCATCCGATCTTCCGCACCGACTTTCTCGACCGCAACCGCTTCCGCATTCGCGGATCGTGGACCTCGCCGAAGAACATCGTCCGCGCCGGCTTCACCGCCGAGCGTACGAATCAGAGCAACGACGTCCCCACCACCGGCTTCGACGCGCGGATGCGCCAGTACAGCAGCGATCTCGAGGTCGCGCCGGTGGCGTGGCTGCACCTGCGCGGCTCGGTCTCGCAGTTCCGTGCCGACAGCAACATCAGCTTCCGCCATCCCGAAAACTTCGCCATCGATCAATCGATCCAGAAAGAGAATGGCCGGGCGCACGAGGGCGGACTGAGCTTCCTGCGCGGTCCCTTCTCACTCGACGGCAGCCTGGGCAAATTCTCGAATGGGGGAACCACCCCCTTCGACATCGATCGCTACAGTCTTCGCCTCACTTACGACTTCAAGTCGAAGACCGGCGTCGCCGCCGAGTGGAACCGCGACAAGTACGACGAAGCCACGCCGTCGTTCGGAAACTTCGAGGCCACGCGTTACGGTCTCTACTTCCGCTGGCATCCGTGAAACTGACCATCTTCGTCGGTGACCTCTGCGATGTCCCCGCCGAGGCCCTCTGCACGTCGACGAACCCCCGGTTGTCGCTGGCCATGGGCACCGGGGGTTCGGTGCGTTCGCGCGGTGGTTTCACGATCCTGAGAGCCTGCGAAGCGATCGTCGCCTCGCACGCCAGCCCTCTCCCTCCCGGCTCCGCCTGGGTCACCACCGCCGGCGATCTTCCGGCCAAGGCGGTCATCCACTGCGTCGCCAGCGACGCCCGCCACCACTCCTCTCCCGCGATCGTTCGCGCCTGTGTCGCCAACGCCCTCCTCCGCGCCGCCGAGGCAAACTGCCGGAGCGTCGCCTTCCCGGTCTTCGCCACCGGCCACGCCCGCCTCCGCTTCGACCAGACCCTGCGCGTCATCGTGCAGGAGCTGCGCGACGCGACTCTCGATCGTGCCTGGATCGTGATCAACGATGCGGACAGGCTCGAAGAAGCGATGCGCGTGGTGAGCGAGGTGTTTCCAGGTGAGCCTGAAGTGGAGATGTCGGCGGCGACGGACGAGCGAAGCTCGTGGTTCGGGGATTAAGTGGATGGCCACACAGCTCACTTGAATTGTCCCTCGAGAGCGTTCGATGCCCTTTGTCGAGAGTCCTTCTCCCCCCGCGGTTTCTTTGCGGGGGGAGAAGGTGCCGAAGGCGGATGAAGGGGGCGTTTACGCGTCAGAAACGATCTTGCGTCGCTGGCCCAAAGGCCGCTCGAAGGCAGGAGTCGCGCACGAATAACGTCCTCGTGAAGCGCCCCCTCATCCGGCTTCGCCACCTTCTCCCCCAGCTGAAAAGCGCTGGGGGAGAAGGACTCTCGATTGGAGGACTGCCGAGAACGAACCGCTCGCACAACGCCACATCATCCCAAGTTTCGCCACCAACAGGGTGCCGGCAATCGAACCGGGGGCTAACGGTCCATCCCCCAATGCAACGGAGCGCTGGCGCCTCGCCGGCTGGCCGGGCGGCTTTCGCCGCCGCACGCCCGCCAGCTCACACCCGGTAATAGCCTCAGCGGCGAGACGCCGCCGAGCCAGCCGGCGAGACGCCAGCGCTCCGTCGCACGAATCAGTTAATGATCGATCCTCACTTGTGTCGCCACCAGCGTTCCATCCGTCTGGCGATTGGCGGTTACCTCGACGCGTTGTCCCGTCTTCAGATCCGAGAGCGCTCCCGTGTGATCGCCGTTTTTGACGACGGTTGACGATGTCAGGCCGATCACCACGGAATGACCGTCAGCGTTGACGGTGAGCGAGGTCGACGAAACCGCGGTCACTGTGCCTTCGACCTCCACCGGTTCGGGATGATTGTCGTTTCCTACGTCCTCCACCTGAATGAGCGTGGCGCTGATGGAGCCATCGGTGTTCAGCGTCCCCTTCACTTCCACCAGATTGCCGGTTTTCAGATCGGCGATGTGCAGCGTGGTCGAGCCGTGACGGATGATCGTCGTCGAGCTGATGTTCACCACCACCGCGTTTCCGCTGGCGGGCTTCACGCTGATCGACGCCGAGGAGATCGACGTGATCAGCCCGGTCAGCTCGGCGGTGTGGTTCTCATTGTCATCGCCGTGATCGTTCTGCACCTCGATGCGCAGCGCCGTGAACCCGCCATCCGTGTTCACGCGCCCTTCGACATTGACGTGATCGCCAACCTTGATGTCCGAGAGCCCGAGGCGTTGATCTTCGTGGCGGATGATCGTGTCGCTGTTCACCGTGAACTTGACGTCATCGCCCGACCTCGTGTGAACCGTCAGGCTATCGGCATCGACCGCGCTCACCGTTCCCTCCGCCTCGGCCAGTGAATGGGGGCTCTCGACGTTGATACTGACCGCCACCAGACTCTTGTCGGCCTGTTGCAAGGCCTCCACTTCCACCCGGCTGCCGACGACGAGCATGGTTGCGTTGACCACCTGCCCCTGCATCCGGATCAGCGTGGATGTGGTCAAGCCGACGACGACATCACCCGAGGAGGTCTTGACCGTGATCGACGTCGCGCTCGAAACTGTGATGACGCCGCGGATGTGAACGGATTCGATCTGAACCTTCACCACAAGCGCGGTCAGGGTCTTGTCGGTCTGTTCCTGAGCCTCGACCTCGACGTGGTCGCCGGCGTGCACGTCTGCCGCCGCGCCGGTGTGCCCGTTGATGAAGAAGCGCGTATTGCCCGTGATCGTGATGGCCACATCTCCGGTCGACGTCGTGACCGTGAGCGTGGTCGCCGTCGGCGACTTCACGGTCCCTTCGATCTCCGTGGCGGGATGCGATTCGACTTCAATCGTCAGAGCGGTGCTCGTGCCGTCCGTTTCTGTCTGGGTGTGTGCTTCGGCTTTGTCGCCCGTGGCGATGGCCGAAACGGTCGACGGATGACCGTCGAGGCGCACGATCGTGGCCGAGGTCAGGCGGACCACACGGTCGGTGGTCCCCGTCCGGATCGTCACCGAGGTCGCCGACACCTGGGTGACGATCCCGACGATCTCCTCCGATTTTGCCGCGGCGCGCTGCCGTGCCACCGCCGTCGATGGCACCATCGCGAACGCCGCGAGCCACACCATGATCGAGAGAATGAGAGACGAAGCTGAATGCTGTTTCACGTTTCCTCCTTGGAAAAAAAAGAGGACGTACCCGGGTACGCCCTCTTTGGAACACTTGCGGCTGTAGGTGTGTCTTTTAAAGCATCTGACTTGCGGAAGTGTACGGGGTCGAGGAGTCCGTGAGTGTGATCTGGATCACGCCCGACGGACAAACTCTGACAAGCACAGCGTTACATCGATCCGAGAGCCTCCTGCATCCAGTCGACGACATCCACGACGTTGTTGATCGGCGGGTTGTAGGCCGGGGGACGAACGCCGTCGACGTATTGCTTTGCCCGCAGGAAGAGTGTCAGGAGGTTCGGCGCCAGGAATGCCGGCGTGCCGACCTCATCCTTCATGATCTCCCCGATGGTGTGACGGCCGAGACTGCGATAGCTCTCGAACTGGGACTCGGAGAAGAATTGGTCGACGGTCGACTCGTGCGGGAAGGTGCCGTTCGTCTTCCGATAGTTGCGGACGTCGGCGGGACAGTCGTCGTAGACCGCCGGCTTGATATAGAGCAGATGGCCGATGGCGGTGCCGCCGTCGACATTCTTGTAATGGATCTCTCCGGTGGCGCAGTAGCGGCCGGTCCGCGGATTGTTCTGCGGGCCGATGTATTTGGTGGCCAGATTCTCGATGGGGATGCCGAGGTCGATCCGTATTTTGCGAATGGCATTGGCCAGATCGCCGAAGGCGTATTGGGAGTCGCCCGTGGCATCGCATACCACGATGTATTTGCAGCGGCGCAGCACCATCTCGTACAGCCCGAGGTTGTCGAAGTGGCCGCCGTCGGAGAGAAAGACGTAGGAGTCCGTGTCCTTGGTGGCTCCGAGCGCTTCATCAAACAGATACTGAAGGCTGACCTTCGGCGAGTCGCGCACGTACGTTCCCTTGCCGTCCCTCCCGGGATTGCCGAGCCACCAGCCCAGCCGGGCGTTGAAGAGCGTCATGAGGAAGGTGACTACAGGCGATGAGTTGTGGCCCTGGTTCGGGCTCACGGCCGCACCGGAGATGGCCATGGCCGTGCCGAGAGAGATGGACTCGGCGTACTCGGAGGCATCGCGATAGCCGAGACGGTGATTGCCCGCGTGCAGCGGAGAGACGGTGAATGAGTCGGCCTTTCGTTCCTGCCAGGCCAGGTTGTCGCCGCCGACGAGATTGAGTGCGACGTTGAGGATGTGCAGCGGTGGCCGGCCGATCGGCGGCTGTTCCTGCGCCAGCGACCCGATGGGCGCCGGTTGCTCTGGTGTACCAAAAGCGTTCTCAAAATAGGCATAATCATCATCGGTGAGAGACGCGCTCTTCGTGGTTAAAGGGATGACCTCGTCGAATTTCTTGAGTGCGTCGGGAAAGCAGGTCTCGAGGTAGCGCCGGTTTTCGCGCAAGAGAGCGGGCGAGCAGGGGGCTGTCACGTTGTTGGCCAGGTCACGCGTCAGCATCATGCGGTTGATGGTGTCGAGAATCGCGATCTGCAGTTCGGCGCGGTCAGGAGGAGGCGGGATGGCGACGTATGCCAGCGCGGAAGGCCGGAGATCCTCGAACTGCGACCACGTCTGCGCAGGCACAGCGCCGGCGAAGGCGTCGAAATCGAGGAAGGACGATGGCCAGAGCACTTCCGGCCGTAGCTCCCACATGGCGATGTCGTCTTCGGGATCGAAGCCGGTGAATGCATCGGGGTGGCGTTCCCACCGCGAGGCACCGAGATAGGCTCGCATCAGTCGATTTCGATACATGGCGTGCATCGAGTAGAGGTTGACGTTGAGCAGGCGCGACATGAGGAGCGCGACGATGAGCACGATGGCGAAGAACGCCGCAAGCGGGAAGAACCTCGTCGCGCGCAGGACCGCCAGATGCATTCCCGCAACCGGGGTCACCACCCACGCTCCGATCGTGGTGGGCGCATCCTCGAGAGCGGGAGGCCCAACCTGATTGAGCCGTGCGAACACGGCCGTGGTCCCGAGCCAGTGAAGGAGGCCGCTGGTGGCCAGCGAGATCAGAGCCACGATCAGCAACAGCGTGATCAGCGCCGCTCCCTTGAGAATCCATTTCGTCCACGGTGAGGGGACCTTGGCCTTCGACTCGGATGAAGCGCGCTTGCCCAGCACCCAGGAGACGATTCCCGACACGCCACCGACGCTCGACAGTGTCACAGGCAGCGCGATGATGAGCACCGGCACGATCAGGACTGAGATCGAGAGCAGTGCGATGATCACGGCGCAGATGAACATCACCGCCGCGCTGCGCGCCCACCACTCGCGATCGTGATCGCTCGAGAAGAGGGTGCTGAAGCCGACAAGCAGGGTGGCCTCGGCGAAAAAGATCAGGAGGAAGAGAGGCAACGCCAGGGAGGCGTAGAGCTCCAGATGAATCGCGTCCGAAAACGTGGCTGCATCGAAGATTTTTTCGAAGGAGACCCACAGCAGGAGTCCTCCCAGCCAGCCTGCCACCATCGCCGCCGCAACTTCGCGAAGAGCGCGCGACCAGAAGTCGCGCAGACTTACGACCGCCTGGAAAAAACCGCGAAGCTTGGCCATGAATCCCTGTTGCATCGGCGTCAGTGCGATGGCGCGCCGCAGAGCGTAGATCAACGCTCCGGCAAGCCCCGCCAGGGCGAAAAGCTTCGCCAGCAGAAACGGATCGACGCCAGCCGGATAGTTCGGCCAGAAGATGACGAACGCGATTCCGGAGACGACCAATGGCACGAGCCAGAACAGCACGCGCTTGCGCTCCCTGCGCAGCCGGCGGGCATCGACGCGCTCCCGTTTGGCAGTGCGATCGCTCTTCGGCCGGACGGTGGCCACTCCGATGACCGCCGCGGATCCGAATAGTGCTGCCATCCATCCCCATCCGGATGGGTCAAGCCCGGCCCGCCCGTTGATGAGCGCTTCCATTACGCGCGGCAGGGCCAGCATGGCTGCCAGCGCGGGAAGCAGCATCGTCCAGTTGAGCAGAAGATTTCGAAGATACGTGGCGATCAGCGTCCACATGTCGACGGAGAACGCCGACGCGTTCGGGGCGAGGTACGAGCTGTACTCGCGCAGATGCCGGATCGGTTTCACTTCCGGTTCGGTCGGGTCGATCGGCTGGCGGGAAAGGTCCTTGGCCACACCGCTCGTTCCCTCCTGATGCCTGCGAGTCCACGAGGAAAGCCAGCTCCCGATGTAGCCGCCGCCGGAGACGGTGGACAGGTAGTGAAACCGCGTCAGCAGCCGGTGATCGGCCAGCCCTTGAAGGATGCCCAGGTTGAAGGTCGCGCTGCGGATGCCGCCGCCGGAGAGGCAGAGCGCGGCCACCTCTTTCTCGTGAATGGCCTCGTACATGGCCCGAACGCCGTGGCCGTCGGCGAGATAGTCGCTGTATGCGGTCTCGAGCAGAATGGAGTTGAAGTGCGAAAGTGGCACCTCGTCGATGGGGTCCGGAACGACGATGTCCGGTTGGGGAACGGAAATCAGGCCGAGCATCCGCTTCAGTTGCGTGGCGCTGACCGAGATCGACTCCAATAGCGCATCCGACGGTCTTTTCTGCCGCTTTGGCCGCCAGAAAGCGAGCTGGCTGAAGAAGCCCGGCTTCCAGTCGTCGCTGAAGGTCTCGATCAGCTTGTGGCGCGTTTTCTCGTCCGCTACGATCGCCGCTGCCAACTCCGGATCGTCGGCGATCGTGCTGAGGAGCGCCGGGTAGCGTTCGAAGGAAAATCCCTCCTTGATCAGAACGCGGATGGCCGCGGAGTGTCCGTCGAATTCGTGGTACAGGTCGTCGTCAGCGAGGATCTGCTGCGCGATCTCGTCATTCTCCAGCAGCAGACGCCGTGCCTGGGGGATCTGCAGAAGGCCACGCAGGGTCTCGTGCGATTCGATTTCTGCCTTGACGCCCGGATCGTCGAGCAGATGCTGCAGGAGCCAGGCGTCGTCTTCGGTCCGCTGGCCGTTCCTGCTGCTCGGAGGCAGGAGCATGGCGTTCATTGCGTCGATGAGTTGTTCCTCGTTGAACTTGTTCTCGAGTCGCCGGGCCAGAAGGTCCCATCGCGTCTTGCCAAGCTCGTGGCCCGGTCTCCTGGCCACCTGTTCCAGCCGTCGCGCCAGGCTTGCCAGCTCGCGGACGTGCGATCGTTCGATCTGCACCCGCTTCAACGTGAGATCGTTGAAGAAATAGCTGAACTCGTCGCGCAACACCTCGCCCAGAGAAAGCGGATATACAGGCATAGAGGACCTCGCTTACTTGGAATGGATTGTTTCTCTATGGAGTGTCACGACCGGCACTCTTCCCTACCCGTAAGAGACGGCCCGACCGCGCGGTTTCCCGAGCGATCAGAGGGCCTCACGCCTGTCAGCGCTCCGAGGTCCCATTCGTAAGCAGCACCACGTCCCTCCTCTGTAGATAGTGCGTCATCACGATCCGCTGGCCGTCCGGAGACCATTCGTAGCCGGCGATCGAGCCGTCGGTGAAATTGGTCAGCGGGG